>Ga0209403_10003982_pt1 | contig 16303 bp, 15 predicted proteins | sample ArcticOcean_MG_C_8_FD_187440 | JGI IMG/M metagenome (GOLD analysis project Ga0209403, IMG submission 187440) | Marine microbial communities from western Arctic Ocean - ArcticOcean_MG_CB11_86 (SPAdes) (version 2) | ecosystem: Environmental > Aquatic > Marine > Oceanic | place: Arctic Ocean... | reverse complement strand
AATTGCTGAAGCTATTGAAAAAGTGGGAGGAAAATCCTATATCGTGCGAGCGGATGAGGGGACAATTATAAATTAAAGGTGTTCTTTTAATTCTTTATTTTCACCTTCGCCTTTTTCTCCGGCCATCACTTCCTTTACGTTTTCCTCTTTTTCTATTAAAAGACCTATCTTTTGAATGGGCTTTTCTTTCGGGCTTTTCCTGTGAAATCTCAAGCGCGATGGGTCTACCTTCAAATTCCTTACCCTGAATGCCTTTCATCAATTGAGCTTCTTTGGCCTTTTCTATTTCAAAAAAGGAAAATGTTTTTTTGATGTCAATTTGACCAATTTCAGCATTGGACGATCCTAAACTTTCATTAATCAACCCAATCAGTCGACCGGGATTCAATTTGCTTATATAACCCACATTGATGTAAAAATTTGTAAATGGCCCGGTTGCGCTTTGTCCCTTAGCTCTTTTGCCTCTTTTACCACTTCTGCTATCCCCATGTTTGCCTGAGATATTGATATCCCTGGCATTCTTATAGTAGGATAAGTATCGATTGAATTCGGTGGATACAAAATGTTGGATCAATTCTTCCCGATCGAGGGATGAGAGTTTTTCATAAATTTCCGGCAAAAAAGGGCCGATCTGTTTAACATCTACTTCCACTTTTTTAATTTTATCAATAAGGGTATAGAGGCGGGTTTGACAGATATCGATTCCATTGGGAACCAATGCCTTTGAAAAGGATATGCCTGAAATCCGTTCAATCTCATTAAGCCTTCTAATCTCTCGAGTATGAATAATTGCAATAGAAACACCGCTTTTCCCGGCACGTCCCGTTCGACCGCTTCGATGGGTATAAATTTCAGAATCATCTGGTAAATTATAATTGATAATATGGGTGAGGTCATTCACATCCAATCCCCGGGCGGCCACATCTGTGGCGACTAAAATTTGCAACTGACGTTTCCGGAATTTCCCCATGACTTCGTCCCGTTGTCCTTGGGATAATTCACCATGAATCGCATCGGCGTTATATCCATCATGCATGAGTTTATTAGCAACTTCTTTGGTTTCCCGGCGCGTCCGGCAAAAAACAATACCGTAAATAGTTGGATTAATATCCGCAATGCGTTTGAGTACTTCATATCTATCTTTGGCCTGAACCATATAGTAAATATGCTCCACATTTTCAGCGCCTAAATTCGATTTCCCTGCAGAAACTTCTAAAGGATCACTCATATATTTTTTCGTAATTGAAATAATATTTTTAGACATGGTGGCGGAAAATAGAAGTGTCTGTTTTTCTTGGGGAGTCGTGGCCAGAATCTCTTCAAGATCTTCTTTAAATCCCATGGTAAGCATTTCATCTGCTTCATCCAGTACGACCCGAGAAATGTTATTGAGTTTCAGCTTTTTTCGTTTAATAAGGTCTTTGGTTCGCCCTGGCGTACCAATAACAATCTGGGCGCCTTTTTTCAGGGATTTTATTTGAGGCTGAATACTGGCCCCACCATAAACAGCTAAAATGTTGATTCCCCTCATATATTTTGAATAATCGCCTATATCTTTAGCAATTTGAACGCAAAGTTCTCGTGTGGGACAAAGGACCAATGTTTGGGTTGATTTATCATCAATATTGGTCAAATGGATAGAGGGTAAACCAAACGCGGCTGTTTTCCCCGTTCCGGTTTGGGCTGATGCGATTAGATCTTGATCTGTCGATAGTAAATGGGGTATGGTTTTTGACTGAATGGGTGTAGGATTTTCAAATCCCAATTCAGCTATGGCTTGAAGGATTTCAGGGTAAAGCCCGAAATTTGTAAAAGAATTCATTGTGTGGGTATTTCTATTAAACGTGGAAAGAGGTATATGAACGGATGAATTTACCCTATATATATGCCCATACCTAAACCCTACGTGCGGAATTAAATGATTGTAAAATAATCAAATATTTCCATTAATTTTTCTTTCCTATTGAATAAAATCGAATCATCCTCTTCCATTTCTTCATAAGCTTCTAATAATAATATTTCAAATTGAGGGGAGAAAAATTCATCCAGATCTTCTTCTAAATGGTGGTTAATAAGGGCGTTTTAAATTTCGTAACATTCTTCCCCTTTCCAGAATGAATGACAAACAATGCCGCCATTATTTAAGATGGAAGATTGTTTTTTGATGGATAATTGTAATGCATCATTTGTTAAATTCTGAAGCATTTTATTTGAATATATACACTCAAAATTCTTTTCGCCATCTTGATGTATTCATTTACCGTTTGTTTCGTAAGATAATAATTATCAGTCATATAATTTTTATTTTTCATAGGAACATTGATGCTGTAAACTAATACGATTTTATTGAACTTATAATTTCAATTTGAAAGGATACCTATGAATGATATAAGCCTATTGGTTATGGCGGCGGGGATGGGGTCCAGGTATGGGGGCTTAAAACAATTGGATGCCGTTGGTCCCAACGGCGAAACGATTATTGATTATTCTGTTTATGATGCAATTCAGGCTGGATTTAATAAAGTGGTTTTTATTATTCGGAAAGACTTTGAGGTCCAATTTAAATCCCAAATCACCGAAAAATATGCGGGTCATATCCAAGTCGAATTTGCATTTCAAGAATTGAATGCACTACCCAATAAATTTCAATATCCCGAGGGTAGAGAAAAGCCTTGGGGGACAGGCCATGCCATTTTAACTGCAGCCGATTTAATTCAAGAGCCATTTGTTGTAATCAATGGGGACGATTATTATGGCGGAGAATCTTTCAAAGTGGTGGCGAATTATTATAATAATGGTGCAGACAATTTCAGTATGGTCGCTTTTCAACTGGATAAAACATTGTCTATTTTCGGTGGAGTTACCCGTGGGATATGTACCGTTGAGAATGGTTCACTATCTATGGTGGTTGAAACGGAAAATCTACAAAAAACAGAAAATGAACTTACTTCTGATCGTAAAATTAATTTAGATGGGAGCGAACCGGTTTCTATGAATATGTGGGGATTTACACCGGTTTTATTTGACTATCTTAATGAAATGATTATTGAATTCTTGAAAAAAGATGGGCATGAAATGAAAAGCGAATTTCTCATCCCGTCAGTCATTAATAATCTCATTCAAAGTGGTCGGGAAACGGTTCATGTATTGAGAAGTTCCTCTTCATGGTTTGGTGTGACCTATAAAGATGATAAACCCTATGTCATGGGTGAAATCCAAAAATTGGTTGATCGGGGTATTTATCCCCAAAAATTATTTTAAGAAGTTTCTTTAAAATAAATGAGTGAAACCATGAATATTTCGGTTGTGATTCCTACATATAACCGAAAGCACACTTTGCCGCGTGCTATTGCTTCCGTTCTAAATCAAACCCTCCAACCAACAGAAATAATCATGGTAGATGATGGCTCCACCGATGGGACCGCAGATTGGATCCAAGAGACTTACCCAAGAATCAACCCAATCAGCCAATCAAATAAAGGAGTTAGCGCGGCACGAAATATTGGAATAAAATCTGCAAAATGCGATTGGATCGCCTTACTGGATTCTGATGATGAATGGCTTCCGGAAAAGTTAGAAAAACAGGTGGAGGCGCTGAACCAAAACCCCGGAATGAATTTTTGTCATACGGAAGAAATTTGGGTTCGAAATGGTGTGAGAGTGAACCAAAAGAAAAAGCATCAAAAATATGGAGGAGATATTTTTGAACAGTGTCTGGATATGTGCCGAATTTCACCATCCTCAGCCATTTTTCATCAATCTCTATTGGATGATGTGGGCTATTTCGATGAAGCATTTTCTGTCTGTGAAGATTATGATCTTTGGTTGCGCATTACGGCCGAATATCCCGTCCTGTTTTTGGATGAACTGCTTATAAAAAAATATGGTGGGCATAGAGATCAACTTTCAATAGTTCCGGATGGAATCGAAACATATCGAATCCAGGTACTGGAAAAATTAATTCAACAAAAATTTACTTTTTCTCAAAAGAAATCCATGGAAAAAATGCTTATTCGAAAATTGAAAATATATGCCAATGGTGCTCAAAAAAGAGGGAGAGAACAAGCGTTTAATCAAACCATGAAAAGGATTGATGAATTATCCGCCCCATGTTGATTACATTTGGTGGCACTTTTTGATTCACCTGAGGGGTGAATCCCATAAAAAATAAGGAGTTATTATGAGGCGTTTCTTGCGACTATCCATCATTCTTTACATTATATCCGTTTTTCTAACCGCTCAGGATAAACCAAAATCAATTCTCCCCGGGCCGGATCGATCAGAAGGAGAGGGACCCTTTAAAAGATTGGTCATTCGCGGCGCCACTGTCATAGATGGCTCCGGCGCACCGCCTCGGGGACCGGTGGATATTGTAATTGAAGGCAACAAGATCACTTCTGTAAGCGGCGTGGGATATCCCGGAGTACCGATTAACGAAAAGCGTCGTCCCAAAGCTGGCGATTATGAAATTGACGCTCACGGCGCCTATGTGATGCCTGGATTCGTAGATATGCATACCCATGCAGGTGATCCGCAAAAAGCACCCGATACAGAATACGTATATAAACTATGGTTGGCACATGGCGTAACGACTGTACGTGGTGTTGGATTAGGATCTCTTGAATTCAGTCTAAGTGAGAAAGAGCGTTCGGCTAAAAATGAAATTACAGCCCCCAGAATTTGGGCCTATCAACGTCCGGGACAGGGGAAGGACTGGAAAGGCGGTTCCATCAATGATCCCGCGACAGCACGAAAGTGGGTGAAATACGCGGCTAAAAAAGGTGTGGATGGACTTAAACTCGGCGCCTATGAACCAAGGATCATGGCTGCCCTCATCGATGAGGCGACCAAGAATAATTTGGGCACAACAGCCCATTTAGCCCAGACTGGTGTGGCCCGGATGAATACCATAGATGCAGCCCGTTTGGGCCTCGGCACTCAAACCCATTACTATGGCCTGTTTGAATCCATGTATGAAAATAATGACGTTCAGCCTTGGCCCGTGGATATGAATTACAGTAACGAACAGCATCGGTTCGGACAGGTGGCTCGCCAATGGAGTCTGGTAAAGCCCAATGGCGAAAAATGGGAAGCTTTAAGGAAAGAGCTGATCGAGTTGGATTTGACTTTGGATCCCACCATGACTATCTATGCCGCAGGGCGAAATGTAATGTATGCAAGAAATGCAGATTGGCATGACATTTATACCCTGCCGTCACAATGGGATTTTTACACTCCCAGCAGACGTGCACATGGATCATACTGGTTTAACTGGACTACACATGACGAGATTGCCTGGAAAAAATTCTACCAGGTGTGGATGCAGTTCTTGAATGAATACAAAAATGCAGGCGGCCGAGTAACTACCGGTTCAGATAGCGGATACATTTATAAACTTTATGGATTCGGTTATATTGAGGAATTAGAACTCCTACAGGAGGCCGGGTTTCATCCGCTGGAAGTGGTGAGAGCGGCGACCCTCCATGGTGCGGAAACACTCCATAAACCATTGGGGACACCCGTAAATTTTGGTATGGTGAAAAAGGGGATGTTAGCAGACCTTGTCATTGTGGATGAAAACCCCCTTGCAAATTTCAAGGTACTCTACGGCACCGGCGCAATCAAGATCAATGAGAAGAATGAAGTGGCTCGCGTGGGCGGCGTGAAATACACAATCAAAGATGGCATTGTGTATGATGCCAAGCAGCTTTTGAAAGATGTCGAAAATATGGTGAAGAAGGCCAAGCGTCGTGACGGAGATTTGGAAAAATATTAACTGGAAGAAATTAATGAAACGACTGATCATAGGGGTAATTACCCTCAGCATTGCTTTTCCCCAAACCCCGGAATATCTGAATAACAAGATAGACCAAATGGCCGATCGCCTGGAAAAAAAGGTGATTGACTGGCGACGGGATTTTCATGAGAATCCTGAACTGTCAAACCGGGAATTTCGGACCGCTGAAAAGGTGGGAGCTCACCTTCGTTCTTTGGGGATGGAAGTGCAAACCGGTGTGGCCCATACCGGAGTTGTGGGACTCCTTAAAGGCGGTAAGCCGGGCAAGGTGGTGGCACTCCGAGCGGATATGGACGGCCTGCCGGTAAAGGAAAAGGTAGATCTACCATTCGCATCCAAAGCGAAAGGCCTTTACCAGGACAAAGAAGTAGACGTCATGCATGCTTGTGGCCATGATAATCATATTGCGGGACTCATGGGTGCGGCGGAGATCCTGGCCAGTATGAAAGAGGATCTCCCGGGGACGGTCAAATTTATTTTTCAGCCAGCAGAAGAAGGAGCGCCTCTTGGTGAAAAGGGCGGTGCGCCCTATATGGTAGAAGAAGGTGTCATGGAGAATCCTAAGGTGGATGCCATTTTCGGCCTTCACGCCTGGCCTGGATTATTGGGTACAGCCCAATATCGCTCCGGACCCATGATGGCTGCAGCCGAGCGGATGCGTATCACCGTCACCGGTGTTCAAACCCATGGTGCCAAACCTTGGGGTGGTGTGGATCCAATCGTAATTTCAGCTCAGATCATTAATTCGTTGCAAACCATTATTGCCAGAGAGGTGGATATCACGGAAGTCCCGGCCATTGTGACTGTTGGTTCCATCCACGGTGGGGTGCGGAATAATATTATTCCGGAAGAAGTGGTAATGGAAGGAACGATTCGAACCTTTAATGAAGATGTACGCCGACAGATTCATGCCAGTATTCGGAATAAAGTTGAAATGATCGCGGCTGCATCCGGCGCAGAAGCTAAGTTGGAAATATTCAGTGGCATTGCCAAAGTGACCTACAATGAGCCATCCTTGACGGAGCAGATGCTGCCTTCATTACGGCGAGTATATGGAGAAGAAAATGTGAAGGTTCGGCCCTTCGTCACCGGTGCAGAGGATTTTCCATTTTTCACCGATCATGCCCCGGGACTATATTTCTTTAATGGTGTGGCAGTGGACCCATCTACAGCATCGTCAAACCATTCCCCTTATTTTGCTGCAGATGAACGGAATTTAAAATTTGGTATGAAATCTCTCGCCCAGTTGGCGTTGGATTATTTATATTTGAATCAATAATTCTGCTGTAGAGACGTCCCGTCGGGGCGTCTTTACAATGATCATTTTAATTAAAATTTCCCCCTAACTTTCTATCATGTATGAAAAAATTAAAGAGAATAGTGTCTATATTTATTTAGATATAATTATGATTAATTATTTGCGCGGTTGTGGTGAATAGACCACTCATCATGGATGGTGCTATGGGGACAGAGCTCATGGCTCGAGGGTTGGATTTGCCTCTACCATTATGGTCTGCAGAATCAAACTTAACCGATCCGGATGTGGTTAAATCTGTCCATCAAGACTATGTTAATGCCGGGGCAGATATCATTGGGACCAATACATTTCGTACTACCACATGGACTTATCGTAAAGCCGGATTTACCCCAAAACGGGCGGCAGAACGGGCAAAATCCAGTTTAATGAAAGCGGTGGATTTGGCAAGATCAGCCAATCCAAAGATCACGGCAGGATCGATCACAACCATTGAAGATTGCTATGAGTCGGAATCATTTCCGGGCCGTGATGCGGCAGAAGACACCTATGGGGAAAATGTAGAATGGTTCAAAGAAGCGGGCGTAGATGTGATCCTGTTTGAAACCATGGGTCATTTGGATGAGATTGATGTTGCACTCAAATCTGTAAATGAAAATAAAATTTGGTTGAGTCTTATCGTGAATGATGACGATCATTTATTATCGGGGCATCGAATAGAATCAGTATATGAATTGGCCAAGTACAAAGTTGATGTGCTCATGTTGAATTGCAATACGATTGATAAAACGGATCAGACTTTAGAAAAAATGATAAATAATTGGGGCAGAGATTGGGGTGTCTATCCCAATTTAGGATTGACTGAACCGGAACCTGATGGTGAAATGAAAGAGAAAGTGGATGACCGATCATTCAGCAAAATTGTTTCCAAATACTTGGGCATGAATCCAATGGTGATTGGATCATGCTGTGGTTCTACACCAAAGCATACTGAAATGATCTATGAATTGGTGAATCTATAGGGATTAAACATTTTACCTTACCATGCATTGCTTGTTGCTTATATATATAGAGTGGTACCGCTTGTATGCCGGATTATGCAATTGCCGTGGATACCAATTAACGCATGTGAATCCAAATGAAGAAACGCTATTAGCCGATACAAAAAAAGATGGTGATGCTCATTTTGAAATAGTTGAGGACCATGGATATTTTGATGCTTACCTGCAGTTATTTGTTGAATCTTTTTTGCAAAATGTAGATAGATTGAAATACTGGCGATCATTTGTTTGTAATAAAGATTTATCAATGTAGAATCCTCCGTGGCAATTTTTATTTTTTTATATTAATTTCGCCGGAACTTTTTAAGTCCGTTTGGTGTATTTCAGATAGTTATTATTTTAAATAATCAAAATTGAGGAGGTCATAAACCGGTGATAAAAGTCACGGATTTGTCCAAAGATTACGGCCCCGTAGAAGCAGTAAAATCAATATCCTTTGAAATTCAGGATGGAGAAATTGTCGGTTTCTTAGGTGCTAACGGTGCGGGAAAAACAACCACCCTCAAAATGATTACGGGGTATTTGGTACCAACAGAAGGAAAAATTGAGGTCAATGATCTTAATATCATCGATGATACCCATGAAATCCAGAAACAGATTGGGTATTTGCCCGAGCTGAATCCATTGTATACAGAAATGCGTGTCTATGAATATTTTGAATTTCTGGCTGGAATTCGAAATATTACGGGGCGTCCGTTTAAAGATGCTTTGTCACGTGTTGTGGAAAATTGCGGATTAAATGGTGTCATTCATAAAAATATATCGGAATGTTCAAAAGGGTACAAACAACGTATCGGGTTGGCCGCTGCCATGATTCATGATCCGAAAATATTGATTTTAGATGAACCAGTTACAGGATTGGATCCCAATCAGATTGTGGAAATCCGCGGATTAATTAAAAAGTTGGGAAAAGAAAAACTGGTGTTTATGTCCAGTCACATTCTACAGGAAATTCAGGCGACTGTGGATCGTATCATGATCATTCATGAAGGAGAAATTGTGGCCAATGGCACCAGTGATGAACTCATGAGTAACTTTATGGGGAATGTTCTGTTAAATATGGAAATTAAGGGTGGTGCAGTCGAATCGATTGAACATATTCAAGCTAAACTTCCCAGTGTAAAATTCATTTCTATGGAAGATTTAAATGGCATTCAGCATGTTCAATTTGAATATGGTAAAGGCCAGGATCCTCGTGAAGAATTATTTCGTTACGCAGTAGACAATAACTGGTCTATCCTGAAAATGACACCTCACACCACTAACCTGGAAGATATTTTCCGAGACTTGACAACGGAAGGGGATATTAATGCTTAATATAAGAATGGTTTTTCGCAGAGAGATGTTGGGATTTTTTAATAGTCCAATGGCTTATATTTTTCTGGTGATTTTTGCAGTGGTAAATGGATACTTTTTTACCAATACCTTTTTCCTTTTCGGGCAATCTGATTTACGCACATTATTTGACATTGTGCCGCTGGTGTATCTCTTTTTTATTCCGGCCGTATCCATGGGACTCATTGCCAGAGAAAACAATATAGGTACAATGGAAATAATTTCTACATTACCCCTGAATACATATGAATTTGTCATGGGAAAATTTCTGGCTGGATTTAGCCTCATTCTATTAGGATTGGCAGCTACATCTATTCATTTCTTTACGCTTTTGGCGGTGGGAACCAATGTAGATATTGGTGCAATTTTTAGTGGGTATCTAGGTCTGGCTTTGATGGGCGCAACGTTTACGGCAATAGGTGTTTACACCAGCAGTGTTACGGAAAACCAGGTTGTAGCTTTTATTATTGGTGTGTTTGTTGTTCTGGTCTTTTATATGTTGGATAAGACGCTGATATTTGTACCCCATTCTCTAGCGGGTATCATTCAGTTTTTAGCAGTGGATTACCATTTATCGAATATTTCTCGAGGGGTAATTGACTCTAGGAATTTGGTATACTTTTTCTCAATGATCGGATTTTTCATTTTTTTGACGATTCAAACACTTGAAGTGCGGAGGTGGAAATAGATTATGATAAAGTTTAAAAATATGGATTTCAAAAAATCCGTAATTGTTCCGGGAATGCTTTTGATTGTTATTTTATTTTTATTAAATGGAATCTCAAGAAACTATTTCTTTCGCTGGGATTTAACGGATAATGATATGTATTCCTTGTCCACGTCGAGCGAATTGGTAGTAGAGCAAGTTGACGATTTATTGACAATGAAAGTATATTTCTCCGATGATCTTCCGGGAGAGTATGCCAATAATCGTCGCTATCTACAGGATATTTTGGAAGAGTATGAAGCCTTATCAGATGGGAATATTCGTTTTGAATTTTTCCGTCCCGAGGATAATAAAGATATTGAACAAGAAGCGCAAAAAGCTGGAATAATGCCAGTCCAAATGCAGGTGATAGAAAATGATAAAATGGAAGTCAAGCGGGTCCTCATGGGGATGGTTATTCTCTATGAAGATAAGAAAGAAGTGCTTCCGGTGATTCAAACTACTACCGGTTTGGAATATGAAATTACCACTCGGATTAAAAAGTTGGTTGAAACCAATAAACCAATAGTTGGTATTGCACAAATAGAAGGGCAGGAGAGCCAAACGCAAAATATCCAAAATGTGCTACGGCAGCGCTATAACGTTCAAACGGCGAATCTATCGGATGAAGTGCCTGTAGACATTGGTGTATTGCTAATGAATGGTGTTTCAGATTCTCTTTCGTCAAATGAATTAACGAATTTAGAAGCCTATTTAAGTCGGGGCGGTAATATGTTTTTGGCCCAGAATCGCGTCAAAACAAATTTACAAGTGCAACAAGCTTTTGTGATTCAATCCAATATTTTTTCACTCATGGAGCCCTATGGATTTACAATAGTTGAGAATTTGGTGACGGACCAGATTTGCGGCCGTGTCAGCGTCCAGCAGCAAATGGGCCCAATTAGGATGAATGTACCCATGGAATATCCGTTGCTGCCGGTAGTCCGAACATTTAATCAAAATGAACTTTTGGTGTCAGGCTTGGAGCAGCTTCAATTGATTTTTGCCAGTGAGATCCTATGGGATTCATCCATGACTGATCAAGTGAATTTTGTTCCATTGTTATTTTCTTCTGAACATTCCGGGGAAATGAGAGGAAACTTTAATCTCAACCCTGATCCCCAGCGGAATCCATTTTTGCGAATGTTTAATCAGTCAGGAAAAATATTGGGTGCTCGATCGGAGAAAGTCGATGAGAATGGGTTAATGAGCCAAGTTGTTCTTGTGAGCGATTCGGAATTTCTATTGGATCAAGGTGGCGGAAGATCCCCGGAAAACCATATATTCATGATGAATTCAGTGGATTATCTTATTGGTGATCGTGATTTAATTGCTTTACGATCACGTGAAATCACGTCGCGACCATTGGAAGAAATAGCAGATGAAACAAAGAAAACTTGGAAGTGGGTGAATATTATATTGCCGTCATTTCTCATTGTTGGGTTCGGTTTGATTCGGATGCAGACACAAAAGCGACGAAGCAGTGTTTTGGAGGAGCTTTATGGGTAAGAATATGAAATGGCTATTGATTTCATTAGGTGTGTTGGTTGTTCTGTTTGGGATTAATAAAATTCAGCAAAATCAATTGACCTCCAAAAGCGACACTGTTTTTGATATTGATAGAGACGATGTGTTTCAAATCAACATTATTCAGGGGAATGATTCAATTTCCCTTTCTTTTAGTGGCGAAAGTTGGGCCATTGATGGAAATGATACACTCCAGGTAAAATCGAATACCATGGATCGTTTTTTTGAAACTGTTATTAATGTAAAACGCACATCTCTCGTATCTAAAAATGCCGGGAAATGGGATAAGTTTAATGTGGGTGACTCCACCGGTACCCATCTGGTTTTAAAGGATCATAATAGTGAACCAATTGCAAATGCGGTTGTTGGACGATCTAATGCTGAATGGTCATCAAGCAATATTCGATTTGGTGAAGAAACAGATGTGTACCAAACCAGTGAAAATATCACATTTCAATTGAATACAGAACCCACCTATTGGGGTGAGGTGCCACCTCCGCCAGAACCAGATACTACTTCTGTAGATTCACTTTAATAAAAAACCCCTTTATGAGGGGTTTTTTATTTTTTAATATTTAATTTTCAATATAAATTGACCACCTGGTCATCATTGCTTTATTTATGATATCAAACACAAATAAATTTGAACAATTACCTGAAGAGAAGCAGTCTCGTATTGTGAATGCATCCATTTCTGAATTTGCAGAAAAGGATTACGAAACTGCATCCATGAATACGGTTGTAAATCAAGCAGGAATTTCCAAAGGATCCCTTTTTAATTATTTCAAGACGAAAAGTGTTCTTTACGATCATATTTATCAATTGGCACTTGGGGAAGTTAAATTATATCTCCGGGATGTTCGGGATGAAACAATTGATCTTTCTTTTGAAAATCGTCTTTCCAAGGTTGTGGATTCAGGTGTTCTTTTTATTACGGAGCATCCGCGGTTGGCGCGTATTTATTTTAGATTGGTTTATTCCGGTGATTCACCGAATAGAAAAAAAATCGTGAATGAATTACAGGACATGTCCGATGACTATTTAGGAAATATAATTCAAGATGCTATGGATAGAAATGAATTGAATCCCAATTTGGATAAGTCTCAATCTGTCTTTTTTCTTGATGCAGTTTTGAATCGGTTTTTGAAAGAATATCATTTAGTCATGAATCAAAGAAGTCAGGACACTTTTGACAAAGAGGAATGGGTAAAAGGAATTACAAAATTATTTACAAAAGGACTTTCATAAAACGCAAAGACGCAGCGTCGCAAAAAATTATAAAATGAACAAAAAACATAAAGAATATCCGTCCGTACAAGAGGTGAAAGATATTTTTGCATCTGTAACGGATAAATATGATTTTTTAAATAGGTTTTTATCGGGACGACGAGATGTGGCGTGGAGAAAGCGAGCCGTTTCTGAAATGAATTTCTTCAATACAAATCGCTTTTTAGATGTGGCTACTGGGACTGGAGATTTGGCGTTGGATTGTGCGAACACTCACCAAGATGTTCAAGTTACAGGTGTGGATTTCGTCCAGGAAATGGTGAACAATGGATTGAAAAAAGTGGACACACAAAATCTGGAACATCGCGTTGAGTTGAAATGGGGTGATGCAACAAATATTGATTTTATTGATGACACTTTTGATGTGACAGCAATTGCATTCGGAATTCGAAATATTCCAAAAAAGGAAAAAGCATTATCAGAAATGAAGCGCATTATTGTTCCAGATGGACAGATAATGGTTTTGGAACTCACCACCCCAGAACCAGGTTTTTGGCGGAGCACATACAGTTTTTATCTCAATAGCGTATTGCCCAAACTGGCAAAATGCTTTACGAAAAATCCTGCTGCATATGAGTATCTTGCTGACTCCATTATAAATTTCCCCAGTCGTAGAGAATTTCTTGCGTTAATGGAATCCATGGGATTGAAAAATTGCAGAGCAATACCGCTCACATTTGGGGTTTGCACACTTTACATAGGACAAAAATAATGAATAAAAACAAAGCATTACAAAAAATGAATGATTTTCAGAAAAATACAATTATAGAAGTTTTGGGAATCGAGATAACAGATTTCGGGCCAGAGTATTTTTGTGGAAAAATGCCAGTAGATCATCGAACAGTTCAGCCCTATGGATTGCTCCATGGGGGTGCATCTGCTGTCTTGGCAGAATCTTTAGGGAGTATTGCTGGTGGAATGCAGGTCAATCGAGATACCCAAACTGTTGTGGGTGTAGAAATCAATTGTAATCATTTACGAAGCGCACGAGATGGATGGGTTTATGGAAAAGCGACCCCTGTAAAAATCGGACGTAAAATCCAAGTGTGGAATATTGAGATTAAAAATGATGATGGAAAAATGGTAGCTGTCAGTCGATTAACCTTGGCAGTGATTGATAAATAATTATTAACGCAAATACGCAAAGAAAAGATTTAATGAACATTATTCCTGATAAAAATATTGCCTTAAAAGGGCTCGTGATTAAGTCCTTAAAACGAAAGTGTTTAATGTTAAAATTTGAAATTCAATATATAAAATAGGAGATAAACGATATGAATAAGGAACTAGATACAAAGATACTAGGAATGTTGGGCGAAGCCAACTTTCTAACGATAGGGACCGCTGTAGGTAATAACCCGTCAGCGGCAAATGTCTATTTTGGAAATGATGGATTTGACATATACTTTTTTACGTTCAATCCATCTCGGAAAGCAGAACAAATACGCGTCAATCCAGAAGTACAGTGTGTTGTGCGTCCGGAAGGTTCAGATGGGATTAAGGAACTCCAGATCACCGGGAATGCAACAAAAATAAAAGAATCTGATGAAATTGAAAAAGCATATAATATGGTTTGTGAGGTCACGGAAGCATTCAAGCCTTATATGGACGATGAATTTTTGAAAAAGAATGATGTGGTTGGGTATTACAAAATTAAACCAACTGTTATCAAATACGTTGATTTTTTTGCAGAAAAACAATTTGAATGGAGAGAATTTCCTGAAAATCAAGTTAATCTGTTGACAAAGGTCATTAAGGGGGCGGTCCGAAAAATCGGTCTATATCTCCGGGCGGTACGGGCACCCTTTTTTACAGCTACAATTGCACCGGTAGCCGTGGGGGCATCCGTGGCTTATTTTAATTTCAAATCATTTGACTGGGGTCTTTTTGGTTGGACCATGCTGGGAGCGATTCTCGCCCATGCCGGCACAAATCTGGCCAATGATTACTCTGACCATAAAACCGGGAATGATGAATCCAACAAACTCTTTAGTCCCTTTAATGGAGGTTCACGAATGATTCAAGCTGGTTTGTTTTCATCTACGAAAGTATTTATACTTTCCGTGGCGATGTTTCTGGGCGCAATCAGCATAGGATTAAACTTGAATACACAACTGCATGGAATGCCATTCGCTTTAAGTCCACTGCTTTGGGTTGGTGTTGCCGGTGTATTCCTTGGTATTGCCTATACAGGCGCACCGCTTCGATTAAGTTATAATGGGTTTGGAGATATTGCTGTTATGCTCGGCTTTGGTCCGGTGATGGCATTGGGGTCACACTATGTACAACATGCTGCGATTCAACCTCAATTGGGATGGGAGTTCCTACCCGTTCTGGCTGCTTCCGTTCCAGTAGGCGTTTTGGTCGGATTAATCCTATTTATTAATAGTTTCCAGGATTTTAACGCCGATCGGGAAGTGGGTAAACGAACGTGGGTTGTACGTACGGCTGATACGGGAACAATTGCCGACTATTCAAAACCTTTTGCGATCTATAAAGGAGCCCTCTATTTCACGTTTCTTTACGTATTTGCTCTTGGTATTTCGGGAGTAGTTTATAGCCAATTTTCAACACCGTGGATCCTGATTGCATTGCTGCCTTTCTTACTCGCAAAAAAAGCAATGAATATGGGTGGCACTTGGTTGGAACGTTGGGCAGAGGAAAATGCGGATCGCCAACAACTTCCTTATGAATTGCTTATGGTCAACGTATCCACAATTGGCACCCACTTTATGGTTGGGATACTATTAACGCTCGGGTACTTTTTGGGCACCATATATTAGTTAAACGCCCAAAAAATATAAACTTTATCCTTACTTTTGTAGAGACAGAATAGGGAAAGTATACCGAGGGGAAACACTTTCCCTATTCTGATTAATCGAGTTGATTAATAGATTGTCCACCAGTGTAAATTCTAATAATTTATTCAACGTAATTATTTGGAGTAGATATTGAAAAAATATGATTTAACCGGGATTGTATTCCTGATAATATTCATAGCTTTATTTTTTGTCGGGGATTTATATAAGACACCCATTAATCCGGGTGTGCCCTCAAGCCATCTTGTAGAGGTGGGAAAAGAGGGTGGCCCTAGCTCACGATTAAAATTTGAATGGCTCAGGCTGAAAAGCCCCATCACCAATGAAATTCCCGACGGTATCAAACTTCGTTCCCTGAAATATGCAAAATCAATTCCGAAAGCAAATCGTTTACTGGTCAGAATGAAAGGCGCACAATCTAATCAAACGAAATTGGAATGGACATTACGGGGTCCATATAACGTAGGTGGAAGAACTCGTGGTGTTGTTATTGATAAAATGGATCCGAATACAATT
>Ga0209403_10003981_pt1 | contig 16306 bp, 12 predicted proteins | sample ArcticOcean_MG_C_8_FD_187440 | JGI IMG/M metagenome (GOLD analysis project Ga0209403, IMG submission 187440) | Marine microbial communities from western Arctic Ocean - ArcticOcean_MG_CB11_86 (SPAdes) (version 2) | ecosystem: Environmental > Aquatic > Marine > Oceanic | place: Arctic Ocean... | reverse complement strand
TCGCGCCCCTGGGGCCCGTTGGCACGGTGCGCCGTAATGTTTCGTTGGCGCCCGACCGGTTGCTCGCTGGCGACCGCTAAACTGTATTCGAGAACGCGCGGTGTCCGGGGGATTTTCCCCGAACCCTTCGCCTGGGCGCGCCGATAAATGCCACGCACATTCCGCGAAATTCACCGCCGTAAATCCCGGCAAATTATGGTAGGCACTGTGCCTGTGGGGGGCGATGCGCCCATCACCGTGCAATCCATGACAAACACTGACACCGGCGACATCGGGGCCACATCGGCCCAGGTGGCGGCGCTGGCCGAAGCCGGCGCGGATATTGTGCGGGTGTCATGCCCTGACCAGCGGGCAACCACTGCCCTGGCCTCGATCGTTCATCATTCACCGGTGCCCATCGTCGCCGACATTCATTTTCACTATAAGCGCGGCATCGAAGCGGCGGACGCTGGGGCCGCGTGTCTGCGCCTAAATCCTGGCAATATCGGATCCCGTGAACGGGTGGCGGAAGTGGTGCGGGCGGCCAAGGCTAACAACTGCGCCATGCGTATCGGCGTCAACGGTGGATCCTTGGAACGGGGGTTGTTGGAAAAATATGGCGAGCCGTGCCCGGAAGCATTGGTTGAAAGCGCCCTGACCCACGCCGCGATTTTGCAAGATGCCGATTTTCATGCATTCAAGATCGCGGTGAAGGCGTCGGATGTTTTCTTGGCCGTGGCCGCGTACCGGCAATTGGCGGCGGCTTGCGATCACCCCCTGCATTTGGGTATCACCGAAGCCGGGGTCGCGGTCGCCGGATCGGTCAAATCTGCCATCGGCATTGGCGTGCTGTTGTGGGAAGGCATCGGCGATACCATTAGGGTTTCTCTTGCCGCCGATCCGGTCGAAGAAGTTGCCGTGGGCTTCGAGATTTTAGGATCGCTGGGCCTGCGCCGTCGCGGTGTGTCCATCGTCGCCTGTCCGTCGTGTGCCCGGGAAGCCTTCCCAGTGATCAAAACGGTAAAAATACTGGAGCAACGGCTGGCCCACATCCGTACCCCCATCACCCTGTCGGTGTTGGGTTGCGTGGTGAATGGCCCGGGGGAAGCCCGGGAAACCCAGATTGGATTGACAGGCGGCGGCAACGGCACGCACATGGTTTATGTATCCGGGGTGGCCGACCACAAAATCGGTGATGACGAATTGGTGGGTCACATTGTCGCCATGGTCGAAGAAAAAGCAGCGGAAATTGAGGCCGAAGAAGCCAGCGATCTTCCCCCCGCCCTTAGTCACGCGTTGTAAATCCGCTAGGACCTTTGATGGCAAAACTGCAACCGGTCCGTGGGACCCACGACATGTTGGCGGATGAGTCCCCGGGGTTTCGTTACGTTGTCGAGACGGCGCGGACATCGGCGGCCCGGTACGGCTATGGCGAAATAGCCACCCCCATATTCGAATTTACCGAGGTCTTCCAGCGCACCCTGGGCGAAACCTCCGACGTAGTGACAAAGGAAATGTATACGTTCGAAGATCGCGGGGGCGAGAGTATCACTCTGCGCCCGGAACATACCGCGGGCATTGTGCGGGCCATGTTATCCAATGGCCTGGGTGGTCAGCTGCCTTTGAAGGTGTTCGCCTCTGGCCCCACCTTTCGATACGAGCGTCCGCAAAAAGGGCGCTTGCGGCAATTCCACCAGATCGATGTGGAATTATTGGGAGTGCCCGGTGCGCAGGCGGATGTGGAGGTCATCACCTTGGCTGCCGACATTTTAGCTGCCTTGGGGATTGCCGCCAAAACAACGTTGGAGCTGAACACCTTGGGCGACAGCCCCAGCCGGGACGCATATCGGGAACGTTTGGTGGCCTATTTCAACGATCACGGGGCCGATCTTTCCGAAGACAGCCAAACCCGATTGGATCGCAACCCCCTGCGCATTTTGGATTCCAAAAACGAGGGCGACAGAGCTCTGATTGCCGATGCTCCGAAAATGGCGGAGTCATTGAATCAGGAATCGGCAGAATTTTTTGATGCAGTACGCGGCGGCCTTGATGCCGTCGGTATCGCCTATACGGTCAATGATCGCCTGGTCAGGGGGCTGGATTATTACGCCCACACAGCGTTCGAATTTACGACGACTGAGTTGGGCTCCCAGGGCGCGGTGATCGCTGGCGGGCGATACGACGGCCTGACGGAAATGATGGGTGGCCCGCCCACCGCTGGTATCGGTTGGGCCGGTGGGATCGAACGGCTCATGATGTTGTTGGACGACACTCCCACGGCTGTGCGGCCGATATCATTGGTTCCCATGGGCGATGACGGGGAGGCAAAAGCCCAAACCATCGCCCATGATTTGCGGGCCGCAGGGTTCACCATCGACTTGGGATTCTCAGGCAACCTGAAAAAGCGTCTGAAACGCGCCAACAAGATTGGCGCCGTGGCGGCGGTCCTTCTTGGCGAAGATGAACTGGTCCGGGGCGAAGCCACCATCCGGGATTTGGACTCCGGCGAGCAAACCGCCGTGGCCCTTGATGCCTTGTCGGGTGCTCTGAATAAATTCCAAGACGCCACATGATCCCCGAAGAAAAATTGGCCGCTATCGTCAGCCGTCACCAACAAATCGAAGAGCAAATGGCGACGATGGATGGGGGCTCAGAGGCCTTCGTCGCAATCGCTCGGGAATACGCCGAACTGACCCCGGTGGTGGCGGCAGTCAAAGAACTCCAGGCCAAGATCTGCGAAGTTCATGATCTGGCGGACTTAATAGCCGACCCCGATGGTGACGCGGAAATGCGCGAACTGGCCACTGCGGAATTCGAGGACGCCAAGGGCAATTTAGAGACAATGGAGCACGCCATGACCGTGCTGTTGTTGCCGAAAGATGCTGCCGATTCTCGCAATGCGATTTTGGAAGTGCGGGCGGGAACGGGTGGTGAAGAAGCCGGGCTTTTTGCTGCTGAGTTGTTCCGCATGTACCAACGATACGCTGAGTCACGGAAGTGGAAGTTCGAGCCACTGACCTTTGCGGAAAAAGAACAGGGCGGCATTAAAGAAGCCCAGGCGCTGATTTCCGGGCCGGGGGTATTCGCCTTCATGAAATTCGAATCCGGTGTTCACCGAGTTCAGCGAGTTCCGGAAACTGAATCGTCGGGGCGCATTCACACCAGCGCGGCCACGGTGGCGGTGCTGCCCGAAGCCATGGAGGTTGATGTGCAGGTCGAAGACAAAGATCTGCGCATCGACGTGTATCGCGCCAGCGGCCCCGGCGGTCAGTCGGTGAACACCACGGATTCCGCGGTGCGCATCACCCATTTGGAAACCGGCATTGTGGTCACCCAGCAGGACGAAAAATCACAGCACAAGAATCGCGCCAAGGCTATGAAGGTCCTGTTGGCGCGACTATATGATCGTCAGCGGGCCGAAATGGACGCCGAACGGGCGGCGGCACGAAAAGGCCAGGTGGGCAGCGGCGATCGGTCGGAACGCGTGCGCACCTATAATTTTCCCCAGGGCCGGGTGACGGATCATCGTATTGGCTTGACCGTCCACAAACTCAGCCAAATTTTGGAAGGCCCCGGGTTGGATGAATTGATCGACGCCCTGACCGAAGACGATCAGGCCACCCAGCTGGCGGCGTTAGACGGCGAAACCCAGTGACCCCGATGACCTCAATGACTCCGGTGACAATCCTTGATCGGCCGAAATTTGGCACTGTTTCAGACGCCTTGGATCGCGGTGCCAAGCGCCTGGGCGAAGCCGGTGTCGATGGCCCTAGGCGGGATGCGCGGCTGCTGTTGGCCTTGACGCTGGCTGCCTCTCACCCAGCGAAATTGGATGACGCGGAGACCCTGTCCGCCAACCAGGCAGAACTTTTTGAGAGCTATCTGGCGCGGCGCGAAGCCAGGGAACCGGTGGCCCGCATCAAAGGCATCCGGGAATTTTGGGGCCTCGATTTTATCCTGTCCCCCGACACCCTTGATCCCCGTCCCGACAGCGAAACTCTGATCGAAGCGGCGATCGCCGCCTTTCCCAATCTTCATCATCCCACCCGCATTTTGGATTTGGGTACGGGGTCGGGGTGCCTTTTGTGCGCCGCTCTGCACGAATTCCCCCGTGCAGTGGGCATTGGTGTAGACCGCCAACCGGGTGCGGTCCAAATCGCCGCAAAGAACGCTGGCCTGTTGAGTCTGGGGTCCCGGGCGGCGTTCCTTGCGGGGGACTGGGGCGACGCCCTGGCCCTCGGCACCTTTGATCTGATCCTTGCAAATCCCCCGTACGTTGCCGATGGGCATATCGCCACTTTGCCACCAGAGGTCAGCCAATATGATCCCCGCAGCGCGCTGGTAGGGGGGGCAGATGGCCTTGGCGCGTACCGAACTTTAATGCCCCAAGCCCAGCGGCTGCTGGCGCCTGGCGGGGTGTTGATTGTCGAAGCCGGCGCGGGTCAGAGTGATCAAATCGCCGCTCTGATGGGTGCCACCAAATTGCGCGTGACCGAAATTCGCCGGGATTTGGCGGGACAAGAGCGTTGTATCGTTGCCACCCCTGAATAAGGATTTCTAAGACTAAAGAATAACACTTGGAAACATCGGGGCTTGCCGCTAGGCTCCGGAGTGGAAATCAGGTGGTTACTGCTGAGACTTGCGCTGCCCACCAGATGATTTCCATAGCTTGAAAACTTGTGTTGAAGATGGGCTGGCTTGGGTGCCAATCCCAAAACATTAGACCAAGGCGGGACTTTCTGGATTTGAGAAATTACCCACAATGGGGAATTCTTATCCGGGCCCGACAGGGGGTAGAACAAACGTTCATTGAGTGGTGAATCGTGACAATCAAAACATGAGACGCGGAAGCAACCCAAAGCGGTCCCGCGGCGGTCGGCCGAATAATCGCAAAGGGCCCCAAGGCAATCGTTCAATCGAGTCTCACAGCCCCGGCGGTGGCAAGCATCGGGGCAATGCCAGCCAGCTTCTCGAGCGCTATTCCATCATGGCGAGGGACGCCCAATCCGCCGGTGATCGTGTCGCCTGCGAAGGCTTTCTGCAATATGCAGAACATTACCTGCGGGTTCTGAACGCGGCGCAAGAAAGCCGCAATAATGGCAGTGGCCGCACCGAGGAAAATGGCCAGGATGCCAGACCCGATGGTGGCCAACAGGCCATGCAGAACGCCAGTAGCGCCAATGCCGGTGGAAACGGCGGCGACGGTAGCGGCAGTGGCGGAAATGGCAGTGGCAGTGGAGGTAATGCAGAACGCCCGCCAGAGCCGACTTTGGGAGACGCAGGCGGTCCGGTGCCAGAAATGCTGAAAAGCCCGGCGGAGGTTTCCGGCGACACTGACCAATCCCGCGATGACATGGACAACGACCCGATGGAGACAGAATCCGCGGTCAATTGATCCCAAGTTTCGCCCGGCCCCAGCACTTGTTGGGTGGGGCTAAAATACCAATATAGAATTTAGACCGCGCATAATTGGGGCCGTCACTGGTGCCCGTCACGTTATTGTGCGGGAATTTGGCGCGTCGCGCTGCCTTGACTTGGGGTGCGGAGGTGCCTCCTGTAGCTGCCAAATATTGGAGCGTAAAGTTTGCAAACTGAAAAATTCACCAATCGGACCCGGGGATTTCTGGAATCGGCTCAAGGATTAGCGATCCGCAGCGACCACCAAAATTTCACCCCTGAACACATTCTGAAAGTATTGCTGGATGATGCCGAAGGGCTAGCGGCCAATCTCATCACCACCGCTGGCGGCCGTCCCAACGAGGCGTTTGAACACGTGGAAGCAGCCCTGGGTGCGTTGCCAAAAGTCGAAGGGCCGGGCGCAGGCCAAGTATATCTGGCGCGTGAAACAGCGCGGTTGCTGGACTCAGCAGAGCAGTTAGCGAAATCCTCCGGGGATAGCTTCGTGACCGCGGAACGCCTGTTGCTGGCGTTGGTCACTGCGGCCGACACCCCATCCAAAAAGATTTTGGCCGACGCCGGGGTGACCCAGACGGCCCTGAATGCCGCCATCGATGCCCTGCGAATGGGCCGCACCGCCGATACAGCGTCTGCCGAAGACGGCTATGAAGCCCTGAAAAAATACGCCATGGATCTGACCCAGTCGGCGCGAGACGGAAAATTGGATCCGGTCATTGGCCGGGATGAAGAAATTCGCCGCACGATCCAGGTGCTTTCACGGCGCACGAAAAACAATCCGGTTCTGATCGGCGAGCCCGGTGTTGGCAAGACCGCCATCGTCGAAGGGTTGGCTCAGCGCATCGTCAACGGCGATGTGCCGGAAAGCTTGGCCAACAGAAAGCTTATGGCCTTGGACTTGGGGGCCTTGATCGCCGGGGCGAAATTCCGTGGTGAATTCGAAGAACGCTTGAAGGCGGTTTTGTCCGAAATCGACGCATCCCAGGGCAACGTCATCTTGTTCATTGATGAATTGCATACTCTGGTTGGCGCCGGGGCCAGTGAAGGCTCCATGGATGCCTCCAACCTTTTGAAGCCGGCTTTGGCGCGCGGGGAATTGCACTGCGTCGGTGCCTCGACATTGGATGAATACCGCAAACATGTGGAAAAGGACGCCGCCCTGGCCCGGCGGTTTCAATCGGTCATGGTAATGGAGCCGACCCTGGAAGACACCATTTCTATTCTCCGTGGCCTGAAAGAAAAATACGAATTGCATCACGGGGTTCGCATTACCGACGGTGCCATTGTCGCCGCCGCCACGCTTTCCAACCGCTATGTGGCCGATCGGTTTTTGCCCGATAAAGCCATTGATTTGATCGATGAGGCTGCCAGCCGTCAGCGCATCGAAGTGGATTCGAAACCCGAAGCCATCGACGAATTGGATCGCCGCATCATCCAATTGAAGATCGAATGGGAAGCCTTAAAGAAAGAATCCGACAAGGCATCGAAAGAACGCCTGACCAAATTGGAAGAAGAGCTTGGGGATTTGGAAGGCAGGTCCAGTGAACTGACCGCCCATTGGCAGGTGGAAAAGGATGAATTGGCCCGGGCCCACAAGGTCAAAGAAGACTTGGAAGCGGCCCGGCTTCACCTGGAACAAGCCCAGCGTGATGGCGATCTGGCCAAGGCGGGTGAGCTCACCTACGGTGAAATTCCGCGTCTACAAGAAAGCCTTGAAAAAGCCCAAGCCGTGGGTAGCGATCATTTGCTGCAAGAAGCGGTGACCGAAGACGACATTGCCGGCGTCGTGGCCCGCTGGACTGGGATCCCCGTTGAAAAAATGTTGGCGAGCGAACAAGCCCGACTATTGGGCATGGAAGAGGCCTTAGGGGCCCGCGTGGTTGGTCAGTCCGAGGCCTTGAAGGCGGTGTCAGAGGCCGTGCGCCGGGCCCGGGCAGGGCTTCAGGACCCTGACCGCCCCATTGGCTCGTTCCTGTTCTTGGGGCCAACAGGTGTTGGCAAAACCGAGCTCACCAAAGCCCTGGCCGGACATTTGTTCAATGATGATTCCGCCATGGTTCGCATCGACATGTCCGAATTTATGGAAAAGCACGCGGTGTCGCGGTTGCTTGGCGCGCCGCCCGGCTACGTGGGCTATGAAGAAGGCGGCTCGTTGACCGAAGCCGTACGCCGCCGCCCTTACCAGGTGGTGTTGTTCGACGAGGTGGAGAAAGCCCACCCGGATGTGTTCAACGTGCTGCTGCAAGTTTTGGATGATGGCCGCCTTACCGATGGTCACGGGCGCACGGTGGATTTCCGCAATACCATCATCATCATGACGTCGAATTTGGGCTCGGATTTATTGGCGGCCCAATCCGAAGGCGAAGATAGTACCCTGGTGCGCGACGCGGTTATGGATGTGGTGCGCAGCGCCTTCCGCCCGGAATTCTTGAACCGCCTGGATGAAATCTTGTTGTTCCACCGGCTCAGTCGGGAAAACATCGGCAGCATTGTCGGTATCCAACTGGAGCGGGTCAGGGGCCTGTTGGCTGAACGCAGAATAGAACTTGTGTTGGATAAAAAAGCCCGGGCCTGGTTTGCCGAAGCGGGCTACGACCCGGTCTATGGGGCTCGGCCCTTAAAGCGCGTGATCCAACAGCATCTGCAAAATGCCTTGGCGATAATGGTGTTGGAAGGTGCCTTGGGTGAAGGCAGCGTGGCCAAGGTGACCGCAAACGCCGACGGGCTGGTCATCAATGGCGAGCAAATCGAGGCCCGCGTCGCCGCCTCCAGCCCACCGGAAGAGGCCGTAATTCACTAGCCGTTAGTCGGCGGCTGCGAGGTCCCTGATGGCGGGGGTGCGATCCCATTCTGCATCGACGCGCAGGCGGGTTTCAGTGAACACCGCCAGTTCAGGGCCTTCCAGCCTGCGGCCGGCGGGCAGCTTCAGTCTCATGGGATTGACCTGGGCATTGTTCACCAGGACTTCGTAATGCAGGTGCGGGCCGGTAGAGGCACCGGTTGAGCCCACATAGCCAATGGTCTGGCCCTGGCGAACCCGGGTGCCGACGCGAATGCCTGATGCGAATTTTCTCATGTGGCCATAGGCGGTTTTGTGCTCGGAATTATGGCGAATCCGAATGTAATTGCCGTATCCGCCGTTGCGCCCCGCTACTTCAATGACCCCGTCTCCGGCGGCCTTGATAGGGGTGCCGGACGGTGCCGCGAAATCGATGCCTTGGTGCATGCGTGAATAGCCAGCGATGGGGTGGCGACGCATGCCGAACCCAGACGACAGTCGGGCGCCATCCACCGGGGTCCGCAGCAAGGCCTTGCGGACGCTGTGTCCGTCACCGTTGTAGTAATCAATGATGCCGTCGGCGTCTTCGTAGCGATACAGGGGCAGGGTGGTGCCCGACAGGGTCAGTTGGGCGTAAAGAATGTTGCCTTCTTTGACCGGGTTGCCGGCGTCGTCGTACAGCATTTCGAAGAACACTTCGAAGCCGTCGCTTTCGCGAATGTCCCGTTGGAAATCAACATCCCAGCTGTAAATGCGGATTAACTCCATCAGGGTGTTGGCGGGGACACCGGCTCGCTCAGCGGCTAAAAACAAGCTGTTGTCGATGGTGCCGCTGGCGCGGGTGTACTGGCGATCCAATTCTTTGATGATCTCGAACGGGGAAAACCCGCCGCTTTCTGACCGGATCGCTGCCATTTCCCGGTCAACATCCACCGCAACGTTTACCGCCAACAACCGAGCGTTTGGGGTTGCCATATCTTCGTCGGCAAAGGTCATGCGAATGTTCTGGCCCACCATCAATCGGCGGGGGTCGAAAATCTTGGTCAGCGCCTGGATGGCTTCGTGCGCCTCGTTAGGGGTGGCACCGACGCTCAACACTGCTTCCATCAAGGTATCGCCCGGGTGCACGGTCACGGTTCGATCGATCGTCGCCACCCAGTCAAAGCTCGGCGGCGGCGGCGGTGGCGGGGCGGGGCGGGGCGACACGACAGCAGCAGGTACGGCCAATTCGGCCACCAGGGCTTCGCTTTCTGCCTTGGTCATTTGCCGGGAAGAATACTTGCCGCTTTCCGACAGGAACGCAGCGGCTTCGGTGTCGGCCGAGACGGCAACCGAGAATGCCAGCAATCGCGGTGCGCCTTCCGGGGTGGTGCGGCCAAAGGTGGCTGTGATGACCTGACCAATTTTGAGGCTCCGGGCATTGAAAATAGCGGCCAAGGCCTTGGTCGCCGCCAAGGCTTCCGCCCGGCTTGCTCCCAATTCAACGGCGGAATCGATCAAGGTGTCGCCGCGCGACACGATCAATGATTGGGCGAAATGGTCGAAACCAACCAACGGGCCATTTTCGTCTTCGGTTGGGGTACCCGCCAAGTTTGTAGCCGCCACGGCCTCCGCCAAAAAATGTGCTCGCTGAGTGGCGGTGGTGCGCAGTGGCTCAAAATCTTTGCCGTCAAACAGCAACGCGGCCACTTCGTCGTCACCCACGGAAACGGACAGCCCCAACAGCCGCATATTCCCGCCGAATGTGGCGGTGACTTCTTGGCCAATCTGCAACTTGCGCGGGTTAAATAGGCGACTAAGTGCCTGGATCGCTTTGTCTGCTTCGGTGCGGTTCGCCCCCAACTGCACAGCCACTTTCATCAGGGTCTGGCCACGCGCGACGTTGACGCTGCGGGTGGAGATTGCCCCCTGGGCCACATCCAGGGGCCCGGGCAAAAGAATGTCCAATTCGTCGCTGGGCCTGTATTTGCGGGAAAAGAACGTCCCGGCCACTTCGGCTACAGCGGCGTAACCGGTGTTATTCGATCGCTTTACGCGCACGCTCCACAGGCGCTTCGTGCCATTTTCAGTGACAAATCGCACTTCGATTTCTTGGTCGGGCTGCAACGTTCTGGGGTTGAATAACTTTGTCAGGGCGCGAATGGCCAGGTCCGCTTCGACCCGGCTGCCACCGGCGCTGCGAATGGCCCCTTCCAGGGTTCCTCCCTTTTTTACGGTGACGGATCGCAAGGTGGTTTGGGTGGCACCGCCCAAAGCCGCTAATTGGATACCAGCGGCCGTGAAACCAGCGATTGCGTTCGGCGCCAACTGGCCAGCCGCAACGGAATTCTGGGTCGCGCCGACCAGTGCTGCAATGGTTAATGCGGCGGCAAATGCTGCGTGATGCGCACTGGGAACGCCTAAAAACGTCTTACGCGGGCTTCCCCCAGGACTGGTCAACCTAAACCCCATCGAAGTCCCTATATTCATACACCTTGGACCGCTGGACCCTTCGAATCCGCGGCCACGATGGGGCCGTGAATCAAAGATGTCAATGCATTTTTGTTAGTTGATTCAATGTACTCGCGGTTTTATCTAATCTTTTTGTCGAGTTTCGTCCCTTAGGGTATTGGGATCGAACACTTTGCTACCGAAAAGCTACCGAAAATCGCCTTGTTGGCCTCTAATGTTGCTTATGGTTAACGGGCTCTGAGAAAGTTTCCGTCGTATAGCGCCACGCCCTGATGGTATCTGACCAATATTCCCCCGGGAGCCCAGCTTTTCCCTTCAATCGGTTCAAGAAATCTACCGGATTGGGAAGCGTTTCCCAAACATCTGGCAGGAATGTACCACGACGATCGCCTTCCGCCAGAATTACTCCATCAACCCCGGGCCGAAGCATCGCCAAAAGACTAGCCTCGAAATCGAAAACCATCTCGGTAGCCGGGCTCAGGATCGAAATGGCCGCGGTCATTTCCGCCAAGTCGTCGGCGGAAACCGGCGGAAACCGGGGATCTTTGAACGCTGCGCGAAACGCATTGTGGGCCACATCCACGGCCATTGATTGGCGGGCGACCAGGGATCCGATGCATCCACGCAGTTTGTCGGATTTGGTCAGGGTCACGAAGGTCGCGCGGGGCGCCAACAAATCGTCGGAAAACCCAGAAACCGAAATTTGCGGTTCCTGGTTTTTTTTCAGCCCGCCGGTGATTGCTTCCCGCACAACATCCAACAACGTGGCGCGCGCCGCGTCGGACAAGGAGGGCTCTTCTTCAAACACAAAGGATCCGTAACCCACCACCCGGTCCTTGGATCTGGCGGTGTCGCCGGAATTGCGCAGATCAATCATGGTCGCCCGCATACCCCGCCGTTGGGCCAATGCCAACAAGCCGCGGATCGGGCGGCAGCCACAGGCGCCAGCCTCGGCAATGTCATTCACAGCCAATCCGGCGATGGCGCGGCCGGTCTCGGCATCCATTTTCTGGGCGGTGTCGTAGTCTTTGTAATGGGACAGGTCGGACGAAATCACCAACACTGTTTCCGGCCCGCCCCACAAGGCGTTCAGCACCTGGGCCACATCGCCGGGGGCTGCATCGCCGACCACCAGGGGCACCAAGGTGAAATGCTCCAGGACCGTCTGCAAAAACGGTATGTGGACTTCCAGGCTGTGCTCCATGGCGTGGGCTTCGTCCATCTCAACGACACAGGGCAATGCTGCGATTTGGGCCAGGGCATCCCGGTCCAATGGCACTGTCCCAAGGGGGGAGTCGAACGCCTCGACACTGGGAACAGCAATGCCCTTGAATGCCACCCGGTGGGACGGCCCCGCCAACACCACACGGGTGATGGCCTTGGCGCCCGGAACAAGCCGGGCATAGGCGCTGGCGGCCACGACGCCGGAATAGACGTACCCCGCGTGGGGCGCGATAATGGCTTTGGGTGCCGAGGCCGATGGGTCACCGGGGATTGCTGCGTCCAGGTAGCCGTTGACTGCCGCGCGAAGCTCGTCGGGGGACTCAGGATAAAATGACCCGGCGACGAATGGCTTGCGAGTTCTTGTGCCAACATTTTTGACCATGTCCTAAGGGTACCAAGCGAGCGGCTGGATTGAAATGCGGGGATCGGTGACGTCGGATAAAACTACGGAGGAGATTTCTGGTGTGCCGGGGCGTTATTGGCACGCCCTGAACGATGGCCGCATTCAGTGCGACGTGTGCCCGCGGTATTGCAAATTGCATAATGGCCAGCGCGGCTTGTGTTTTGTGCGAGCCGCCACGGATGATCAAATCGTTCTGACCACCTATGGCCGGTCATCGGGGTTTTGCATCGATCCCATCGAAAAGAAACCGCTGAATCATTTTCTGCCCGGCACTCCGGTCCTCAGCTTTGGCACGGCTGGATGTAATCTGACCTGCAAGTTTTGCCAAAATTGGGACATGTCCAAATCCCGGCAAATGGACACCCTGGCGGACGCGGCGTCCCCCCAAGCGTTGGCCCAAGCCGCCCTGGCAACCGGGTGTCGATCGGTGGCTTTCACCTACAACGACCCCACGATCTTTTTGGAATACGCGGTGGATGTAGCAAAGGCCTGCCATGCCGTGGGTGTCAAAACGGTGGCAGTGACGGCGGGCTATATTTGTCCCGAACCCCGGGCGGAATTCTACAGCCACATGGACGCTGCCAATGTCGACCTGAAAGGCTTTACCCAAGATTTTTACAAACGCCTGTGCTCCAGCGATCTGGATGACGTGTTGGCCACGCTAAAGTACATCCACAACGAAACGACTGTGTGGTTAGAGGTCACGACATTATTGATCCCCGGCCAAAACGACGGCGACCAAGAACTAACAGAATTATCCGAATGGTTTGCGGGTGAATTAGGCTCGGATGTCCCGTTGCATTTCACAGCCTTTCATCCCGATTACAAAATGAATGACATTGCCCGTACGCCCCACCAAACACTGTTGCGGGCACGGGACATCGCCAAGGTCGCCGGGCTCAACAACGTGTATGTGGGCAACGTTCATGATGCCGACGCGGCCTCCACCTATTGCTCAAGCTGCGGCACCAAATTGATTAGCCGCGATTGGTATCAATTGGCGGAATGGAACTTGGATGCGTCGGGTCATTGCAGCCAATGCGGGCTTAAATGCCCTGGCGTTTTCGATGGCCCCCCCGGTGACTGGGGACAAAAGCGCGTGCCCGTCAACATGAGAAAGTTTGCGGCTCAAAACAGCCGTTGACGCCGCGTGACTCCGAAAATTACTGGCAATTTGGAACAGTGCAGATCGCGGCGCTGGGCCGCGTGAATCCGAACGATATGTTAGAGAAGCTGCGCGTGGTCGATGGATGCCAGTGCAGCGATCAGGTTGTTCACTGTCTCGGTGACGGTTTTCAATGCCGGCAGCCGCTCCATGGTGTCTTCGTCCATGTAAAGAGACCGTTTAATTTCGATCTGCAATGCGTGAACACCGGAATCCGGGCGGCCATAATTGCGTGTTGTAAATCCGCCCGCATAGGGATCGTTGCGCTCCACCCGGAACCCGGCCCTGGTCAGCACATTTTCTACCGTGTCGGTGACCACCTTGGCGCAGCTGGTACCAAACCGATCGCCTAACACCATATCGGCCCGCTCGGTGCCTGGATCCCGGTCCATGGGGCCGCCGAACGACGGCATGGAATGGCAATCAATCAGCACCGCAGTAGCGAACCGTTGCACGGTCAGGGCCAGCAAATCCTGGATGGTTTCGTGGAACGGAATGTACAGGGATTTAATTCGGCGCTCGGCCTCGGAAAATTTCAGCTTGCCTTGGTAAACCTCGGCGCCGTTGGTCACGACCCGGGCGATGGTGCCCAGGCCACCGGCCACCCGCAATGACGATGTGTTGACGAAATCCGGCAAGGTGTCTTCGAACATCGCCGGGTCCAGCTCCCACGGCTCGCGGTTGGGATCCAAATACACCCGGGGAAAATGCGCCCGCAATAACGGCGCACCCCGATCCGGAGCCCCGGCGAACAATTCGTCCACAAAGCTGTCTTCGGATCGCCGCAGGCTCAACTGATCCAGGCGCGAGGTTTCAACGAAATCGGGCTCGTAATCGCGGCCGGAATGGGCCGACACAAAAACCATCGGCACCGTTTGCACCGCCGGTTCCAGGATTTCGAACGGCGCCCCGGTGGTCAGGGGGTCACCATCGCCTTCGATCGCCGACACAGATGGATTAATTTCCATTGGGCCAGTTTACACCCAATTGCCAGATGGCACGCCACAGGCTTTGCAAGCCATGCCCCAGATAGTATCAATGACGGAGCGGGCGCGTAGCTCAGCGGGAGAGCACTACGGTGACATCGTAGGGGTCGTTGGTTCAAACCCAACCGCGCCCACCAGACCCTCAATGAATTTAGACTCCCAGCCAGCAGACCAGTTGCCCGACGGAGTGAGGGCGTACTTTCGCAAAGCCATAGCCAGACCGGCGTTGATTCGCGCCGCCATGATGCTCGGGCTTATATTTCTGGTGGCCTGTGCCAGCCGACAGATCGCGTACTCGTGGCGGGGTGAGCCCGTAGATGCCTTGATTGCCGCTTGGGGTGAGCCCACCACTGACGCGGCGCTGGCCGACGGCGCCAGGGAGATTGCATACACCCACGAGGAACCAGTTCAGTTTGTCAATTTCCGTTGCGCCGCAACCTTCCAGGTCGGACCTGACGGGATCATTGATGAGGCGCTCGTTGAGGGCGATCAGCGTGGTTGCAATGGGCTGTTGGCGGGAAAATCCGCCAAAACAGGTAAAATGCTGACTGTTGGTATAGGCCTGCAATTCATCATTACCGGCAGATAACACCAGATCAGCGTATGGTCCGGCGATGAATTCTTCCCCACCCTCTGCCGACGACTTGCCCGACGGAGTGCGGGCGTACTTTCGCGATGGGGCGGACCCCAAAGCCACGGCCCGACCGGCGCTGTTTCTGGATCGCGATGGGGTTGTGGTGGAAGAGGTCGGCTATCTGCACCAGGTGGAAAAGCTCACCATCCAGGTCGGAGCCCCGGCGCTGATCCGGGCCACCAACGCCGCCGGTGCGGCAGTGGTAATCGTCACCAATCAATCTGGAATCGATCGGCACCTGTACACCTGGGGCGACTACGACGCTATCGATGGGGAAATCCTGGCCCGATTGGGGGCGCAAGACGCCGTAGTTGACGCTCGCATCGCCAACGGATTTCATCCCAGGTTCACGAAGCCTTGGGGAGAGACTCACGATTTTTGGCGCAAACCCGGCCCGGGGATGTTGCTTCACGCAATTCAGTGCCTGAATCTTGCCCCTGAGCGATCTTGGATGGTGGGGGATATGGCGTCTGATGCCCAGGCGGCCCTGGCGGCGGGGCTTGCTGGGGCGTTTCAAATGGAATCCGTGCACGGGCCCGAACACCGGGATCGGGCGCTTGCCTTGGCTTCCAGCGACTTTGAAGTGCACAAAATCCAGTCCCTTGAGGCGGTCCAAAAAATGGTTGAACAACGTCCGCTATTTACCAACATTTAACCGCAATATAGGACCATAGCCTGGAGCATTTCCGCAATCCGGCCAGCATTTTTTCGGCTTCAATTGGCGCATTCTCAAGGTCATGGCTTCACAAAACATATCTGTGTTGGAACGCGTCAAATGCGTTTTTGGTGGTGGCGGCAAAAAATCTAAGAAAAAGGGTAAAGGCAAGGGCAAGGGGCGGCCAAAGACGCTCTAATTCGAAGATACCGGGACAAGAAAGACGAAGAAGAAAAGCCCAAACACAAAGGCCCCTGACCACCAGAGCGGCTTCAAATTTTACAAGAATTGTGGGGCCTTGAATTTATGACTGTGGGCGGCGAGGAAGCTATCACCGAACTTATCCATCCTTTGACACTGAATTCAAACATGTCTGTTCTGGAATTGGGGGCGGGCATCGGCGGTGCAACCCGCCATATTCACAAAGCAACCGGGGCCTGGGTGACCGGGGTGGAAAACAGCGTCACCCTGGCCAAGTTGGGAATGGAGCAGTCCATCATGAAAGGCCTGCAACGCAAAGCCAGCGTCGAGCACGGGGATTACACCCACCTAAAAGTGAAGCCGCAATCCGAAGATGCGGTGTTGGCCAAGGAAGCCTTGTTTACGGTGGCGGAC
>Ga0209403_10003975_pt1 | contig 16318 bp, 15 predicted proteins | sample ArcticOcean_MG_C_8_FD_187440 | JGI IMG/M metagenome (GOLD analysis project Ga0209403, IMG submission 187440) | Marine microbial communities from western Arctic Ocean - ArcticOcean_MG_CB11_86 (SPAdes) (version 2) | ecosystem: Environmental > Aquatic > Marine > Oceanic | place: Arctic Ocean... | reverse complement strand
GATGTCGATTCCGAGGTCGCTGATGTTGCAGGATATCTGTCGCCGGTTCCCGGTGGAGTTGGGCCGATGACCATCGCCATGCTGATGCAAAACACTGTGCAAGCCGCCGAAAACCAACAAAACTGATTCCAATCACTTGGTATCGTTGGGTTTTTGTTCAATCGTAGGGATTTGGTTTTGGCTTCGGTTCTGGCTCAGGTTCGGGGTCCGGCTCGCAGTCATCTTCGCATTCTTTGACCATAGCCTGAGCGAACAATGCATCGGTGTGGGAGACGCCACCTTGTGGCGCCCAACCTTCTTCAATCATTATTCGCACTTTGTCCAGTAATCCATCATTTCTCGTCATAGAGGGGAAATTCAATATTCCAAGAGTCTCACTAACCAGTGCTTTTGCTGTTACAACTTGATATCGCATAGAGCGAAAAGAAAATTTGACCCTTTTTGAAGTCTACGATTTCTGGCGAGGTTGCCAATCAATCGATGCAAGGGTTGGGTCAGAAAATTCCCATGTCCATCTGGGCATCTTCACTCGCGTGGATTTTCGGGTCCCAACGAGGTGCCCAGACGAGGTTGATGTGGACTGAGTCAACTCCATCGGCGGTAAGAACGGCACGGTGGAGGGCAGCCATTATTTCAGGTGCGACAGGACAGCCCGGGGAGGTAAGGGTGAGGTCAATTTCGCAGTGGTTTCCGTCATCTTTTTCCTCGATACGGACATCGTAAATGAGCCCAAGGTCGACCAGACTCAACTGTAGTTCGGGGTCCACAACTTCCGAACACGCATCCAAAACAGAATCTTTCGTCGCCACCAAAATTACCCCTCCGCCAACTTCCTCGCTTCTTGCCTAACACGGGTGAACATATTGAGGAATCCGTTAGCCCGATTTGGTGATAGGCTGTTCATCAAACCCAATTCGCGGGTGAAAGTGACTGGGAAATCAGCGACTTCAGCAGGTGGCAGGCCGTTTACTGCCTTTTGAGCGATTGCCATCAGCCCTTGAACGATTTGCGCGTCAGCAGAACCAACCATCCTGAAAGTCCCCGCATCATTCAGAGAACAGACGATATGTGCCTCGGATTGGCAACCGTGAACTCTTGTCTCTTCGCACCAAAATTCTTCGGAAAGGAGGTCACATTCGGAGGCAAACTCGTATAGCATCTCATAGCGCTCCATGTCATCAAAAACATCTGCGAATTCCTCTATCACCGATTGGAGTGGTTCTGGCCAGTTGCCTTCTCCGTATGACATCACACTCACCTCATCCTAATCGCTCGATTACGGCTTGCAGATGGCTGATGAAAGCATCCGCCTCCTCACGCGTATTGTAGAGATAGAAAGAGGCCCGATTGGTGGCTGTAACCCCTAACTTTCGCATCAGTGGTTGTGCGCAGTGGTGGCCGGTCCGAACCGCAAATCCCCCCGCATCGAGGAAGTGAGCCAAATCCTCAGCGTGGATGGAGTCGTGAAGGAAAGAGACCGCGCCCGAGCCCAATCCCTCGCCATGGTCACCGTAAACTGTTATTCCCGGTAGCTTCCCAATTTCGGATGCTGTATGCCGTGCCAGACCCAATATGTGTTCGCTAATTTCCTCCATATCGAATTGGCTCAGCCAATCTATTGCCGCGGCCCACCCGATGGCGGCGGCGATTTTCGGAGTGCCCGCCTCAAATCGGTGGGGTGCGTCTTGGTAGTCAGAGCGCTCAAGCCAAGTTTCGCGAATCATGTCGCCGCCGCCCATGAAGTGGGTCATCTCTTCGATTCGCTCCTCAGCGACGAGAAGCGCTCCCACTCCGGTAGGCCCGCACATTTTGTGGGCGGACACGGCGACGAAGTCTGCGCCCATCGTGTCGAAGCCGAGCCGGTCATGACTGACCGCTTGGGCGCAGTCGAGCAGAACGGCGGCTCCGTTGCCGCCGTCGCCGCGGGTTTTTGCGAGTTCGATAATGCGCTCAATCGGATTTCTGACGCCGAGAACATTCGATGTGTGAATACAGCAGACGAGTTGTACCTCGTCGATGGTCGACTCGAGCGCCGCCATGTCGAGTGATTTGTTGTCGTCTGATAGAGGCACAAAGCGCAGTTCAACACCTCGTTCCTCTGCCAACATTTGCCAAGGAACGAGGTCGGAATGGTGTTCCATTTCAGTCAATAGTATGACATCATCTTTCTGCAGGTTCGCCTTTCCCCAAGCGTGAGCAGCCAGATTGATCGCTTCGGTGGTACCACTGGTGAAGAAGAGTTGGTCCGGGTTGATGGAGAACCAATCAGCGATTGTGATTCTCCCATTCTCGTAAGCGGCGGTCGCCTCACCGGCAAGAGTGTGAACGGCACGGTGGACATTGGAGTTGTTCTGTTCGTAGTAATCTGAAATCGCTTTGATGACTTGGCGCGGCTTTTGGGTGGTCGCAGCGTTGTCGAGATAGACGAGTGGTTTGCCAGACGGAAGTACCCGCGAGAGGATGGGGAAATCCGCCCGAATTGCCTCTAGGTCTAGCGTCATGCCTCTACCTCTGCTTTGGGCCACCCGCCGGCCCTCTTTCAATACACGCTCGGTAAATTCGCACAACAAGGGGGACATTCATGTCTGTCGTTGTGTTTTCAAGGGTTGAATGGACCGATTTTATCCGTCGAGGCTTCCCACGGGTACTCGCCGCCGGAATTGCGTTTCTCAGTTGGTGGCGGATTTCAAGCCACCAGAAAGCAGCTCGGTCAGCCAGTCGTGAACTGTGGTCGAAGCCATTTCTGAAAGAGTGGAGTTGAGGAAGGCGGCGATGATTAGACTCGTCGCCTGTTCTTCGCTGAAACCTCTGGAAAGCAGGTAGAACATCTGGTCCTCGTCGACCGGCCCATTTGCGGTTCCGTGACCACATCCGACGACCTCATTCTCTAACACTTCGAGTTCGGGAATTGAGTCCGCTTCCGCATGCTTTGAGAGTAGGAGATTGTGGAAAAGTTGGCTCGCATCAGAGCCTATCGCGCCATCAGCGATTCGCAGCATTCCAGTCCCAATGGTCCGGCTAGAGCCGCCACAAGACGAGTGCCAGTTTAGGCGGCTGTAAGTTTGAGGCGCCTCATGAAAGATTTCGATGTGCGAATCGTTGTGCTGTTCGCCGGATGACATGATGGAACCGTTTACTCCAAGGCTTGCTCCGACGCCCATCAGGTGGTAGCGTAAATCCGCCTTGGTACGAGAACCGCCAGCCCCAACAGTACCTTGCTTGACTTGCGCATCTCGATCAATCGTGATTCCGTCAATGCGGAGCATTCTTCCCGCTCCCAACCTATTGACGACGACGTCATTCAGAATCGCTCCTTGCCCAACATTGCCTTCGCGCAGAAGGCCGAACCACGCGGCGTTGCCAGATGCGACGGTGACCAATTCGACTTCACAGCGGGCGCCGAACTGGTGGTCCAAATGGATTGCACAGAACTCACCTTCCGCCTCGATTTCAAGCAATAGAGGCTGTTGGAGTTGAACGCCATCGTCAATTGTCAATGTGACTGCGTTGCCAGCGGTAGTTGCACGGATGAAGGCGGCAGCGATATCGTCGTGTGGGGCAATTGGTAGAATTGTCTCAGCGGGAGTAATACTGACTCCAGTTGGAGCCTCGGAGCCATCTAACATGGTGAGTGAGAGCACTGGTGGTGCGGTGGTGGTCGGCAGGTCAGCGGCCTTGCCGGTTGGGTGGATGCGGTGCCATGGGGTGTACCTCCAGATGTGGTTCGCCCGGTCTGGCTCAGGGAGCCCAAGATAGGTTGCTGCTGCGTCCATTTCTGTCACCGGCCATTTCCAAAATTATTCAAATAACTTTACCAAATTCCGAGCGATTATTCTCTGTCTCTTTGTGACTCCGTGCGAGGTTTCAATCGAGTTTCACCCGATGCTTCCTTCCATCTCGAGCGCCATCAATTTGTTCAATTCGACAGCGTATTCCATCGGCAATTCTCTAACAAACGGCTCAAAGAATCCGTTGACAATTAGCGCCAACGCCTCATCTTCGGAGTGGCCGCGGCTCATCAAGTAGAAGACTTGGTCGTCGCTGACTTTGGAGACCGAAGCCTCGTGCTCACAGCGGCAGGAAGAGTTCTTGATTTCCATCGTTGGATAGGTGTCGGAACGGCTCTTTTCATCCAAGATTAGTGCGTCACAGACGACATTGACCTTGCAATTCTCCGCCTTCTTCGCCACGCTCACCATGCCTCGGTAGCTACCCCGGCCACCGTCCTTCGAGATGCTCTTAGAGAGAATCTTGCTGGTGGTGTTGCTTGCGAGGTGGTGTACCTTGGCGCCGGCGTCTTGGTGCATCCCTTCGCCGGCGTATGCTACTGAGATAACTTCAGCATGGGCTCCTTCGCCCTTGAGAATAACTGCTGGATACTTCATTGTGAGCTTTGAGCCGACATTCGCATCAACCCATTCGATGGTTGAATTCTCATGCGCCATCCCTCGTTTGGTGACCAAGTTGTAGACATTGTTTGACCAGTTCTGGATGGTGGTATAACGGATGTAGGCACCAGGTAATGCAATCAACTCCACAACGGCGCTGTGCAACGAATCTGTGGAGTAAGTAGGGGCCGAACAACCCTCGATGTACGATACGGATGAGCCTTCTTCTGCAATTATCAGGGTGCGCTCAAACTGTCCCATGTTCTCTGAATTGATTCGGAAGTAGGCTTGGACTGGCAGTTCGACATGAACCCCTTTTGGAACATAGAGGAAGGAGCCGCCGGACCAGACCGCGGTGTTGAGGGCGCTGAACTTGTTGTCTTGGTAGGGGATGATGCTGCAGAAGTATTTCTTGACGATTTCCGGATACTCTCTCAGCCCTGCATCCATGTCGAGGAAAATGACCCCCTGAGACTCTAGGTCTTCCCGGATGCTGTGGTAAATTGTTTCACTTTCGTACTGCGCGGTTACGCCACCGAGCCACTTCTGTTCTGCCTCGGGGATTCCGAGCCTGTCAAAAGTATTCTTGATGTCATCTGGAACATCGTCCCAATCTTCTTTGGTCCCATCTCCCGACCGCAGGAAGTAGCAGATTTTGTCAAAGTCGATTGTGTTGAGCAACTCTGTTGAGCCCCAAGTCGGCATCGGTCGCGCCATGAAGTGGTGATACGCCTTGACTCGGATATCAGTCATCCACTCTGGCTCGTTTTTGAGTGCCGAGATGTCGCGGACGACTTGTTCTGACAAGCCGGCGTCAAACCGGACAGTTGACTGTTCAGGGTCGTGCCAGCCGGCCTTGTAGTCGCCGACTGCCTCTCGTGCCTCGTTGCTCATGCGGAAGCCTCCTGTTCTAGCCACTCATAGCCTTTCTCTTCGAGTTCCATTGCTAGTTCGTAGCCGCTGGAGGCGACGATTTGCCCGTCGATGAGCACATGGACATAGTCTGGATTGACATGCTCCAAGATTCGTTGATAGTGGGTGATGATGAGGCAGGCGGCGTTGTCGACCGAGGCGTTGATTCCCTTGGCGACTGTTCGCATGGCGTCGATGTCGAGGCCGGAGTCAGTCTCGTCAAGGATGGCGATTCTTGGCTTGATGAGCATCAGTTGAAGAATCTCAAAACGCTTCTTTTCGCCGCCACTGAAACCGTCGTTGACATAGCGGCCGAGGAACTTCTTGTCCATGCCGAGCGCCTCCATAGCAGCGTTTAGTTCGGCGCGGAATTCGCGTGCAGAAGGCGCGTTCTCGCCGTGCAGCGCTTGAACCGACTTTCGAAGGAAATTTCCGACTTTCAAGCCGGGAACGGATTGTGGGTATTGGAACGAGAGGAAGACTCCTTTGCGGGCTCTCTCCCACGCTGCGAGTTCGAGTAGATTTTCACCGTCAAGGGTGACCGTGCCTTCGGTGATGTCGTAGTCAGGGTGGCCCATCAGGACATTTGCGAGAGTGGATTTACCACTGCCGTTTCGACCCATTAGGGCGTGAATTTCACCCTTTCGGAGAGTGAGGTCGATGCCTTTCAGTATTGGTTCGTCGCCGATTGCGACATGCAGATTGCGAATCTCAAGAACACCCTCTTCTCCCATGACTACACCTCTATGTTTCTGTGGGTCCGCGCCCACCTTATCAAGGCGTGTGCGTAGCACAGCATACCATTCCTGACTGAAAGGGAGTCCGTAGGACTCGTAATCAGCCACATCTGAAACACATTTGTGGGCAATGGCTCAAAGCACGCGACCGACTCGAAGGGCCGATGGTCGAGCAAAACGATTCCGACGGTTCCGTTGACGACCTCGCAGACCTATACCGCATTGAAGTGGCGGGAAGCATGTCTGGTGAGGCGAAGAATCGGATGGCGGAGGTGCTCGACCCGGCGGAGGAAGAGCGGTTGGCAGGGCTCTCATTGGTTGACCTCGTCGGGGCAAAAAACGACGAATTAGTCGGTGCGATATTGGCTCGATTGGGCGATGTTCGGGCGGCACTTTCCGGGCATGGCGGAGGTATCGTCGTAGACCGCACTGAGGTGGTGTCAAAATCCAATGGTGATGCGGCGGTTGAACTTCAGTTGAATCTCGACGGAGCGTGCATCGCTTGCGGGGCGGCGCCCGGGACACTGCAAGGCATCCAGAACGACCTATTGATGGATTCCGAGGTCGCTGCAGTCTTCTTCAGTTCCTCACTTCTCGACACCTTCGATGAACTGGGCCGTGAGTTCGTGCTCAAACATGGTGCCGTTACCTTTGTATGACCACGGAACTCGTACGCTTCTCGATTTGCTACATATTGATTACCTGCCGGATGAGCCAGGTCGAGAAAACTAGGCGTTCCAAGAAATGCCGCTTATCAAACAATTCGCACGACTGTGGTCAAACTAATAGGTTTGATAGAACCAATTTTCATATCTCTGGATTGTGTTGGACTGACCCTTTGATTTGGCAATGCTGCTGATACTTACACTTCTCCTATTCACACCACGATTCCTGAAAAGGTGATGTGAAGCAAGATGTCAGAGTTCCGCCAATGGATGATGAGTTGATTCTCTTGGCAGAGCCGAGAAAAAACTTTGTTCGCTCGAGTGTGGATTGAGTTCTCTAAGCTAGTTCTAGACTTGACTGGTGGTGAGCGTTTCTCAACCTCGCATCCCACAATTCTGTGTTGAGTTTAGAATCTACCAACATTTCTAGTGGTGGGAAGGTTCACTTCTTAGGTTCCATTGGCTCATTCATGCCGTCTGCTGAGAGTCCATGGCACGCCGATTTGGAGGCGGCGCTCGCCGGGGCTGATTTCGGTCTGCCAGAGGGCTACGAATTGGCATGGCAGATGTTGCCGCCGTTTGACGACTGGATTATCTCAATCTCTGCACACGGTCACGCCGCCGCCGTCTTGGTGACTGCCCATCAAATGACACTCAGTGAACAATTGGTTGACTTGTTGGAGGAAAACGCCGCAGGTCGCCTAATCAAAATCCTTGCAGTTCCAAGTGGGAAAACGGTCTCGCCCGAGGTGGAATTGCGAATTGGGTCGGGCTCAATTCACCTGCTCCGTTACGGCGACAACTGATATGTTGGGAACTCCAGTCCGGCCTGATGGCCGAGGATGACGCCGCACAGGCTGCGATTGCCGCCGCGGCTGCTGAAACTTCGGAAGAGGGGTTGACTCGCAAGGTCAAGGTCGAAGTCGTCCACAAACAGGAAGGGTGGGGAACTGCCGCTTGGACTGCGATTGGGATGTTCCTCATCGTCGCTGCCGTAGGCTCATGGTTCATGCTTTCTGGTGATGGTGATGGTAGCGGCGGAGACGGCCTCTTCGGCAGTGCTGGTAATTGCGGAGATGGGATTGACAACGACAATGATGGTCGAACCGACGCCCAAGATGGCGACTGCTACGATGAAGTAAATCCCGAATTCAAAGGATTCAATGCGGACCACAGTGAAGATGGTCACAACGATCCTCCGGGCGATGACAACTGAGTCGCCGGTGCCGGTAAAAAGGAGGCCCGTCACGGCTAACTCGCGAGATGTCGGTCATTCGGGAGTTCGGCTAATTCATTGGGGCAACATTTGGAGGGAAGATTGTGGCACAAGAAGAGGCGGAAGAGCCCGAACCCTGCAAGGAGGGTGACCACGGCAAATTCGAGGTTTTGGCACGTGATGGTTGGGCCCGTGTAGGAGAGTTTCACAACTCGACACATACTCTTACCACACCCGCGCTTTTGCCAGTCATCAACCCGAACATTCAGACGATTCCTCCCGCCGAAATTTGGGAGATTGGTTTTGAAGGTCTAATCACTAATTCATACATCATCCACAGAAGCGACAAGTGGAAGGAAGAGGCGCTCAAGATAGGTGTCCATCGGATGCTCGATTTCCCCGGTCTAATCATGACCGATTCCGGCACTTTCCAGCAATATGTCTACGGCGATGAAATCGAAGTCAGTCCTGCTGAAATCGTTGAGTTTCAGCGTGATATCGGAGTTGACATCGCTACTATGCTCGATGTTTTCGGCCGCCCCGACATGACTCGAGAGGAACTTGAGGAGGTGGTCCGAGTCACAGCAGAAAGAGGCCCCGAAGCGATTGAGGCAGCGGCGGGAACACTGCTCAACGGGCCGATACAAGGCGGAACATATCCCGACCTGCGGCAAGAGTCTGCAAGGTTGATGTCAGCGCTCGATTTTTCAGTTCATCCAATCGGCGGAATTGTCCCGTTGATGGAGAATCAAAGGTACCGCGATTTGGTAGAAATAATTGTACGCACGAAGGAGGAATTGGCGCCGGAGCGGCCGGTTCACCTGTTCGGTTGCGGACATCCAATTTTGTTCCCGATTTCGGTGGCGCTGGGGGTTGATTTGTTCGACTCTGCGGCGTATGTTTTGTTCGCCCGGGATGGGAGGATGCTGACCCCCACTGGCACTGTCAAGTTGGACGGTCTTCGAGAATGGCCCCACACTTCCCCGGTCCTTTGGGGTACCACTCCTGAAAAGGTGCGCAAAATGATTGAAGCGGAGCGAATTGAGTTGTTGGCGCGTCACAACTTGTATGTGACCAATTCAGAAATTTCCAACTGTCGGCAAGCGGTTTGGGATGGCACGATTTGGAATCTTGTCGAAGAGAGGAGCCACTGCAACCCTCACTTGAGAGAAGCGACTCTCTGGCTTTACGAAAACTTACCGTGGGAAGTCTACCGAAATTCACCGGCTTGTCGAGCGGGTGGTGTCCCTTGGTCGGCTGACATCGATTCTCACCCTAGAATCAAGAACGCGAAAGACTCACTTTACTGGAATCCTCCACCGGTTGACCACCTCGGAAATGAGAGGGGACCCACCGATTGGTGCGGTGTTGTGTTTCACGGCTGTCAAGGCCCCTGGCGTGAGAAGATTGGCCCACTGGTCGAGAGGATTGTGCGGGATTGGCCGAATGTGATGCCGTTTGTTTATACTCCGATTGGCGTGATACCTTACCAGTTGGAAGACCTCAATCCGTTCGCTCACATCGTAGGGCCGCAGCAACTTTGGACAGTACCGGAAAAAGCACTTGAAGATTCAGAAAATGACGATTTTGTTGGGGAAGATTTTGAGAATTCGCTAATTGGGCAACTTCAGGCAGTTCACGACTTACCTTCAAGCGATGTAATCGTTTACCACATCGATGACGAGGAGGAATGGTTGCAGGAGCAATTGACTGAACTGGTTGGGCCAGCCTCGACAGATGGGGACGGAGAGGGGGGAAATCTTGCGTCGATTCGCAAGTACTTCCAGCGGTGGGCAATTCGGGACAAAATTGCTCTTTTCACAGGGATTGAAACATCTGAATTGGAGTTGGCGGCGGTTGCTCCCGATTTTGAATTCGTGATGAGTCGCACCGACCGGATCAACAACATTCTGTTGGATGGAGTTCATCTCTTTTCGCAGCGTTTGACAGATGGCGGTTTGAGTCTTACAGTCGAAGGCGCAAAGTGGCTTCACTCACGAAGGCGGACAATACCAGTCGAGGGCGCCGATGAAGGCGATGATTCGTACTTTGTAGGAATGCCAGAAGTGGTGGTAGATTCAGACGCAGAACCGTTCATCCGGGCGGGCCGAAATGTGATGCATGGATTCATTGTCGCAACGGAAGGTTTCCCTCAATCCGGAATGCCCTGTTTGGTCGTAAATGAGGCGGGCGAATTACTCGCCCATGGCATGGCGAGAGGTGACGCTGGCGATATGGCCGGATTCCGGAAAGGAATCGCTGTCCGGGTCAAAGATGGTGTTGGGTCTCGATAATTATCGTAGTGCTCCTGTTGGGGATTGATTGAAGGAGGCCTTCTGTTGTCACGCCCCTTAGGGCGTGTGTATGTCGGAGGTCATTATCGAGACTCAAGGTCTTTCGAAGAACTACGGACCACACGTAGCGCTAGACTCAATCGACCTCAAGATTCGCTCTGGAGCGACCGGATTACTCGGCCCGAACGGAGCTGGAAAGAGCACCCTCATCAAGACGGTTCTCGGCTTGATTCAACTGACTTCGGGTGATGGCTCGGTGCTCGGATACGATATCCGGAAAGAGGGCGACATGATACGTCAGCGAATCGGATACATGCCGGAATACGATTGTTTAACCCCCGAGATGAATGCTGTTGACCAAGTCAAGTATTGCGGTGAACTAACTGGCATGAACAGTGGTTCCGCCCACCGCCGTTCCCATGAGGTGCTGGAATATGTCGGCTTGATGGAAGCGAGAACTCGCAAAATTGAGACCTATTCGACGGGAATGGCACAGGCCACTAAGTTAGCGTGTGCAATCGTTCACGACCCCGAATTAGTCATCTGTGATGAGCCAACCAATGGTCTTGACACTAAGGCTAGGTCATTCATGCTCGACACGCTTTTTCAAGTCGTGAAACAAGGTGGGCGCTCAATTCTGATGAGCAGCCACATGATGGAAGATGTAGAACAGGTCTGCGAGAGAATCGTGATGATTCACAAGGGCAAGCTGATTGCTCAAGGAAGAATTGAGGACTTGAAAGCGATTGACAGAGAAATCGAAATTTCAGTTTGGGGTGGCGCCTCAAGGATGGAAGAGGCGCTGAAGGATGCGGGGATGGACCCGCGCCGCTCCGGTCGGGTGATGCGAGTTGTCCGAACAGATGAGACGACATACGACTCAGTGATTGAAATCGCCGCAAAGATGGAGGTCCAGATTCGACGGATGGAGGATTACGAACCGTCGCTGGAGGACTTGTTCCTCGTCATCATGGAGAGACTCGGATATACCGTCAAGACATCAGCAGACTTGCTCCAAACCCAACCGACTCCTCGTTCAGTAGCCCCCGCTCCCTCAAGGCCCGGAGGTGAGTTTTAGTGAGTGACGAGACACCCTCGGTTGACGACTTGTTCGACGATTTCGACGACATCGTGGCCCAAAAAAAGCAGACGGAGCCGTCGGCTGAATCTGAATCAGCCGCTACCTCGACCGCTGATGGAGTACCGACAGAATCTGCACCTCAACCGGTGACTGAGGCCTATGCGCCCTCCATCGAAACGAATCCAGTTGAGCTGACAACAGATGGAACGGCCGCAGCCGAATCTAGGGATGCCGAGTTCATGGGAGAGGCTGGTTTGGCGGTCACAGGACAATCCCGGATGGAGGCGGCGTTTGGCACTGGCGACGGAGACGAACAAGCAGTTGCACAGGTGGCGCAGGTTGCCGCCGACGCATCAACAGGTACCATTTTCCATCAGATTTACCGACCGTGGAACGGCTCTTTGAACACTCGCTGGGTCCGCAATTGGGCAATCTTACGCTACCACATCTATGGCATCTTTTCGAAAGGTCACAAGCCGTGGCCGGTGTTGACAAAATTAGTCCTGTTCGGTGTCTTGATAACCTCGTTGGGGGACCTCATTTTGTTAGCGGTTGGTGCCGCTTCTGGAACTGAAGAAATCTCTCGATTGGCCGGTATTTCGCGAGGGAATTTGTACGGCCATGTACTCTCATTCTGGTTCAGAAATGCCTGTACTTATCCGATAGTTACAGCGCTGATAATCGGTGGAATCATCAGCGAAGATAGACGAAACGGTACCAGCGCACTCTACTTTTCAAGACCGGTTAACCGGCGCGATTATGCAGCGATGAAATACCTCTCTGTTGCCGTTATTCTCTCGGTTGTAATCCTCTTCACTCTGTTCGCTTACTATGTCGGAGCAATTCTGGTAAACGGTGAGGGATGGGCCTACCTAATCGACACCGGAGTCCTCTTCCTTGGGGCTTTCGCCGCGGGCACTATTTTGGTAATCACCTACACCAGTATTGGGGTAGCACTCTCGGCCATAAGCCAAGGGAAATTCTTTCCTGCGGTTTCATTCTTGGGATTGATTTTGGGAACGAAAATGGTGGCGTTTCTCATCTCCTGGCTGTTTGACACCAGTGCGATTTACCTCATTTCGCCTTACGACAATGTCGCCCATGTAGGGCAATGGATGCTCGGATTGAACTACACATACGACCATCCAGCCTCTTGGAGTCTGGTGATGTTGTTAGTGATGAATGCCGTTTCAATTTACATCCTCTCAGCGAGGGTTTCTTCTTTGGAGGTGGCCCGCGAATGAGTCGGTTTGAGTGTGTGGAATTGGAGGTGAAGGCGTGATTCCCGACCTATCCCAAACCGGCGAGGGACAGAAGGAGTGGGCGCCTGTTCCCGAAGCACCACATGTGGTCCTCAACCATGTCACCAAGACCTACGGGCAAGTCATTGGACTGAACGATGTTTCAATCGCAATCAAGGGTGGTGTGACCGGGATTTTAGGTCAAAACGGAGCGGGGAAATCGACACTTTTCAAACTCATCGTCGGAAGACTGCGGCCCACTTCAGGCGAGGTGATGTTGTTTGGGACGAACCCATTCAAGAATCCCGCACCCTACTCAAGACTCGGCTATGTTTCGGAATCTGAACAGTTGTATGATTGGATGACCGGCCTCGATTTTGTTGCGACTCTGGCCCGACTTTACGGCTACACAAGAGATGAAGCGAAGGAACGAGCGATGCATGTTCTGGAATTCGTTGGCTTGGATGATGTCGCTAACAAGGAGATTGGAAAGTACAGCAAGGGGATGAGGCAGCGGGTGAAAATCGCTCATGCGATGGTCCACGACCCCGACCTCATCATTTTGGATGAGCCGCTCGCCGGCTGCGACCCACTCGCGAGGACTACAATCATGAATGTCGTTCGAGAACTCGGCGCGATGGGGAAGACTGTCCTTGTGAGCAGTCATGCGCTGCATGAAATCGAACGAATCACCGAGCAGATTTTGATTCTACACAACGGTCGACTTCTAGCGCTCGGAAATCTGCACGCTATCCGTGAATTGCTCGATAAACACCCTCACCGAATCAAATTGCTTACCGATAACCCTCGAGAGTTAGGCCGTTCCTTCCTACCACACGAAGATGTATTTGGGGTGAGATTTCCCAACTCGGGGGAGTTGATGATAGAGACCAACAACCTCTCTTCAGTTCATCAAGCGCTGCCGGGGATTTGTGTTGAAAGCGGAATAAGGGTGACTGGAATAGAGAATCCGGATGACAATTTGGAATCACTACTCGGCTATCTGATGGAGGGTCGCGCATGATGCCAGAACCCGACGATATTGGATTTGGCCAACCTGAGCCGGGCTCTGCTGCGCCTCCGCCAAGTTCCCCAAGTGCCTCGCCGCCGCCGCCATCACCAGTTGAACTGGGGGCCGAATCTCTTGGTGGTCTGACCGCTCCTCCCCCACAATCTCCCACTCCAACAACTCCGGATGCCCAAGTACCAGCACCAAAGGCGATTCCGGGCGGAAAACAATTGCAACGAATCCAAGAACAGGCGGCGCAGGCATTTCGACCGCTAACAGATACGGTGTGGAGTAAACTCGACAGAAAAGCAACTGCAGTCGCTGAATTCACCCTCCGCCAATATAGGACCAAGTCTTCGACTTGGGTCGTTCTCGGAATCGGTGTCCTGTTTGTCGGCATGATGTTGATGTTCTACGCTGAAGCGATGGCAACCGGCTACGAGGCCTACGACAACGACGGTGATTCGTATGATTGGGACGAGGATGGTTATCCAGCCGGGCAGGAACGGCGATTAGGCACTGACCCGAACGACCGATTCGACTATCCAGACCCGGATATCTACCCCCCGGACGACCCCTCGGTTTGGATCAACGAGGATGGCTTTGATTGGGATGGCGACTACTCAAATCGTAACCAAGGATTCGACGATGACTCCGACTGCACCGGAGAAGGGTGGACCGACCCCGGCTCGTGGGCTTTACCCGGAAATAAGGATTACAACGGTGACGGAATCGATTGCAATGCTCGCTACCGAACGAATGTGACCGGTGAAATTGTTCTCGGAATTATGAACGACCCGAATGTCGACGAGGACCCCGACGAGGATGTTTTCATCAAAGAGGCGTTACACCGCGGTTTCGTTCTTGGATTTGGAAAAATCGGCTTTGTTTTCTTGATTGGAATCTTCCTGCCACTATTCCTCGCAACAGGGCTGATTAGAGATGAGATGGACAAGGGAACTCTCCATTACATCATGGGGAAACCAATCGCTCGGGCTGAAGTTCTCGCCTACAGACTTCTCGGGTATCTGGCTGTGGTGTGGCCTTATTCCACTGTCTTAATTCTCGGTACCGCGCTCATCACCGGCTTCATTGCCCCCTCAGAATCGCTCTTCCGATTCGATGACATGGCTGCCTGGTTGGGGGTCCTGCTGGCCAGTTGGTTCGTGATGCTGGCGTATGGTACAGTTTTCTGTACGCTCGGTGTGATGAGTCCGAAATACGGGCTGTGGATTGCCATCGGATTAGGTGTGTGGGAATTCGCGATGGCGATGATTTCATTGGGTGCTCCAAATTTCCCTCTCAGTTGGCTTTCAATCTCTCATTGGGGAATCGAGATAGTGAATTGCACCTCGATTCTTGCATATCCAGACCAAAGTTGGATGGCTGCGGTTTCTGAAACTGTGAATTGGGGAGATGATACTCCGATTACAGGCTTTTACTCCGCCCCTTCAATCATGCCTACGAGCGCCTTCGGCTCGTTGCTGATTTCCATCTTTATGCTGCTGATGGTGACTGTGATGGCGCTTTTCATCGGACAGTCTAGTCTCAAACGCAAGGAACTGAACTGAAGGTGTGTTCATGCAATCTAGTGAACCAGCCCGCTTTGAGGGTGACTTCTCCTCGTTTTGGAATCTCGACACTCTGCCTCCGCTGCGCCGCCTCTCATGGTGGTGGTGGTGGTGGCTTGTGCTCATCCCCGACCCCGAGCGGCCAGGTCATAGTAAGCAGTTGATGGTGCTCTGGTCGACGCGTGACTGCGAGCGAATCAATGTCAGCGGCTTCGATTGGTGGGGTGGCGGCCGAACGGCTGTCGACGAAGAGGGAGGAATCGTGTTTCCCGGAATGGTCGCTTCTTGGTGGTTCGATGGTGAAACGGTTCACGAGCCGATTGTACTTGAGGAGGCGAGGATGGCCGCGATTGATTCCGACCATTCCCTTTGGCCGGGTGGTGAGAGCGGTTCGGCGGGAGCCAGCGAGGGCAAGAACGGCGGTGCTCCGGGCGGCGGTGCAGTAATTCCGATTTCAAGCGACGATTTGTCGATGGGAATGGCGGCAGACAGCAGTAATTTTTGGCTCAAATTGTCGGCGAATGAGAAGGCGAAAAAGGGTGGCTCGGCAGGTGAGTTCGACCTAACAATGAAGCCCTGGAACGACGAGATAAGTGCGCTGGAATACAAGCACAATATGCTGGTCGGAAAGATGGGGTATGACATTCTTAGAATTCACGGCACGAAATGTGAAGGAACGATTGACGGAGAGCCGGTAGAAGGGACTGCGTACTTCCAAAAAGTGTGCGTTCAGGCGCCTTCGGTCCCGTGGTTCTGGGGGATGCTACACTTCGAAAATGGCTCCTACCTTGACTGGTTCCTGCCACACTATTCCTTCTCCATGACCGCTAACGATGACCGACCGTGGAAACTACGTGACTTCGGACAACTGCCGATACAAGGGGCGGGGCTTTGGAAAGATGCCGGGCGGCAGCGAACGGAACGGTTTGAGCGATGTGAAGTCGAATTGATCAAGCCGCCCGACGATGAAGCGAAGTTTGACAGCGAGGGAAATCCACTTCCTCGATTTCACATCAGAATGTGGAACGGCAGAACTCAGGTCGGTTTGGTCGTCGCCGCGGTCGGAAGGGCCCGATGGACCTTCGACCAACCTACTCGTGCGCACATGACCAGTCATTTCACCTACAACGAGTATCCATTGAAGGTTGAAGAGATTACAGTTCTTGATGAAAAAGGGGTCAGAACTCTCGATGATTGGGAGTGG
>Ga0209403_10003968_pt1 | contig 16340 bp, 17 predicted proteins | sample ArcticOcean_MG_C_8_FD_187440 | JGI IMG/M metagenome (GOLD analysis project Ga0209403, IMG submission 187440) | Marine microbial communities from western Arctic Ocean - ArcticOcean_MG_CB11_86 (SPAdes) (version 2) | ecosystem: Environmental > Aquatic > Marine > Oceanic | place: Arctic Ocean... | reverse complement strand
GGTGACGAATCGCCGCCTCGGTATCGACCTCGCCGCAGGTGAAATAATCCACCGCGGCGTATCCGAACTCGGGCCAGGTGTGAACGGCGAGATGACTTTCCGCCACGACCACCACCCCGCTCACCCCGTGGGGGCTGAACATGTGAAATACACTCTGAACAATGGTCGCGCCGCTGACCGCTGCGGCCTCGTTCATCTCTCGCTCGATGGCATCCGGATCGTTGAGTATTCCCGGTGCGCAATCGTAGAACTCCGCAAGAATATGCCTGCCCAGTGGATTCAAGATATTTCCGCCTCCATGTCATCGGGGCACCCTGCCCCCACGTCATCCATCGATCCCCGCCCTAAAAACTCGGTGGAGACGAAACCCATAAAACCTTCGCTGACTTCGGGAAGGGGTTAGAAAGCTTGTGCGCCCGGTCGGCGACGAAGTAAAAGCTCTGCCCCCGGCCGGCGGTCTGCTGGCGCTCGCCCCAGGTCACCGCTACCTTACCCTCAAGGACATAGCCGTACTCCTCGCCCATGTGGGATGGCTCGGCTATCTCCTGGCCGGGCTCAAACGTGACGAGCGCGGGCTCCAGGTTGCAGTTGGCGCCCCCCGGAACCAGAAGGCGGAACTCGGCCACCTCGGGATAGGTGTCCGAGCTGATGACGTCGCCGTCCCCGAACACGAAATCCTCTTTATCCTGGTCCTTGAAAAACGCGACGATGTCGGTGTCCAGCGCGCGAAGAATCCCCACCAGGCTCTCAAGCGAGGGCGAGCTCAGGTCGCGCTCGAGCTGGCTGATGAACCCCTTGGTGAGGTTCGAGCGATCAGCAAGCTCCTCCTGGGTAAGCCCGAAAGACATTCTCAAGTCGTGGATGCGCTCGCCGACCTGCCATATTTCGCCGCCACTTTTACTTCCGTCCGCCGCATCGTTGGCACCGGCACGAGAGGCGTTGCCACTGACAGCAGAGACGCCGTTTTTATCTTCGCTCAAAAGCGTCCCCTCCCCCCGTACAACGGCCCACCCACCCGCTTATCACCGGCCCAAACTGCCCCAGCGATAACAGCGTGCGAACGACCGGCAAAGTTCTTAACGGGTCCACGTTTCCCACAGCACGCCACAACGGGCCACCGCGGGAGAGTTTAGTCAACCAACCATCCAAATAGCACTTAACTAAACTTCAGGCAAAGTCTTTTACCCCCAAACCGGGCCCAAGTCAACATTTTTTCGGCGGAATCCCTTTGTTTTTCAGTGGGATCTGTCGATTTTGAAATTACGGAAATACCAAACACTTCGCGGCGCCCCTCGGGCGGGATGCGGGGGCGTCTCTTTTTTGATAGCTTTCCTCTTCCGCAAGACGGGAGTCCGCGAACCGGGGCCCGGAGGGGCCACATCCTTGGAGATTTTACAATGGCAACGGAAATCGAAGTCTATACCACCGAGCCGTGCACCTTCTGCATGGCGGCAAAGATGCTGCTCAAAAAGCGGGGGCTCGAATACACCGAGCACCTGGTATTCGGCCACACCCCCGAGTGGGACGCTATGATGGAACTGACGGGCGGCAAATCCGCCCCCCAGATCCTCATCAACGGCGAGGCCATCGGCGGCTTTCCCCAGCTTCAGAACCTCGACAAGGAGGGCCGCCTCGCCGAGCTCGCCGCCGAGGCGTAAGCGACTCCGCACCCAGCCCCACCAACACCCACAAAAAAACTCCCCAATGCGGGAGGGGTTTTTGTGGCTTCTTGTTCACCTCCCCCCCCCGCTTCACCTCGGAGCCGATTGAGGCTAATCTAGGGCCATTCAATCGACAGAGGGAGGGCGCGGCGAATGCCCCTGATGAGTCCGGATGAGTACAAAGCGAGCCTGCGGGACGGACGGCGGGTGTTTTACCGGGGCGAGGCGGTCGAGGATGTCGCTGCGCATCCGGTGATAGGCGTCGCGGTGGATCACGCCGCCATCGACTACGAGATGGCGCACGGGGGAGAGGACCGCGAACTGGCTGTGGTCGAGGGCCCGGATGGCCCCTACTCGCGCTACTACCATATTCCCGAGAACGCGGACGATCTGCTCAAGCGAAGCACCCTCATCGAGCGGGCGACGGCGCTGGGCGGGACGCTGGTCGTCCTCATCAAAGAAATTGGCACGGACGCTCTGTTCGCGCTGCACCTCGTTGCCGAGCACATGGACCGCGAGATGGGGACCGGGTACCTGCCCCGCGTCAAGAAGTTTTACGAGCACTGCCGCGACAACGACCTCGCCATCGCCGTCGCCCAGACGGATGTGAAGGGCGACCGAAGCAAGGGCCCCGCCGATCAGAATCACCCAGATTATTACGTCCGCGTCGTCTCCGAGGATGCCGAGGGCATTACCCTGCGCGGGGCGAAGGTGCACACTTCGGTAGCGACTAACGCGCACGAGATTATTGTTTTGCCGACGAGGGCGATGGGCGAGGGCGACGGAGCGTATGCGGTGGCCTGCGCGGTGCCGGCGAATGCGCCGGGGCTCACCATGATCGCCGCGGGCTACGGGCGGGGCGGCAACGAATTCGAGCACCCCATCGCCTCAAAGCACAAGATGATGGAGACACTCACGATCTTCGAGGACGTGAAGGTGCCCTGGGAGCGGGTGTTCCTGAACGGCGAGACGGCGATGGCCGGGGCGCTGGCCAAGACCTTCGTCGAGTATCACCGCTTCACGGCAATCAGTTACAAGCTTCCGCTGGTCGATCTGTTCGTCGGGGCCTCGTATCTGATAGCCGAGTACAACGGGGTCCTCCGCGCGGGCCATGTACGGGACAAGCTCGCCCGGCTCATCAGCTACGCGCAGATACTGCGGGGAATGACCCACGAAGCGGCGCGGGAGTGCCACATCGTGGACGGGGTCGCTGTGCCCGATGTGGAGACGGTGAACATCGCCAAGCTCCACTTCGCGGCCGGGTATCACCAGGCCCTCGCCTGGGTGCAGGACATCGCGGGCGGACTCCTGGTCACCGGGCCCACCGAGGAGGACATGAACGACCCGCGTCTGGGTGAGCTGGTCGAGAAATACCTGGGCGGGGCAGGGGGCGTGTCGGCAGGTGATCGCCTGCGGCTGATGAACCTCATCGCAGAGCTCACGGCGACGGATTTTGGCGGCTACCAGGCTGTCCTCGCCATCCACGCCGAGGGCTCGATCGAGGCCGAGAAAATGACCATCTGGCGCGAGCACAAGGTTGCCCCTTCGGTCGAATACGCTAAGTGGCTCGCGAATATTAAAGCCTAAGGAAAAATAAATGAACCTTCCCGAGGCGAAAGCTATCACCGTTGTCTGGTCGAACATTCCCAAGGAAAAGGAAGATGAGATCCGAAAGTGGCACAATCTTGAGCACTCGACCGAGCGCCTCGAGGGCCCCGGCTACATCGCCTGCCGCCGCTACAACAGCGAGAGCGGGGATGGGCGCCACAAGCGGCTCACCGTCTTCGAGGGTGAGGACCTTGCCACCTTCGACAGCCCCTACTATCTCGAATCGCGCAACAACCCCACTCCCTGGACGCGCCAATCGCTGGGCGTCATCAAGGACGCCCAGCGCAGCGTCTACACGCTCGAGGCCACCTCGGGCGACCGGCCCCGAATCGAGCCACCCTACATCTACACCTTCCGTTGCGATCCGGCCGAGGGGGCCGAAGAAGAAGTCGTATCCTGGTATCGCGAGGAGCACCTGCCCCGCCTGTGCACGCTGGACTGCGTGGTCCGGGCGCGGCTATTTCGGCGAAACGCCGCCTCGGACTCGAAGACCGAGGAGACGAAGATGCAGGGCAAACAAGACGGCCAACTGGCCCTCATCGCCATCTATGAGATGTCCACCCTTGAGCCCATCGGCTCGGCGGAGTGGAAAGAGGCCGCCTCCGGTACCCCGCGGAGCGACGAGACACTCCAGAAAATCGTCAGCGCCGTCCGCGAGATGTGGTGGTGGGATTTCGTTAAATACGCGCCGAGGCGCATCTAACAGCCTCTGAGCGCTTCATCGGACACAAAAATTAATTGGAGACAAAAATGCCCCAGTTGATCGATCTTTCCATGCCCGTGCACCAGAACATGCAGCATTATCCAGGTACGCTTCAGCCGCTCATCAAAACGGTGGAAACCACTTACGAGTCCGCCAAACGGGTCGGCACCGACAAGATGGGCTTTCCCGAGCTTTTCCAGCACAGCGTGTGCATCTTCAGCGAGCACTGCGGCACCCACATCGACGCCAGAAGCCACGGCGGCCAGCTCGACTCACCCGCCGAGAAAATTCCCATCGATAAATGCTACGGCCCCGGCGTGCGCCTCGACATGCGCCACAAAAAACCGGGCGAGCCGATAACAGAGGGAGATCTTCAAGCCGCACTCGACAAAGAGAGCTACGCGCTCAAGGGCGGCGAGATTGTCCTGCTCTGGACCGGCGCCGCCGGCTACAACGAGGAGGCGCGCTATCTGACGGATCATCCCGGCATGGTGGGTGAGAGCGCCGAATGGCTCATTGACAAGGGCGTTCAGGTGATGGGCATCGACGCGCCGGGCTTCGATTTGCCGATCCAGGAAATGCTCGATCGCAAAGACCCCTGGCCCTGCCACCGCCTGTTTCAAAAGCGTGAGTACTGGCACATTGAAAACCTCGCCAATCTGGGCGAAATTTCCCGGGCACATGGATTCACCGTGAGCGTGCTGCCGCTCCACTGGATGGGCGCCACCGGCACCCACATCCGTGCCGTCGCCATAATAGACTGAACGGAATCGATGCATGACTAACCTTCATCAGACGAGGAAAACATCCGAGAGGGCCAGGAGATCGGCGCTTTATGTTTTTATTTTCGTTTTGACGATCCTTGCTGGGGGCTCGCTGGCAGGATGCGGCCCCGTTGCCAAACCCGTCTCGCTGGCCCCGGCAAAGGCCCCCGCCACCCGAGAGGGCCGAAAAGCGCTCTACCGGAAAACTGTTCAGGCCTTTCTCGATGCAGGCCACCTGCCAATAATCGACATGGACATGTTTCTTGCGCCCAACACAGATATAGCGGGCCTGATCGAAGCCATGGACATCGCCGGCGTGGCGCTCGCTACTGTCTCCGCCCACGAGAAAGAAACGATCGTGCGAGCGGCGCGAAGATACCCCGCCCGCATTATTCCACTCACAACCGCACCCAAAGGAATTTCATGGTCCGCACCCGGGAGCGGTTATCTGGCCTCAACACGTAGAGAACTCGAAGCTGGCGCGTATGGAATCGGGAGGGTATTTCTTGACCTCGCCACGAGCAATTTTCCGAACGATAAAAAAAAAGACCACCGCGTCGATAAAATCAAACGGCAAAAAGCCGCGTTTGAGACGCTCCTTCGTCTCTCTAGGGGGAAGAAAGTGCCTCTCTGGCTTGATATGGAGCCAGAGGACAACGGGCTCGGCTGGCTGGAGCACCAGATGTGGGCATATACCGGCGCTTCCGTCCTATGGAGCCGCACCGGGTACCTCCCCAGTCCAGGGAAATTGCCTAGCTTCGGCCACGGGCTCATTCGTGCTATCACCTTCCGCCGGCCAAACCTGTATTTTCTGCTGACCCAGCGGTCGCCGCAGCCAAAAACCATTTTCCCTCAACCGAGAGAAAATATTCTTTTCTATCCGGGCGGAGAATTTTCGTCCGAATGGCGCTCACTGCTCGAATCGCGAATCGCCCACTTTCATACCGGCAGTTCGATAAAATATTCGACACCCGCTGTTTATTCCGCTCGAATTCGAGACTACCGTAACCGCATACTCGAGAATCTGACACCGCCCACCCGGCAGCGACTTGCGTTCAAAAACGCCTGGGCCCGTCTTACCGCTTCAAACTGGCCCGACAAAGCGCCGACCAATTAAACGGGCGGTGGGTAAGGATTTATTTTGCTATAATTCCGCTTCATGAATCACCCAAAACTACGACTCGATTGATACAGTCTAGCCGCGATACCCTTGACTCTTTCAATGGCTTCCGATGACGAACAAATGAAAAATGACATCCTATTGGCAACCTCAATGCTCCTCCTCCTGGCGGTCGCGATTGTTTTTCACGTCATACAATCAATCGAAATCGCACTTAAATGGCTTTTGTCTACAGCGAAAAATGGAAATGCCAAGGCCCAAGTCCTGGTGGGCAATCTGTACTCCGGGGCGATAGGAGTGAAACAGGCTGAATAAACGGTCCATGACCAGACGTCTTCCATACGCTAGGATAAAATACTTATTATTTCACAAAAAGGAGTTTGAGCCATGTACAGCATTCGCCACCCTGTCCGCACCTGGTTCGGCGCAGGAACCGTCGAAAAAATATCAGAGGAAGCAGAATTCGCCGGTGCGAAAAAAGCACTGGTTTTCACGGACAAAGGCGTCATGGGCGCAGGAATCGCCTCCCGTGTGATTGATCCGCTCAAGGCCTTCGGCGTCGATGTTACTGTCTATGATGAATGCGCCCCGGAACCCGCCATCGGGGATCTGGAATCCGCATTTGAGCGCTTTCGGGACGAGGCTTTCGATTTCGTCGTCGGTATCGGCGGGGGAAGCTCGATGGACCTGGCTAAATCAATGTCAGTTCTGTTCACGAATCCCGGCGAACCGCGGGACTACCTCGGGGTCGAACTCGTACCCAACGCGGGCCTTGCCTGTGTTCTCATTCCAACAACGAGCGGCACCGGCGCCGAGGCGACGCCTAACGCCATTTTCTCGGTCCCGGAAAAAGGGGTGAAACTCGCCATCGTCAGTACGCGGATAGTCCCAAGCGCGGCGATAATCGACCCGGAACTCACATTGACCCTGCCTCAAAAAGTAACGGCCGCCTCGGGCGTTGACGCGTTGACGCATTGTGTCGAGTCATTTGTGAATCCGAACTCATCGGCCCTGAGCGAGTTATATAGCGTGCAGGGGATGGAACTCATCGCTGGCTCGCTCCGGCGCGTATGTGAAGTAGGCGGCGACCTCGCCGCCCGGAGCGACATGGCCCTTGGCTCTCATTACGGGGGCGTCTGCCTGACGAGCGCAGGGGCCGGAGCGATTCACGCCCTGGCGTATCCCCTCGGCTCGCGCTTCCACATTCCCCACGGGGTGAGTAATTCACTCATGTTCTCCCACGTTATGAAAGTGAACTATTCGTCAAATCCGGAAAAATTCGCCCGGATCGCGGCTATTTTGGGCGAGGATATCGCCGGTCTACCGATCGAGAAAGCCGCAGAGCGCTCGGTCGGCGCCGTGGAGCGCCTATGCAAGGACTGCGGCGTGCCCACCCAACTCAGCGAGGTCGATGTACCCGCTCATGTCATTCCCGAACTGGCGGAGGCCGCCTTTGAGACGCAGCAGCGCCTCCTCGGATTCAATCCGAAAAAGCTGACCCTTGAAGACATCGAGAGAATTTACCGGGCCGCCGCGTAGCCATGAGTAAAAATTTAGACACACTATCGCTTCTCTCGAAAATCATTGGTATCAAACCCGGAGAGATGACTGCCGTCATGGGCGCCGGCGGAAAGGCGACGGTCACTAAACGGCTCGTTATCGAATTCGTCGAGGCTGGGAAACCTGTGCTCGTCACCGGCACGACCAACCTTCTATCGCTTCAGGACTGGAACGGCCCATCACTACTCCTTAGCGAAACCGAAAGAGAGAAGGCCGATGCGGCAGCCCAGGAATGGGCCTCGCGAGGCGCGGTGGTCTGGGTAGAGAAAAAACTGCCAAAAGACATGTTTCTTGGTATTCCGGTTGAGCAGGTGGAGTCTCTCCATGCCATGGGCAGCGGAAACGTACTCATAGTGAAGACCGACGGTGCGCGAAAGAGACTCATCAAGGCTCCCTCGGAGACAGAACCCCTCATCCCGGCTGGAGTATCGCACTGTATTCTTGTGCAGGGACTCAAGGCCATCGGCATGAGTGCGGACCCGGACATCGTTTTCCGCTTCGAGACTTCCTGCCGCATCGGCGGCTTTGTGCAAGGCGATGAGATCGAGCCCCGCCACTTGGCCGCGCTCGCCTCACACCCCGAGAGCTATCCGGCTCGTTTCCCCGCTGGTGTAAAAAAAATTCTTTACCTCAGTCACTGTCTCTCCCCCGGGCGTCTTCGGCTTGCCGAGGAAGTATGGGAATTAGTGCCCGAGGGCGTCTTCGATATGTGCGTGGCGGGAGATTCGGTGGAAGGCCAATTCTATCTGCTGGGAGAAAAAAAATGATCGGTGCGAAAAAGCTTCGGGAGAGAATCGAGCCGCGCCAGAGCGAGATAATCGAAGACCTCAAACAGGTTGTTTCAATCGATTCGCCCACTTTTCCGGGGGAGGGGACCACAAAAGTCGCCTCATACTTCGAGGCGCGCTACCGGAATATGGGCGGCGATGTGGACCGCATACCAGGCACTCACGGAGTGGGCGACCACCTGACCATCCGCTTTCGGGGAAAGCGACTGGACAAGCCCAAGCTTTTTCTCATAGGACACTGCGATACGGTTTTCCCCGAGGGCGAGGTCGCCAGGCGCCCTTTCACAATCACTGGGGAGCGCGCGATGGGCCCCGGCATCATCGACATGAAGGGTGGGCTGGTTACATGCCTCTACGCGATCGAAGCCCTACTCGCCGAGGGCTTCGATGATTTTGGCACCATCGCTATTCTTTACGACACGGACGAGGAGCGGGGGAACCCCTCCTCGAGAGGCCTAATCGAGGAGATGGGCGAATTCGCGGCGGCGGCCCTGATACTCGAGCCAGCCCGCGCGGACGGCTCGATCGTCAGCGCCCGGATGGGAAGCGCCATCGGTACAATTTCCATAGAAGGCATTGCCGCACACGCCGGCGTTGACCCCGAGCGGGGGCGTAGCGCGGTCGAGGAAGTTGCCCGGCAAATCGTCCGCGCCTACGACCTTGTCCGCCCCGGCGGAACGCTCAACGTCACCGGCCTGACCGGCGGGGAGCGCCCGCACATCGTGGCCGATCAAGCGGGCTGCATGATTGAAATCAGAGCTTGGCAACAGGAAACGCTGGACGCCATGCGAAATGATTTGGCCAAAAACATCCAAACACCCAACGTCGATGGAACCCACCTCAGCTTCAGCGAGGGAGGCGAGCGGCCCGCCATGGAAACCGGAGAGGAGACGGAAACACTTCTCAGCCTCGCCGAGGAGATTGCCTCCGATGCTGGTGTTTCGTTTTCTCACACCCGGACCGGGGGGGGCTCGGACGGAAACTACCTCACGCCCATGCGCGTGCCTGTCCTCGATGGGCTGGGGCCTGTGGGGGGAGGGCTCCATACGGTGGATGAGTACATCGAGCTACCCTCTCTCGTTGCGCGTACGGCTATGCTGGCCGCACTTATCGAGCGAATCTCCAGCGGCATTCGACCAGACTCCCCCGACAAGACGGAAAAACAGATGTTTTTGTAGGGCCCTCGAACAAAAAAAATCCCCTCTCGCAGGAGAGGGGTGAATCCATAAAAAACCAATCCGTCAGGTGATCAAATTGACGCTCGCCCCCCGGCCGCCCTTGCCAAGCATGTTCGCCTTCAGGCTTTTCTGCTAGAGATTCTGCGTTAACCGGGCCAGTTTTGTGGGAAGCGTACCCTTGCCCGAAAGATTCGAAGTGATGACTTTTGAAGCCACGGGAAAATCGGCGGTCGTCTCCGCGCCCTTGGGTTCTGCGGGCAACGGCGTACCCACCACCGCAACTTGAATCGAATCAACCATCCCTCTGTTCCTTTCCTCTAATCTTTAGGCAACGATATCGACGACATCGCCTTTGACTTCCGGCGAATCAGCGGAATCCGAACTTCTATTATCGGCAGATGTTTCAGGTGCACTGGGAAGCACCACCTCTTGGCCAGCCACTTGCGGCGAGGGACTCGTATCGATCAGCGCTTGTGGATCCCGGCTTTCACTCGCCTGAAGCGTTGGTACCGCTTTGGGCTCAGAGACGGCAGTCGCCAGCTGGCTCCTACTCTCTGCTCCCACAGCGCCCGCCTGCTGCCCGGTATTACCGCCAACACCAATCGGCGCTACTTCGGGAGCTCCCCCTCCGCCAAGAGCGTCAGATTCGACCGCCGAAGCTTGAGTATTATCCTGCCCGCTATCGGGCGCGCTTCGGGCGAATGCCACCCCGGCCTTTCCCTGCGCTTGCTCCGGCTGAATTGGCTCCGGAGTCGAGCTGCGCCGACTCAGATCCTGGAGCGCCTGGCCCGTCAACTCGCGCAACTGCGAGGAAATATTCTCGCCCTGTGCCGCCCGCTGAACGGATAGCATGGAAGACTCAAGACGCCGACGACGTTCACGCGCTTTATTAATCTGCTCTCCGGTATCGGGCGCTTTAATCGCCGGTTCCGTCTTAGGCGCTTTGGAACTGCTCGGGGCAACCGCCGTGGCCGGAGGCCCGCTCACCGAGCGCACCAGAGTCTTCTGGCTATCACGCCGAGCGACAAGTTCGTTCAGATTGCGACCACCCAGTTGCGGGGTACTTCCGACTCGATCAACCATAGTATTGCCCCATCGAAAACCTAGATTATTGTTTTCATTAACCTACCTTTGTACTGAAATTAATTCAACCACTCACAATCTTTCTTTTCAACAACCCCTAAAGTTTCCCAGAAAACGACCGATAAGATCAACAGGTGATTGCAATCCCCATTTCAGGCCACCCTAAAAAAAATATTAGGATTGGTCCCGCTCAGTGAGATAAAATCCAAACCCTTACAAAACCAGCGCTCCCACTAACCGAGCCCCTGATAGACAGCTTCTGGGCTTGAAATACTGCTGCCTCGTTAAATCATATTGCACCGCTCATAGACTTAAATTCCCGCAATCGTTCGAGTTAAACAAGTCCCCACATCTCTTAACGTCGCCACCAGGATAAACTTGAGGAAAAAATGAGACTTTTTTAAAAAAATAAATCAACATCCGAATAAAGTCTTTATTTAACAAAAACTTAAATACAAAAATATTTTAACGCCTAAGAACATCCGCTATATAATAAGACCCCAGAAATGTAAATTCAGGGACAAAAAATGGCCCACGCCGGAGGAGACGCCAACGAGAGCCGAGGTGCGGAAGATAGGAGTCCGAGGACTCCCCTCCGAGAAAATATAATTCAGATTAATAAGTCCGCAAACATAAGAACCAAAGAATCTTTTGATACGCCTGGATAATTTCACCACCCAAAAATTTAAATCTTTATTTATTAATGAATTAGCCCGACGCATCCTCTTCATGTTTTCCGAAGTGATTCCACGATTTAACCTCAAGGGGCTCTGTAACGCTCTTTTTTCTAATTAAAAGCCCCTCGGAGAGCGGTAAAATCTCGCCAATCGGGGTGAGAGAACCGCCGCCAACCGACCTTACGGCTTCTTGGAGCGCAGGCACTTCCGATCCTGGGGCCGTCAACAAAAGTTGATAATCTTCCCCCCCGTAGAGGGCCCACTCCTTCGGGTCCATCTGAACAATCGACGCCAGATCGAGGGCCGCTGTCGAAATAGGAAGTTCATGTTCCCATATCACCGCCCCCACTTCGCTTGCCTTGCATAAATGCTCGACATCCCCCGCCAGCGCGTCACTAACATCCATCATCGCGGTCGCCTTACAAAGCGCCGATATAGCCTGCGCCTCTTTCACTCGGGGTTGTGGCCGCTGATGTGCATGGGTGAGCATCGTTCTCGATTCATAGCCAATCTTCAACTCCGGGTGGCTCAAAAGATAAAACCCCGCTGCGGCGTCTCCGAGGAATCCTGTCACCAGGAGGAGATCGCCCGGCCGCGCTCCGCTGCGGAGTAAAAGACTCTTCCGCGCCACCTCACCGGTGATAAAAACGTCGATAAAAAACGGGCCTTCGGTGCGCGTTATGTTCCCGCCCACAACGGCGATGCCCCATTGCTCCGCCTTGGCATTAATTCCTTCATAAACTTCGTCGAGAAAATCGAGCGGCGTGTCATCCGTCACCCCGAGAGAAATCAGCGCATAGAGCGGACGGGCGCCCATCGATGCCACGTCGCTGATATTCACCGCAAGTCCCTTGTGGCCCACACTGAAACCTGAAGCTCCCGTCATCGGGAAATGAGTGCCTTGCACCTGCACATCGCACGAAACAACCCAACACTTCCCCTCGCCAGCATCGATCACGGCAGCATCATCACCAATTCCCACAATGACATTCGGGCCGTTGAGCGATTTGGTCAGCTTCGAGCGCAGGCGCTCGATCAGGGCAAATTCGCCGTAACCTCCCGCTGTTTCCTGTGCATTTGCGTTCACCCTCTGGCCTCCTCGATACGGCGCCTCAATTCCCGCGCAGCCGCCTCCGGATCGGGCGATCCCATTACCGCCCCAATGACCGCCACACCTTGCGCCCCGGCGGCAATGACGGGCCCGAGGTTATCCGCATTCATCCCCCCGATGGCCACCGCCGGAATACCCCCCCCATAGGGGAGAATCTTGCCCACCCCAGCAGGACCGATGGGTGGCCGCGCATTGTCCTTGCTGCCTGTAAGATAGATGGGTCCCACTCCGAAATAATCCGCTCCGTCGGCCACCGCTTTCGCGGCCCATTCAATTCTTCCCGCCGACACGCCATAGAACAGCCGCCCATCCAACGCCTTCGCGCGGGGAAGGGGTAGATCCTTCTGACCAAGATGCACCCCCGCCGCACCGGAGGCGAGCGCGATGTCGAGGCGATCATTCACAGTGAACGCACATTCTGTTCCCTCAAGAGCCACGCGGAGTTCGTCAGCCTCGCGCAACAAGTCGGAGCTCTCCATTTCCTTTTCGCGGTATTGGATCATGGTTGCGCCTCCTGCCGCCGCAGCGCGGACGGCATCGACCATCGGCATGTTTGAGGCACGGGCAAGAATATTTCTGTCGGTTATGACGATGAGCGTTGGGTCGAGGGGCATGATTTGAATTTCCCAAACAGGCGGAAAAGTGCACCAACTCCTTGACGGGTATCCTACTTCATCGCGAGAAATCGATGCACGTGCGGAAAAGAAACATTCCGAGGGGAAAATGCCGCCCGCGGCATACAAGGCGGTTATTTCCCCTGTGGAAATAGATTCGACCCTAGGCGGTTGAACCATGCCTACCACCACAAAGGAACTATCCCGATTGGCGCTTTCACAGAGGGCGCCAGCCCTTACGGGGTTCTCGATATGACGGGCAACATTTCCGAGTGGACCTTCGATCGATTTTGGACGAGGGCAGGCCGTGATGAAAGGCAGGGCTCCTGTGACGACCAGCCTGGCATCATCCGGGCCGCCGCGCGCCAAGGCCGCTCCCCGAGGGCGCGTCACGTGCTATTTGGCTTTCGATGTGTGTGCGAGGAAAAGTAAATGGGGCGAAGCTCGCCCCTAATGAGGGCCGCAAGACATGAGGCCCGAATTTATTAAGCCTGGTTATTGATACTCGAGCCCCTGCCCGATACGGCTGCGACTACCGCCTGCTTTGTGGAGGTTGTCGCCACCTGCACAGCAGACATGAGCAAATGAAGAGCTGCATTTTGGGAGCCGAGTTTACCGCCCCCCCCAGTTATCGCTTGTGGACTCGGTCCCACCTGTACTGGCTGGACAAACATCTCCCTATCTCCTGTCACATAATCTCATCACCCATTACTTATTACGGCTTGTCTGGCAAATTTCTTTAGTGATAATTTAAAAAAAATGCATTTAAACCTAGAAATGCCCATAATATAATGGTTTTGGGACATGATCTTTTTCTGCGAGAGGGAGTCCGAAGTGCCTAAGACCCCGCCCTCATTACTGGGAGGCTACAAATGATCTGGATACGCCCCATGAAATTAGACGAAGCCGAGGGCGCCTCGAAAGAAATCATCGATGTAGTCCGGACAGGCGGCAGACCCGTCTCGAAATTCCTACTTGCCCTTGGGCGGCGGCCCGAAGTCCTCTCGGGGCGCGAAACACTCAGAAACGCCGCCTACGGAGGGAGCACGCTAGGGGTACGGCGAGAGCAGATGCTCGCTTTTTTCGTCGCCGCCCACGGGGGCTGATACGGCTGAGCGATAAACCACGGACGGTCGTTCCGTGATCATTGCGAAAACGCCTCTGCGGCCGATCTGGCAGAGGTCCTGCTCGCCCCCGAAAGCGCCCGAATACTCGATGAGGCGGATCGTGCTATTTGTGCCCTCGCCCTGAAGATCACCCTGTGCCCTCATACCATCGCGGAAACCGATATCAACGCTCTCCGCGCCGCCGGGCTCAACGAAGACAATGTTGTCGATGTCATTGCCTGCGCCAGCTACCGCACCTACGCCAATCGCTTGAACTACGCCTTCGGCACCGTCGAGCGGGAACCCGAGGGACCGCCCGAGCTGACAGCGGCGCTTGCCCGGCTTCGAATCGAAAGGGGGGCATGATCAAAGCCCGCCTGTGTTAGAGTCCCTGAGCCCGACTTTCGCTCTATTTACCTTATTTTCGGTTTTTCATTCAAACCAGGGAAACGTCTATGATTGAAATTCCTGTCATTCTTGCGGTTTTTCTTTTCATCGTCATGCTCTTTGGTGGATTCGCCAAGGGAACCATGGGCTTTGGCCTCATCATATCGACCGTACCCTTCCTCTCTGTTCTCATCCCTCCAAAGGACGCCATGGCCTGGATGGCGGTGCCGATACTTTTCCTCAACATCTACGCCCTCTTTCTGACCCGCGCCGAGTGGCGCCAGGCACCGCGAATCTTCATATTTCTCCCGGCGTGCATACTATTCGTCCCCATCGGCGTCCGCCTCGTCGTATGGCTTCCCGAGGACATCACTCGGGCCGCCATCGGAGCTGGCGTTTTCATCGTTGTCGCCATGAGGCTCGGCGGCTGGAAACCCGAACGGAAGACGGAGCATGTCGGACGTTTCCTTTCGGTCGCCTGGGGGGCAGCGACCGGATTTATCCACGGCTCGCTAATGATGCCCGCTCCACCTCTTGTTCTTTATCTCAACTACATCGGCGCTTCGAGAGATGCATTTGTTTTTCTACTCAACTGTGTTTCGACCACCCTTATCCTCACGCAGATCGCCAGCTTCGCGGGCCTTGGCGCCTATGCATCGGGTGCGGGCTGGCAGAGTCTTTTTCTTCTCGCGCCCGCCGTACTCGGTATGTGGATTGGCAACCGTTTTCGCCAATCGCTCTCGGAATCCAGTTTCGAGCGTATGGTCCTCAGCATTCTCGGCCTCGTCGGCATAACGTTAGTCGCGAAATTCATATACGGACTCCTCTAGGCGACCACTTTTCCCAAAACTCCTTGATCCCTCCTGAATGAGATAACCGCCCAAGGACGTCATGGCCTGGATGGCGATCTCCATCCTCATTCTCAACATCTACGCCCTGACCCTTACACGCGCCGAATGGCGCCACTTGCCTCGGGCCGCTTTATTCATCACCGCCGGGATTCTCATCGTTCCCACCGGAGCGGGGTAGTATTCGAAAAAGGGCTAGCATGCAAAATATCTCTTTATACAAAAGTGCGATTAACCTCGTACAGATAAACGACATCTCAATTCTTTCGGTTTTCAAAGAAGGGAAAAACCGTTGTCACGTTCGCTCATTGACGTCTTGTAGCGAGCGTTTTAATGTCTCAAACCGTGATGTGTGGAACACACAAACGTTAATTCGCTGTCCGGGAGCGAGTCATTTTGCTGGATATTCGCCTGATTCGAAACAATCCTGACGAAATAGCCACAGCACTGGGCCGCCGGGGCGAATCCTCCGATTTAAGCGGAATTCTGGCTATCGATGCCCGTCGAAGAGAGCTGACCGGCGAAGTCGAGAGCCGGGTGGCCGAAATGCGCCGCGGTAGTAAGGAAATCGGTGCGCTCAAAAAAGACAGCAAAGAAGACGAAATCCAGGTTATCCTCGATAAAAATGAGCACCTGAAAGAAGAAATCAAAAAATTTGAAACAGACCTTGAAGTAGCGGAAATCGAATTTCAGGGTCAAATGCTTCTGTTTCCCAATTCTCCGCATAAAACCACGCCAGAAGGGTTCAGCGACGCCGACAACTGCCTGGAGAGAATGTGGGGAGAAAAACCCGAATTCGAATTCGAGCCTAAAGCCCATGATATCATTGGCGAGGAACTCGATATTCTAGATATGAAGCGGGCAGCAAAAATTGCGGGTGCGAGATTCGCACTATACAAAGGCCTAGGCGCCCGCCTTGAGCGCGCCCTGATCAATTTCATGCTGGACACCCACACTAGTGAGCATGGTTATACTGAGTGGCTTCCGCCATTCATGGTAAATCGGCAATCCATGACCGGCACAGGACAGCTTCCCAAGTTCGAAGAAGATCTTTTCAAGGTCGGGGACGGTCAATTTTACCTGATCCCGACTGCTGAGGTCCCTATTACCAACATCCACAGAGAAGAAATTC
>Ga0209403_10003966_pt1 | contig 16360 bp, 17 predicted proteins | sample ArcticOcean_MG_C_8_FD_187440 | JGI IMG/M metagenome (GOLD analysis project Ga0209403, IMG submission 187440) | Marine microbial communities from western Arctic Ocean - ArcticOcean_MG_CB11_86 (SPAdes) (version 2) | ecosystem: Environmental > Aquatic > Marine > Oceanic | place: Arctic Ocean... | reverse complement strand
CACTAGCTAAATGCTCTATCAGCATAAACTGTTCTGAGTCGGCAGGCGTAGTGCCCAGGTCACCCCTAGGCCATTTGATTCTAAACTCTGTGTTCTTTACTAGGTCAGCTTGAACTAAAATCAAGTTAGTTTCAATCTTATTAAGTCGTTCTATAACTCCAAACCAGGCCCACAGTCCCATGGCCACTGCAACTACCAATGAGATTAAGTTTCTCACTGGCATTGCAAATCTGGTGTTATCATCTAATTCATGTGATTTTGCCATAATATATTATATCCTAAACTATCCCCTTTATCTAGGGACCAATTGTTGGGGAGTATTATCTTTATCATAATATTTGTTATAATCAAATTTACTGAAGGTCAATACAAACTTTACATTTATAAACACCCCACGACGGATGACCAAAAGAATAACAGACTCATCAATCTCATTACCTAATAAGGCATCTGCCAACTGTAATCTATCATTGGTCGGTAAACCATTGACAGCAACTATGGTATCATAATTCCTTAGACCCTGTATGTAGGAATAATCATCTACTTCTATACCTCTGATCATTATGCCAAAAGTGTTGGGTATTTTCTGAATCGGGAATGCCTTCTGTAGTGCATCATTGGTACCCATATCATCCAACTCTACAAACATTATGTCTAGTGCAGGATAGGGTATAGGTTTCTCTTGATTTAGATAGTCAGAGTTTAACATATTATTCACTGACCTCATCACCGTGTCGGCCCTTATGGCTGACCCAAGTCCAGAGTACTCACCATTAGGGGACATTATGTAAGTATTCACCCCCACTACTTTACCATCAGAGGTTAGTAGTGGTCCGCCGGAACTGCCGCTATTCAATACAGCATCATGGACTATCTGTCTCACAAAGGGTGATAGAAACCCAGGCAGGGCATCTGTTGTGATGATACCCTTAGTGGTAACGAAACGATTAGACATTGGGTTGCCAAATGCCCACACGTCCACACCTGTAACTATCTTCTCTGGATCAGTCTGAAATCTTAGAAATGGAAATGGGTTATTCTTCACCAACTCAAAGGATTCATCACTAGTATTGGCGGGTCTTGCTATCTGTAATAGGGCAAGGTCGGCTAATGGGTCAATGCCCACTACTATGGCCTCATAATATGTAAACTCACCATATTTCCATACTCGGATTGATTTGCCTCTATGGATGACATGATAGTTGGTCATTATCATCCCTGAGGGACTAATAAAGAACCCAGAACCTAATTGTTTAGGTATATCCTTGTCAGCGTAAACCCCTATGAATACTATGGATTCTTTGACTTCGGATATGTCGGCAGGGGTCATTGCGTAAGCGCTTGACCACACCATACACATAACCACTAAAAAATGTTTTATCATAATATAATCCTTTCACATCATGTATATAATCCCATAAAGGGATTGCCTGTACCATAATCTTTATTCGTTGCCCGACTAGAGTTGGCTGCAGTCTGGGTAACAGAACTATCAATCACGACAGGGTCATTATCCACAACTGTAACTTTGGGATTTAATTTTCCTGGTATAGTTTCAGTAGGAGTAGTGGATATTGTTGGAGTTATTGTAGACATATCGGATCCCATCCCTCCACTGGATGAGATAGAAGAGGAAGGTGCAGATAATATTGGAGCAATAAGGTTATCTTTTACAAGTTGATTTCTACCCGTAAGTGGTTTTTTATCTCCGGATGATGTGGTCATAGACCTCTTAAATTCTGACGCTATACCCGCCTTATCACCCGATACTACTGCGCTTGTTAATTTGGGCATAGAAGATACACTACCTGTATTGAATGCCACATCAGTCAACAAATTTTGTTTATTCTGACTTAAATTACCAAAAGTTCCTGCACCAAAATCTTTATCTACTTGTACTGCAGCCCTGCCTCTAGCAGCATCCAAATCGAATCCTAATTGCGCTGTCGCTGCACTCTCGGACATAGTAGTACCTGCCTTTACATCCGCACCAGTATGACCATAACCTACAGTCCAATTACCTGCTTCGTCTTGGTATGCTTCACCTCTAAATCCTTCTGCCTCTTTAACCATAGATACAAAATTATTATCAAAACCAAATTCTAATACATCATCACCTGCTAGAGTTTGTTGGGGTACAATATCTCCACTTTCAGTACCCATAGCAGCTTGCATATCAGTTATAGAATTACCTGCTCGCATGGCAGCGGCAATACTTGCAGCTTTTACACCATCATTTATACCAAGACCGGGCAACGCAGTACCATTAACCATCCATGTTCCCTTTCCAGGAGAACTTTCAACCCATCTGGGTGTGAAATCATTACCTACCAAATCTTGTGCCGTTTGAGCCTGTGCCAGTCCTTCCTCTGATCCTAATATATCTTCTTGCTCATCCTCCTCAAAATCTATCCCTAGAAAAGATAACCACCCCTTGATTGTGTCCCAAATACCGTTCACAGTATCCTTTACAGTTTGAAGTATTGTTGGCCAATTATCAATAATTTTAGGTATTACCCAAATAAGAGCCGCAGCAACAGCAAGAGGCCAGAACAAACGAGTAAGTAAGAAACCCATACCTCTTAACAAAGTCCATAAACGTCCCAATCGCATTACTTTAAAAAATCTTTTAATAAAACCCTTTAATACTCTATAACTAAAATAACTCATAGCCAATTTGGATAACCAATTGCCTTTTTTATCTTTATCTTTATCACCGTCTTTACTTGATGCTGCCCTACTCATAGCGAGGCCTGACCGTTTAAAGGCGGCTAGTAATTCTTGATGTCTTTTTTCTTTATCAAACTCCTTTTCCCGTTCTTCCGATGCAGGTACAAGAGTTATTTTAAAAGACGTTTTAATTTTTTGTAAATCACCATAGATATCTTCCAAAACCGCTGTTTGGGTTTCTTCTTTTCGTTTGAGACCAAACATACTGGCCATGCCAGCTACGGCGGAAAACATTAAAATCTACCAGATCCAGGTAAGCCAAAAGCAAGACTATAACCCTGATTAGTAATCACACTACTACTTTGTTGAACAGTGGTGGTATTCCTGCGGGCATCTTTTATCTCTTGGTGATTGACAATAATATTACCTGACTCATGTAGAGGAGCATTTATAAGATTCTCTATCGCACGTTGAGCCTCATTTTGAAATTTAATCATCTTTGCAGCACCACTATAGTTAGGATTTTTTGCCAAAAATGCGATGGACTTGTCTCTGGCTGATGTCATCATACTTAAAACGGCCTTTCTTTTATCAATCGACATGAGTTTCTCTTTCGGTATAACTTTTGGTTTCTCACGAGCATTTAATGTGGCTAATGCCTCCCTTCGTTCTTGGGGACTCGATTTTTCATAGTCAGCAAAACTGGAAAACCCTTTTCTCTTAGCCAGAGCTTCACGGCTGTCTTGTTGAGCATTTACTCCTACCGCGGCATTTACGGCTGCGTTGAACACTTTTGGCACCGCTGCGACTGCCTGGCGGCCATAGTCGAAACCTTGCATGAGACGGCCGGCAGTAGAAATTGCTACACCACTCGCCTTTGAAAGTACAGTGGCACCGGCTCGGAATGATTCGCCCTGCATCTTATCACCGACTGCAACCAATTGGTCTGCCGTGCCTCTAAAACCTACCATAACTTGATTCTCTATACCTATCATGCCCCTATAAACTATATCAATCCATTTCATTACCTCTTCGTTCTGAGCAAAATTAGGCGCCAACGCCTTCGATGCCTGCTGTCCTAATTCCGTGTGGGCTAATTCCATACCTTTTACAAATCCAAACACCCCTCCAGCAATGCCGCCCGCAAGCATTATAAGGGGAGCCATTGCACCACCAATACCACCGGTTATAACCGTAACAAAAACTGATATCATAGCACCAGTCCATGAACCAACTGCCGCTCCCAGAAAACCCAGACCCATAGCGAATACCAGCACGGGTACAAGTCTCATTATTTCTTCCCACAACTTTTTACGAGCCTGTTTAACTTTGGTATTGTGGGGATCAAACTGGGCCACTGTTCTGCCCTTATGGGACATAGTAGTACCTTTGATTTTCTCCATCTCTGGTACATAAGTATTTTCATAATAAAATTGATATTCTTTAAGTGCCACCCACCCAATGGCAAAACCGCCCATTATTCTACCACCCCATCTAAACATTCTTGACCCTAACACATGTTCTACTTTACCTCTACCAATCCGACCCAGGTCTTTCCATTTCAGACCTGCCGCCCAGGCTCTGCTACCCCAATTACCTCGACCCGAACCAACCGGAGTCTTTGGTGCGCCAGACGTTACCTTTGGTGGGGTTTTGGGGACGCCAGCTACAGTTGGTGCTGGAATCGATACACCTTTCATGCTGACACCACCCCTAAACATATTTTGTGAAGCAGTTCTCAAACCGCTTCTTTGAAAGTTTTCTTGAAGGTTCGTTAGACCCCTTTGAACCGCTACAAACCTTACATTTGCAAAATTTCTACCAAATCTAAACTTTGTCTCTACGAAATTTCTAACGTGCTGAACCTTCTCATTTATCACGGCATCCATTACTTTGAATCGGTCCGCAATATTGGTTCCAAGGTTTTTCAGTCGGGTTTCCATCACGTTTCTCAACACTTTTGGGTTACTACGATGAGCTTGGTCTATTCTTCTCTGTGAAGGGTCCATAGTTGCTCTAAACTGTTGTCTTGCAATACGTTGTTTATCTACCTCAGTTGCTTTGGTTGCTCGTCTTTTCGCATCATCCGCAGACATTACCATTCTGGCTCTTGTTTCAGCAGTCTTCTTTTGAGCATTTTCCAGGCGGGCCACCTTCTCATTTAATCCTAATAGAGTAGGACCAGTTTTACCCGAACCCAATTCCCTAAAACGTGTAGCAGATGGTGTTGGTGATGCTGCTCCAGCCATTCTTTGACTATTAAATGAACGACCTGCCCTTGGGTCTGCTACTCTTGTAGCAGTTGGAGGTGATGCCGATACCATTGGAAATCTTGGAAACCGTTCTGCTCTTGGAGGTACACGGACATTACGAGTAGTTGTAGTAGTTTTGGTTGTAGGTGTTACCCTTGACCTTCCGGCCTCACGAGCGACTCGGCGCCTCTCAACTTTCTCAGCAGTTAGTCGGCGTCGTTCGTTCTCCCGTTTCATGTACTCAGCTTTAGTTAAACCTTTTTTACTAACACGGGTCACTACAGACTTCGGCGGTTTCATACCTTTAGTTCTTTTACTTAAACCTAGAAAAACCCCCAACATAGCAGTCAGGAAAAGACCCATCTTATCTAGAAAACTTTGTATGCCATCGACTATGCCAGGCACCATCTCTAATAATTTGGGTAACATTGCTAAGCCAGTGAGAGCTAAAAGACCCAATAAGAGTTTGGCTAGACTTCCCCCATCTTTTTTACCGGTGAGACCCCCACCTATGCCACCAGTTAAACCAGATATAGCTGCTAATAATTCCCTATGTCGGCGTGCTTCATCAAATTCTTTTTCCCTTCTTTCCGATTCTGGAATTGCTGTAGCAACTAATAATCCTTTAATCTGTTGCACTTCATCCCTTATTTGGAAAAGTAAGGAAGTATTTAATAGACCAGTCTCACTTTTAGAAGAACCACCACCTCGACCAGCACCTCTACCACGACCCCCTCTTGAACCAAACAGAGAACCTCCAGACGACAACGTACTAGCTAACGGTGAGAATCCCGAAGTATCTACAGCTGAACGTCCCAAACCTTTAGCAGCTCCAACCACCCCGCCACCAATGGCACCAATAGGATCACGCAGAATTTTCCACATCGCCACTATTATTTACCCCTAGGTAATGGTGCGCCAGATTTACCAACATACAAACCAAAGAACGCTGCCCCAGCACCTACTATTGTTGATATGAATGCTGCTTGTGCATTGGTAGGCTCAGGCAATGCCATGAACCATGTAGTAGATGAATAAAACGCATAGATGTAAGCCACCATAATGAGTCTAGGGATTAACCTAAACGTGTCCATGATGCCAGATGTTTTATTGTACCATGTGGGTTCATCTTGTCCCGTTGCTGGTACAATATCATCAACTGCCAACTCATACTCTTTGGTAGTCTCTACTATTTTTACTTTATCTGTGGCTGCCATTATTGTTTCCTTTTATCGTTCTCTTCCTCTACATATTGGACTAATAAAGTAACGTAAAGTTGTCTTTCCCAAGGTAACATAGTCTCCAAGTCAGTATAACTATACTTGTGATGTTGCATTAAAGAAAAATTAGTCTTAATATGATTCTCCAATGATGTATGAGAAAGAGCTACACGAAAAAACTCTGGAGTCCCTCCAATGTCATCTTATTTTTTTCTTTCGTCTTAGGATTTACAAACTCAACTTCATAACTTAACTTCGGCATAGTTTCAAAAAACTTTTGCACATCAGCAAATTGCTTAGAAGTTAAACTATCCAAAAAGGACCCTAATTCCTTTTTATTCCAATCAGACTTTTCATGGATAGTTTCACCCTCCACTACTTGTTTAATACAAGAACCAATCAGGTCAAAAGTCTTCTCGACATCCATAGTTTGCATATCTGTCCCTAACATCTCAAATGTAGGATAACTCATCATTAGAGTTACCTCATCATTTAATTTAACAACCGGATCATGTCCTTCGGGAAATTCAATGTTAATTTCATCCAAAGGTATTGATACATCAGCATAAGTTTCTCCGTCATCTTCACAGAGTAACTTCAACTCTGCTACTTCACCAACTGACTTAGAACGAATACGCAAAAACATAAATTCTAAATCAAATAGTGGCAAGTCATTAACAGGCAATTTTTCAAAAGTGCAATTGTTTACAATTTGTTTCAACGCCATTGCCAAAGCTTTATCTCCTCCGTCTTCTAGTGCTAACAAAAGGATTTTCTCCTCTCGGACCAAAAATGGTCTATACGTTATATTCTCCTTAGTAGAAGGAAGTGCCACTTCGTACTGAGGCACATTAATTGTTGGTAAACTCATAGTTCATCTCCATAGTATAATTAAAATTTCAGTTAGTTTTTTATCATGGCGCTATAAGGGTAAGGCGTCTTGTATGTAGAACTACTGGTGTCTGGTAATTTATTAAGTCCTTTGATATTGGGACTCATATTAGTTACTTTGTCTGGGTTAACCCATCCTCCACCAGATGCCCCCTTAGCCGCTGTTTGAATTGTAGCACCTGTAAGGCTTGATAAATTCCCAGACATCAGAGCACCCGTAGCTTTGCCAAGTAAAGCACTCTTTACAGCACCCTTAGTAAAACCTGCTACGCCTATACCAGTTATACCTTTAACAGCAGATAAAGCTTGACCTTTAGCAAAATCTCTTAGATTACTGCTTCCTCCACTTACATAAGCACCTATCGCTCCGCCTAGTAAGTTGCCTAAGTTGAATCCTCCACCAGCACCCAAAACAGGACCGCCTGCTCCTGTTCCCCCTCCACCAGATGCAGAGGAAGTCCAGTATCGAAAAGCAAATTGTACTGATAAAGTTTGATAGGAATCATTACTTGATTGACTGTATGTCTGAGCAACAATGGTTTTCGGATACGCTTCAAATATATTAACCGTATATCGTTTACCATCATTTTTATCAAGTTGGTGTAACGTAATATCACCAATGTAAGACCCATAATAATTTATTTCCCAGGTGTCTCTATTAAATATTTTTTCATGCCACCTTTCAAAAAATTGTTTTTCGGGTAATCCCGGTCGGCAAATGAAAGACATACTTACATTATCACCGTACATTACTGCCTGACCAACTTCTCTTTGTGGGCCAAAACGTAATAAATCAGGGGTACTTCTAATTGTTTGTCCAGGAAACTCCACCGATTCAACTAACATTGAAGTCGCATAATCCATACCACCAATAGGACTCATAATTTGAGCTTCAAATCTATTCTGTCTGGCCACATCGCTGGAAGCAATTGTCGATGTAAATTGTGATAAACTAGCCATATACCATTCTCCTACTATCTTGCCATACTGTTCTGTCCGACACCGGTTTTCGGAATTTATATTCGCCTTTATAGAATCTCTGTACAGGTAATAAAGTTGCTACATACATATCATCTAAAGGAATCTGTAAAAATAAAGACCTAACGTGCTTAGCATCATAACGTCTTACTAAAGGAGCAATAGTTTTGATGGCTCTCATCTCGCTCCATTTAGCATCTATTTTCTGTGATGATTCATCTCCAAAGATATCTAAGCGTTCTAATACTTTAACTCTCATTGGTATAGATAAGTAATGAAAATTAAGGCCTGTGAATCCATTGCGATGACGTTTGAAAGCCAACACCAAAGGATAGACATCATAATATTTTAATTTCTTTGCCGTCTTCGGTTGATAACGAAACATATTCATCATACCAAAAATAGGACGAGCGCCGCCATCTCCCTCTCGTATGTATTCTGTTACTGGTTTCCTTTCGCCTCCTAATGAGCGTATTTTGTTCCTATACCACCGCAAGGATAATTCTCTACCCTCTGCGGACTGTTTTATTTCTTGAAATAAGCTCATACACAACTATTTATCTACATTTTTAAAGTTTTCTCCGTCCATACATCAAATACCCATCCTCGTTTCTCACAATAATCTTTAGCTGCTTCCCACTTGGCGCTGTTTCTACCCCACTCTCTAATCTCATAAAGATAAGATTTGGTCTTTCGTTTAGGGATCTTAGGGGGTTGTGTCTGTTTCAATGGTTTCACCTCTACGATCCACATCTCGGTCATTTGTCCCTTCTTTATTTTTAAGAAAAAATCTGGGTAATATCTGTGTATCTTCCCATCAAAAGGAGACACATAGGGTATGATAATTTCTTCACTGGCCCATTCTAATACGTTATCATTACGGTCAAAATAAACCATACAATGTCGTTCCCACATGGAACGATAGATAATATTCCGTGGATTACCTTTATATTTCTCCGGACGCTCGGGTTTAAAATAACCTTTATAGGGTTTCTTGTTACTATATTTTTTCTTAACCATATAAATACTTATACGAATAAAGGATAATGATATGAGTTTAATTTTTCCAACTGACTTAGGTAGTAATGCCCAATCTTCAAATTTTATGGGGTTTCAATCCTATACTCTAACTGGTGGACTAGGATCTGGCAAATCAGATAGGTCTTATGATATAAGCGGAGTCCCCGTCTTTCTACCTATTCCTGTTGAAGGGGTACAAGACCAATATGCTAATGGTTGGGGTAACGAAACGGTTAGTATGGCCAAGATGGCCCTGGGTGGTGCTGTAAAAGGATTGGGTGCAGGTGTTACTAGCAGTACAGGATTAATCGACACTATAAAGAAAAAAATAAGTGTTAATGTAAAAGAAGCAGCGGCAGGTGTGGACGGATTTGCATCCGTAGCAGAAGGTTGGGATAAAGGTAATCTCTCAATGGAAGCAATGGAAAATATGGCGATGGGAACTCTCACAGGCGCTTCACCTCTTGGAGTAGCTATGGCCGTAGGTACCCTAGGTAACGCAGTAGTGCAATCCACCGGCATCGCAGGTTTTGAAGAAACCTCTGTATCATATACTGGTCCTCAATTTAGAAGTTTCAGTTTTAACTTTTCTTTAAAACCATTAACGGAAGCAGAACAACTAACTATTGAATCAATAGTAAACTATTTTAAATTTGCAGCTGCACCACAAGAACTCTCTGGTGCTCTATATAGGATCTATTCTTTGCCCAAAGTGTTTGAAATAAAATTTTATCATAAAGACGGAGAAAATCACTCTCTTCCAAAAATAAATAAATGTGCTCTCACGAATATTGGAATTAAATATGGTGGTGATAGATTTCAAACATTTGCAACAGGTCACGCTCCAGTACAAACTGATATTTCTTTACAATTTATAGAATTAGTCCTTCAAACAAAAAATACTCTCCAAAGTAATGAATCTGGTGAATGGATGGGAAGAGAGATGGGAGCAGGGGGCATGGTTGATGATTTTGGTTCTTACCATGAAGCTAAAGTAGCAGAAGCTGACGCTAAGGCAACTGCAACAGCTGTTGATGATTTTTCAAACGTCGATAGTTCTCGGAATAGAATTCGTACGGCGGGGGCAGGTTCTGCTTCTGTTGCGGGAGACGGTTCTTCCATGGGAGCAATTAAATCTAAAGCAAGCGGAGGTGCTAGTTTTATACCAGATGGTGGTTCAGGTTAAATGTATTTTTCTAATAATTTTCCAACTACTTTTTATGATCCTACTGGATCAGGTACTTACACCAAAGTACAAGACATTCTAACCCGTATTAAAATTAAAGACGAGGTTAGAGAAAGAAATGCTTTGTTCTCCGTCTATACTGTACCCCAAGGTTTATCCCCAGAATTAGTATCTAATTTATTATATGGTGATGTTGAATTTTATTGGGTAATTTTAATGATGAATAAAATATATAATCGTTATTATGATTGGCCTATGAAGGAAAGGGATCTTCAAAAATATGTAATAGATACCTATGCTGATCCCGATGGTATACACCATTATGAAGTAGCACAATCATCTGGTAGTACTAAAGTAATGATATGGGTAGAAAGTACTGTGGCTGGTGCAATTCAAGTAACCAACTTTGAACATGAAAGAACTCTTAACGAAAATAGAGCTAAAATCAAAATATTAAGTCCCATCTATTTACAAGTTTTTGTTGAAGAATTTAATAGACTACTTAAAAACTCCTCTTAATTATGGCCAGCATTCTTGAATCTTTAGACGAAATTTCTAAAAAAATAAAGGGACATAAATCCATTGAACCTGAAGGGTTTGAACAACTTGCCTTTATAGTGCATGGCAATGGTGCTACCTATCCTATCAGTAGTTATATAACTGGCATTCACTTATATGAAGATATTAGTAGCACTAGTATTAGTGGTTGGTTAGATATAAGTGATCCCGTAAATTTCATGCAAGCAGGACCCATCATTGGGGAAGAATTATTATACTTAAAATTTGCTACAGGAGGTTTAGATGTAGCACCAGAAGGTTTTGCAGTTGATTTTACAGATAATCCCCTACATATACATTCAGTACAAAGACTTAATTATACTCCCAATATGCGTCTAAGTTATAGACTACATTTTTGTTCTCCGGAACTTTTAAGAAATAATCGTGTTAGACTTTCACGAGCTTATGGAGGAGTTATTTCTGATATAGTAAGAGATGTTATGAAAAATGTAGTTGGCACAAATAAAATATTATGGGTTGAACCAACTTTATACAATAAACATTATGTAGTTCCTAATGTACATCCCTTTGACTTTATAGATGACTTGGCAAATTCATCCGAAGCTTTAGAAAAACATACACCAACTTGGTCTCCCGCTAAAGAAATTAAAACAGCAAAACCTCTAACAAGCGAACAGGTATTTAAAGGAACACGCAATGACTTTTTATTCTATGAAGGAATTGATGGATTTTATTTCAGACCAATCTCTACTCCTGATAAAGATGGGGGATTAGAATTTACTATAATGCCCGGAATGTCAACAACAGGTAATGACAATCAAGGTGGTGAAGATTCAAAAGGTAGTTCTATAGTTACAGGTTATTCCGCCATTATGTTAAGAACAAAAGCCCATAGTTTTATAGATATTGGAGATAAATTAGCAGGCATTAAAGAAGGTACCTGGTGCGGGACTCATTTACGACACAACGGAGTAACCAAATCTTATAAAGTTTATAAATCTGATTATCTAGAAGCTTTAAAAGAAAATAGATATTCCCATGCATCTCAAACACCTGTCTATGATCCTACTAATCATATGAGTAGAAAAACCATAACACAATGGCCTGAAGGACATATAAAATTTTCTAGTGCATCGTCTATGTCTGATACCATTATTTCCAAACAAACAAGGCGGGTGGCTTATCCTGCTAAAACTAATGAACCTTCACATTCATTAGATAGACAAATGCAAATGGGACATCTAACAGGTCAAAGACTTCAAATTACTTTACCAGGTATTTCTGGTTTACGAGTTGGTATGGGAGCATATGCAGATTTACCAAATATTGGTGTTGGTGCAGGTCAACCAGCATTAAAGGGTGCTAAAGAATTAGGTGAAAACCGGTTGAATAATTGGTGGATTATTACTAAAGTAGCTCATATCATACAATCAAGTGGACCAGACCAAGGTTACATTTGTAATATAGAATTAATGAATACTATGGCGATGACTGAAGATAAATTGCCAGAGTATAATTCTCTGGCAGCTGCCGGCGGCATTAGTTAAAAAAAAGGGGACTTTCGTCCCCTCTCCTTTACTGATTATCTGCTAACTTAGCAAAATATTGTAACGTATCGTCATCTTCCGATGATGCTACAATTTCACCAACAGTATCCATATCAGGAACATTAAGAGGTGCAGGATTATACGCCTCTACAGTGCCTTTGACTGAACTACCTGTCAATACCTTATTAAGTTTTTCCTTCAATTCGTCATAAGTCTTGAAAGAGGTAGGACTAATAAATTCTTGAAGACTATGGACTTTCCCATATACTTCTTCCAACTTATCATCATTACCATCAAACAATTCTGAAGAATTATCAAACTCTGATTTATCATAGTTCCAATATCCATCTACCTTGCGAATCTTCAACTTAAAGTTAGCACCTTTCCACATATCAAAAGGATTAATTGCTTTTTCATCCTCAAACGCAGGATTCATGGCTTCAGAAATCTTATCAAAGATTTTCTTACCGAAACGGAACAATCGGACAGTGCCATCATTTTCTGGATGTTTGGGATCACTTACAACAAGAATATTGGAATAATACTTCAGGATACGTTTCTGTTTACGAGCCGTGTCCTTATCAGCATCATTACCACTATTCCACAACTCAGTGTTATACTCGGACACTGGGTCATTCTTGCCAATAGTCGTTAAACTATTTTCAATATACCAACCACCGGGACCACTAAATGCATGATTCCACAAACGGACCCATGGCAAATCTTCACCTTCTGGTTGGGGGAGAAAACGAAGAACGGCAAAACCATTACCACTCTTGTCTAAATCAGGTTTCCAAAGACGGGCATCTTCATAAGAACCTTGGGTGGGGGAGTTGACCTTGGCCAATTCAGTTTGGAGCTTTTCAAAGCTACCAGATTTGTTTTTTAAGTCTGCAAAAGACATATGTACATCTCCTTGTATATCGTATTTTACTGCGTTTATATTAGTCGTATTTTAATACCACTACACTCCATGGTATCACAGTTATTTATGTTTGTCAATACTTATAGTCAAAATACTTTAGGTCATCTTGAAAAAGTTTAGTCACTTGTACTATAGTTTTTTCATTATAAAAATCTCTATAATCCCTTTCTTCGGATACATTCAGTTTACACAACACCAAATTATGTAGAGAATTTATCCAACAGAATTTTTTCCAATCTATATCCATATTCTCAACTCTGCCGATAAAATCTATAAGTTTCTCACCATTGTTGGTAAGATATTCATATTGAGTCCATCGAGTAGCAATATTTGTTTTACTAGGAACTACTTCCATAACAAATTCTTCAAATGATTGTTTTTCATCCCATGCAGAAAAAACTATCTCAAATGGATTCCTTACAAAGGCTGCGGTAAAATAACCATAGGGTATCTTACATTCTTTCACAGGTCGATGTTGAATCAAATCAAAATGATATTGAGCCTGCCAGGGACCTGTTACATTTTCCTTCATATTCAATATAGGCGCTAAAGCATAGGTCATAGAAGACCCACCCGTTTTAGGATAATGGAAAAGAACAAATTTATGAGAATCACTAACTAACATAATATAATGGGTACTAGGGGGAGTTGCAACTCCCCCATATACCTTTAGTCTGTATTGTTTTAGCGGTTATGCCAAATCCAATACAAAACGCCTACGGTGATGAGACCACCTAGTCCGCTGGCTCCTAGTGATGTCACTAGGCCTGAAACATTCCCGATGACATCAACGGGAACAAACAACACTGCTGATCCGAAAAGAATCTGCAGCACTACAGCAAGGGCTAATAAGGAAATAGCAACATCTGTGATGCCGCCAATCCAACCCTTAATCGTATCAACTACTTGTGATCCAGCCATTAGAAAACCTCCTGTTGGTTGGTGTGATTTAACCTTACATACATTTCATCAATAGTAATGTATGTTAGGTTAGGAGTGTTGTTCCACCCCCATATTTCTCGGTTAATTCTATCATCACCCGAAAGCGATTTAGGGTTAACTTTGAAATATTCTGTATTAGAAAATTTATCAAAAACCATCTTATGTTGGAGTATCCAATTATCTGGTGGAATTTCTCCACCCGCAGGATCAATATAACAATCTGTGCCTTTATACATATTATTGGCAAATTCTCCTGTTGTTGAATATAAGTCGTGGCCTAACAGATAAATTTCCTCTGGTTGTTCGTGGTAAGTTGCTAAAAGATTTGCTAATGGACCGGCACAAAACTGGTAATCAGTATTACCAGGTAGGGTTTCGGTTTTTATTACTTTATCTTTTAGGTTGCACCAAGTAATCCAAAGACCAGCTCTTTTGTCACCAAGAAGAATATCAATATTCTCAGGACGTTGGTCGGGATTCTTAGCGAGGGTTTCGTTTCTCAGTCTTACTAGTGTGTCTAAATCTACTCCACTAACTACAAACTCGTCATAACCTTCTTGGCGGTTACTTTCGTGTATGTAGTCTTTAATGTTTTCTACGTCATTCTTTGTAATCAAATCAGGCGTTATTAATTGCTCGTAAGCATACGCCGGTAATCTATTCCAATCTCTTAAATAACAAACATTATCGAAAGCATATCCAGACCTGTAAATCTCATGGGCAATTTCTGTGTCGATAGAAACTAACCGGTCTGGTGTATTATCTCTGTATGCCGCATTGCACATCCAAGTTTGACCATACTCTTTCAAACCTTCACAATCTATGGCACGACGAGATTCACCATTACCAATCACAAAACATCTTTTTTTGTGATTATTCATTTATTTATTCTTTCCCACATCTCTGGAAGAGATAATGTTTGTATATTTTCAAGTTTTTCCCATGGTGCAATAAATCCAGAAAACCCCACATGCCAAAAGTTTATTGTAGGCCAGTCAATAAAAACCAACTTTAAATGCTCAATCCAATTTCCAACAGGAGTTGGAGCAGCAGTAGAGGGAGAATAATTTAATGTATCTTTATAAATGTTGTTAATTTTATCTGTGTTATTATCCAACAAGTCATGGCCGATCAAATAAACATCACTTGGTTTTTCTAGACAACATGCCATATTAACTGCTTGAGGTCCAGAAGAAAAACCATTCTTTAATACATCTTGACCTGCCTGAGCAACAAAATGGTGATCCCGTCTCCGAGTATCACTTGCTATTATATCTTGCACTTTGGTTATGTTGGGATGATCCCATGGCACAACTAAATCTTTTACTAATCTTCCATTAACCATAGTAAATCTTTCATTAGGAGCCTGATTCATTTCCCTAAAACATACTTTATTATTTTCTATATAATCAGTTGTTAATATTTCGTTGTGCATTCCTGGGTCTACAACAATCAACATATCAGGAGCAAACTCTCTATACAATGCATTACAACCATAAATTAAACCGTGGGAAGATAAATCTTCTAATTCAATTTCTTGACGAGATTCACCATTACCTAAAACAAAAATATTAGTCGTATTGGGCACTTCTCAGCGACTCCCATGATACAGGAAATAAATCTCTAGATAGTTTATCAATTTCATTACAAACTTCTTGAGTCTCTAATTGTGCATCGGGTTTACATCTTAAATTACATACACGGGCGAAAGCATACAATGAACCAGTCCAATACCATTCTGTCATCATAGACTGTGGCAACACCATACGAGCTTGTTCAGGACATACACCAGCATTCAACAAAGTATTATAGGTGTGTAATGCAAACTCATTTAACTTAAACACCCTACTACTAGTTCTTTCTGCACGACCTATCCAATCAACATGTTCATCTGCATTCGACCCCTGTTTCTTATCTTCTGCTCGAGCACGCCAATGTTCTGGATCATAGAAATCAGGAGCATCATCAACATATCGTCGTGACACTTCATTCCAGGTCAAACCAACTTGGTGTTTGATTAACTGCCTAGCAACAAAGACGGGGGCCTGAATATGGTATGATAGTGTCGCATGACCAAAAGGGGTCCAATGACCATGTTTCGCAAGATACTTGATAAGTTTCTTATCACCTTCCGTGAGCTCATCGTGTTTCTTACCAAAGGATACTCTTGCGGCATTGACTACCGATAAATCACTGCCCATAAAATCTAT
>Ga0209403_10003965_pt1 | contig 16364 bp, 16 predicted proteins | sample ArcticOcean_MG_C_8_FD_187440 | JGI IMG/M metagenome (GOLD analysis project Ga0209403, IMG submission 187440) | Marine microbial communities from western Arctic Ocean - ArcticOcean_MG_CB11_86 (SPAdes) (version 2) | ecosystem: Environmental > Aquatic > Marine > Oceanic | place: Arctic Ocean... | reverse complement strand
ACGGTGGTCCGTCAAGTGAACTATATCGCGAAATTATTGGAGATATATTGTATCCACTGATGTAGTCGGCTATTCGCATTTAGTGGCGGCCGATGGCGGTGCCGATATTGTCGCTGCGGGTAAGGGTGGCTCCTGGAATATGCCGGATTAAGTTACGCGAACAGCGCGCAAGAGAAGAGATGCCGCCATGGACATTGATTTTTCTCTCGGTTCCCTGATGGTGATGATTTTCTTCGGCCTGGTGGGCTTCGTTTATTTCAAACGTGGTAAAATAGACGGTCCCGCAAGCCACATGGTCTACGGCGCCATACTTTTAGTCTACCCTTATTTTATTACGGAAACTCTACCAATGCTGCTCGTTGGACTGGCGGTTCTGGCTTTGTCACATTTCCTCAGATTTGGCTGAAATTAAATTTCGAGCGAAGCGGGAGGCGCTGCTTGAAGCACTGGCGGTGCTACCTGCGGCGATGGCCGGGAGCTTGGCATTCCCGAGACATTGGTCGGGCGCCATCCGTTTCCCGGACCGGGATTGGCCATTCGAGTTCCGGGCGACCTGACGCCGGAGAAGCTCGACATTCTGCGTAAGGCGGACACAATCTATCTTGAGGAAATTTGCTCGGCCGGTCTATACGACGAAATATGGTACGCGGGTCAGAAAGCGCGCCACACGCGAAGTAGATATATCGGGTCATATTGGGGGTGCAAATGTGGGTCATGACCACAGGGCACCGTCTTAGGGACGTACAACAATGACTGTGTGATTGTTGACCGATCAGCCAGATGAATGAATGACTTTCTCACACATTCTGAATAGTCCACTCACCATACGTCAATTCGTATGGTCTATTGATGCGTTCTTCCCTTTGACGTTCCCGTTTGAGAATTGAAAACACATGAGTACCCTTGAACTCATGCCCTCTTGCGGTCTTGTACCCGTTCTCGTTCAACCAATAACTAATTCTCCTGTAACCCAAACCGGAGTTGCGAAGCTCAATAATCTTATCGAACAGGAACTTTTGATATTCAGATAACGGTGGGACATTCAGATTGATGCATCTGACGGTGACATTGACGCAGACGTAGTACTTAACTTTATAAGTACGTCCTTTTAGAACTACTCCACCGTCACCGACTTGGCGAGGTTCCGGGGCTGATCCACGTCGGTGCCTTTGATGACCGCAACGTGATAGGCCAAAAGCTGAACGGGAATTGCGTAAAGAATTGGAGCGACCACCGGATCGACAGTCGGAAGCTGGATGGTCGCCGCCGCCATGTCACCCAAACGCCCGATCCCGGCTTCATCACTGAGGAAGACGACCCGGGCACCCCGGGCTATCACCTCCTCCATATTGGATGCCGTTTTCTCGAAAACATCGTCCGATGGCGCGATCACGATAACGGGAACATCCTCGTCAATCAGGGCGATCGGTCCGTGTTTGAGTTCTCCGGCCGCGAACCCCTCAGCGTGGATATATGAGATTTCCTTGAGCTTCAGCGCACCTTCGAGCGCGATTGGATACGACGTAGCCCTGCCGATGTACAGGATGTCCCGCGCTTCGGCGAGTTCATGCGCGAGTTCACGCAACAACTCATCATGGTTCAGAACCTCAGCCGCTCGCGCCGGGACTTCGGCGATGGCCGCCGACAGATGCGCTTCGGCTTCGTGGTCGATGGCGCCGCGCGAGCGCGCCATGGCGATGACGAGGCACGCCAATGTCACGAGTTGACAGGTAAACGCCTTTGTCGACGCGACACCGATCTCAGGTCCTGCGTGCGTCTGCAACAAGGCATCAGCTTCACGGGCCATACTGCTCTCGGCGACATTGACGACGGCCAGGGTATGATTGCCATGATCGCGGGCATAGCGGAGTGCCGCCAACGTATCCGCCGTTTCTCCGGATTGCGATATGAATACGGCGAGTCCACCCTCGGGCATCGAAGCGCCCCGGTACCGGAACTCCGACGCAATGTCGATCTCGACGTTGATCCCGGCCACGCGCTCGAACCAATAACGGGCAACCATTCCAGCCAGATAAGACGTTCCGCAGGCCACGATGGTGACCTTACTGACCGCCGCCAGATCGAAGGGCATTTCAGGAAGCTGAATTGTCCGGCTGGCCGGATTGAAGAACGTGTTGAGTGTGTCACCGATCACGGTCGGCTGCTCGTAAATCTCTTTCAGCATGAAATGCCGATGGTTGCCCTTGCCAACCATTGCACCGGTCAGCGCCGTCAGCTTGACCTCGGGCTCGATCACCTCGCCGTCGGAATTCCGAACACTGGCGTCATTCTGACTGAGAACCACCCAATCGCCTTCATCGAGATAGCTCACACGATCAGTAACTGAAGCGAGCGCAAGCGCGTCCGAGCCGAGATACATCGCATTCTCACCCCAACCAACGACGAGCGGGCTGCCCCGGCGCGCACCGATCATCAAGTCAAGCTCGCCGGCGAAGATGATCGCAAGCGCGAAGGCGCCTTCGAGACGCGCCAACGCCCGGGCCGTCGCGTCGGTCGGTGAGTGCCCGTCATCCATATAGCGGGTGATAAGTTGGGCAACGGCTTCGGTATCCGTTTCGGTCTCAAAGACGTATCCCAGCGGGATCAACTCCTCACGGAGTTCCCGGTAATTCTCGATGATGCCGTTGTGAACGAGGGCCACCTTGCCCGTCACGTGGGGGTGAGCGTTAACTTCGTTCGGCACGCCGTGAGTCGCCCAGCGGGTGTGGCCAATACCGATATCACCCGGCAGCGGCGCCTGATCCAACAGCAATTGAAGGTTCAGCAGCTTACCCTCGGCCCGACGCCGGTCGATACTGCCGTTCACCAAAGTCGCGACGCCGGCCGAATCATAGCCCCGGTATTCCAGCCTCTTCAGACCTTCCATCAAAACCGGGGCCACGGGTCCCTGACCGATCACTCCGACAATTCCGCACATGGTTCAGGCTTCGTCCTTACTTCCCATTGAACTCTTTTTCTTTGACTGGCCTTTCTTACGGTTGAAGAATCTGACCGCCCACCCGGGCTTTTCAGACTGCTCCGCGCGGGTCACTGCAAGAGCTCCAGCTGGTACGTCACGGCTGACCGCGCTCCCCGCGCCGACAATGGCACCGTCACCGACCCGAACAGGCGCGATCAATGAACTGTTGGAACCGATGAAGGCACCCGCACCGATGTCCGTCCGGTGTTTGCTGACACCGTCGTAGTTGCAGGTGATGGTGCCGGCCCCGACATTAGCCCCTTCGCCAACGCGGGCATCGCCGATATAGGTCAAATGATTGACTTTGGCCCCCGTCTCGATCGTCGCCGCTTTCACTTCAACGAAGTTGCCGATCCGCGCAGACGATCCGATGTCCGCACCGGGGCGCAGGCGGGCATAGGGGCCTATGGTGGCGTTCGCGGCGATCGTGGTGCCTTCGAGGTGACTGAACGCACGAATTCGAACCCCATCCCCGATGCTGACGCCGGGACCAATGAATACGTGGGGCTCGAGGACGACATCGCGGCCGAAGGTTGTGTCGGCGCTCAGATACACGGTGTCAGGATCGACCATGGTCACACTGGACGCCAGAGCCGCCGAGCGCAGCCGTTGCTGCATCAACTTCTCGGCCGCAGCGAGCTGCGCGCGTGAGTTGATGCCAAAGGTCTCTTCCTCCGGGCACTCGACAACCCCGCATTCGCGATCGTGGCGACAAGCGATCTCTACAATGTCCGTTAGGTAATATTCCTGCTTGGCATTTTCATTGTCGATCTCAGACAAATACTCGAAGAGGACTGCGCCATCGATCGCCATGGCTCCACCGTTGCAAAGCTCAATGGCCCGTTGGTCTTCGTCCGCATCGTTGTGTTCGACAATCGCCCGAAGCGCGCCGCCGCCATCGGTGATGAGCCGACCGTAGCCGGCAGGATCCGTTGGCCTAAACCCAAGCACAATGACCGCAGGGCCCATTTTGTTCCGGCGTGCCTCGACCAAACGCCTCATGGTGTCCGATGTGATCAAGGGGCTGTCGGCGAACAGCACGAGTACATCACCCGTAAATCCATTCAGTACCTCTCGCGCCTGCGAAACAGCGTGGCCCGTGCCCAGCGGAGACTCTTGGACCACGGTGGCCGCGCCCTCCGCTACTTCCGCAACGGCATCCATGTCTGGACCGATGACAACGACTTTGTGCTGCGGCTCAACCGCCGATGCGGCATCGAGCACGTGCGCAAGCATTGGCTTCCCCGCAACGTCATGCAGAACTTTTGGGATGTCGGAGTCCATCCGCGTGCCCTTGCCTGCAGCAAGGACAACGATGGCCACGTCGGAATTAGTCATGCGTGCGTGGGTTCACGATTTTACTTGGGTCACACCGGCAACGCGTCTAAAACGCAATCCAACCGGCTATCGGGGCGGGACATTGCCACATGCCGTGTCATACCCCAAGTCACGAATTCTTACGAGTTTTTTCAATGAATTCACTGCCCCGTGCTGTTGTCTTCGACCTCGACGGAACTCTTGTCGATACGGCGCCGGATCTCACCGCAGCCCTCAACCATGTATTGCCACGTGTTGATCGAGGTCCGGTCACGGTCGCGGCAGTGCGGACGATGGTCGGACAGGGCTTACGGAGACTGATTGAGCGATCGCTTATCGCCACGGGCGGCATCCCCGAGGAGGCTGACGTCGACTCCATGTTCGCAGGTGCATTCGAGTTCTATGGAGAGCATTTGACGGACCGAAGCTTCCCGTTTCCCGGTGCGAATGACGTCTTGGATCATCTTACCGAAGCAGGCGTGGTATTAGGCGTCTGCACCAACAAGCCTATCGCGCTCTCGGAGAGATTGCTGGCAGAGCTCGATCTGACGAAGTACTTCGCAGCGATCCTGGGCGGTGACAGCCTTGCCGTAAAGAAACCCGATGCGGCGCACCTGCTCACGACACTCGAACAGATGAATGCGAAGACCGACCAAGCGGTGATGATCGGGGACAGCCAGGCGGATATCGCCGTTGCCCGGGCCGCGAATGTTTCGGTCGTGGCGGTAAGTTATGGCTACACGATGATTCCCGCGAGTGATCTCGGCGCGGATGCCATAATCGACAACCTGTCCGACCTGCCCGAAACGCTTGCGCAATTTGCCTGACTCTTTGACCTGGTCGACGAGAACAATCGTGTGGAAACGCGTCAAAGAGTATCTGTCATTCCTTAAATGCGTGAGACCTGCTCACATATACGCCTCGGTATTCGCCGCCATTTCAGTGGGCACCATCGGCACACAATCGGGACTCATCTCGCTCCCGTTCATCAAGGGGCCGCCGCCGCATTATCAAGGGCCCGATCCCTCACCGTCGTTTGAATTTCGGGCCTTCACATCCACTGCGCTGAAGGCCCGGTTCACGCGACTCGGATATTCCTTGGCCGCAGTTCGCAGGGGAAATTTTGATGTGCCACGACTGTTCGTCACGCAACTCCCCAAAGATCTCACTAAAATCACATCCACGACGGAGCGCAAGGAATTGTTCCTTCTTGGTGTGCTTCCACTAGTCTTGAGGGTGAACGAACGGCTCGGTCGGGACCGGTCACGCCTGCTGCAGGTCGAGCGGCGGTTGGAGAGCACCAAAAAGCTCGATAAGGACGATGCCGCATGGCTGGCTGAGCTCTTCGAGCTGTACTCTGTTGAGCCGGGAGATATGCACTCACTCACCCTGCGGGTCGATCAGGTACCGGTGTCCCTCGCCCTTGCTCAAGCGGCCATCGAGAGCGGCTGGGGAACTTCACGATTCGCCACGCTCGGAAATGCTCTTTTCGGACAGTGGACAGAAAATCCCGACGTCCGAGGGCTGTCGCCGGCAAAGCGTGGTGAAAATAAATTCCACCGCGTCCGGGCCTTCAGCAAGCTCATCAGGTCGGTGTGGAAGTACGCTCACAACCTCAATACGCATCCGGCGTATAAAGAGTTTCGCCTGCGCCGCGGCGAAACACGGCGGGCCGACAAGTCGCCGTCAGGTGACCTTCTCGCACTGACACTGACACGATATTCCGAAAGGGGAACTGCTTATACGGAAGAGCTTCGCACGATCATCCGTGCAAACCGGTTGAGCGAGCTTGACGGCACAAAGCTTGTCGCCGCAAAACCCGCTGGCAAAGCGCCTTTGAGCTAATTCTTTGCTCTACCAGACCACGTCGTCACACGGACCATTCCACCGCCAATTCTTGACAGCCCATGGCTGCATGCATAATACGGCGGCGATACAGCGCGCGTCACTTGCGCGCAATCGAGGGCGCATAGCTCAGCGGTAGAGCGTCCGTTTCACATGCGGAAGGTCCCTGGTTCAATCCCAGGTGCGCCCACCATTCCCAATATTGCTGGCCCAATATGACCAACGCCGACCCACGATGAGGTGCTAAGACGCTAGCTGCTCTCGTTGAGCAAGTCCTTGAGATGACCGTCGATCGCTGCGCGATCGTCCTCGGTTATGCACAGCATGGCAAAGTGAGCCCACAGCGTATCAATCACCTTGAGCTTCGCTCCCTTAATCATCTTGCGATCGGCATCCTGATCGTCCACCGGGAAGAACATGTCGTTGCTGAAGGCGATGACATAGGTCTTAGCCTTAATTCGCGCCAGTGCCTTTTTGAGGTCCCCTCCGGTGTGAAGGCTGACGTCGCCGCGATACCACTTCATCATCATCGCGATGAGGTTGTTGGGGTCCATCGGCAGGAACCAGTTCTGCCAGAACCCAGCCAGGAAATCGCTGAGCGAAGAGAAGCCGAGCGCTCGCCACGATTCCTTTACATAGAGCTCCTGGCACGCGCCCATCAGCGCAAACAGGTCGGCATGGCGACGTAGCCCTGCATGAACTGCATGCGCGTCCCTATAGAAACCTCCCTCAAAGGCCGGGTCTGAGGTGATTGCTTCGATCAGGCATTTGAGGAACACGCGGCAGTGATCTGAGGTTCTCCCGGTGCCGGCAAACGGAGCCGCGCGTTTCACCATGTCGGGGTACCGGACCGCCCACTCATAGGTTTGCTGTGCACCCATAGACCAGCCAAGTACGAGCTGAAGTTCTTCGATGCCAAAGGCCTCGGTTACCAGCTTGTGCTGCGCAACGACGTCATCACCGATCATGAGATCAGGGAATGCGGTCTGGTTGTAGGGCGGCGGTGTGTTGCTGGGAGACGGCGAGATGCCGTTCCCGAATTGCCCTGGCAGAATGATGAAATATTCATTGGGATCCAGGGCCCGCCCCTCTCCAACGAACATTTCCATGTGCAGCGTCGATCCCGAATACATATGCGGGAATAGAATCGCGTTGCTCTTGGAGGCGTTCAACCGACCGTGTGTCTTATAGGCCAGCTTCCCGCCACGAAGGGTCCCACCGCTGATGAGAGGAAAGTCTCCGAGATCAAAATACTCATGCTTCCCGTGAATTTCCTCAGAGTAAGATTCGTTGATGCTCATGATCTTTAGCCTCGCTTGTGATGATTGTTTTTGAACCACCAGTTGTCCGCGGGAATGAACGGCATTCCCGGAAGTCCGGTGGGCGTTTCTTGACGGGAGGGGGCCGCCCTGCCCCCATTTTTCGGCTCAGCAACCTTCTGCTCGACAACCCGCTGCGTCTTCGACGTCGGCATCCCCTGCTCGATTAGGAGCTTGTCGACTGCGTCCTCCACGACGGTTCCCTTGAAGAAGTCGGGATTCATGCCCGCGTGCAGGGTCACTGGATTAGTGAACGTGAAGTCTCGGAAACCCGCCTCGGTGGCCAGACCGTCCTCGACCATTTCGTAGGCCTCTTCGAGGACGTGGTTCATACTCTGGACATCCCAGTGGCCGACGTCCGAGCCAAAGGTCGCCTTGACCTTCGCATCCAGCGGCACGCCCCGCCCACTCAAGGCCATGGGCGCCATGACGTCGTCTGCTTCACATCCGAACCAGATGCGGTTGATAAAGCGATCACGGATGTCTTCGTTGCTTTCGACGCCGGCAGGCGCAAATTCGTCAAGCAGTTGCTTGTCCGCGTCCCGGACTACGCCGTCCGACCTCAGGATCGAATATCCGATTCGTTCCTCCTCACCCAATCGCCGCGTGAATTGATCGCCGCCGTAGCGCGCAAAAAGATCGCGAAGCTCATCAAAGTCGAGTGATGACGGATCGAGGTTGGCGATACCGGGTGCACCGCGCTTGTGCCAAACTTCAATCAGCGTTGCGAAAAGCGTGATGGCATAGCCAACACCGCCTTCCAGCACACCGAAATTGAGATCTGGAAACCGGTTGGTGACGCCGCCGAAAAACAATGCCTTTGAGAACGCCTCACCGGCGTCGGCGAAATGCCCCGTCTGGTTGTACGCATAGCAGGAATGGGACCGGCGCCAGCCGGCTCCCTGCATGAACGAGTGTGCGGTCGGCGCAACACCGAGTTCCATGCATTTTGCCCATACCGGGTCGTAGTCGTACATCGAATCGAGTGCCAGCGGGTCGATCCATTCGGCTTGCTCGCCTTCCCAAGCCTTGCCTGCGGCCTTTGGAATGACCCGCCGCACGAGGTTCGACAGCATGACGGCCTTCAGCCCGAGCGTGTTCACCGCATGCTCAAGTTCGGATATCGCCTCTTCCGGCGTGTATGAAGGAACCGTCGCGGCCGGCGTGATCCGGTCTTTCACGCCAGAGAATATGTCGGCAACCATGTTGTTTTGTGCCCGGCAACTGGCCTGTCGAAGCTCATCATCCGGCTCATCGAACAGGAAAAAGCCGAGCGTCGGGTAAGATATGCAAAAGTCGAACCCAAACTCATCCATCCGATTTTTCATCAGATTGGGCAGCATCGACGTCGCCCGGTCGAGGGTATTGCGCGCCGCTACTGCCCACCAAGGTGGGCGTGGGAGCCGCAGTTCCGCACGTTTTTCCGGCGGCAGCGCATACCACATTGCCTCACGGTTTTCCTTCGACCTGGCAACAAAGCGCTCCACAATATCGGGCCCGCCGACCACATTGAGATGGTCGAGGAATATCGGCGTGAACTCGAGCATATGACCATCAGCGTCGACAACGGGATGGTTCAGTTTCTCGCGCACATCTGCAGATGACATCGTCGCTCCCCTTGGAATATTTATAAATTTCGCCACTACGCGTAGCTTTGAAGCTCAAACAAACGTCAACAAAAGTATTGAGGGCCGCCATTGGTGATCCTCGTCCAAAGATCACCTTGTGCTGCGTGGAATTTTTCTTACCTTCCTTTAAGCCGAGTACATACCACTGCTGTTTTGTCCGCCTCCATCACTACGAATGTTACGAGCAACACAAACCTTCGACAAACGACTATCTGTTGCCTTATGATTCAGAAATTCTGATTCATGGATTGCCATGACACGACAACATATTTCTTTAACCGCATTGCGCGCCTTTGAGGCGGCAGCACGCCATCTCAGCTTCGCTAAGGCAGCAGAAGAACTGGGTGTCACACCTGCAGCCATCAGCAATCAAATCAAGGTGCTCGAAGAGCAGTATGGCGCCCGCCTTTTCCGCAGATTAACGCGTGCCGTGGTCCTCACGGAGACAGGCCAGTCCGCCCTGCCGCTCCTGCGCCAAGGATTCGATAAACTGTCTGAAGCGGCCGACAGGCTGGGTACACTCAGCACGGGCGGGATCCTGATAGTCAGCGTTCTGCCGTTCTTCGCCGCAAAGTGGCTCCTTCCGCGGCTCGATCGCTTCTATCAAGACCATACGGACATCGATGTGCGGATTGACGCGACGATGCGAGCAGTCGACTTGGTGCGGGATGGCGTTGATGTTTGCATTCGCCTCGGGCGCGGCAATTATCCCGACCTGCACGTCGTCAAGCTCATGGATGAACAGGCGTTCCCGGTATGCAGTCCGCGCTTGTTGAAAGAGATCGCACCTTTGGTTAAGCCCGACGATCTCCGAAATCACACGCTGCTCCACATCGAATCCGATGAGTTCTATTTCCCGGAGTGGAGCACATGGCTAAAGGCCGCCGGTGTCGATGATATCGACGCGACCAAGGGGCCACGCTTCAATCAACTGGGCCTCCAGGTGCAGGCAGCTGTTGAAGGGCATGGAGTCGCCCTGGCCAGCAGCGTCCTCGTCACGGACGACCTTTATGCCGGGCGTCTGGTCCGGCCCTTTGACCTCGCGATCGAAGCGGATATTGCCTACTACCTTTTGTGTCAGGAGGATGCCGCCATGCAGCCCCCTATTGTCGCTTTTCGCGACTGGGTCCTGGCCGAGGCATCAGCCAGTTAGTCTGCGTGATTGCAGACATCATCAGCGTCATTGACGCCAACCTCGCCATTGCATCCGCGGTGGCGGTGGTGGCGGGCCTCATTCATGGCTTTGCCGGATTCGGCGTTGGCTTGGTGCTGGTACCGAGTCTGGCCATCCTGCTCGGTCCGGTGGAAGCCGTCGCGATCGCCGGCATCGCTTCCATCGCGGCAACGGCACAGCTTATCCCGGGCGCTGTCCGCATCATGGACCGGCGTCTCATCTGGCCCATATTGATCCCCACGCCGTTCGCTGTAATCGCGGGGACTCACCTGCTGGTGGTTATCGATCCTCAGATAATGCAGCGTTCGATGGGTGCCCTCGTATTTGCATTGGGGCTTGTACTGCTGTTCGGCTTTCGCTGGCGTGCCCGGAGCAGCATCGGTGCCGGACTGAGCGTCGGCCTCCTGGGCGGGTTCCTCGGCGGCAGCACAAGCATGGGTGGCCCCATTTTCACGACGTATATTCTGTCGTCCGAAGCTGGTGCCCGATCGATGCGGGGCGGCATTCTCGTCGTCACGACTACGGTTTCCGTATTCACCGTTGCCGCACTCGCTGCCAGCGGTGACATACAGTTGGAAACGGTCATTCGCTCGATCGTCATATTTTTCCCCAACGCCCTGGGCATCTGGGCTGGCGCGAAACTATTCGGCAAAAGCGCAGACACCACCTATCGGCGTGTTGCTCTTGCACTACTGCTGATCATTGGTGTCGCCGCCATGATCGCGTAAAAGTACGCAACGGATTCTTGAGCGGAGATGGAAATCCATGAACAGATTGACGGAGGCGGAGGTCACCCACTACCGAGAGCAGGTATATGTTGTTCCGGCTGTCAGGTTGCAGGAAAAACCCATGAAGCTGATCGAACGCCGACTGGGCAGATTCCTGAGCGACAATTCCGAACTCTCTCCCAACTACATCGGAGGGTTGCTCGAAATGGACATGAGCTGGATATCGATTGCCCGGCAACCACAACTGCTCGATGCCGTGGAGCAGCTCATAGGTCCGGATTTTCTTCTCTGAGAGGTCGCACTACTCACGAAAGCGGCACAGACAAGCGACTCGACCCCATGGCAGCAAGACGGGGAGTTTTGGCCGATCCGCCCGCTGACGAACTGCACCGCCTGGATCGCCCTTGAAGCCAGCACGGGCGAAAGCGGCGGTTTGCGGGTCGTGCCCGGATCGAATTTGAATCAGCAAGCTCTTCCTACTGTTGCAGAAAATTTGGAGGACTTAGGGGATGCCCGAGCGATTCGTGATCAGGCACAGGCAGAGGCCAGCGGTCGGGACGTCGCGCTGAGTCCGGCGCAGTTCTGTCTCCGTGACGTGTATTCGGTTCATGGGCGGAGCGCGAACCTGTCCGTTTTGCCCCGCCGCGCAATTGCCATGCGCTTCATGCCGACGACATCCTACTTCGACTACGATCTTGCCACGCTTCACGCTGGCCAGCCCGGTGCCGAGGACCGTACCGGCCGTCAACTGCATCTCATGCGCGGCCAAGACATCAGCAAAAGAAATAATTTCAACGTCGGCCGCGCGTCTGGCTTGGTTTCCGTGAACGTCGGCAGCACAAGGTCTCATTAGACGTCGGCAGCAGAGTGCGGCGCGCATCAGAGAGTTCGGCGCCCTAAAGGAACAATCGCAGAAATTGACAGGTCCCGTTTCCGAAGCCGCCGAGTAGTGCCCGCGGCCTTCCGAGCTGCTCTAGGTCACCGACTCGACTGATGGCAAGGGCTCAATCCGGCGGAGGCCCAATTTATGCGCCATCCATAGAATACTCTGGACCATCGCCCAACACTCCAGTGCAAACGGCAGGAAGCCGAGAAAGCCGATCGCCGGCATCTCAAAGTACGAGATACTCTCAAGCGATCCGAGGAACGGCAGGTTGTAGGTCCACTTGGCCATCGCCCAATAGTTCCAGAATTCCCACATCAATCCGCACACGGCGCCACCAATCATCAGAGAGGCGGTCCGCCCGTAGCGGCCCCGGCGCCAATCCCCCAAAATGCTCGGCACACCCAGCCGCTCATTGATCGGATCGAGGAGAAAGAACCAACCCAACCAGAGCGTAAGGCTGCCGACGGGATCACGAACAAGGAACGGATACAGCGCCATCGCGCCGCCGATCAGTACCAAGGTGACGCAGACGGCGGGACCCGGGTCGAAAGGACGACCACGTAGATGCGCCAGACCTTTGCGTTGCACGATATCCGCAACCAGGAACATCCCGGGGCAAATCGCGCCGAATGCAAGGAAATAGCCGGCGTAGCGGATAAAAAAGTCTTCGGGAAGACCGTGATAACGCCATGCGTCGATGAACCAGAAGTTCACCCAGTCGAACACCAGCCAGACGGGAATGCTGAGAAGATAGATTGCGGCGAACCGCCATGGCCTGGAACGGATGGGGGAATGCCAGGCGGCTCCTTCCCGGCGATTGGGGCGGTGGAGAATGCCATCCAGCAGGAACAGAAGTCCCGTCCAGCACAGCGGAGTCAGAAAGATCGCAACCGCGCGTGCGATGGTCGGCCAGAAGCCTTCAGGGGCCACGATGGGTTCATAGGGTACGACCCCGCCACCGCGAAACATCACGTCGAGGACGAGCAACGCCTCGGAAATCAGAATGATCGAGGCCCCGACAAGAATCGTTTTGGGAAGCCCCCGCGCATCGCCGTTCTGTCTTGTTGCCGTTGCCGGCATGAATGGTCTTTCGTTCAGCCCTATGGCGCACCCGAAGCCGTCGACGACCCACGAACAACAAGGGGCGGCTTCCTGTCCTCAGCAGGCGTGGCGTGATGCTACACTCAGGCAATGCTGGCGACAAAGCGAGGACGCCAAATCCAACGATTATCCGATCAGTGAAATTGAACATCTCTTTGAAAAGATGGATCCCAGGACTCCACTGGAGCTGGCTCTGCTCTTGGACAAACCCGGACTATTGCCCAGCAAGGCAAAGTTCGCGCAGGATGCCATGAAGCGGGCGCCACGGCGGATCAAGATGCTGGCGGATGAGCTCGTGTCCCAGCACCGCGATATCCCGTTCCGAAGGATGCCCGATCACGGCGGCGAAGGAGGTTAAGTCCCAATGTCCGCACAGGTGGAAGTAAGCCAAGGTCTTCAAGGTGGTCCATCAAAGGAGTGCGGAACGCACCACCTGATCGAACCCGTTCTCGACGAACGGGACTTGAACGGAATCATCGACTTATGCGAGCGGGTCGGCACTCACCGCATGGCGGGAGTCGAGATGACGTCGACCGATATCGGCGTCGGATTGCCCGAACGGTTCGAGTGCTTTTACGATTTAGCCAGACAGCGTGGCCACGAGAACGACACGCCGTACGACACGACTCACGTGGATTGGCTTGACTTCGAACAAGCCATCACTTGTCAATTCCGCGAGACCTATGCCGATCTTGGATTCATCGGGCGTCGAGATTCCGAATATCCCGAGGCCCATCCGCTGCTGCATCACAAGGCCTTCATCTCCGGCGCCCAAAAGCTTCTCGATCGGCCTGTAATCGTGCCGGTCGCCCTGCTCTCCAATTTATACGTCGCCGGTCAATGGCTTGGCCCGCATACGGACATCACCGAGTTCCGTGGGGTGAACCGGAGCACAACACCGCAATGGCTGCTCATCTGCATGCACCATTCACGGCTGTTCGATGAGTGGCGACTACCGATCGCTACGGCTGTCTGTTTCTTCAATGTGTGCGAGGGCGGGGAATTTCGGTTCTATCCGGACGGCCCGAAAGGAGCGCCCGTGACCGCACCCCAGCGGCCCAACACCGCCCTGCTCATGGATACCGACAGCATTTTTCACGAGGTCAGACCTGTTCATGATTCCGATAGTCTGCCCGCGCCGCTCGAGCGCGGTCAGGTCCTGCAGTTCGATGATGACCGCATGTGGCGTGTGGTTGGCCGCGACGGAGCAACTGTCGGGACGTATAACTGGGATAAAGTCCGCTTCACGGTATCCTGGAAGGCCTATGCTTTCCGCGATGAGGCTGAACGGGAAGCATGGTCAAGACATTCTGATGACCTAAGTATCGAGTTCATCACCGAACGTCTGACTGACGACCTGCTGCGCCGCGGACTGCTCAAGGACCGGAACCCCGACAACACCGCTTTCGCGCGCGCCATCGTGGATGCCTACTACCACGCGCCGCCGATCGACTGACGCCATCCCAACGAAGTGAGACCTTCATCATGACTGTCACAATTGACGGTGTCACGCACCACAAGGCGCGTGTGAATGGCGTCGAGCTGCACTGGGTTGAGAAAGGCTCGGGACCGCTCCTTGTCTTACTCCACGGATTTCCCGAATTCTGGTGGTCGTGGCGCCACCAAATCGATCCCCTATCGCGCGATTTTCGCGTTGTCGCCGTCGATATGCGCGGCTTCAACGAATCGGAGAAACCGGCGACGGGCTACGACACAGCCACACTCGCCACCGACATCCGAGATTTCATTGACCATCTGGGCGGCCCCGCCTATGTCACCGGGCACGACTGGGGCGGCATCGTCGCCTATCAACTGACGTCGGATTGGCCAGACAGAGTCAGGAAACTTGCCATCCTTAATGCGCCGCATCCAGACGCCTGGATCCGGGGCTGGCTGACCCACGCCGAACAGCAGCGCAAGAGCTGGTATGTTTTCTTCAATCTGCTGCCCGAGTTCCCGGAAGAGAACTACAAAGCCCAGTTCCGAAACGGCACGATCAGGCTCGCGCGCGTGATGTCACCGGAAGATGTGGCGGTGTACCGCGAAGCCTTCGAGAAGCCGGACGTTGCCACTGCGGGAATCAATTACTACCGCGAACTCGTGAAGGAGATCCCAGAGCGACGTCACCGGCAGCCCGTCCGGATCACCTGCCCTGTCCGCGTGCTCTGGGGTCGGCGGGATGTGGCCCTGGATCCAGTCGTCAACGACATCGCAGCCGAGTGGGTCGACGACATGGAAGTCTTTTACTTCCCAACGGCCTGGCATTGGCTCGCTAGCGAGAAACCAAGGGCCGTGACGCGCCATCTGCGAGAGTTCTTTGCCGCAGGATGAAACAGGATTCCCAAGGATGAATTTCGAGACCAACGATATTCCTGTCGGCGGGACCACGGCCCATCTGTGGCACGGCGGCGATGGCTATCCCGTTCTCATGATGCATGGGGCGGGTCCCGGCACATCGGCCATGGCGAATTTTGGCAAGGTCCGCGATCCGCTCGCCGAGCGCTATCACGTCTATGCCACGGACATGATCGGGTTCGGACTTTCGGGACGGAAAGAGTCGGCGCCCTACTTCGACTATCAATTGTGGCTCGACCAGATGCAAACGGTTCTCGACGAGATCCCGGCTGGACCGGTGGGACTTATCGGTCACTCCATTTCCGCGACGTTCGCGTTGCGGTTGGCCGCGAAGAACGATCGCGTGAGCAAGGTCATGGTGACTTGCCCGATGGGACGTCCCCTGGCTCCCAATCCTGATCGTGATCAGCTTTGGACCTTTCCCAAAACGCGGGAAGATCTGCGGAAATCGCTGCAGGTCCTGTTCTACGACCACAGCATCATTACCGACGAATTATTGGACAGCCGTATGGCCGTCCTCGGCGAAGGCGATTACGCCGCTTATTTCAATAAGGTCTTCGGCGGCGACAAACAGGCGCTACTGGAACCGACGGTCCTAAGCAACGAAGAGCTGCGCGCCGTGACCTGCCCGGTCACCATCATCCACGGCCGATCCGATCTGGCCTTTCCCATCGAAGAGACGACCTATCCCATTGCCAAGATTCTCACACAGGCCGACGTCCATGCACTCACATGCTGCAGTCATGGGCCGGCGTTTGAGCGCACCGAGACTTTTCTGAAAATCGCCTTCGACTTTTTTGGTTGAGTGCGGGCCGGTATCAGCTTCAGGATATTGGCTGTAAACTGGGAGAATGCCTTCAAACCTGCGCCAATGATCGAATACGGTGGTCGGACAAATTTGCCACGGCGTCCGAGCACCAATTACAGGGAGGCCCAGCCATGAAGCAGTACATCACATGTGGAACGCTGTTCGCGGCGACTGACGATGCGGCGGAGACCAACCAAACCATCGTCACCGAGGGCGGCCGCAT
>Ga0209403_10003953_pt1 | contig 16407 bp, 14 predicted proteins | sample ArcticOcean_MG_C_8_FD_187440 | JGI IMG/M metagenome (GOLD analysis project Ga0209403, IMG submission 187440) | Marine microbial communities from western Arctic Ocean - ArcticOcean_MG_CB11_86 (SPAdes) (version 2) | ecosystem: Environmental > Aquatic > Marine > Oceanic | place: Arctic Ocean... | reverse complement strand
CTTCTCCAGACGATTCTGGTAGATGTATGTCACACCGAGCATCTCGGCCCGGTATGTGATGCCGGGGGACTCCCTGCCCGAGATGATTCCGCTCACGTGGCCCGCAGCATGCCACCAGCGGAATCCCTGACCATCCAAGGCGCTGACAGCCTTCGTCTCAACAATCTGCCCATCCGGACCGGGCACATACACCATTCGCCCATCCGTCCAGACACCATCCACATCGGTCAGAAGTAGACGGATTTTCGCTGCTGCTGCAACAAGCTGAGGATGTGGTGCAGTCGTCATGAGTGTGTCTTGCCGCACATGGGTGCGATTCTCATGACTTTCCCTGGGTTAAGGATGCGCGCCAGGTTGGTCCGCGTCCCGGGATGGTCGCGAAAACGGCGTTTCATCGACATACCTCTCTCATGATTGTTCAGCCTGCTGTGCACCATAATAGGCGGCTCCCAGCAGGGCAGTTCGATCATTTCGGATAATGTGCACGGGAATCCGCTGCAGGATGTCTGAGATACGGCCCTTTTCTACAAAGGCCGTCATGAAGGCACCTTCGGCAAGTTTGTCAGCGATTTTCGGGGCAATCCCGCCACCGATGAAAACGCCACCTGTCGCCAGAAACTTGAGCGCAAGATTCCCCGCTTCGGCACCATAGAGCGAGACGAACAGGTCCAGTGCTGCCATGGCCAGGTCTGATCCACCCTCGGTGGCAGCCTCGGAGATGATCCGTGCTCCCGCGCCTCGATCGACCAATTGTTCGCGCAGCCAATCCGGCTCTTTCCCGTGGCCCGTGTCGCGCAGGAATTCGTAGATGTTCACCAGACCCATCCCGGAGACAACGCGCTCCCAGCTGACGTGTCCATGGCGCTCAAACAGATACTTCCAGAGGTCCGCTTCTATGCCCGTGCCGGGTGCAAAGGATGCGTGACCTCCTTCAGAAGGGACCGCAACGTGTCCTGTGCCAATCCAGGTGAGGCCTGCTTCACCCAGACCCGTGCCGGCGGCGATGACGGCGGCGTTGCCTTCGCGATCTGGTTCGCCTGCACTCAGTTCAATGAGATCGTCTGGACCCAACGCGAGTGTTCCGTAGGCGGTCGCTTCCAGGTCGTTCAGCAGAAACACATCAGCGATGCCCAGGTATTGCTTGATGTAATCTGGGTCGATGACCCACGGTAGATTCACCGGTTCAACAGGCGGATGCCGTGCCGGTCCAGGCACACCGAGAACGATGCGACTCGGTATTTTCTGCTCACAGGTCTGTAAAAATGCCAGCAGGAGTTCGGCAATTCCGGGATACTGGGTGGAGTCATAACGTGCGGATGAGACCTCAACTATGCCGTTCGCCGACGTGCGGTAGAGTCCCAGATACGTCTTTGTACCGCCAACATCAGCCGCGAGGATCATCCTCTTACGCCTCTTCCCATTGTCGCCATTCCCTGTCAGACAAAGCCTGCGCCTCAGCAGGCCCCCACGTCCCCGCTGCATAGGACGGTACCTGTGCAGCGGAGGTCGCGTTCCATGCTTCCATGATCGGCATCAGCAATTCCCAGGATCTCTCGATCCAGTCTCTGGATGCGAACAATGTTCCGTCTCCGACGAGACAGTTGAGGATCAGTGGTTCGTACGCCGCAGAATTGCGGCCGCCAAAATGATCGGTGTAGCAGAAGTCCATGTCCACTGTATCCGGATGGACATCGGGTCCGGGTCGTCTGCCACTGAAGGCGAGGCAGATCCCTTCCTCCGGCTGGATTCAGATCGTCAGAGTGCTCGCTCGCGGTGGTTGGTCGCCGAAGATCAAGTGTGGCGGCTGCTTGAAGTGCAGTGTCACTGAACTTGTGCGTCGCGCCATGCGTTTGCCCGTGCGCACATAGAACGGCACGCCCTGCCAGCGCCAATTGTCGACAGTGAACTCGACTGCAGCGAATGTCTCGGTTCGCGATGCGCACGGACTCGGCATCGAATGTTGACGGCGGCTCCATGGCGATGACACACATCACTTGCAGCAGATGATTCTGAATCATGTCACGTAGCGCGCCCGACATCTGTGTTCGAGCCACACCAACAAGGGCGAACTCTTGCGGCAGGCGGCCCTGCCGTGACATGCCATATTGCGGGAAGCAGCTTGCGTCGCGTCAGATCGCCGGAGACCTCAGGGTGACGGAAACTCAGCCACGTCCGGCCACATGTACACGCTGATCTTCGATCGCCGCCAACAACTTGTCGAAGGGTTCGACAAACAGACGCACCGCATCTGCCTGCAACCGATCTGTCACCTCTGAGATCGAGATCCCAGAGGTAGCAAGAGCGGCCATGACGTCTGCCGCTTCATCCACGCGTTCTTCGAGGGCTGCTTTGGCAATGCCGTGGTCGCGGAAGGCAAGGTATGTCGCCTCGGGCATGGTGTTGACGGTCTGCGGACCGATCAGCTCTTCCACATACAGAACGTCTCGGTAGGCGGGATTCTTCACGCTCGTACTCGCCCAAAGCAGACGTTGAGGACGTGCACCGGCCGCAGACAGGGACTGCCAGCTGTCTTCAGACAACAACTGTTTGAAGGACGCATAGGCCAACTTGGCATTGGCAATGGCGACACGTCCCTTGAGAGCTCGCATCGCGACGCGTCGCTCCGCACTGTCGATGTTTGGCAACATTTCGTCGATCTGTCCATCGATGGCGGCGTCGATCCGACTGACAAAGAAACTGGCGACACTACCGACACGCGACACATCGCCGCCGCTGTCTCGCAGTTGCTCGAGTCCTGCGATGTACGCTCTGGCCACGTCCAGATAATTCTCCTGGGAGAACAGCAACGTGACATTGATGTTGATTCCCTGCGCGATCAGCTGCTCGACGGCCGGCACGCCAGCCGCCGTTCCGGGGACCTTGATCATCACATTTTGCCGTCCCACTTCGTTCGCCAGACGCAGTGCCTCTTCGACGGTGCCCTGTGTATCGTCCGCCAGGTGCGGCGATACTTCGAGCGACACATAACCATCAGCGCCTTCAGTGCGCTCGTAGACTTGCAACATGACATCAGCGGCCCAGCGAATGTCCTCGATGGCAATCGATTCATAGATCTGCAGAGGTTGCAGCCCACCTATGGACAGCTGACGCAAGACACCACGGTAATCGTCGGAACCCGAGATCGCTTTCTCGAAGATCGCCGGATTCGATGTCATTCCCGACAACCCATCTTGGTCAATCAGACGGTTCAACTCACCCGTTGTGATCATGCTGCGGCCGATGTTGTCATACCAGACGCTCTGACCTTGCTGGCCGAGATCGACGAGCGGATTCGACATGGGAGGATGACTCCTGGTGGCTATGGAACGCACATGGGCCCGATGGGCAACTGCCATCGGTCGCCGGAAGGCGGTGAAGTGCAAGCACAGTGCAGTGGAGGCACTTCGGGCGTATAATATCCTGACTCCGCGCACGAGCGGCAACATGTGCACAAGGCAGCGTTCATCCACAATCAATTGAAGCCGCCTCTTTCGTAGGAAGCGGCCGAGCTATGGCGAAATATCTGGTAACTGGAGGGGCCGGCTTCATTGGCTCTCATCTGTGTGCTCGACTGTGTTCTGACGGTCACGATGTACGCGCCCTGGATGACCTGTCGAGTGGACATCGTGCCAATCTCGACGGTGTCGATGTCGACCTCATCGTCGGTGATCTACGGGATCAGGAAGCCTTGGAATGCGCCACGGAGGGAGCCGACTACGTTCTCCACCACGCGGCGATTGCCTCGGTCCAATATTCCGTCGAGCATCCACTCCAGGAGCAAGACGTCAACGTCGTCGGCACACTGCGCCTGCTGGAGGCGGCCCGTGCGGCAGGTGTCAAGAGAGTGGTGTTTGCTGCTTCTGCCGCGGCCTACGGAGCCGATGAGACAGTGCCCAAACAGGAATCAATGCCCGCGGTACCTATCTCTCCCTACGGTCTGTCAAAAGTTAGTGGCGAACACTACTGCCGCGTTTGGTCGCACGTCTACGAGCTCGAAACCATCTGCCTCAGATACTTCAACATCTTTGGTCCACGGCAAGACCCGGCAAGTCCCTACAGTGGAGTGATCTCAATATTTGCCCGCACGATGATCGAGGGTCGGGCACCGATGGTTCATGGTGATGGAGAACAGTCGCGGGATTTCACTTACGTTGACAATGTCGTCGAGGCCAACCTGCGGGCCTGTGCGATGGAGCAAACGGCGGGTCAGGTCTACAACATTGGCTGCGCTCGCGCGATCACGATCAACCAATTGGTTCAGGCCATCAATACCGCACTGGGAAGCGAGTTGATCCCCAAGCACGTGACGTCACGCTCGGGGGATGTGCGTGCATCGTTGGCCGACATCACAGCGGCATGCAATGCCCTTGGCTATTCGCCTACCACGACCTTCGAGGACGGTCTGGTCAGGACGCTCGACTGGATGAGGGGTGATTAGAACCCCCTGGTCCCAACAAGTCGGTGTTATCTTGAAGTAGATTCTCGTCCCTCTCGCATCGCGATTTTTTCTATGGCAGATATCATCGACGGCAAGAAGCGCATTCCCTTCATGCGCGGAATGCTTGTGCATCATCTCATTCAACACGGTCTCGATCACGAGACGGCCTATGATGTCGCCGACGAAGTGCGCTCCGCTTTGCGGGGTCGCAAGGATGATGTTCGGCGCGATGAACTCCTGACGCTGATCAACGATCTGCTGACCCAGGCGCAAGCTGACCATGAGATTCGCGATCTCGTATTCTGGGAAGCGGTCCCCACATCCATCACGGTCGATGTTCGGGACAGTGCTCACCCCTTCTCTCGCGAGCGACTGGCGCATTCGGTACAGGTCGCCGGTCTGGCCCCTGATCAAGCTCTCGAGATGGCGCGTCTCGTCGAGGAGCGCCTACTGGAACAACGGCGAGCCCGTGTCGATAGCGAAGAATTGGAAGTCCTCGTCGCCAATGTGCTAGACGAGAAATACGGCCGCGGTTTCGTTGAGCGGTATCGCGTCTGGCGCGCATGGGGTGATATCGGCAGACCGCTGGTTATCCTGATTGGTGGAGCCTCTGGTGTCGGCAAGACATCCCTCGCGATCAATTTGGCCAACGTGTTGGATATCCCTCGCGTCGTGGCGACGGATGACATTCGGCAGATTCTTCGTCTGACACTTTCGCCCGAATTCATGCCATCGATCCATCGCTCCTCCTACGCGACATCGCGAGATGTACAACTACCCAATTCATCGACGGAAAATCCCGTGATCAGCGGATTCCGTGATCAGGCGCGCGTCGTTGGCGTAGGGGCGCGAGCCATTATAAGTCGCTGTATCGAGGAAAACACGAGTGTCATCGTTGATGGGGTGCACCTGGTTCCCGGATTTACAGACCTCAGCGAGTTCGTCGACGATGCGCTCATCGTTCCCATGTGCCTGGCTGTGACCGATCGGCAGATCTATGAGGAGCGCTTCGCACGCCGGGCTGATCAGGCGCCCAATCGCCCCAAGAAGCGCTATTTGGACAATCTGGAGGACATCCTCGCCATCCAGCAGCACATCCTGGACGAGAGTGATCAAGAGGATATTCCGGTGATCGAGGTGACGACCGTTGAGTATCCGACCAGTGCTGCTGTGACACTTGTGGCGGAACGCTTGCGCAGGGAGCGCGACGTCAAGCGTTTTCTAAAGGATGCACAGAAGAAAAGGAAGAAACAGGCGTGATCTGACGCCCGTTTGTCTTTGCTCCCCCTCAAGGACCGGGCTATATTCACAAAATCAAGCATTAACTGACATTTAAAGGCTCCTTCTTGAGCCGATGACAGCGACTGGAACGACTACATGCTGGGCAAGAAGGACAACGGCACCGTTGCCGGCGGTAAGACCCTGAATACGATCATTGGTCGTGGTACGATCTTTGACGGTGTGATGAAAGTCGACAACAGTGTGCGCATAGATGGGGTCTTCAAAGGGGAGTTGTCGTGCTCAGGGGCACTGACCATCAGTCAGTCCGGTGAAGCCTACGCCCACCTCGAAGGTCGCGACATTTACATCAATGGAATTGTTCGCGGTACGGTGCGGGCAGAAAAGGTTCGACTCGACAGCCAGGCCCGATTTATTGGGGATGTGTATACGGGGGCCCTCTCGATCTCTGAAGGGGCTGTTTTCCACGGCAGTTGCTCCATGGAGTCTGCAGCGGCTGAAGTGAAGGAGTCGAAAAAGCGCGAGGCCAACGTTCTGGTCATGGACAGCAATCGCGAAGATTCCACTCAAGCCCTTGAAGTGACAGACGAGGCCAGGGTCGCCCAGAGCTGATCCGCGCAGCACGAACAAACAGGTCTGCGCTGCGGTAAAGTCCTTCCCCCAAACCGGAAGGACCTGCTCTCTACCTCCATCTTTGATACGATCCTATATCCATTGCGATCTCCCCTAAGTCCATCGAGTAAAAGGACTTACGCACAGGCGGCGCAGCCTGATGCCAAGCATGGCCTTTGCTTTGCTTTGTCAGCTGTTGGAGGACCTTCTCCAACAGGAGATATGAGCGAAAAATGCCGACGATCAACCACAATCCCAATCTGCAGGAGATTCATCGGACCCTGTCCGTTCACTCAGCTGGAATGAGCCGGGGAATTGCCCAGCTGTCTTCAGGCCTGCGCGTTGAACGTTCAAGCGACGACCCGGCGAGTCTGGCGTTGGCAAACGGGATTCGGTCTGAAGTACGAGCGATTACCGAGGGATCTCGAAATATTCAGCAGACATTTTCCCTGCTGCAGGTGGCCGATGGCTCACTCAATGAGATTTCCGCCATGGTGAATCGTATGCGCACGCTGGCTATGCAGGCAGGGTCCGCGATCTTCAACGACATCGATCGACAGAATATCAATTCCGAATTCGAACAACTGCGCGAAGAAATCAATCGGATCGCCGGCTCGACGACCTACAATGGTCGTCAATTGCTTACCGGCGGAAACAACAAGCTGAGCGCTGGATCGACGGCAGTTGATCTGGCGAGCACAACGGGACTTTCAGATATCCGTATCAATGAGGCGACACCAGGTACGTACTCCTTTGTCGATGAACCAGGGGACGGTCTATTGACCTTGGGCAATGGCGTCCACACACAGACGGTGAACATTTCGGAAATGCTGCAGGAGGATGGTAGCGTCGGAGATACTGAGTTCTTTTCCGTCATCTTCGATCGTCTGGGCGTCCGAGTTCATCTCACTGGCGACAATGTCCCCGGTGCCCCTAGGGGCTATGCGGATGGCGCCCTCGATACGCAGCAATTGGTTGTCGAAGAGGAATCTGGACTGGCATTCCAGGTGGGGCCGTCGGGCACCAGCAACGATGTCAGTCGTGTAGGGATCAAGGACATGCGCGCCAGTGGCCCCATCCTGAATCTCACCGACATTTCCATCGTCACCATCGGCGACGCTCATGCGGCCCTCGACCGCTTGTCGACGGCCATCACGTCAATCACCTCCGAACGAAATCGTCTTGGTGCGTTCCAGAACCGATTGGAACTGAGTATCGCCACAAGCGAGGCAGTTGTGGAGCGCATGAAGAGCACCGAATCAGAGATTCGAGAGGTCGACATCGCCCGTGCAGTGACCAATCTCACGCGCTCACAGATTCTGTCTCAGGTGGCAACGCGCGTCGCGACCGAGGCTGACACCGATATTGAGCGTATTCTTTCCCTGCTGGGTTGACGCAAGCTAGCTTCAGCCTGACTCTCACAGCAAATCTACAGATACAGCAAGTAGAATCGCAGCGTCGGGTACAATCTGATTGCCGGTGCCGGCAGGTGCAGCCAATTGAGCTGCTCCTTGAGCAGCGACCAAATCTCACCGTCTCCCGGTAGATAGCGGGCATCCGTATCCAGGGACAGGACGAGCTCCCCACGAGCATCGGGTAGCTGTAAGAATTCACGCTCCCGTCCCCGACTCTTGACGTTTGCGCCATGCATTCCCGTCGCTCCGTAGCCCAGGGCCAGTCCGAGCCAGTCGGGCCACACCTGCTTCGCCCGACCACGCAGCACGTCGTTCATGGCAAAGGTCATCCAGAATGTCATGCCTTCATAGTCGTCGATCGCGTATCGAGTTCGTGGGCCGTCGGCCGCCAGACGCGCGTCATAGTCACGATATAGAGGTGACGGAAACCAACTGAATTTGAAATCAACGACACGTGTCGAGGGTACCAGGGAATGCAACAGGGGTACAGAGACACCGGCCGTATTGGCTACGAAGTCAGGAACACTGAATCCCCACTGGTCGAAGTAGGCATCCCGCATCTCAACTTCGAATAACAAACCCCAACTCGTCATGGCACCGAGCACCGCCGCTGTTCGCGGTGCGATTCCTGTCCACGTGAACGCTTCAGACACACCCTGTGACAAAAAAAGGCCTGACATGAAATGGCCCCCCTTATCGACATGCAGATAGGTGTTGCCCGACCAATCCTGGAGCCAGCGGATGCTGCCTCGCTGCTCTCCCTGGTACCAGGCTCTGTCGAAATAGCGGAAGCCCACGTAGTGAGCCGCGACACCGGCACCTCCGAGGGCGGCTAGGCGACGTGGTCGAAGGCCTGCAGGTTCGTCCTGCTCTGCGTCCGACTTACCCGATTCGGAAACGGGGGAGGCTACGTCTGCCGTGCTCTGCCCGGTGGCAGCAGTAGATTCATCCCCCCAGACGATGGCTGCCATCAGCAGACTCAGGAGCCAGAAGCTGCACAGACGGTCTCTGGATGGGATTGGCATATCATTGGAGCGCATACGAGCCTTGAGCCGCTGAAACCATATGTGTCGGGGTTCGGGGGGTCATGCTAATTTAGAAGTGGACGAAAAAGACGAAACCATGACATCCTCTTCTCAAGATCTCTCGACTGAATCCGGTGCGCCGGCGTCTGGCCGTCGTCGTCGCCGGCGGCGCACGGACGACTCCGCCACAAAGAAGGTACCCATTCGCAGTGAAGCGAGGGGTCGTGCCGGCAGAGGCGTGCGCTCTCGCGCACTCGTACCAGCCGCCTGGGGACTGACTCCGACCTTCAGGATTTTCCTGTTCCTCAGCGCCATCGCCGCCGTCATGTCCTTTCTGCTCTACAACGAGTATCTCATTCGACAGATCCGTGAGCAGGAGAGGGTACGTGCTGAGTTGTACGCAAATCTCTACGCCCTGAGTGTCTCTGAGGCGCTGCCACCTGAGATTTCGGCAAACATTTTCAACGACATCATCCTCGACCCCAGCATCGACATACCACTGATCGTAACCGATCACCGAGGTAAGATCTTTCAGTGGAAGGGAACGGGGATCCCCGTCGACGATGACAGCACAGAGACTCGTCGACAGCTGGAAGAAATGATGGCAAGGATGGACGCCGTCAACGAACCCGTCATCGCTGTGTGGACGACGCAAGCAAAAGGCGGCGTGTTCATCGATACATCGAGGGTGATCATCACGGATCCGACAGGCTATCCCGTCGCCTGGGCGGGAGAGGATCTGCCGCCGCATCTCGATGCAGCGGATCCGGCCCCTGTGCAGGTTGCTAACTCGCTACAGGAAATGATCGACGCCGGCGTCGATCGGCATGATTTCACCGCACAGGCCACCACAACCTGCTATCTGGCGCGTTCGGCAGACCAGTTCGTCATCATCGAAGCAGGTGAGACAGTACCCCTCGCGTGGAATGCTGCCGATCTACCACCGAATTCGTCTTCTCCGAATACGATCGTCGCCACAGCTATTCGCTCGCGCTACGAAAGACTGGCCGCTCGCCAAGAGCCTCTGGTTTTCCAACTGCATACCGAACACAAGATCCACTTTGGCGACACAGAGTTGCTCAACCGCATCTCCATGGCCCCCGTCGTCACTCTCGGGGTTCTGTGTCTGTTTGGCCTCATCGGATACGTGGGCTTTCGCAATATGCGGCGCAGCGAGCAACGCTCTATCTGGGTCGGAATGGCCAAAGAGACGGCGCATCAGCTGGGAACCCCCCTCTCGTCACTCTCAGGCTGGCTCGAACTGATGCAGCACAGGTTGGAGGACTTTCAGAAGCAGGAGGGCAAGGCAGAAGCTGAGGCCGTCTCCAGTATCGCTGCCGAAATGCAGCGGGACATGGGGCGACTCAATCAAATCGCTTCACGTTTCAGCCAGATTGGTTCTGTGCCGGAGCTGCAGCAGGGCGATGTGGGCAAGGTCATCACGGATACGATCAACTATTTTCGGGGAAGGGGATCGCAGTTCGGGCGTCATACATTCGAGTCCGATGTGCCCACGCTGCCCATGATTCCTCTGAATCTTGAACTGATGGGTTGGGTCTTCGAGAATTTGTTCAAGAATGCCATGGATGCGATGATTGGCCAGGATGGCCACATCAGCGTTTTGGCTCGCTTCGACAGTGAACAAGACGAGGTCGTTGTTGTTGTCGAAGACAATGGGTGCGGCATCAAAGCCGAACACCTCCCGCGGGTGTTCGAACCCGGATTTAGTACAAAGAAACGCGGATGGGGTCTGGGCCTCGCCTTCGTCAGACGTATTATCGAAGAGTACCACTGTGGCCGCATCCAGGTTATGCAAAGCGAACGCGGGCAGGGCACAACCTTTGAGATTTTCCTGCCAACCCACTAAGCACTGACGTCTTCCTGACCAATACGTAGGAGATCGCTGTTGGAAACACCACGCCACAAGATTCTATGGGCAGACGACGAAATCGATCTGCTCCGCTCTCACCACATGTATCTAAGCGAGCGTGGATACGAAGTGACGCCTGTCAGCAATGGCGAGGATGCCCTTGAGATCTTCGCCAAAGAGCGCTTCGATCTCGTCCTGCTCGACGAGATGATGCCGGGCCTAGATGGTCTCTCGACACTGGAGCAGCTGAAGCATCGTGATCCCAACGTGCCCGTCATCATGATCACGAAGAATGAAGAAGAGCATCTGATGGACGAGGCCATCGGTCGTCGTATCGATGACTATCTGACCAAGCCCGTCAATCCGAGCCAGATATTTATGGCCTGTAAGAAGATTCTCGATGCACGACAGATCCGGCAGAGTCAGGCTGGTCAAGCATATGTCACTCGCTCGCAGCAGATACGTAACTGGCTTTCGGGTGATATCACGTGGCGAACATGGATCGACGTGCACCGCATGCTGTGTGAATGGGATATAGAGACGAGTCGTCTCGGTGATGCCAGCTTGCAGCCCATGATTGAGGAACAGCGGCGCGAGTGCAATCATGAATTTGCTCGCTTCGTCGAGGGCAATTACCCAGACTGGGTCAAGGATGAAAACGACTCACCACCACTGTCCGTTGACGTTGTGTCCGAGACCCTCGCACCGCATCTGGAATCGGGCGTGCAGACGTATTTCATCGTCCTCGACTGCCTGCGACTGGACCACTGGATGATTCTGGAACCGATGATCTCGGAGTTCTTCAATGTCCAACGAGAATACCACTACTCCGTGCTTCCCACGGCGACACCCTACTCGCGCAACGCACTATTCTCGGGTCTGTTTCCACTGGAAATTGCAGCAAAGTATCGCGATCTGTGGTCGCCGACGGTGGGCAAAGACGATGAAACCAGTCTGAATCGGCACGAACACCGCTTTCTCGATGACCAGATCAAGGATATGGGGATCGAGTTGAAAGGGGAGTCACGATATGTCAAGGTGATCGGCCCTGAGGAAGGCCGGTCTCTGGCACGCAAGGCCGACAGCATGGCCGAAGTACCCCTGGTTGCGGTGGTCTACAATTTCCTCGACATGCTCGTTCACGGCCGTTCACATTCGGCTCTGCTCAAGGAGATCGCTCCCGATGAACGGGGCTTTCGTTCCCTCGTGCTGTCGTGGTTTGAGAATTCGTCTCTTTTCGAACTGCTAAAGAAATTGGCTCGTTCAGGTGCCCATGTCGTGATTACAACCGATCACGGCGCGGTGCGAGCCCGGCAGGCGACTCTCGTACATGGTGATCGTCAGACATCGACGAGTCTTCGATACAAGCACGGGAAGAATCTTCGGTGCGAAGCGAAGGACGCGATTCGAATCGACAATCCTGAGACGTATGGTCTGCCCCCGTCCGGATTGGGTGCCAACTACATCATTGCCAAGGAAGATTATTTCTTTGTCTATCCAACAAAGTTCAATGAATATTCTCGCCAATATCGAGACAGCTTCCAGCATGGCGGCATCTCACTAGAGGAAATGATCCTCCCCGTGGCGACACTCGTCCCAAAATGAGTTCCTTGCGCCAGATTCCCTTTGGACGTGAACTGTCTTCGAGTCCGGAGCATACACAGGCCCTTGGACGTGCATTGGCATTGCATCTGCTCCCAGGTGATCTGGTGGCTCTGGAGGGTGAATTGGGCAGTGGAAAGACGTGTCTAATCCAGGGCTTGTGTGCTGCTCTGGGCGTGACATCGCGAGTGAACAGTCCGAGTTTCGTTCTCATCAATGAGTACAGCGGGAAGAATTCGAGGGACGAAGAGTTGTCGATTCGTCATTTCGATCTCTACCGATTGAATGGGCCGGAAGAATTGGACGATATCGGTGCTCGTGAATTCTTTCATGATCCAACGGGGATTTCTCTCGTAGAGTGGGCAGATCGCGTTCCCGGATTGCTGCCGCCAGCACATTGGTATGTAGAAATGTCCCACATGGATGATCCGGCGACTCGGCAAGTTCTCTGTCGCCGGGTTGAGACAACCGCCTCTTTGGCGAGCACGAGAGGATCCAACCCTTGAGCAACATCAGCAAAACAGCAACCAGGACGCTACATTGGACGATGGTCGCCGTAGCGACGGCCACCATCATCGGCGCGCCGGCTCAGTCACAGGCCCCGGTAGAGTTGGTCCGCCTGGTCGACAATCCGACAGCGGGCCTCGTAGACAAAGGGCGCTTTGCAGCAGACCTGCGTCTGTTTCCGGAAGGGGGCTTGCAGGGCCAACTGACGGCAGGCATCATGCGTCGTCTGTCCATTGGACTGTCTTTTGGTGGCGAGGGAATTATTGGCGACGGAGCCGCCAACTGGTACCCGCGGGTTGAGGTAGCAGCTCGATACCGACTCATCGAAGAAAATGCCTCCTTGCCCGCATTCACTCTCGGTTATGAAACCCAGGGATATGGTCGTTACGTCGGTGAACGCTATCAGGTAAAGTCGAAGGGATTCTTTCTCGCGCTCAGCAAGAATTACGTCTCCGGCTTCGGGCAATTCGGCGTGCACGCGGGCGCCAATCGTAGCCGCGAGGATGAGGACGATGACGGGCTGACCGGCTGGGTTGGCCTCGATAAGACTGTGAATGAAGAACTCATCGTCGCCGGAGAATACGATTTTGCTCTCGACGACAACGCCGACGACTCCCTGGGCTCTGGGCGTGGGTATCTCAATCTGGGCGCCTTCTGGTCGCCCACTGAAGGACTGCACCTCGGATTTTTGCTCAAGAATGTGCTGGAAAATGCGGACGGAGACGGAATCGCTCCGGATCCGGATATGAGTCGCGAATTGGTCGTGCGTTACACCGAAAGTTTCTGAGAGGAGCATCCCATGGGAAAAGCTCTGACGATGGGCGAGACTCTGATGCGCCGCGGGCTGGTTCTGACGATGGTCCTGGTCACTGCTGCGGCAGCACAGCAGGAGCGCGCCATTGGCAATTTTGCCGGCGTGGGTACTCGATCCATGGCTATGGGAGGTGCATATGTCGGTGTTGCTGACGATTTCACGGCCGTTTTTTGGAACCCAGCCGGGCTGGCTCAGATTCGCCAGCGGGAAGTCTACGTCTCGCTGAATCGCCATGGTTTCGACAACGACGCGAGTGTTGGCGGTATCTCAGCGACTGCTCAGGTAAACAACACCCAATTCGGCTCTTTGGGATTCGTACTACCCTGGCCTGTTGCGCGAGGTAGTTTCGTTCTGGCGGCAGGTGTCAATCGTGTCAGCGACTTTGACTGGGGTCTCGAAGTGCGGGGACGACTCGACAGTTTGGATATCAAGGATCGTTTTCGCCACGAGGGCGGTTTGACAGCCACGACCTTGGCGGCTGCTGTGGATGTGAGTCCTTCCGTGTCGATGGGGCTGGCAGTCAACATCGTTTCAGGCGAGGACGAGGCCAGCAACGAATATATCTCCGTCGATTCAGACGATTATTTCCTTGAACGTCGCTTCGTTGACCGCGAGCAATTCAACGACAACTATCAGAGAGCCTTCACAGCCACCCTCGGTGCAATGGTCCGATCTCCGCGTGACAATCCCCGTCTACGGCTGGGACTGGCTGTCACCACAGGTGCGACCCATGAAATTTCCTACACCTATCTCGCACCACCAGATACAGCATTTAGCAGTGTTGAGATGGATCCGGAGGAGGGGGGGGGCGTCTTTACCGCAGCGAGTGAAAAATCCCGTGGTCGGTACAAGCTTTCTCTGCCACTTTCACTTGGCATCGGTGGATCGTATCGGCCTTTGCCACAGCTATTGCTGGCTGTCGGTTTTCATGCCACCGAATGGTCGCAGACCGAATATAACGGCACCGATGCTGCGCAACTTCGAACCAATGCCAACTTCGAGCGTCAATATGACGATGTGATTCGGTGGCACCTTGGTGCCGAATATCAACTGCCGCAGGTGGGGGTAGATCTACGAGCAGGAATGTATTCTGACCCCTTGCCATTTATCGGCCCCAGAGATCCGGAGCGCGCGGTGGATGAACAGACGAATCCGTTGGTCAGTGCCGTGCAGGATCGGACCTTCCTGACTGCAGGAGCGGGCTTCTTTCTGGAGGAGACCGTTCGCTGCGATCTGACCTTCGTACGAGGCTCGTATGAGCAGGTAGAGGGTGAGGGTGCTTCGCGGCTTCGTGAGGAGGCGACGCTTCAACGCGTGTTGCTAGGTGTCTCTTATCGGTTCTAATATTTTTTTTGACGCTTCATCACGCATCAGTACATTGAACTCATGGGGCTTCGGGTGATCTTGAGCCCGAGCAGCCTGACAGGTGCAGTCGTTTCTGACTCAGAGGAGGAAGCCATGATCCGCCGACCCACCGTCGTCTGGATCGCCACCGCCATCAGCGCGCTGGCGCTCAGTGGCTGCTACACACTGCTGCAAGCACCGGGCTTCGCTTCTCAAGGTGCCGTTCCCTCAACGACCGAGGCTTATACTTGGGACACTGGTAACGGCTCAGCATCACCCAGAGTAGGCGACTTCGATGACAGCGATCACTACCCATACGGCTATGGTTCGCGGCAGTCTGCCGGGGTTCCTGTCCTTGGCTATGACTCCTTGTACGGCTTGTATGGATTTGGTTCACCCTACGCCTACGGTCCCTACGGAGGGCTTTACTCGGGTGGTTATGGTTACGGTTCCAACGCCGGGCCCTATGGCTATGGATACGATCCGTACTACCAGGACTCACGGGGTGCATATATTCCGCCAGGTCACCAACTGATCACGACTGAGGCTCTCGATACCCTCGTACGGAACCAAGGACAGGCCGTCGGCTCCATCAGTGAGCCGCTCTCCGACGCGGAGAGAGCCCCCAAATTGCGTCGCAAACAGCGCGAAGCCGAACGTGCCTGGACTCAGCGCACCCAGCCAGAGCGCAAAGCGACGTCAACGGTACGAACGACGCGCGCACCCGAAGCCAGTGAGCGTGTGACGACATCCAGTTCGTCGTCCTCGACGACCTCCTCCTCTGAGAGTAGTGGAAGCTCTGCAGCCAAGAGGCGGAAGAAGAAGCGTTAGACCCTGGATCCATCCACAAAGAAGAAGGGCGCCCTTCTTCTTGTGGCGTCGACTGTCAGAATGAGTGAATGGGGAATCAGTCGCCACTCACATCGAACTGACGAAGCTGACGACGGGGAGGAGGAGACACCCGTGAGAGGAACTCACGCATGGGGCCAGCCAAGGCGGTCAGCAATTGCTGCTCTGTGCGATCTTCCCCGCCCACCACGTCTCGCTGTACACGTTCCCAACTGCTGCGCTTGCCCTTCTGCGTCCAGCGGTCACCACTGACGAGATTAACCAACGTCAATTCGAGTTCGACCGTGAGATTTACCCCAGGTGCGTGCACTGCGTGGCCCTGGGGACCGGGAGCCACGGGCGTCATGTGGGCTTCCATCCCGCGCAGGGACACATACACCAGCGCGTCCAACTCAAGATCCTCCCGCATCTGCAGCATCACACTATCACTGAAGACGTGGGAAGAGTCGAGGACAACGTCCTTGAAATGCCAACGAATCTCGTCCTGACTCACGACACGCCGATCGCTCAGATTTCGTAGTCCGCGTGCGGTGGCGTCCGTCAATCGGCCCATGATCCGCTCGATATCAACATTGCGCTGAGGCTCGATGTTCGTCTCGGACACGACGCCGACGACCATGACATCCTGCAGCAGTGGTAGAACCTCTGAATCGGGGACCGATGGGGCGCGAAATTCAACTGGCACTGTGCTG
>Ga0209403_10003948_pt1 | contig 16409 bp, 15 predicted proteins | sample ArcticOcean_MG_C_8_FD_187440 | JGI IMG/M metagenome (GOLD analysis project Ga0209403, IMG submission 187440) | Marine microbial communities from western Arctic Ocean - ArcticOcean_MG_CB11_86 (SPAdes) (version 2) | ecosystem: Environmental > Aquatic > Marine > Oceanic | place: Arctic Ocean... | reverse complement strand
TCCGCCACTACTCCCGCCACTCGCGAAAAAAGAGGTGTCCACGCCGGGGAGGTGGTGCGGCAAACTAGGATATCCCCTCGCTCCACCTTGTCCGCCTCCTCGAGGTTCCGCACGACCCTGGCCCTGGCCTGTACGATTCCCGTGCTGGCCCCGCTGCCGCGTAGTAACCGCTCCTCGACCTGAGTCTCCAGTCCCACGCCAAACTTCAGGGTCCTGCCGGAATCCTCTGGGGCGGATCGGTCGATAGGTGCGCCGATGAACGCCGGCGGAACCACGTCCATCCATCGCTGCCGATCCTCTCGCCGTTCCTTAATTTGTTGTCGCCAATCCGCTTGTCCATTGCCACTCACAATAAATTTGATTTCATTGAGTCTCAGGTAGAAGATATCGTCGGCCTCGGCAAGAAAGCCCGCTTTCCGCATCTTCTCTCCCAGGGACAGACACGGTGCTCGCAGACTACCAGTCAGCGTTAATTGCCAAAAAGCACGCCCCTCGCTGACTGGCGTGAATTGACTAGCGGTGTCTAGGAGAGAGTTGAACTTGTCCAACTTCTCGGGGTGATCTTTCAACCTTGATCGCACCTGCCGCACCATCTGCCGCCTGCGGCGGGCGGAACGCGCAACTGCTTTTCGAGGGTCGTCATCTTCACCCGCTAGGTAGCGCTGTATCTGTTTCACGGCAGGCTCCGGGTTGTCCCTACCAGTCGGTAACGACAGTTCAAACCAGACATCGGGACGCCAACCGTGGCGGTCAAGGTGTTGACTCAAGGCCTCCATAAACCGATCGCCGCCCCCAACATCCGGAAGGACGTCGACCAATTCATCAGAATTATGGACCCGAAGGGTCTGTCTCACAGAAGGCTCGGAAGCGGCCTGCTTCGACAATCTCCAGAGCTCGGTATCCGAAGCCGAGGCGGCGGTGGCGTAGCCTTGAATCATCACAGTCGACATGGACTTTCCCTCTGCGCCGAACTCGTTCTCGCAGAACTCCAAAAGGGGCTGACTACACTGAAATTGCGGACCGGCAGGAACCATCGTGAGACCAAATCCGCGACCTGTGTTCTCCGCAAACCCCTGCAGGCGAGAGGCCAATTCGATCAACGTCATTGAGGCATAGTCGAGTCGCTGGAGCTCACGGCACACGACACGTATCGGTGGCAGATACTTGTCACGCCAGAGCTGGCGGATCTTTAGAGATTTCCTGGCGGTACGCTCGTTGCGCTTAACTTGCCCTGGGTCAGGGGATGCCGAGGGATCGGGCGGAGGACTCATAAGGGAGTACCCAAATCCATGAGGGTATACCCGGCGTCGCTCGTTGTGATCCGAGCCAGTAGCAACGGCTGTCTCCTGAAACCAGATCTCCGCGAGGTCGATGGAAAGGGGTGTCAGCGGGTACGCAAAATGCTCCGAGTCCCAGAACCAGGTGCGCTGGCCATCCTCTGGATCTTGCCAGGCCACAGGAAAATTCCGCGGGGGGTCTAGTTCAGGAATAAAGTACCTGTCCTCCAAAAATAGAATGTATGAGAATACCAGCTTGGTTCATAGCTATCTTCACAAGTAGGGGCCGGGTGGCCGGACATTGGAACCACTCCAGAATACGCCGGAGTATAACCCAGGGTACGATCAACGCCAATCTACTCCCTCCCAGGCGGACTACTTATGAGGACGCCATTTCTAGCCCTCAGTGGGCTGACGCGCTAGCGGGTGATTGAGGGTTCTTCGCTGGCCTTCTCAGGTGTTGGCCTCTCCCGCGCGAAGGGCACTCTGTAGTGCAATCCTGGATCCCGCCCAGGCTACCAGAATCATAATGGCACAAAAGACGACGGCGATTATCCCATAGACACCACCAAGTCTACCCCAGTCCAATTCCACCGCGAAGGGGGGGACGATTTCCACGCCCCGGTCGTCATTCGCCAGAAACAACATGATGGTGGCCACCAGCCTCCCGTCTAGCCATGTTCCCAACGCCATGCCAACCACAATCACGACGACCTGCTCAACCCAAACCAAGGCGACCAGTTACTTGATCGACAGTCCGATGGACCGCAACGCGGCTAGTTGCGGCCTACGCTCTTGGAAAGAAATGTAGGCGTGCACAAGCAGCCCTGTGCCACTGAGGACGAGAACCACTGTGAAGCCGAGGAGCATTAGCGCACTCCAACCAGCCTTAGCCAGAGGATCCACCTGGGATTCAGCGAGTCCTGCCGCACGGTCGTACACCATCTGGCTCGCGAACGGGTCCCTGGCCAGACGCCCAACCAGCCCGTTTCGGTCCATCTCTCCCGTACCTAAAGAGAGCCACATTTCGTTGGGCTGCAGCTCCTCCGCCAGCGGGTCGAGATTAGCGTAACGCACCAAGGTAACCAGATCCGCCACGAGGAATCGTTCCCTGTTAGGATCCAGTGTCGGGAAGTAGTTTACGCCGGCGACTAGATTGACCTCGATCTGTCGCGACCTAAGTGAGACGATGACGTCATCTCCTGGAGCGTAACCGGACTCCTTCAGAAAGGACTGACTCGCGACGACCGGGATAGGAATCTGCCGTGTCCCATGGAAAAAGCCATGACTTGTCGAGGCCTCGTCTCCACTCCATGTGAACCGGACGAGACCAGCGTCATCGGCGTCACGCAGGTCGTTGGAGAGCGATGCCGGAGATGCCACCAATATGCTCCATCCCGCGACTGCATCGAACGGCTCGACCTCCTGGGTCAGGACGTCGAACGTGGGTGATGCCGGCTGGATCGTACCTGCAGTGATTTTGTCGATCAAGAGAGATCCACTTTGCCTCCGATCGCTGCCCTCACCCACTACACTCAGCGAGACCAGGGTCAGCGGCTCAACCCACCATTTACCTTGTGTGTACAAGCTTTCGGACAGATCGCGTCAATCACTGCTCTGAATATTCCCAAGAAAATCGACCAACCCGAGCCTTCCGAGTGAGTAGCTGGAGTACCGATCATTCCCGTCCTTAATTCGGACAATCAACTGCGAGTCCGGATCAGGCCGGTCCGACTTGAGCCGTATCCCTATAGTCGCGGTTCCCGAGGGAAGCACAATGCCTTTGGGCACGTCCGCCTGAACTAGAGAATCGAGGAGATTCTCTAGCGGCTCATCGGCGAAATCCTCTCGTATCCAAGCGACCTCTTCGAAGCTCGACCGGAAGGAATGCGCCGCCCGTCAACGGACGAAAATAGGGCAACGTCCCGGCCAGGGCTGTTGCACCCATTGCAATGAAGGGCGCAGGTATAGACGCCAACGCCGCGATTGCCACCGCTTCGGCACCGTTCAGGCGCAAGAGCCGTGGTGCATCTGCGCCCCGAGTCATGAGCATCGCCAGGTCCACCTTACGACGCTGCGTCACGTACGAGGTCACCATCGCCAGAAAGTAGAGAACCGTCGCGAGCATTGTCGTCAACAGGAGCAGGAGAGGCAGTCGTGCAAAGAAACGTCTGCGCTCGTAGCGATCAAGCAGCCCTGATAGGCCGGTGAATGTTACCTGTCCTGAGAGCAGTTCGGAGAGATCGTTATCGAGTTCCCTCAACCCGAGACGAATCTCAGACAGCGACCATCCCTTTAATCCCTCGGGATCCACGAATATGTACCATGTTGAAGCGGCGAGGGTACCAGGGTATGCGCCACTCACAGCCTCAACCAGCGCATCGCGCTCGACAAATATCGGCTGCGCGCTGGGCACGTCTCCGCCCAGCGCGAATAGACCATTCGGACCCCAGCGCCAGTACTCGCTGTCGGTATCATCGCGCCCCACCAGGCCGACGATGCGCGCCGATACCCTCACCTCTTCGTTGATGAATGGTGTGAGAGTCACAAGATCGCCTACACGTGTGCCCAACATGGACGCCAACGGTGATCCCAGAACAGCCTCAACGATGGGTCCCTCTGGGCCCGACGAGACCTCGCTAGTCGGCATTGCACCTTCCAGAAGCTCAACGTGGTCGCCCAATCCGGAAACATTGACGAAGAAACCGTGGGAGAACGTGTAGTCCGCCGACTCAACCAGGTCGCCAGGAACTTTCGCAGCCGCCGCAGGGGTTATCACAAGCGCGATAGGAGGGCGATCCTCATCCACAACCACTCCCATGTCCGTGGTTGTCTCCGGGGGATGAGGATTGAAGTAGATCGTTGACCGATCCCGCCAATACTCGTCATCGGCGTTCAGGGGTTCAGCGATCCCCACTATCCGAGCCGAGGCCCTGGTAAAGACCCAGGCGGAGGCCTTGAGAGTGATCACATCGCCAATACCGAGCCCATGCTCATCAGCCACCGCCGACCCGACGACCGCCTCCACCACGGACCCAATAGACGCCCTCGTCGCCGAATTACTGGTGGTGGTGTCACCTGCCATTTGCCCTTGGAGGAACCTGACATGATCTGCAAATCCGTGCAGATTCGTGAAGTAAGCGAGCGTACGCTGGTGATCGGGGGACAGGTCATCAGAGGGAACAAACGCCAGCCTGGGCTCCGGGACAGTTGGCGTTAGGTCAAGGAGGTAGTCGTCGGTCCGAAGGTACGACTGGTGGCCCGAGTAGGCTCCTGGTAGGTTGCGTCCTAGCGAGTCCTGCACCGACAGTTCGGTTCATCGCACCCCGTCGGGCGTCAGGGGAACATAGTCCGCGGTCGAAAGAATGTTCAGGACGGTTGAGGCCGAGCCATCGATGGACGAATCCAGGCTCAGCCGGTCCAAGGTCTGCAGGTACACCGGGGCCGCAGAAACCAGTGTAGCGGCCATCTAGGACGCCAACGAACACTATAGCGACCAGTCTCCAGTCCCTGGCGAGTCTCCTTGCGACGAATTTGGAAGTGGTCAGCGGGGACACCGGACTCCTACGCCGCGTTAGCGGCCCGCACGGGACGTTCGACTTGATCCCTGATAGCCGAGATCGGCATGGTGGCATTGGAATACGAGAACGGCGCCCTCGGCACGATTCACCAGGGCTATCTCTCGCCGGCCGGGCTGGCGCCTGACAGCCACAGATATCTCGCTTACCGCGGACTAGAAGGGTGGGCGGAGTGGAGCTCCCCCGCCCCATATGTGCTAAAGGTAGGCAGCACCTCCCCGGAGTGGCGTGACAACCCGGTCCGCGAGTTCACGTATACACCGGTGCCCTATGTCGGCTACGGGGATGACGATTGGTTCCGCGACTATATCCACGACTTCATGGAAGCCATTCGCAACGACCAAGAGCCGGCCCTGGGCCTAGAGGACGCTCTGGCGGTCGCAAGGGTAATCGACGCGATCTACGAATCGTCTCGCAGCGGCCGTAGGGTCGAGGTCGAATACGGGCTATAGACTGTCCATATCCAAAGCCTATTGGGAGCCCACTGGGCCGGCAGCACTGGTTGTCAGCCTATGATCGGCCATTCGGTGTCTAGGTCGATACCGAGACGCTCCGCTCGCGCAACGACCGAATCAGACGCGGTTCGGTAGACCTCCAATTCGTCTATCCGGGTTGAGTGTCCGCCACTGAAAACGACCTCTCCGTTTACCAATACTGTATCCACACTTCCCGTTCCCATCGTCAATGCTAGCCGGTGAATTGGATTGTTAGCGGGATAGGCTTCGGCCACTTGCGAAGACCTCACTACTACGTCCGCGCGTTTGCCAGGCTCCAGGCTTCCCAGTTCTGAATCCATTCCAGCCGCAGCGGCCCCGTTGATAGTCTGCATTTCTAGCAATGCGCCGGGGGAAACCAGTTCTCCGTAGGTTTGTGAGACGTGGTGTGCTGCAAGCATGTTCTCTCCGGGTGTGCAATCGAATGCGCCGTCACTTCCAAGTGAAATACGGACGCCTCGGCGATTGCGCTCCGCCATTTTGAAGCTGGCATTTTGGCCCATAGCGAGAGAGAAGAAGGCGGTCGGGCACCACACGACCTGGCATCCCGACTCCCGCACCGCGGCTTCCTCCGCCTCGTCAAGAACATTTGCATGGATGATAGTGGTGTGCTTATCAAGAACACCTAACTCTCGCAGGTGCACAAGCTGGCTGGTGCCAGTCAAGGCCCGATAGATTTCGGCTTCCTTGGGAACGTAGCCGGCATGGAGTTGGAGTGGTACGTCGTTGTCGCGGGCACAGGCGTGCGCTGCCTGCAAAAGCTCAGACGAGGCTGTGCCTACTCCGTAGACGAAGACGTACCCGCGCACCAACGCGTCAGGGTCGTTGTTCCGGTGAAGCTCCACATCCAATTGACCGATTGACCGATCAAGATCGATGGGTGCGCGAGCCATCAGACTCGCACTCTCGAGCGCTGGCATCGCCTCAAAGGTCTCTCGCCTATCCCAAAGGTAGACCGGGGCGAAAAGGGCTCTCAAGCCAACACGTTCGACCGCCTCCGCCGCTGCCTCGGTCGAAAACAACGAACCAGGCTCGATGAACATCGTAAAGCCGCTACGAAGCATTTCGAGACCAGCCATAGCGGTGGCCGCGGCTTCGTCTTCATCGGTGACGCGTGCTTTCCAATCCGCGAAATTGATGGGTGACGATCCGGCATCGTGGATGTTGCCAAAGACCCCTCGACACGAGGTGTGCACAATGTGGTTGTGGGCATCGATGAAGCCAGGGTGGACGATGCCGCCGTCGGCATTGATCATTTGGCTCGTATCAAAACCCTGTCGCATTTCAGCGTCAGTGCCAACCTCGACGATGCGTGAGCCGGTAATCGCAATCGCGCCTGTTCGATAGACCTGGCGCTCCGAATCCATGGTGACGATCTGAGCATTGTGAATGAGAATGTCGCATTTACGGCTGTTCATGTGCCTGTGCTCCCAAATTTTGGGCCTGAGTATTTGTGGCCGAGTATCACCGAGTTGTGCAATCCGTCCGGTGTCTAGCGCGCCCCCTCTGTCCAGTACCACGCCATGAAACGCTCTCCGTCCCGGATGAATCCGGCCGCGCAGGGGCTCATATCCCATGGCCGGACGGCCGATATCGCTGGGGCCTCGCGAACCGGCTCATGCAAATCACGGGTCGTCCCTTTTGCCTCGTCTATCCAAAATTAGTCGACGAAGAGTTGTCGGTCTGTGCGTACGTTCACGGGTTCATGGTCCATCCTTGCACTGGTGTCGAGGCATCATACAAGTTTCCATGGATGTACAAGGGAGCTTACAGGGCATGGCATCACCCTGACACCAGATCGAGGAGACTGGCTCACTTTAGGAGCGCTCAGCGCAGGGCACTGCCTAGACGAGGCCCCGGCCGAAGGCGTAGACAGTATCTGGGTGCAGATACGAGCCACCCTTGGATGCGACCCGTTGGAGTCCTTTTGTAATTCAACGGTGGAGATAGGTGAGGACTTTCACCCAGATACAGTTCACTGGCGGTAAGCTGAGGTATGGCCCCAAGGATTCGCTAGCATCTGGCTCACCAACGGGTCTACCTCGCATGCGGAGCGTCAACATCATGGGGCAGGCGTGACGATCTTATACCTGGAAACACAAATACCTAACGATGAATGGGCGGACACGGCATTCAGATAATCATGCGCAAAGCTTTAGAACGGAAAGGTCTGCCGTTGGTGAAGTTGCCGATGGACCAACGGGGTTTGACCGGGATCGAGACGGCGATCATACTGATCGCGTTTGTCGTCGTCGCCTCTGTCTTTGCGTTTACCGTGCTAACCACGGGTATATTTTCCGCTGAGCAAGGCAAAGAAACTGTTTTTGCTGGGCTAGGCGAGGCCATGGGTTCGCTGACTTCCCGAAGCGCATTAACCGCCGTCAGGGGCGACGTTGAAGGCACAAACGGGGTCGTCAAGTTAAGGTTCGTGGTGGCCAGAGGCATCTCAGGAGACGAAGTTAACCTGACAGCTCCCAACACGACCAACGACAGCGCTCCCGACCCGGACGCGGGTACAGGAGCCGCTTCGGTACTGAACATTTCCTACTCCGATGATAACCAATTCATAGGCGAGTTGGACTGGACAGTTGACTTCATCGGCAAGAGCAACGGCGACAGCATTCTGGACCCAGACGAGCAGGCCGAGATCACGGTCTGGCTTCACGACTACGACGGCACCGACTTCAACCTGGGAACAGCTACCAATATATAGGTCCAACTCCCCCTAGCTGTATGCGACACCGGAGCCCGCTCCAAAACGGGTGTAGTCAGTGTCGACTTCAGACGTGCCCGTTCTCGACGCGCTCCGAAATCAGGTCCTTTTGGACAACGTGCGGCCGAGGGTCGACGCGTTTATTACAGCGTCTTGCCATCACCAGGCTCATCCGATCCGCCGCTTTTTGACTCGTCGCTGCCGCATCCTTCATTTACCAACCACGGTCAAGCCTTCCTACATGGAGTTCCCGGACACCACTGGACACGTCTCGGGCATTTTGCCGTAGAAGGTTCAAAGCCAGATAGCTACGCGAAACGACAAGGACCAGTCTCCAACCGGAGACGGGTCCCCTTTTTAGTGCTCGGACCACCACGAGTTCGGCCACAAGTACAATTTCCCTAAGTCGTATCCGATGGTTGCGACGCTGGTGCTGCGGACGTAGAATCCTCCCCACATGGGTCAGGACAGCTTTCGAAGCCTGACATTTAATAGGAGGATAAATATGTACACACTGGATGTTCTCGCCCCCGAGGCGGTAATGCAGGGCGAACTAGAGGGATTCGGGGCCGCGCCGCGTTCGCCGTCCCTGGCCGGCAAGAAGGTGGGGCTGGTGTGGAACGCCAAGCGTGGCGGAGACACCGCGCTCGATCGCGTTGGAGAGCAGCTGATAAGGCGCTATCCCGACGTGACGGTGACCAGGTACAACGGCAACTTCCCCTGCGCCCCGGACCTGCTGGAGGAGGCGCTGGGCGAATGCGACGTGTTCGTCGGGTCGAGCGGCGACTGAGGGTCGTGTACGTCGTGGATTGTCCACGACACGCTCTTCTTCGAAAAGAACGGCAAGCCGGCCGTCGCCATCGTCGCGAAGGAGTTTGAGCTGAACGGCCACCTGTCGAGCCAGGCCTTCGGTATGGCTGACAACCGCTTCGTGGTGATCCCGGACTCCCCGGAAGGCATACCCGACGAGAAGATTCACGAGGAGATCGACGATGTCGTCGACGAGATCATCGAGTACCTCACGACCCAGCCTCCCAGCGTCAATGGCGACGGCCCAACAGCCGAGGTGGGTCGCGCCGAGGTGGAGCACTACCAAGGAGACGACCAGTTCGACGCTCTCGATCGGTTCAACCGGACGTTCCTGGAGAAAAGCAGGGGCGACGGTTTCTCGCTGACGCCTCCGACGCCGGAGCGCGTCGCCGCCATGTTGAATGGCACTAGTCTTTCCCCGGACGAGGTCGTCGCCGTGCTTCAGCCCGGCATGGGCATCGCCACGGTCGAGAAGATCGCCATCAGCTGCGTGATGGCCGGGTGCGAGCCGGCCCACCTGCCGGTGATCATCGCCGGGGTCAAGGCCATCGACGCCATGGGGTTCTATGCGCGGGCCTGGCTGATGTCGACGTCCATCAACGCGCCGATGCTCTTCGTGAGCGGTCCGATTGTCGAGGAGCTGGGCATCCACACGGGCCAGTGCACGCTGGGTCCCAGCAAGTGGTCGATGACCAACATGGTGCTCGGAAGGGCGCTCCAGCTCGTGCTCAAGAACGTCGGCTATCACCGGCCGCGCGAGATGGACATGGACACAATCGGCACGCCCCTAAAGTGGAGCCTCTGCACGGCGGAGAACCAGGAGAGAAACCCGTGGCAGCCCTTCCAAACTGACTACGGGTTTGGCAAGGACAGCAACGTCGTGGGCGTTACGTCGGTGACCAACCAGATGGAGGTGCCGGACCACCTCAGCAAGCAGCCGGAGCCTATGCTAAACGAGTTCGTGTACTCGACGCTCTACTCCGGGCTCAGCGTGCCGGTATCGAACAGAGAGGATGCCGACAGACCGGAGGACATCAAGTCGGCCACAGCCGGGGCGAGGCTCTTCCCCGGCGGCCTCTTCATAATGCTGGCCCCGGAGCACGCCGAACTGCTCGGGAGATTCGGCTGGTCGAGACAGCAGGCGAAGGACTATATCTGGGAGAACCAGAAAATGCCCGCCCGCTGGGTAGCGAACCTCACCAGGTGGCGGCCGCCTCACGAGATACGAGACGAGTGGAAGTGGCTGCTCACGGCGTCTGACGAGGAGCTGGACACCGTGCTGGTGCCATCCAGGACAAGCCCGGCGGAGTACCACGTTGCGGTCGTCGGCGGCTGGGGAGCCAAGAGCATTGTATATACCACCAGCCAGTTGGCGATGGTGGAAATCACGGACAGGGTTTCCTGAAGTTGGCCGTCAGAAACTGGGTTAAGGTGACAGTGTGAACATTGGCTTCATCGGCCTCGGCAGGATGGGATGGCCGATCGCGACGCGACTGATGGCCGCCGGTCACCTGCTCACGGTGCACGATGCCCTCCGTGACGGGCCGGGAGCTAAGGATCTGCGTTCCGCCGGCGCGGAGTGGGCGAATAACCCGAGAGAGGCCGCCACGGGCGCCGAGATCGTCTTCACCTCCCTGCCCGGCCCGGATGAGGTGCAGGAGGTTGCCCTCGGCGCCGACAGCATCCTGGATGGCGCATTGCAGGGCACGGTCTATGTGGACCTGACTACCAACTCCCCCCAGCTGATACGTCGGATCCACCATGCCTACCGGAAGCATGGGGTCGACGTGCTGGACGCGCCGGTCAGCCAGGGCTCTGACGCCAGAGACCGCCACAAGGGCACACTGACGGTGATGGTCGGCGGCGACGCGGCCGTCTACGAACGCGTCAAGCCGGTGTTCAGGATACTGGGTTCTGAGGTGCTGTACTGCGGCGAGTCGGGTTCCGGAGCGGTCTGCAAGCTCGTCAACAACGTGCACCTTTTCACGATACACGCGGCGCTGGCGGAGGCCCTGACGCTCGGGGTGAAGGCCGGCGTGCCGGTCGAGACCCTGACGAAGGCCATATCGCTCAGCTCGGCTCGAAGCCGCCCAAACGAGACTTTTACGAAAGCCCTTAGCGAGCCGCGGTTTCTCGACAACCCGGAGGGCCCGATGGTCTCGACTGGGCTTAAGGACGTCAGGCTCGCGACCGAGCTGGGCTTTGAGCTGGGTGTTCCGATGGAGCTGGCGGACGTCTCGGAGCGTGCGCTAATCGAGGCCGTCGATCGTGGCTGGGGCGGCATGCAGTACAGCGCCCATGTCCAGGTCCAGGAGGAGAAGGCAGGCACGAACCTCGAGCCCAAGGGGCCTGAGTAGGTCGCGGTTGGAGAAGGAGCTGTGGATGCAACAAGAGCCTTTTGGAGCGCCCGCTCCGATCCACACTTCCGCCTATAGGCACGTCTATAGTGGATCGCTCCTTCTCAGCATCGTCGTACGCCGCCTCCAACTTCCGGTGGTGGTCCAGTATTCGTTCCTGGTAGTCCTCGGGGATGTGGAAGGTGTGCAGGTATCCCTCCAGTTGTTCCTCGTACACCGACAGATTGGTGGATTTCTGCTTGCACCCCAAACCTTTCTGGCGGTTGTAGCACCCCAGTCGAGGTTGCCCTTTGTAGACATACTGGCTATGAATGCGACCTTGGCAGTGCCAGCAGAATGTCAGCCCGGTGAGAGACCAGGTCCGCTTTGCTTTTGGACGATGGCCGTTGGTATTGGTCCGGCGTCTCTGCCGGGCATCCCGTGCGCGGTCCCAAAGCTCCTGTTCGACAAACGGCTGGTGCTGGCCCTGAATCCACCCGCCTTCACCGTCCGGCAACTCTCCCAAGTAGAAACGGTTCTTGGGAAAAATGAGCTCTCAAACCGAGGTTTGCTAGCGACTGCGGACTCGTTGACCGGCCCTGCGATCTGGTCGGGGCATGCCGAGCCAGTCTGTGAGAGTATGGCGGGCACAGAGGCACCTTGGGTGCTTGTCGATCGCCATCGCAGGCGGGAGAGGCTACCAGAGGACTGAAGAACCGCGCAGTTGCGTCCGACTTGAGACGGCCATGCACGAGGGAGAAACATGCACATGAATGACGACGGGACCAATTGAAGGAGCGAACGATCGAAGAATCGATAACGGTAGGCAATCAGTGGTTGGAGCTGAGCATCGATCTTGCGGATCGCATCAACCCCTGCCGCATCATCGACACATGTGAAGGCGTCGCGTACGCCGACGAGGCGTACTCCTACTCGATGGAGATACGAACTGCAGACCAAGTTGCCCCAAGCCGGGGGTTGACCTATCGAAGCCACCAGGTGAACGACAGAGGCATTGAGGGGACCGAGGTAGTGCTGGAGGGATCCCTTGAGTTTGACGAAGGCGGTCCGAGGGACATTTTCGTCAGACAGCGATTCCGAATACCCAGGAACGAGCCGTTTTTCGAGGAACAGATCACGATTCTCAACAAGGGCGCCGTGCGCCTTGACGTGTCGGACATTTCCTTCGGGTTCAGGAAAAAGACATTTGATCGACAAGAGAGCAAGTGGGCCGATGAGTTCGAGGACTTCCGTTTGGTCCCCGTGCCACACCGACGGCGTTTTGGGCACAGAGTAGACCGGAAACTGAGTGAGTACGAGCTGCGCGATCTCCTGCCGGGCACGTGGGAAGACTCAACCATCGTACCTGGCGGTCACCCCCTGCCGGACCACGGGTCTGAGGGATGGGTGTGGACGGATGGGGAGCGAGGGCTCCTGGTGGTGAAGTATCTGCGCGACCAGATAGAGTTCTCGATTCTCAAGGGCGAGATCGTACAGTCCAATCCATGTGTTCGCTTTGGTGGCGTCGGCCTTTGGAGGGAGGACCCCGAGTTTGCTCACCAGATCCTTCCGCACTCAGATCTTGAGTTCGGAGTCACGCGGTATGAGCTCATCCAAGGCGGATGGAAGGAAGGGTACTACGCATTCAGGGACTATATGAGCTCGCTGGGGCACACGTTTCCCGAGGATTATGATCCGCCCGTTCACTGGAATGAGCTGTACAACCTGGGTTGGAGCCTGGGAGATGGGTCGAGCCGGTACACGCTTGACCAGACATACCGGGAGGCCGAGATAGCGGCCGAGATGGGCTGTGAATCCCTCTACCTTGACCCAGGCTGGGACACCCTGGAAGGCTCGACAATCTGGGATGAGCAACGTTTGGGGATCACACTCCCGTCGTTCGTGAAAGAGATACGGGAAAGATACGGCCTGGGAGTCTCTCTCCACCTGATGATGCACACGAACTCGAAGCAAGAATACGAGGGGATGTACCGGAGGGACGCGGAAGGCAGGCTTGTAACGGTCTGGGACGGTGCGAAGGTGTGCACTCAGTCGAAATGGAAGGAGGAGAAGGCACGGAGGCTGCTGGCCCTTGCGAAAGCAGGCGTCGGCTTCCTCATGTTCGATTTCCTGGAGCAAACGCCGTCGTGTTATGACAGATCCCACGGGCATGAGGTCCCTCTCACAAGGCAGGGCCACGCCGAGGGCATCCTCGAGTTGATTCAGATCGTCAAAAAGAGCTCTCCCCAGATCTATATCGAAGCGCACGATCGGATCACAGCGGGTTTTCAAGACTACCACCCGTCGTATTTCCAGCATGGGTCGCCTCACTCATTTGATGAGAACTGGGGGTTCGAGTACATGTGGGACTCCTATCTCGACCTGATCAGCGGAAAGGCAATCAGCCTGTACGAGTACAACCTTGCCTACGAGATTCCCTTGTACCTGCACATCAACATCGGGAAGGAAACGGGGCTGCAAGGAGGGGAGACGCCTGTGGGGCCGGACAGTCCCAATATGCTCGCCTTCTGGTGGTACGCGTCCACGGTGAGGCACCTGGGCATAGGCGGAGTCAATGATCCCGATTCCACGTTGTACAAGGCCCTCAAGGAAGCGATGAAGGAGTACATGTCCTTACAGGATTTCTTCAAGAGGGGCAAGTTCTACGGGATCGACGAGTACACCCATGTTCACACCCTTCCTGAGAGGAACCAGGCCGTAATCAGCCTGTTCAACCTGACGGGCAAAGACACGGTTAGGCAAGTGGGAGCGGCGCTGGGGGACATCGGCCTGGGCAGTTTCTCAAAGCTGACGGGTGTGGACGGCTACCAGGGTGACAACGAAGGATTTTCCTTCAACATCACGATGCGACCAATGTCGCCGGCACTGGTCAAGGTAAACATGTAGTGGACCTGCGCCTCTCATCACGAAACCGCCACACGTGACTTTGGCCAAAGGAAATTTCACTAGATGAGATTGAGGCGACTGATCCATTTGTAGAGCGGACGCTGGGGTTGCTGTTGCCACGCCTGATGGTCTGGTGCCACCGAATCGGAGCGTAGAAATCTGTTGCTCTCGATGCTGGATGCCGTCTATGTGGACGTGAAGGAGGAGAAGAGGATCGTAGCTATCAAGCCGAAGGCGCCATTCAAGCCGGTATTTCAGGTCTCGACGACTCGGGAGGGCTCCGGCGTTGCCCTGGTTCACGAGCCCGATGCAGGACCCCAAATAGCCGATCAGCCTCCGCCCGGTGGGCAAGAGGCTGACGGCATTTCGTGTTCGTGGTGGAGACGGGGGAGGGTCGAACTCCACCTGGAACACGGAGCAACTGTATTGCTGGCGCATACATAGCTAGTCCAAGCTCTAGCCAGTCCAAGACCCCAACCCGCAACTTACTGTCTCCGCCGATTTCCACCCTAGATAGGTCGGGGGTCTTGACGGTCACTTCGATGATGCTTCGTCGAGTTGCTCGTGAAGCTTGACAAGGGCAAGAGTGTCTTGCCCACAATATTCGAGCAAGTCCTTCTTAAGGCGCTCAACCTCATCATCAGAGTACCGACCTAATGCCATATATGCGAATGTCGCGCTGGCCGAGTCGCCGTCTTTGACGTTCAGCGTGTCGTATGACATATCGGGCACCATTGCGGGAAGGGTAGCTTTCAAGGAGGTGCTGCCATGGAATGCAGGGTGATATAAATCGCCTCTGATCACGGCCTCCAGATCGAATATTCGTTCCACTATGCTGCTCAGCTGAGTTGCCAGATCAGGAAACAGCGTAGCGAGTTTGTTGATGGTGGTCTTCTCAAAATTGGAATAGGTGATGACGCTACCCGCACCTGGCAGGTCGGCGATCAAGCCAAGCGCGAGTTCCCTCTGGCTGTCGCGCTTGGGATCACAGATATACTCCTTATGGGAGCGGACACGACCGACTGCGGTGCACTCATGGATTGAGTATTGAGTGGGGATTTGTGTATAAGGAGCGGTCTCAGGATATAGAGGCAATCCACTCATCATGGACTCGAAGTCTAGGTAGTGAGCGGGCCAGATAATCTCGTTCAAATGCCCTCTGAGGTTAGGGCCCACCCAAAGTTCTCCTGTGGTTGCCGATTGTGTGATCTTGGATTGGTTGGGGGTCAATTCGAACGTCGACGGGATTTCCTCGATGCGAATGACGCCCATTTCTTTGAGGGCATCCACCTTCTTCTTGCTGAGCCTCGGGATGTCGAATATTGGGTTTTCTACACCTTGCCCGAGACAATCTGAGAATATACCGCAAGATTTGCAATCAGGTATCAGAACAGGATCAGGCATGGCTGCGGCGGACGTGAGGTTGCGGATCATGTCCCAGTGGGGTTTGAACACTTCTCGGCGAGCTAGTGCGTCTGTCGTGCAGTCATACTCCGTGAACAGCTTGGAGTCTTCCATGCCCAGCCTGAAATCTTTCGAGACTAGCATCAGAGACGCTTTTGAGATTCTTAGTCCGGCCAGGCCCAACACGATTGAAGTATAGGTAAGGTCGTCGATGAGCCCTGGATTGAGATTGACGTTTGACTTCACCTCGATAAGGTGCCAGCCATCCCCGATCTTCTTCAGAATGTCCGCTTTTGCCGCGTATTGATCCACGACGAAGGTGGCTTCAAATAGGACATCTGCGCTGTCGGTCCGGATCAAATTGGTCGTTTCCGCAGCAGCTTCAGCGAGACTGCTCTCTGATATTAGGATGCCCTCCGGGAACAGCTGACGGGCTCTGCGCCCGATGTCCGTACCCTGTTCCATCCTAAATCGCTGGGCTACTGTGGGGGGCACAGAAACGCGGTCGTCCGACGGATCGTCAGCGCGAAGACGCCAGCCTCGTGTTGGACACACTGCGGCATTCAAAAATAAATTCTTAGAAATCGTGTCTTTCATCACACCCTCCTGACAGCCATCTGGTCAGCACCAAGTATCCGTCTATGTCAACAAAGCATGAGTGGTCCTGCCGTCGAACCGGCCATAATCCTGGCAAATGCCGGCCACTTCGAGGCAGAACTAACAGACCTGGAACGGGCCGCAGGTACACTACGCGGATCGACCCCGCACGTTGAGTACACTTGTGGATACGTCAAGATGGAGATCGGCAGCTTCCGGGAAGCACTTGAGGCCCTGAGAAAATGATCGCCATCGAGCCAACCTATGCGATCGCTCTAGACAACGACGCGAGA
>Ga0209403_10003941_pt1 | contig 16424 bp, 15 predicted proteins | sample ArcticOcean_MG_C_8_FD_187440 | JGI IMG/M metagenome (GOLD analysis project Ga0209403, IMG submission 187440) | Marine microbial communities from western Arctic Ocean - ArcticOcean_MG_CB11_86 (SPAdes) (version 2) | ecosystem: Environmental > Aquatic > Marine > Oceanic | place: Arctic Ocean... | reverse complement strand
ACACCTCGAGGCCAAAAAACCGGGACCTTAACTGAAACGCGAGGTCCCGAAGCGATACGCCCAGCACCCGCCCCCGGGGTGTGAGTTCTGCCCGAAGCTCAAGCTTGCCGGGCCTGAAATCATCCTCGATTTCACGGACGCCCGGATATTTTTTCAACTCTTTTTTCAACTCATCCGACGCCCGTCGAAGATCAACTGTGTTCGACCCGGCGAACCGAATTTCTATCGCTCTCCCGCCGGGGTGTATCTGCGTTCCACCGAACGAGAGGCTCAGTACATCTGGTACCGCACCCACCCGTTCGCGCCACTTCGAGACGATGTCATCGCTGGATATCCCCCGGCGCTCGGAGGGAAGCAGTTCCACAAAAACTTGAGCAACGTTTGTACCCTCGGCCTCACTTACATTCGGCCGGGCAATCTGCTCGCCCAGAATGGTGAAATCATTCTTGACGATCGGCTCGCCCGTTTTTGAGCGAAAATCCGCCTCGACCGCCCGGATGGCTTTTTCAATTCTCTCGGTGGCACGTGTGGTCTGTCCTATGGGGGTTCCTGCCGGAAAAATCAGTTTTGCCTGGATAAAATCCGAATCGAAGTTCGGGAAAAAGAGAAAGCGAATATGGCCGCCCGCACTGAAACCCAGAGTCACGAAAAAGAGCAAGATCGCCGACGACATCACCAGATAGCGGGCCTCGAGGCAATATTTGAGCGCGGGCAAGTAGACCTTCTCGATCCACCATTCGACAAAACTGTCGATCCGGGCACGCATCCGTCCGGCGAGTGTTCCCTCCCTGGGCGGTCTTAGCCAGTGTCCCAGGTGGGTCGGTAAAATGAAGAGAGATTCGATCAGCGAGGCGATGAGCGCGGCGATAATGACCACCGGCAAAATTCCCATGAATTTACCAATCATTCCCTCCACCCAGAACAGCGGCATGAAGGCGACTATGGTGGTCAGCACCGTACCCACAACTGGCCAGGCAACCTCGGCGGCGCCCTCGATGGCGGCCTTGAAAAATTCCTCGCCCTGCTGCATCCGGGAATAGATATTCTCTGCGATAACAATCGCATCGTCCACGAGGATTCCGAGCACCATGATAAAGGCGAACATAGTAATCATGTTCATGGAGCCACCCAAAAAAGTCACAAAACCAAGCGCGGTCATCAGGGAGACCGGAATGCCTAGCACCACCCAGAACGAAAGCCGGATATTCAAGAATAGCCAGAGCGACAAAAAGACTAAGACTAGGCCAATTCGCCCATTTCGAAGTAGTAATTGAAGACGATCCTCGATAAGGCGCGAGGCATCCGCCCATGGGGTAAGAAACATTCCCTTGGGAAGGGATTTTTGCTTTTCGGCTGCGTAGGCCCTCACTTTTGAGGCGATCTTGAGCGAGTCCTCGTCCTCGGTCTTGTTGATGACTATGAGGGAGGCTTTCTTACCGTTGAAGCGCCCTGATTTGTCGGTATCCTCGAAGCCGTCCACCACATTGGCGATATCACGCAACCGAAGAATACTCCCGTCCTTCCGAGCAAGGATTTCGAGATTTTCGAACTCTACGCCGGTGTATCTTTTCCCCAACGTGCGAATACGGATTCGCTGATCGGCGGATCGAATATCGCCGCCGGTGAGATCGAGCACGTTTTCCCGAATAATCTCGGCCAGTTTTTCGAAAGTCAGCCCATGGCGGCGGAGCATGGCCTCAGACACCTCTATTGCGATTTCCCAGTTCTTAAGACCGTTGATCGCCACTTGCGAGATGCCATCGATGGCGATGAGTTCGTCCTTGACCTCCTCGGCAACCCGTTTCAGGGCGATGTCCGACACATCACCGTAGAGCGACACGTTGAGCACCTGGTCGATTCGCTTGACCTCGGAAATGACCGGGCGCTCCACGTCCTCCGGGAAGGTGTCGATACGATCCACCGCGTTTTTGATCTCATCGAGGACAATTCGGGGATCATCTACCCATGAATCGAGTTCCGCGACGACCACGCAGCTATGCTCGATGGCGGTGGAGGAAATCTTCTGAATACCTTCGATGCCGGTGATCGCCTCTTCGATTTTGATACAGGCGCCCTCTTCAACTTCCTCTGGACTGGCGCCTTCCCAGGCGATGCGCACCTGCACCCGGTCGAGGGAGAACGATGGAATCAACTCGCTTTTGATCTGGAACAGGGATATCACGCCGAGCAGGATGAGCACGGCCATCAACAGGTTGGCGAACACCCGGTGGTTCGCAGTTGCGGCAATTGCTCTTTTCACGGCGAAGCTTTGTCGGCCCGGCTCGCCTGCCGCCACCCTTCCTCGATGGCCCGGAGTTTCATCCCTCGAACCGCTTCAGGGATAATAGAGAGGATCAGGCTATCTCCCTCCTTCACACCGTTATTGAACACCACCTCACCATGTCCCTTATGGATAACCTTGACAGAGAGCATATCGAGCACACCGCCGCGATAGAGATATATCTGATCGCCCGGCCGAAGCGCCGAGCGCGGGATGACATAGACATCCGGCAAGGTAATGCCATCGATGCCCACCTTGACGAACATTCCCACTGTGAGCGGCGGATGCTTCCCCGGCTCCCAGTTTTTGAAGGGCTCTGGCACCTCGATAACCATTGTGACAGCCCGCGTGGCCTCATCGAGGCCAGCACCAACGAGCGTGACCCGCCCCTGCCACTCAAACGTCTCGCCAAACCGGCTCCAGTAGATCTTCGCGCTCGAAAAATACTGCTGCACCTCGTCCTGGGTCCGAGGAAACTGCTGGCCCGCTATCCGCCGGAAGGCCCATCGCGCCTCCTCGACGGGAACCGAAACCGGCACCTCAAGCACGGACGAGTCGTAAATCGTCCCAACAGTGTTTCCTTCCCGGATATAGTCGCCGGTCGCCAGATTCGAGTTTCGAACACGTGCGTCGAAGGGCGCCATGATGCGGGTTCGGGTCAAATTCAGCCGCGCCTCCTCGAGCCGGACACGAGTAACGTCGAGCGCAGCTTTTTTCTGGGCGAGATTCGGGGCCACCAGCGCGACAAGGTTCTTGATGCGCTGGACCTCGCTCTCCTGCCGGAGTACGGATTGGATGGATATGTCGAGCTTACCGGGCGATACGACCTTTTGTTTCCTGAGCCGTTGGTTCCGCTTGAGTTCATTCTGTACGACATCGAGATAGCGCTGGGCAATGGCGAGATCAGCCCTGTAATTCTTCTCCTCCTGGAGCAACCTTGAAATGTCGGCCTTGAGTTGAGCTAGTTCCGACTTGCGCTGCGCGACGGCGAGCTTGTAATCCACCGGATCGATCTCAAAAAGCGTGTCGCCCTTCTTGATGAAGCCGCCGTCCCTGAAGCCGTCCGAGCGTTGAATCACCTTTCCCGAAACCTCGGGTACAACCTTGATTTCATCCCGGGGCCGAACCGATCCAAAGGCGTTGATCAGGAATTTTTTTTTCTGCTTTTTGAGGCGAAGCGTTCGGACAAGGCGTCCCTTTCTAATGGGCTCCACCGTTATTGCCTCGCGCGGATTGCGCACGAGAAAAACGGTCAGGCCAATCCCCAGAAAGAGAACAATAGCAGCGCTCACTAGTATTTTTTTTTGGCGTAACTTCATGGTTCGTAAAGGTCTCCCAGATGGACCATTTGTGGATAAATATTACTACACGGATACCACAAGGCATTGCTCAGCACCTTGCCCGCCCAAACTCCTGAATATGTGTTTTCATTTTTATCGCAATTTCTAGCCTTTTGGGCGCTCGATAAATTCGAACGTGTTGCCGTCCGGGTCCTCAAGATAGATGACGAAGCCCCCTTTGTTTACACCTTGAGTTATGGGAACAGGCTCGGAAAGCACGTTGACGCCCTTCCCAATCAGCTCATCGTACATTTCATGGAGATTTTCAACGTTATAGGCGACGTGGGCGCTGCCAATGTTGTTGGTCGCGGTATCGATCTTCACGCCCTTCGAGGCAGTGTATTCAATCAACTCAACAGGGTAGCCTCCGCCCTTCACGTAGATAATGTGGAGCGCGGCCCCCGGGATACCTGTAACAGCCTCACAATAGTCAGCTGGGCGGTGCATGTCGCTCATCATTTCGAAGCCCAACACATCACAATACCACTTCGCGGCGGCTTTCACGTCAGCCACAGTGAAGCTCGTATGATTTATCTCGACCAGTCCCATCTTTCCTCTCCCCCCAAAAAATCTTTCAAACAAAAAGGGCGGAGCCGAAGCCCCGCCCTCGATGATATCTAATTCAGCTCAGGCGATGACGCCGAGGGCTTTCTTCGCCGCCTCGACGACGTTGCCCGCGTTGGGCAGAACGTAGTCCTCCAGCGCAGGCTCAAACGGAACTGGAGCGTTTAGCGCGGCCACCCGGCCAATCGGTGCGTCAAGATAATCGAACGCTTCTTCCTGAATCGCGGCGGAAATCTCGGCGCCAACACCGCTCCTGAGATGCCCTTCCTCGACAACCACGCAGCGATTCGTCTTGCGGACAGATTCAGCCAGCGTCGCCGTATCGAGCGGCGCCACCGTCCGGGGATCCACCACCTCGGCGCTGATGCCCTCGGCGGCGAGCAGTTCGGCCGCCTGGAGGCAATTCTGCACCTGGTAGCCAACACCGATTAGAGTGATGTCTGTCCCCTCTCGCTTCACAGCCGCCACGCCAAAGGGAACGATATGCTCGCCGTCTGGAACAGGGCCCTTTCTCTTATAAAGCATCTTGTGCTCGCAAAAGAAAACTGGATTCTCATCCCGTATGGCCGCCTTAAGGAGGCCCTTGGCATCGGCCGGATCACTGGGGCAGGCCACTTTCAGGCCGGGCACCTGCATGAACCAGGCTTCGAGCACCTGACTGTGCGTCGGGCCGTACTGCACCCCGCCGCCGCCCGGCGTTCTCACCACGAGAGGGATGCTCAACTGGCCACCCAGCATGTAGCGCAGCTTCGCCGCCTGGTTCACTAGAGGATCCATGGCCAGCATGATGAAGTCCATGAACATGATCTCGACAATGGGCCGGTAGCCGGCCATCGCGGCGCCCACTGCCGCGCCGACAAAACCGAGTTCGCTAATCGGGGTGTCGCGAACGCGGTCACCGCCGAATTTATCCTTAAGCCCCTTAGTTACGCCGAAAACATAGGCGAGTTCGACATCCTCACCAAGAACAATCACTTTCTTGTCGTGCTGCATCTCTTCGTGAAGCGCCTCGTTCAGCGCGTCCACGTACGTCAGTTCTCGCATGGCCTATTCCCCCCCGCTCAAGCGTAAACGTCTTCGAGGGCCGACTCGAGGGTGGCCATCGGTGAATTTTCGGCGAACCGGGTTGCCTCTTCTATCTCGGCATCCACATTTTCCAGATGAGCGTTCTTCTCGGCTTTCGTCATTTCGAGAAGATTTTCCGTCAAAATAAGCGGGTCGCGCTTTCTCCACTTGTTCACCTCTGCTTCGGTCCGGTAGGGGCCGAAATGGGGATCTCCTCTGGAGTGGCCAAAAAATCGGTAGGTCTTGGCCTCGATAAGAGAGGGTCCGCCCCCCTTCCGTGCCCGATCGACGGCTTCCAACGTCGCCTCTTGAACCGCAACGACGTCCATGCCATCCACCGTGACGCCGGGAGCGTTATAGCCCTGGGCGCGGGTGGAAATATCCTCAACCGATGTTGAGCGATCAGCGCCGAAGCTCACGGCGTAGCTGTTGTTCTCGCAGAAGAATACGACGGGCAGCTTCCAGATGGCGCAAAGGTTCATCGATTCATGAAAACTACCCTGATTGGAGGCCCCGTCGCCGAAGAAAACAACCGCAACCTGCTTCTTTTTTTCCAGCTGATAGGCAAGACCGATTCCGGCGGCCATGGGCATATTCGCCCCCACGATGGAGTGCGCTCCGTAATGACCCATCGAGACATCGGCGATGTGCATCGAGCCCCCCTTGGCGCGACAAAGCCCCGTCGAGCGGCCAAGAAGCTCGGCCATCATCTCATTGAGCCGGGTGCCCTTGGCGATCGAATGCCCGTGGCCGCGATGGGTGGTCAGTATCGCGTCGTCCTTGTTCAGGATGCTGCATACACCCACAGAGCAGGCCTCCTGACCGATGCTCACATGGACAGCCCCCTTCACCAGGCCCGCCATGAACAACTCATCCGCCTTCTCCTCGAAGCGGCGTATGCGGAGCATATCGCGGTACATCTCATGAAGGCGCTTCTTCGAAAGCGGTTTCGGCTTTTTAGCCACAACACTTCCTCCCGGGAACAATCCCCAATAGATGCGGATAATCAAAAATTAGTACGAACATAGCTATCATAAGGCCCCGGCACGTTCAACGCCCCGATGAGCACATACGGATACCCCCTACTTCATCACAAAATAAGTTAGGAATATCTCTTCGCCCTCGCGACGCAGGTCCTCTAATTTAAGACGCTTGAACCCCGTGGCCGGAAATCCCGCGCCGTCGAGCAATGTGGGTGCTCCGGCCCCGCCCGCCAGAAAGGGCGTTACCGTTACGTGCAAAACATCCACGAGCCCTGCCTCGGCGAACATCCAGTGTACCCCTCCACCACCCTCGAGAAGAACCCGCTCAAACCCCTGATCTGCCAAATAGCGGACAACCGCCGCAGCCGTGAGTTCGCACTCACCGAGAGTGGCGACCTCCGCCCGGCCCCGGGCCGCATCCCGGGCTGCTTCGGCTCCGCCGCCGTGGGTCAAGATGAATTTAGGATATTCGTTCGGGCCAAACCAGGAGAGAGCGCCGGGTATCGCCCCACTCGCGGTGATGACCGCATTCGCCGGCTGGGCAGGTAGCCCCTTCGTCTCCCGCTCCGCGATGAGATCGGGATAGCGGACATGGGCGGGACAACGCGCCTGACGAAGCGTCTCCCCACCCCAGACGACGACATCGGCTTCCGCTCTAAGGCGATCCATCTCCCTTCGATCAGCCTCCGTGCCGAGCGATATTGTCTGGCCGAAAGCACTGGCAATCTTGCCATCGAGGGTGATCGCCATATTGACTGAAACATGAGTCACGCCTCTACTCTCCCTTGATTCCCCTTGTCCTCGGAGCGCCACACGATTAGAATCAAGACTACTTTGCCGGATATTGAAGCGTACGGGAAGTGCTAGAATAATGAGGCAATATAATTTTTGGACACGCTACGGAGGCAGTTTTGATGGGTGAATTCGACGAGAGAGTTGAGCTGCCAGAACTGACGTTTCAAAAACTCAACATCGGGCCCTACAGCAACAATGTGTATGTCCTCACCTGTAAGGTGACGAAAGAGTGCGTTATCATCGACACTTCGCATTCTGCTAAGCCCATTCTCGCCGCCTGCGAGGGGGCGAGTCCGAAATATATCCTCCAGACCCACTGCCACAGGGACCACATCGACGCCCTCGATGAGGTGCGTAGCCGAACGGGCGTCCCAATGGGACAACACCTCGAGGACACCGAGGAGTTCGGTACAACACCAGACTTCAAAATTAACGACGGGGACACGATCAGTTTCGGCAAGATCGAGCTTCGGGCCATCCACACCCCTGGTCACTGCCGGGGCATGCTGATGTTCTACTACCCGGGCCATTGTGTCTGCGGCGACACAATATTCCCCGGGGGGCCGGGCAAGACCTGGAACCACGTTCAACTGCTCGAATCCATCGCCACGATTAAGAACAAGGTCCTCACCCTACCGGACGACACGGTGCTCTATCCGGGCCACGGCGCGAACTCCACCGTCGCGAAAAGCAAGAAAGAGGTCGCCGCCTTCGAGGCAACAGGGCGGCCCAAGGCCGGAGAATTCGGGGACGTCACCTGGAGTTGACTACGATAAAGGAGAAATTCAAATGAGTAATGCAAACATTCTTTTTGACCATGTTCACCTCGTCTGCCGTGACCCCAAGGCCGAAGCCCAGTGGTTCATCGACAAACTCGGCGGCGAGATGGGCAACAACTACGAAATTCACGGCGCCCCCCAGATTCACGTTCACTTCGAGGGTGCCACCGTCATCATCCGGGGCCAACGCACCGGCGAGGCAGCCGGCGATAAGCCCGGCCTCCAGTGGGGCACCGACCATTTCGCCCTCCGGGTGAAGAACAATTTCGACGCCTTCTGCGAGGGTCTCATGAACAACGGGGTGAAGTTCACAATGGAGCCCACCCAGTTTAACCCGAGCACAAAGATCGCCTTTATCGAAACGCCCGAGGAAATCAGCATCGAACTCGTCTACAAGGCGTAGCGCGGCGTGACTCCCGGAGAATCACGATGTTCATAGGCACGTTTTTTTTCACAGTCATTGCACGAGGCTTCAAGCTCTTGCTCGTCTGCGCGGCTTTCGTTGTCCTCGCGCCCGGCACCGCTGGAGCCGCTACGGCGGGCAGCAAGGCGGAATATCCGCCGCCACCCCCGCTCGGGCTCGACGAGGTGCCCATCCCCGAGGACAACCCGATGACTCCGGCCAAAGTTGAACTGGGCCGGCAGCTTTTTTTCGAAAAACGCATCTCAGGTGACGGATCTCTGTCCTGCGCCACCTGCCACAACCCTCGTCGCGGATTCAGCAACGCCCGCCAGTACGGCATCGGCATCGGCGGGCGCATTGGCCTTCGCAACGTGCCCACCGCCCTGAACGCCGCCTATAACGACACACAGTTCTGGGACGGGCGTGCGAGGAGCCTCGAGGCACAAGCCCCGGGGCCAATACTTCACCCCGCCGAAATGGGCGCAACCGAGGCGTACGTCATCAGCACACTTGGCGCCGACCCGGCCTACCGCGCATCGTTCCAAAAAGCCTTCGGAACAGAGAAAATCACTTTCGACCTCGTCGTCAAGGCTATCGCCACCTTCGAGCGCACCCTTCTCTCGGGCAATTCCCCGTTCGACCGCTGGTTCTTCGGCGAGGAGAAAACCGCCATCTCCACAGCCGCCCAACGCGGATTCGGTATTTTCAAAACCAAGGGCAACTGCGTGAAATGCCACCTGGTCGATTCGTTCAGCGCCCCCCTTACCGACAACAAATTCCACAACGTTGGAGTGGGCAGCGACGGCAAGCCGCCTCACATCGGACGTCAGAAAATCTCAAAGCTCGCGCGCGACTGGGGAAAATTCAAAACCCCCACGCTCAGGGACATCTCGAAAACAGCGCCTTACATGCACGACGGCACCCTCCAAACCCTTGAGGAGGTCATCGACTACTATGACCGAGGCGGCCTCGCCAACTGGAATCTCGACCCCGACATGAAACTGCTGAAACTCTCGAAGCAGGAGAAAGGTGACCTTCTTGCTTTCCTTAAGTCACTGGACGGCGACCTGCCCCCCGTCAAAGCGACGAGGTAGTACTTCCTTGAAATTCAAATCACGAACATTTCTCATCGGATTTATCCTTTTGGTGGCGCTAGGCATAATCTTTTCCAGCGCACCCGCCACGGCAGATGAGACGAAGCAACCTACAAAGGCTCTTGTGGATAAATCTACGGAGAAGGCGACCCAGCCCCAGAAAAAACTCGATACGGAAAAATCCGCTGCGAAAGCCGCTTTGCCTCAAGAAAAACCCAAAACGGAAAATTTTTCCGAGAAGGTCACCCCGCTCCCGAAAAAACCTGAAGAAAAAATCGCACAAACCCCCGAGGCAGGGAAAAAGATATTTGGTGAAAAAAACTGCAGGGCCTGCCACACCACCACAGGCCCCGAAAAGAAAATACCCGTGACAGAGCGGGCGGCAATCAAGGGGCCCTCTCTGTGGTTTGCGGGGAGCAAATTCCGCCCCGGCTATCTTGCGTCCTGGCTGGAGGCCCCAAAAGCCTTTCGCGGGGTCAGGTGGGGGACGATGGACAAGGGAGAGAGCGCCCACCCCGCTCTTCCCAAGAGAGCGGCGGGCGCCGCCGCGGCATATATCGAGAGCCTGCGGGACAATGAGATGCCCAAGGGCACTGTGACCTTTGGGAAGAAGATACCGAGACGGATTCTTCGAAACGCCCGAATATTGTTCCAGAAAAAACAACCCTGCTATACGTGTCACCGGGTAAAAATCAGAAAAACCGTCTACCGCCGGCCCATCAAACTCGGCGGCTTCAGCGGGCCGCACCTCATCGACGCAGGCAGAAGGCTCCAGCCCGATTTCATCGTTGCTTTTTTGAAAAAACCGGCGCGCTACAATCCCAACGGACGGATGCCCGTATACAGCGACAAGGCGTTTACACAGCTGAGCGATAAGGACATCAACGCTCTGGCCGCCTATATCTCCTCATTCAAAGAAAAGCCATGAGGAAATTCGCAGTCTGGGCGGCCCTCGCCGCCATAATTCTTCTCGCCGCACAGGTCTCGGGCGCCGCCGATAAATCCTCTGCACCACGGGCCATCGATAATTTCAAGTGGTACTGCGTCCAGTGCCACAGCCCGCGAGGAGACGGCAAGGGCGTGAACAACCATCCGGCCGCCAAGTTGCCTGTTAATCCCCGCAACCTGACCGACGGGAAGGACATGGCCCAGTTCTCCGATGAAGATATGTTTCGCACCATCACCCACGGCGGCGGGGTAAACGATCTTTCCGCCATCATGCCGCCCTGGGGTAATGTTTTTTCTGAAGATGAAATTCGCGCCCTGGTAGGGCATGTCCGAAAACTGTGCAAATGCAAATTCGACTTCAAGACGAAAGAGCGGGCCATGCGGGAGGCCGGAAAACTACCCGAAGAGAAAGAAGACAAAGAAGAGAAAAAACCGGCCAAGCCATTTACGAAACCGAACAAGGATACACCTTCATGAAACTGAGGGTTCTCCCCATCATTATCCTGCTCTACGCTCTTATATTTCATCCCGATGCTTCATGGGCAGGTGGCGATCTGATTCTCGTCACCAACACGAGAGAAGGAACGCTTTCGGTCATCTCCCGCGACACCCACGAAGTGATAAAAACCCTTCCAGCCGGGCGAAAATCCAACCGCATTGGGCTCGCACCGGACGGACGCACCGTGATCATCATCAACGACGGGAGCAAATACGTACGTATTTTCGACGCCAGGGAACTCCGTTTCAAAAAACGCGTCCAGGGCGGACGCGACCCTTACAATATGGCGTTTTCCCCTGACGGAAAATACGTTTACTTCGTGAACACCTATGCGGACAACGTATCGATATTCGAACTGGCAACGAGAAAAATCATCGGCCTGATCAAGCACGGCGGAAGCAATCCGGTAAACATCAAAGTATCGCCCGACGGAAAACTCGCCTATGTCGCCAACGAATTGAGCGAGGATGTAACCATCGTCAATCTCGCCACGCGGAAATCCTTAAAATCCGTCGAAGCGGGCCACTACATCGAAGGCCTCGACATTAGCCGGGACGGGAAAAAAGTCTACATCATGAACGGCGAGCGACGCTCATACAGCGAACTGGACACGGAAACGAATCAAATTGTCCGAACGATCAGGCTTCGGGACGAACCACACGACACCAGGCTCACACCGGAAGGGAAATTTCTTTATATCACGCTCCCGCACAAGAACGCCGTCTCCGTATACTCGATACCTGATCATCAGGAGGTGGCATTCGTCAAGCAGGGCATCAGGCCAGACCTCGTTGCTTTCACGCCGGATGGGGAACTCGCCTATGTGACAAACCGCGACTCGCGCGAGGTTATCGTCATGGACGCGCGGCGGCACAAGGTGGTCAAACGGATCAAGGTGGGCAACGGGCCGCACGGCATTCTCGTCGTGCCCGGGCCGCCGGCCACCTTCACGATGGGCACCGCCCCGGTGGCAAAAAAATAATCCTTTCAGCTTAATCGAGCGGGTGGCCCCCTAGGCGCCCTCTCCCGTCGCGCAGCGAATTCCAATCTTGTTGTTCCGATAGGTGGGCTTCCGGTGATAGCGGTTGTGGGTCGTCGCCCATGACAGCGGACTTCCCCACGACGCGCCCCTCACAACGCGAGTGCTGCCCTTCGAGGGCCCGGAAGGGCTCTGCTTCGCCATTTCCTTGTAGGCCTGGGCGCCGTACCTATCTGACACCCACTCCCAGACGTTACCGGACATGCCGAGCGCCCCAAATGAGCTCGCGCCGTTTTCAAATTTCCCAACAGGCGAAACACCGGAAAAACCGTCCTTGCCGCCCTTCAGGTTGGCGCGGTTCGGATCACGCTTATTGCCCCAGGGCCAGTTTCTCCCATCGGACCCACGGGCGGCATATTCCCATTCCGCCTCGGTCGGAAGACGGCGACCCGCCCAGGTGCAATACGCCTCGGCGTCAAGCCAGCTTATGTGGGAGACGGCCTGCTCGGGCATCTTTCGCCAGTCAGAGCCCTTTCCTTCCGGCTCATGCCAATTGGCGCCTTTTACCTTTTTCCATCCACCCTTGTCTTTTTTGAGACGAGTGTCCCAGACCCAGGACCAGCCCTCTTTCTCGGCAGTCGTCTTATAGCCTGTCTGCTTCACGAACTTCGCAAAGCGGCTCGCCGGAAGCTCAGTTCGATCAATCCAGTACGAAGTCATGATAATGCGCCGGGGCGGCCGCTCGTCGGCATCGCCCTTCTTGCTGCCCATGAGAAATTCTCCAGCGGTCACATGCACCAGGGTGGCATTGTCGAATCCTGAAATCTTGCTCTTTGGCGCACCGCTCGCCGTAGATGGCACGAGAAAAGCACATGCCGCCAGCGCAACAAAAAATGCGGGAACAATCGAGCGAGGCAAAAGAGATGTCATCTATATCCTCCGGTGGGAGCGAATGGATCCGGCATGCGTTTTCACTAATCCTAGAGCGGGTCACGGGGATCGTCCACGAACGTCGTTCCGGCGGCTTCCTTGTTCGGCATGGCGCCGTAGGTGAAGATCAGTTCGGCCACTTCGGTTTGGCTCGGATTTTCCTGCCCGTGGATGCAAGTCTGGGGGAAATAGACGAAATGTCCCTGCGGAATTTCCTTGCGAACTATTTCTTCACCTTCTTTATAATAAATATTGATTGGACCTTTAACGACATAAATCGTGGTGTCACAATTCTTGTGATAATGAAGACCGTTTCGTCCCCGGGGAGGGATTATCGTCCTTCCCATTGTGATGGTATCGGTGCCGGTTGTCTCCCGGTTGACCCCCCAGCGAATCTCATAGGGCGGCTCATAGGCCTTGTCTTCGTCCACATCGAGAGAGTTAACGACCTTGGGTATGGGCAAATCTGCCATCGCTCAACCTCCTATTTGAAATTAAAAATCAACAAGCCAAATCCTAGGCCATCGCTTATAACGTGACAAGACGCCATCGAGGCACCTTATTAGAAATAAGCATGGAAAATATGCGATAATCAAGGGGTGTGTTTTCGATCAGGGCTTGGTCGCCGAGCAGAGTAATGGGCCCTCGAAAACCATGGTCAAACGATGTGAATATTATATGCTTGACCCGCCCTCCAAAATTGGAAAGGCGCGTTCGTCATGACCTCAAAATAGTGCCAGCCAACCCCACCCCTTGGAAAGCGCTGGTCAGCCCTCCCCCTGAAATAATTATTTTTCGGGAGGCGTGGTCCAGGCGACAATTCCTTTTTTCCGAAGTACGGCCAGCTCGGCCTCGTCAAGACCCGCCAGCTCCGAAAGAATTTCCTCTGTGTGCTCGCCCATGTAGGGCGCCCGCTCGGAGCGTACTTCCATGCCCGGAAACTTGATCGGGCATCCCATCTCCCGGATTTTTCCGGCCACCGGATGCGCCACCTCGACAATCATATCCCTGGCCTCAAGCTGAGGGTCGGCCAGCGCCTCGGAGACCGTGTTCACCGGCGCAAAGGGAACATGTCCCTGCAAGGTCTCGGCCCATTCGGCCTTAGTCCGCTGCCTGAACTCCGCAGCGAGTATCGAGAGAATTTCCTCGCGGTTGTCGAACCTCGCCTGCGGGGTGGCAAAATCCTCATCCACGGCAAGCTCGGGCCGCCCCATCCGTTCGACGAGAATCTCGTAGAAGCGCTGCTTTCCACAAAAAATAGTGATCCAGCCGTCCTTGGTCTCGAAATTTTGCGCCGGAATCACCGAGGCGTGGGCGCTGTGGGGAAATTTCTGCGTCTCATAGCCACAATTCATGGTCCAAGCTGCCTGATAGGCCAGTTGGAGCGCCGCCCCGTCCATCAGGGCAACATCCACATCCCGGCCCTTTCCCGTCCTCTGGACCTCCCAAAGCGCCGTCATCATGCCCAGCATCGCCAGAAAACCGCCCGAATAGTCTACGAAGCTGACGCCCGCCTTGGCCGGCGGCTCGCCCGGCTCGCCCGCCATACTCATGATGCCGGCATAGGCCTGGAGGAGAAAATCATAGGCGGGCTCGGCGGCGCGCGGGCCCGTCATCCCGAATCCGGTCAGAAAGCAGCAAACAACTTTCTCGTTGATCGGGCCCAATTGTTTATAGGTGAGCCCGAGCTTTACGGGGTCGGTTCCCCGGCAACTGGCGAACACCACATCGGCCCGGGCAACGAGCTTATGAAATACCGCCAACCCCTCCGGGGCGCGAATATTGAGAGCAATACTTTTTTTGTTCCGGTTCAGAGACTGGAAATAATAGCTGTCGTTCTCGGGAAGCGGATAGGGCGGAACCGGACGGGCCGAGTCGCCGCCGACATCATGGTTCTCTATCTTGATGACCTCGGCGCCCATGTCCGCCAGCAGCATCGTGCCCACCGGCCCGGCCCCGAATTGCTCCACGGCCAGAATTATTAGGCCCTCTAGCGGCCTGGAACTATTCATAGTCTTCTCTCCCTTTCCTCAAAGCTTACCTCTTCTTGGCCGCACATCAGGTCACTTCCTCCAATAATTTCATTTCACTAGCTAGCATATCAGCGATATCCCTATGCTTTTCATGGAAAATCAGTAAAATTATCAATAGTTTCCACACTCCGTTGGTTTTCTTTGAGCCCGCTTCTTGCTAGAATATAGATAAATCCGAACCAAAACTGCCTTAGACCGAATTTGTATTTAGTTCATATTTTCGATGCTTTTCAAACCAGTAAGGAAAATACTGCTTATGGCCACAAAAATCGAAATCAAGAATCTGAGGAAAGTTTACGAAACACCGGAGCGAAAAGTACACGCGCTCGAGGATGTCAACCTCAACATCGAGGATGGGGAATTTTTGTGCCTCGTCGGTCTCTCGGGCTGCGGGAAAACCACCCTGCTCAACATCCTCGCCGGTTTCGTCGAAATCACGGCCGGCAACGTCAACATGGACGGCAAACCAATCACGGATGAATACGACAAAGGGGTCGTGTTCCAGGAATACGCACTTTTTCCATGGCTCACCGCGCGCAAGAACGTCGAGTACGGCATGAAAATCCGGGGCACCCCTCCCGAGGAGCGCGAGAGAATAGCGATGGAATTCCTCCAGCTTGTCCGGCTTGAGGAATTCGCCGACTTGTATCCACACAGCCTATCGGGCGGAATGCGCCAACGCGTCGCCGTCGCCCGGGCGCTCGCTTTTGACCCACAGGTGCTCTTAATGGACGAACCCTTTGGTGCGCTCGACGCCCAGACGCGCGAAGAGCTTCAAGAGCTAACCGTCGATGTATGGCAGAAAACGAAAAAAACGGTCGTATATGTGACCCATAACCTCTCCGAGGCCGTATTTATGGGCACGAGAGTTGTAGTATTCATCCCCCAACCTGGAAGAATCAAAGAAATAATAACGATCGACATGCCCCGTCCGCGGGATGCGTTGTCGCCTGAATTCATTCAGACACAGCGTGATATTAATCGGCTAATCCGCGACTGGTGAAAATAGTCAACGGTTAAATTTTGAACAATTTATTAAACGAAAGGACTAAACATATGGCAGAGGCACAATCCGGGCTTCCCCCATTGAATCTAGATGAACCCTCAAAAATCGAGAAAATCCCCCTATTGGTGAAAATTCGCCCCGTCTACCCATTTATTATTATGATAGGAATCTGGCAGATAACCGCCTACTTCCTGCACGAACTAATGGGTGACCTATTTCCCTACTTTGGCGCCATCATCTTCCGGGCCTGGGAATTAATCACGGGGCCCCTTATTAAAGCGATAGGGGTGAGTAACGACACGGGCTTTCTCACGCAAATATATTCAATATTTTTTGCCAACAAGCTGAGCTTTCTTGATTCTTTGAAATTTCTTTCAGACAGCCCTCTTCTGTGGCACGTCCTAAGTACGGCCTGGCGACTGCCCTTCTCATTTGCCATCGCCTCGGTCGTCGGCATCACAGTTGGAATCTTGATGGGCCGTTTCGCCTTCTGGGAAGGGTTCTTTGTTCCTCTTCTATCGGTTCTACTTCCAATTCCAGCCCTAGCTTGGACACCAATTGCTGTGATCTGGTTCGGAAACGGAGATCAGACTGTCATCATAGTCACGGCCTTTGCGGCCAGCCTACCAATTGCCATGGCTGTTTGGACGGGCGTTAAAACAATCAACCCGGTGTGGATCCGTGCGGCACAATCAATGAACGCTGACAAAATGACCATCTTCCGT
>Ga0209403_10003940_pt1 | contig 16430 bp, 15 predicted proteins | sample ArcticOcean_MG_C_8_FD_187440 | JGI IMG/M metagenome (GOLD analysis project Ga0209403, IMG submission 187440) | Marine microbial communities from western Arctic Ocean - ArcticOcean_MG_CB11_86 (SPAdes) (version 2) | ecosystem: Environmental > Aquatic > Marine > Oceanic | place: Arctic Ocean... | reverse complement strand
AACTGAAAGACAAAGAGAAGCAAAAGAATTTAGAGCAAAAGGTGCTGAGATGGCAGTTACAATTACTTCTACAGCAGATAAAGAAGTTACGGTACTTTTGGCAAATGCGCAAAAACAATCTGAAATTATGAAAGGTGAAGGAGACGGACAAAGAAATAAAATATTTGCAGAAGCATTTGGAAAAGATCCTGAATTTTTTAGTTTTTATAGAGCGATGCAAGCTTATGAGACCGCATTAATAGGTGGTGACACTTCATTAATCCTTTCTCCTGATAGTGATTTCTTCAAATTTTTTGGCAAATCTGGAATTATTAAAAAACAATAAATAACTCAATGAAAGAGCTCATCATAGCGATAGGTCTTTTATTTTTCATTGAAGGTATTCTTTATGCCTTATTTCCATCAAAAATGAAAAATATGTTAAAAACTATTGAAAAACTGCCAATTAGTCAGTTAAGAATTAATGGTTTTTTGTTTGCTTTAATTGGTTTTGTAATAATTTGGTATTTTAAAAGATAAATAGATGAAAATTTATAAAAAAATAATTAATTTTACTCTAATAATAATTTTTATAATTTTTCCACTATCTTTTGCTAATAGCAAAATGGTACCTAGTTCATTTGCTGATTTAGCAGAAAAATTAATGCCTTCTGTTGTAAATATATCAAGCACGCAAACAATTAAAACTACTTCTAACCCTTTCCCTTTTCAATTTCCTCCAGGCTCACCATTTGAGGATATGTTTAAAGAATTTAATCAACCTGCAGAAAGAAAGGCAACAGCTCTTGGGTCTGGTTTTATTATTGATAAAAAAGGAATAGTAATCACAAACAATCATGTTATCGAGGGAGCGGAAGATATTTTGGTAAGTGTAAATGGATCAGCAGAATATAAAGCAAAAGTTTTAGGAACTGATCCCTATATGGATTTAGCAGTCTTAGAAATAGAATCTGATGAAATATTTATACCTGTAAGTTTTGGCGACTCAGATAAAGCTCGTGTAGGCGACTGGGTGATAGCAATTGGCAATCCTTTTGGTTTTGGAGGAACGGTTACATCAGGAATAATTTCATCTAGAAATAGGGACATCGGCTTAACTCGTTATGATGATTTTATTCAAACAGACGCTTCTATTAATCAAGGAAATTCTGGAGGTCCACTTTTTGACTTAGATGGAAAAGTTATTGGAATTAATACAGCTATTATTGCGCCTGGGTCAGCAGGTTCCATAGGAATTGGATTTGCAATTCCATCAAACTCAGCATCCAAAGTTATTGATCAACTTATAAAGTTTGGAGAAACAAAAAGAGGATGGATAGGAGTTAGAATTCAAGAAGTTACAAAAGAAATTGCTAATTTAGAAAAATTAGAAAAAGCAGAAGGAGCATTAGTCGCAAGTGTTTCTGAAAATAGCCCAGCAGACAAAGCGGGAATAAAAGCTGGGGATATTATTTTAGAATTTGATGGGAAAAAAGTAGATACCATGCGCACACTTCCAAAGCTAGTAGCAGAAACCAAAGTTGGAAAAAAAGTTATACTAAAAGTCTGGAGAAATAGAAAATTAATTTCGAAAAAAGTATCATTGGGAAGATTGGAATTATCTAAGGAGTTTAAAGAAGAAAATAAAACAAAACCAGATATTAACAAATATACAAAAGTAGAAAATTTAAAAATTTCCGTAAGAGATTTAAATAAAGAAGATATTTCAGAACGCAAACTTCCAAAAAATACAACAGGTGTAGTTGTAACTGAAATATTAGAAGGAAGCCCTTTAAGATTTGTTTCTGTAAATGATGTTATTGTAGAGCTACAAAAGAAAAAAGTTATAAACTCGAACCAGTTTATGAAATTAGTAGAGAGTACTATTACTAAAGGTGAAAAAACTTTATATTTAGCAATTTACAATTCAAATAACCAAAGATCTTACATAACAGTAAAATTAAAATAGATCTTAAGATTTAAGCTTCAAATGGAGCAAAAAAAAAATATAATTTTATTAGCTGGTCCAACAGCATCTGGAAAATCTAAACTTGCAATAAAACTAGCAGAATATTTTAATGGAGAAATTATAAATGCTGACAGTATGCAAATTTATAAAGAGTTTTCTATTCTGACTTCAAAACCAAGTTTAAAAGAAGAGCAATTAACAAGACATCATTTGTATGGAATACATTCAGTCAAGAAAAAATTTTCCACTGGTCATTGGTTAGAAATTGCTATTAAAAAAATTGAAGATCAATGGGAAAAAAATAAAACACCAATAATAGTAGGCGGTACAGGCTTATACTTTAAGGCTTTAACTGATGGATTAGTTAAAATACCAGAGATTCCAATTATCATAAAAAATCAAACTAGAAAATTACATAAAGAAATAGGACAAAAAAATTTTTATAATAAGTTAATCAAAGTTGATCCTTTATCTGAAAAATTTGTTGTGTCAACCGACGCACAAAGATCTATGAGAGTATATGAGGTAAAAAAATTTACAAATAAATCATTATTTGACCTTATACAAAAAACAAAATCTAATTTCAATAATCAAGTATTTAAAAAGTTATTTATTAATACCCCAAGAGAATTGTTGCATAGCAAAATAGAAGAAAGGGTTGAAGCAATGTTTAAAGATGGCGCTATAAAAGAAGTAGAAAAGTTTCTTAAATTGAAAATTTATAGAGAATTATCTGCAAATAAAATAATTGGTGTTAAAGAAATTGCTGGTTATTTAAAGGGGAAAACAACTATAACTGAAACAAAAAAACTTATTACACTAAAAACAAGACAATACGCCAAAAGACAATTTACTTGGGCTAGAGGACATATGAAATCATGGGAGATGATTTATTCTACAAATGTTAATGATTTATTTAAAAAAGCAGTTAATAAAATATCCTAAAACTTGACCATAACTAAAACTCAGTTAGATTAGGCCTTATGGCAAATTTAATGACCGGCGCAGAAATGGTTTTCAAAGTTTTGGAGGATCAAGGTGTTAAGCATATTTTTGGTTATCCAGGAGGCGCAGTGCTACCGATTTATGATGAACTTAAAAATCATAAAAAAATAAAACATATTTTAGTACGTCATGAACAAGGAGCGGGCCATGCTGCGGAAGGGTACGCAAGATCCTCAGGCAAACCTGGAGTAATGTTAGTAACATCAGGACCTGGTGCCACAAATTCAGTTACTGCTCTAACAGATGCATATATGGATTCAATTCCTTTAGTTTGTATTACTGGACAAGTGCCAACACATCTTATTGGAACTGATGCGTTTCAAGAATGTGATACTACTGGTATAACAAGACCCTGCACCAAACATAATTGGTTAGTTAAAGACATAAACAAACTATCAACAATTATGCACAAAGCATTTGAAGTTGCGACAACAGGAAGACCTGGTCCTGTTTTAGTAGATATTCCAAAAGATATTCAGTTTAAAAAAGGAAAATATATAAAACCAAAAAAAATAATAAAAAATAACAGTAAAGAAAATAAAAATTTTAACGGACAGAATAAAAGTATAGAAGAGGCAGTTGAGCTTATAAAAAAATCCTCAAAACCTATTTTGTATACTGGTGGAGGTGTCATTAATTCTGGTCCGCGAGCTACTGAATTTCTTCGGCAATTAGCTTTGTTAACAGGGTTTCCAATCACATCTACATTACAAGGGTTAGGAGCTTTCCCTGGTAACGATCAACAATTTTTAGGAATGTTAGGCATGCATGGAACTTATGAAGCTAATAATGCAATGCATGATTGTGATTTGATGATAAATATAGGAGCACGTTTTGATGATAGAATAACAGGCAAACTTGATGAGTTCTCTCCAAAGTCAAAAAAAATTCATATTGATATAGATCCATCATCAATAAATAAAAATGTAGCAGTTGATTTAGCCCTAGTTGGAGATGTAAAAATTGTTTTAGAAAAATTAATTACATTAATTAAAAAAAAAGATCCACATTTTGCCAATTCCAATAAACAAAAAATATCTTTATGGTGGAATCAAATAGAAAAATGGAGGAAAAAAAATTCTCTTAATTTTGTTAATACTAAAGAAGTAATAAAACCACAGCATGCCATTCAAAGACTTTATGAATTAACTAAAGCTCAAGATACTTTTATAACAACAGAGGTGGGACAACACCAAATGTGGGCAGCGCAGCATTATAAATTTGATAAACCAAATAGATGGATGACGTCAGGCGGTCTTGGAACTATGGGCTATGGATTACCTGCTGCTATCGGCGTACAAGTAGCCAACCCTGATAAATTAGTTATAGATATTGCTGGGGAAGCTTCTGTGTTGATGACAATGCAAGAAATGTCAACTGCTGTCCAATATAACTTGCCTATAAAAATATTTATTATTAATAATCAATACATGGGCATGGTTAGACAATGGCAAGAATTATTACACGAAAAAAATTATTCAGAAAGCTATACAGCAGCTTTACCAGATTTTGTAAAATTAGCAGAAGCTTATGGTTGTGTAGGCATTAGAGCAAACAAACCTGATGAACTAGATGAAAAAATTACAGAAATGCTAAGTTTAGACAAACCAGTAATTTTTGATTGTGTTGTTGATAAAACAGAAAACTGTTATCCAATGATACCTTCTGGCAAAGCACATAACCAAATGCTATTAGGAAAAAAAGACGAAGAGGATGAAATTTCTGATGAAGGAAAAGTATTAGTTTAATTATGGTAAAATCAGCTTATAGTTTTTCAACAAAAAAAGAAAAAATAGAACATCATATAATTGTTGTTTGGGTAGACAATGAGTCAGGAGTTTTAGCACGTGTAGTTGGTTTGTTTTCTGGAAGAGGTTATAACATAGATTCGCTTGCGGTTGCGTTAGTTGACAAGAAAAAAAATATATCAAGAATAACTATTACGACATCAGGAACAATACAAGTTATTCAACAAATTAAATTGCAATTAGGAAAATTAGTACCAGTACATAAGGTTGCAGATTTTCCAAAAAACAAAAAAATTCTTTTAAGGGAAATGGCGCTATTAAAGGTAGTTTCTTCAAAAAAAAAGTTAGAAAAAGCAAGAAAATTGTGCAAAAAATATAAATATACTATTTTAGATAAAACAGAAAAATCTTTTGTTTTAGAAGTTTCTGCATTAAAGAAAGAGATTGATGAATTGGTAAAAAAACTGCAACCTTTAGGCTTAGCGAGCACATCTAGAACGGGCGTTGTAGCTATGACCAAAGGATATGAAATTTATAAATAACAATAAAGGATAATTTATGAAAATGTTTTATGAAAAAGATACAGATGTAAATCTGATTAAAAAAAAGAAGATTGCTATTTTTGGTTATGGTAGCCAGGGACACGCTCATGCTCTTAACTTAAAAGATAGCGGCGTTAAAGAAGTGGTGGTTGCTCTTAGAGATGGATCGTCAAGCAAAACTAAAGCTGAATCAAAAGGGTTAAAAGTTATGAACTTATCTGATGCTGCAGAGTGGGCAGATGTAGTTATGATTTTAACACCTGATGAATTGCAGGCAACAATATATAAAAATCATATTGAGCAAAGAGTTAAACAAGGAACTAGCGTAGCTTTTGCGCATGGCTTAAATATTCATTACGATCTTATCAATGCTAGAAAAGATTTAGATGTATTTATGGTTGCGCCAAAAGGACCAGGACATCTAGTTAGAAGTGAATATGAAAAAGGTGCAGGAGTACCTTGTTTGTTTGCTGTTCATCAAAATGGCTCTGGAAAAGCAAGAGAGCTTGCTATGTCATATGCTTCTGCAGTTGGAGGAGGAAGAGCGGGGATTATAGAAACAACTTTTAAAGACGAAGTCGAAACGGATTTGTTTGGTGAACAAACAGTTTTATGCGGTGGATTAGTTGAGTTGATTAAAAATGGATATGAAACTTTAGTTGAAGCAGGGTACGAGCCAGAGATGGCATACTTTGAAACTGTTCACGAAGTAAAATTAATAGTTGATTTAATTTATGAAGGAGGAATTGCAAATATGAATTATTCTATTTCGAACACTGCAGAATATGGAGAGTATGTCTCTGGTCCAAGAATTATAAACAAAGAAGAGACAAAGAAAAGAATGAAAGAAGTATTAGCTGACATTCAATCAGGTAAATTTACTAAAGAGTGGATGGATGAATGTAAAAGCGGTCAAAAAAAATTCTTAAAGACAAGGAAAGATTTAGCTGATCATTCGATTGAAAAAGTTGGCAGCAGACTTAGAGCCATGATGCCATGGATTGGTAAAAATAAATTAGTCGATAAGGATAAAAATTAGCAAATTTAGTTATTTTTTTTGCTTTAAAAATAATATTAGGCCTGATTTGGTTCTATAAAATAACAAATATTTTGCACATAACGCGCTTTGGTTGTATCATAATCTTAATAATAAAATAATATTTTCAAGTCAAAACTTGGCTTAAGAGGGATAATGTCCGAAGACCAAAACAGAGTTTACATTTTTGATACTACGATGCGTGATGGCGAACAGTCACCAGGCGCATCAATGAGTTTAGAAGAAAAACTTAATATAGCATATTTATTTGATCAAATCGGAATTGATATTATAGAAGCAGGATTTCCAGCTGCTTCTAAAGGAGATTTTGAGTCAGTAAAAGAAATAAGTAAAATTTTAAAAACATCAATTCCATGCGGTTTATCTAGACACACAAAAAAAGATATTGATGCTTGCAATGAGTCATTGAAATCTGCTGAAAGATTTAGAATTCATACATTTATTTCAACTAGCCCATTACATATGAAACATAAATTAAATAAAAATCCTGAAGAAGTTTTAAATGCTATTAGAGAGCATGTAACCTACGCAAGAAAATTTACAGATGATGTCGAGTGGTCTTGTGAAGATGGAACTAGAACTGATATCGATTTCATGTGCAAAACAATTGAGCTAGCTATTAAGTGTGGCGCACGAACAATTAATATACCTGATACTGTTGGATATTCAGTTCCTTCTGAATTTACAAAAATTATAAAACATTTAATAAATAAAGTTCCTAATATAGATAAAGCAATTTTGTCGACTCATTGCCACAATGATTTAGGTTTAGCTGTTGCAAATTCTTTGGCAGGTGTTGTTGCTGGAGCAAGACAGGTTGAATGTACCATAAATGGAATAGGTGAAAGAGCTGGTAATGCTGCTTTAGAAGAGATAGTAATGGCAATGAAAATTCGAAATGATCTAATGCCTTTTCATACAAATATTAATACAAAATTATTAAACAAAGCTTCCAAGGTTGTTTCAAGCGCTACATATCCTGTACAATTTAACAAAGCTATAGTGGGGAAAAATGCTTTTGCTCATGAAGCAGGTATTCATCAAGATGGGATGTTAAAAAATAGAAATACATATGAAATTATGACACCAGAAAGTGTTGGGGTAAAACAAAGTTCATTGGTTATGGGAAAGCATTCTGGTAGACACGCTTTTAAAGAAAAATTAAGTGATCTTGGTTATACAGGAGTTACAGACGATGTTATTCAAACTGTATTTGGAAAATTTAAAGTTCTTGCTGATAAAAAAAAACACGTTTATGATGATGACATTGCATCTTTAGTTGATGATAGTCTAATTAAAGAAGATAGTGTTATAAATTTAAAATCTTTAAAAGTGTTTGCTGGAACTGGAGAGCCGCAAAAAGCAGATATGACATTAGAAGTTTATGGAGAAATAAAAAAAGCATCTGAAACTGGAGATGGCCCAGTGGATGCTATATTCAAGTGCATAAAAAAATTGTATCCTCATGAAGTAAAACTACTATTATATCAAGTGCATGCTGTGACTGAAGGAACCGACGCCCAAGCTACAGTAAGCGTTAGAATTGAAGAGAAAGGCAAAACAACTGTAGGCCAAGCAGCCGACACAGATACTCTTGTTGCTTCTGCCAATGCTTATTTAAATGCATTAAATAAGATGATAATAAAAAGAAAAAAAACTGCACCAGAAGAGTATGAGCAGAAAAAAATGAAAGGAATATAATGTTTGGATTTGAAAAATTTTTTCAATATTGGTCAACTGACATGGCTATTGATTTAGGTACTGCTAACACTTTAGTATTTGTTAAAGGGCAAGGGATAGTTCTTAACGAACCGTCAGTAGTTGCAATAATCGAAGAGCGTGGAAAAAAATCTGTATTAGCGGTAGGCGATGAAGCAAAAACAATGCTAGGAAGAACCCCAGGAAACATTTCTGCAGTTCGTCCATTGAGAGATGGTGTAATAGCGGACTTCGTAGTGACCGAAGAAATGATAAAACATTTCATAAAAAAAGTTCATAAAAAAAAATCTTTTGCAAATCCAAGAATATTAATTTGTGTACCAACAGGCTCTACGCCAGTTGAAAGAAAAGCTATTCAAGATTCTGCTTTAGCTGCTGGTGCAAGAAAAGTTCAACTTATTGAAGAACCAATAGCTGCAGCAATAGGAGCCGGATTACCTATTTCTGAAGCAACCGGTTCCATGGTGGTAGACATTGGAGGAGGCACTACTGAGATTGCAGTTTTATCTCTTGGTGGTGTTGTTTATGCAAACTCACTAAGAGTAGCTGGAGACGCAATGGATGCAGCTATTATTACATATATGAGAAAACAATTTAATTTATTGGTTGGTGAAGCAAGTGCAGAAAAAATTAAAAAAGAAATAGGAACAGCAATGCCAACGAGTGGAAATACATATTTAATGAAGGGAAGAGATATAAGATCAGGAACTCCAAAAGAAATTACGCTAAAAGAAGAAGATACTTCAGAGGCATTAAAACCTATTTTAAACCAAATTATGGGAGGCATTAAAGATGCTTTAGAAAAGACACCTCCTGAGCTATCTGCTGATCTAGTTGATATGGGTTTAGTGCTCACAGGTGGTGGGGCACTTTTGAAAAATATAGATAAATTAATTTCAAAAGAAACAGGCTTACCAGTTGCAATAGCAGAAGACCCACTGTCTTGTGTAGCTCTTGGTACAGGAAAAGCGTTAGATGAGGAACAAACATTTTCTACAATGTTAGTAGGTGAATAGTTTTTTTTTGGATCTGAATTATGGAAACCAGTCGAGAGGATTTTGGAATAGTAATCCGTTCAGCTTTATTAAAAAAAGGTACAAAGCAAAGATTCTCATTATTTGCTCTTGTAATTCTCTCAATTGCATTAATTTTTCTTGAAACGATAGATTTAAAACCACTTAATTATTTTAGATCATTTATAAAAGATACAATTTATAGAGGGTCAATGATAATCACCGCACCTTTAAAAGTTTTTGGAAATATAAGTTCAAATACAAAAGAACATTTTAACCTTTTTGAAAGTTACGAAAAATTAAAAAAAGAAAACAAATTATTAAAAAATACTATTTCTAAATCAGATTTTTTAGAATTAGAAAATACACAATTAAGAAAATTAATTGAAGAGCAAACAAGTTCCTTAAAAAATTTTGTTAGCGCAAGAGTTTTAATTGATAAACAGAGCCCTTATTTGAATTCTTTTATAATTAATTCAGGAAGCAACAAAAATATAAAAAATGGTATGGCAGCTTTAAGTGGAGAAAATTTTATTGGAAGAACTGTAGATGTAAACTTTTTTTCATCAAGAGTTCTACTTGTTTCAGATTTAAATAGTAAAATTCCAGTAATAGTCGAGCCTTTAGCATACCATGCGATTCTTAGTGGGCATGGAAAGAAAGTGCCTACGTTAGATTTTTTGCCAGAAGATCACGAAATTCAAAATGAGGATAAAGTATACACCTCAGGGAAAGAAGGAATTTTTTCGCCAGGGATCCCTATTGGTAAAGTAAAAATAAAAAAAGATTTAATTCAGGTTTTGCTATTTTCAGATTTAAACCAAGTAACTTTTATAAATATTGATCTAGGTAAATCGGTCAGCAGCAAGTAGATATTATGGCTTTATTTTATAAACAAATAAAATTTAGATTTTTTAAGTATATACCAATAATATTACTTTTTTTTATTTCTTTAAAAGGAAGCTCTATAGTAGATCTTAAAATTATTTCTATAAATATTCATTATATATTAGTTTATTATTGGGTATTGAGAAGTCCTCAAAGCTTAGGTTATGGTTTTATATTTATATCTGGAATAATAACTGATGTTATTCTTGGTTTTCCACTAGGAATTAATGCCTTATCTTTATTAATTATTGCTGCAGTAGCCACATACGTAAGAGTTGTAACTGTAAGAATTACATTAATAAACGATTGGATCAGTTTTATTCCCGCATTATTGATAGCAAACTTAGTTTATTTTTTTTCATTATATTTATCCGATTTTTCAGTAGAGTATTTTTATTTTTTTAAAAACTCCATATTTACATTTATTTTTTATCCAATTTTATGGATAATATTTTCATTAATTTCAAAACTGTCTGAATATTAATTTATGCTAAGTTTTTCAAAAACATTTCACAATAAATCTAGACTAATAAGTAGACGTATGTTTATTTTATCTACATTGAAGATAACTGTTTTTGCAATTATTATTAGCCGACTGTTTTACCTACAAATTTCTGAAAATATAAAATACAGATCATTGTCAGATAAAAACAGACTTAGAGAGTGGAAAATATCTCCAGAAAGAGGAGTAATTAAAGATTATTTTGGAGCTAAAATTGCAAATAATAAACAAACTTATCAATTACTAATGATACCCGAAGATGTTCCTAATTTAGAGGAATTTTTTTTTAAATTATCAAAAATCATTAATTTTGATAATAGAGAAAGAAGAATTTTACTTAAGAAATTGAAGAGACGCAAACCTTGGGAATCTATTGTTGTTTCAGATAATTTGTCTTGGTCTGAGTTTTCTAGATTAAATTTATTTGCGCATGAGATTCAAGGTATTAAGCCTGCGGTTGCCATATCTAGAGAATACTCAGATGACGAGTCATCATCTCATATACTTGGTTATGTTTCAGATGTGAGCGCTAAAGATCTAAAAAATAATAATTATTTAAAAGAAATTAATGTTCCTGGGTTAAAGACAGGAAAAAATGGTTTAGAAAAATCTTTAAATGAGAAGATTATTGGCAAACCTGGGGTACAAAGATTTGAAGTTAATGCTTATGGAAAAAGGATTAAAGAATTAAAACTTATTGAAGGAATTTCTGGAAGAGATTTTAAAACCACTATAGATCAAGAAATTCAAAAATTTTCAGGCAAATTAATAGCGGATAAAAGTGCATCTGTATGTGTTATGGATATATATACAGGTGACATTGTTGTTTCAGTATCAAGCCCCACGTTTGATCCAAATAAATTTGTACACGGCATAAGTCATGAAGATTGGGAAAAATTAATTAATAATAATAAAAAACCGCTTATTAATAAAACTATTGCTGGCCTTTATCCTCCGGGATCCACTATTAAACCAATTGTTGCTCTTTCTGCTTTAGAGAATGATGTTATTAGCCCCAAGTTAGTAGTTAAATGTACAGGCAGTATAGATTTTTATGGGGAAACGTTTCACTGTTGGAAAAAAAAAGGACATGGTTTTATGAGTTTAAGAAATGCCATTAAACAATCATGCGATGTATATTTTTATGAAGTTGCTAGAAGACTAGGAATTGACAGACTGTCAGTTACAGCAAAAAAATTTGGATTAGGAAAATTAGCTTTAAATTTTTTTAATGAAGAAAAAAAAGGTGTAGTTCCAGACACGAAATGGAAATTAGAAAAAATTGGAAAAGGTTGGTATTTAGGAGAAACCTTGATTAGTGGAATTGGTCAGGGATATTTTCAATCCACCCCTTTACAACTATGTTTTATGATGGCTCAACTTGCTAATGGAGGTTATGAGATTAAACCTAGAATAATCGATGATAGATATGCTTTGCAACCAATGGTCGATGCCTGGAGAGAGGAATTTGCTTCAAGAAGAAATAATTTAGAACTACCAAATCCTAGATTGAAAAAATTATATAGGAATCAAGAAAATATTAAGTTGGTTCTTGACGCTTTATACGGTGCAACAAATGAACCTATGGGCACTTCTTATAGATCAAGACATGTTAAAGCAAAATATATTTATGCTGGAAAAACAGGAACATCACAAGTAAGGAGAATTACTTTAGAAGAAAGAAAGAAAGATTTAAAAACTCAAGATGTGCCATATGAACAAAGAGATCATGCTCTTTTTACTGCGTTTGCGCCATATAAAAATCCTAGGTATGCGATTAGTATTGTTGTTGAGCATGGAGGGGCCGGGAGTTCAGGAGCAGCACCAATTGCAAAAAAAATTATTAAAAAAGTATTAGATAGACATCAATTAAGAAAAAAATATCAATTAGATTTATTTAAGGAAGCTTAAAATTATGCAGCAACAATTTCTAAAAAATAATATTAGTTTAAAAGATAAAATAGGTGCTTTAGATTTTAAGCTAGTTTTTTTAATACTATTATTAGGAATTATTAGTTTTTTTACAATGTATTCAACGGAACAAGGAAAGTTAGGTTATTATACTCAAAGTCACATATATAGATTTTGTATTTTTTTTGTAATTTTTTTTATTTGTGCTTTTTTAAAACTTCAGTTTTGGCACAAATTTACTAATTTATTTTATTTTTTAGTTATAATATTATTATTAGCAGTCGATTTTTTTGGTATAGCAGCCTCAGGCTCAACTCGTTGGATTAATTTATTTGTTTTTAACCTTCAGCCTTCCGAGTTAATGAAAGTTGCTCTAATTATTTTTTTAGCAAAATACTATAATAAAATCTCTATAGATGAGGTAAGTCGTGTTAAGTCAATGGTTATTCCTAGTTTTGCTTTATTTTTGCCTGTTGCGCTTGTTATTTCACAGCCAGACCTAGGTACAGCACTATTAATTATGATAGGTGGCCTAGCTGTGGTTTGGTTAGCAGGACTTAAGCTTAAGTATTTTATGTTTTCTTTTGTTACATTTATGTGTTCAATGCCAGTTGTAATAGCATTTTTAAAACCCTATCAAAAATTACGAATCCTTACATTTCTAAATCCTGAAAGAGACCCATTGGGAGCTGGCTATCAAATTATACAATCAAAAATTGCTGTGGGTTCAGGAGGTATTTTTGGCAAAGGTTTTTTAAAAGGAAGTCAAAGTTATTTAGACTATTTGCCAGAAAAACACACAGATTTTATATTTACATTATTTTCAGAAGAGTTTGGGTTTATTGGATGTATTTTTTTATTATTAATTTATATGTTAATTCTTTATAGAATTACTAAAATTGGGCAAAAATCTAAGAGTAATTTCGCCAAACTGTATTGTTTTGGCTTTGCTGTTGCTTTTTTTACCTATGTTGTCATCAATATGTCTATGGTTTTAGGATTATTACCAATTGTTGGCGCTCCATTACCTATTATGTCTTACGGAGGATCCTCAATGCTTTCAATGATGATTGGACTAGGCATTGTAATGAGTTGCAACATCCATAACGAAGATAGATTATAAATAAATTAAAAAACTTAATGCACAACCTGAGATTGTTTTTAATATCTAAATAAATAAAATTTTCTCTTGTTTAAAACAGCTATACCGTGTTTAATTTATAAAAATGTTTAAAAAATTACGTGCAGAAAAAAGCCAAAACCTTAATCATAGTGGAAGATCATATATTGGTGAAACTCTTCAGCTAGAAGGAGACCTAAGGTCTTCAGGATGCGTTGATGTTGCGGGACTTATAAATGGAAATGTTTTTGTATCCGACATGACGGTTGCTGAAAGTGGCTCTGTAAGAGGAATTATTGAAGCTGGCAACATAGAAATTAATGGACACGTTGAAGGAAAAGTAACTGCTGATACAATTATCATTGGCAAAAGCGCAGTAATTAAAGGAGATATTTTTTTTAGAAAAACTTTAAGAACAGAAGAAGGCGCAGATATAGACGGTTACATTAAAAGAGTTAATAATGGCAAGTCCAACACTGAAGAAGATATTGCTATTGAAGAAATTGTTGAAAGATCACCATCACCAGTTAAAAGTAAACCTATTCATGTGGTGCAGCATAAAGAAGCCGTTTAAATTGTCACCCTACACCAAAGTATAAAATAATATATAAACAAAATTGCTATGAGAGAAGATTTAAATAAAAAGTCTTCAGTAGGAGTTATTGGTGCAGGAATCCAAGGTGTCTGCATAAGTCTTTTTCTTATAAAAAAAGGTTTTAAAGTAACTATTATAGATAAAGAAGATCCAGGAAAGGAATCTGCGTCGTACGGTAACGCTGGTCACTTTTCCCCATACGCCTCTGTACCAATAAACAGACCAGATATATTAGCAGATATACCATCAATGTTATTAAATTCAACGGGACCATTAGCTTTGCAATGGAATTATATACCAAAAATGATTCCATGGTTTTTAAAATTTATAAAAAACTGTAGTAAAACAAAAATGATGCATACGGCAAAGTACATGCATCAAATTTTAGATTTAGCTTTACCAGCATATGATGAACTCTTTCAAGATATTGATATTTCAAATCTAGTAGAAAGCAAAGGCATAATATATTTTTGGACTGACAAAGATCTTAAAAGCAGGGATTTAGAAATTAAAATTAGAAATGAACTTGGGGTAAAGCAACAATTATTGACACCACATGAAATTCATGATCTTGAACCACATATAAAAAAATTTTACCATGGCGGAATTTTGTATCCAAACGCAAAGCATGCAAGAAATCCTAAAAAAATTTTATTAAAATTATTTGATTTATTTTTAAAAAAAGGTGGCTTATTTGAAAAACAAAACGTCAAAACAATAAATTTTTTACAAAATAGCAAACCTGAAATTAAAACAGAATTAAAGTCTTATATTTTTGATAAAGCTGTTATTGCATGTGGTGCGTTCTCTAAAAAATTAACGGATCAAGTTGACGAAAAAATTCCATTAGAAACTGAAAGAGGATACCATATTCATTTTAAAGGATTTGATCATTTATTATCTCGCCCTGTTATATATTTAAACAAAGGTTTTGGTATTACACCCATGGAACAAGGGTTAAGAGTGGTTGGAACAGTCGAATTTGGAGGCCTAGAGAATCCCCCGAGTAAAAAAAGGATTTTAAATCTAGTAAATAACGCAAAGTATCTTTTCCCAGAACTTAAACAGCATAATGATGAATGGTTAGGTTTTAGACCTACTTTGCCTGATTTTTTACCGATTATGGGTCCATCAAAAAATTACAAAAATTTATTTTATTCTTTTGGGCACCACCATCTTGGGTGGACCCTAGGAGCTATTTCAGGAAAAATTATTTCTAGTATGATAGCGGAGGAAAATACAAATTTGAATCTATCAGTATATAACTCAAAAAGATTTAGTTAGGAAACAATTTGCTTTCAAAAAATAAAACAGCTTATATTTTTCTTATATTAGCAACTTTATTTTGGTCAGGTAATTTTATCGTAGGTAAAGCAGCAAGTATTTTTGAAATTCCTCCCTTTACTTTAAATTTTTATAGATGGACTTTTGCATGGTTAATTTTAGCTCCACTTACTCTTAAAGAAATCATAAAAAAAAAAGAGCATATATTAGAAAATATAAAACTTATTTTAGTTTTAGGAATTACCAGTATTACTGTTTTTAATTCTATAGTTTATTATTCACTAAATTTTACCCAAGTAATTAGTGGAGTGTTAATGATTTCCACTATTCCAGTTATGATAATTTTATTCAGTTGGATATTTAAAATTGAAAAAACCAATATTTATCAGATCTTAGGAGTTATTTTATCACTTATAGGTGTTGCTATAATAGTTACAAAAGCAAATATGGATTTATTAATTAACCTGAATTTTAATAAAGGTGATTTATGGATGGTGATAGCAATGTTTTCTTGGGCAATGTATTCAGCTTTATTAAGAAAAAAAAAATTTGAACTTTCTCAATTATCACTTTTGGAGGTGATAATATCTGCTGGTCTAATTTTATTGGCTCCAGCTTATTTAATAGAAATGTATTTAGGGTTTAAATTAAATATAAATTTACCTTTTATTTTAACTTTAGGTTATGTAGTTCTTTTTCCTGGTCTGGCTTCGTTTATTTTCTGGATTAAAGGAATAGCAATAATTGGATCAAATAGATCGGGAATATTTTTACATCTAATGCCAATTTTTAGTACAGTATTAGCTATATTAATATTTAAAGAAAAATTCATGAATTATCATTTATATGGAGCAATTTTTATAATTGGTGGAATTTTTTTATCATCTAGGAAAATAAAAAATGGTTAAACATTTAACATCAGAACAAAAAGTTATTTTATTAAGAGAAGGTACAGAACCACCTGGATCAAGTTCTTTAAATCATGAAAAAAGAGAAGGGGATTACCTTTGTGCAGCTTGTGGGACCAAGTTGTTTGAATCAAAAAGCAAATATGAAAGTGGTTCTGGATGGCCATCCTTTTTTGAATCATTACCAGGT
>Ga0209403_10003939_pt1 | contig 16432 bp, 18 predicted proteins | sample ArcticOcean_MG_C_8_FD_187440 | JGI IMG/M metagenome (GOLD analysis project Ga0209403, IMG submission 187440) | Marine microbial communities from western Arctic Ocean - ArcticOcean_MG_CB11_86 (SPAdes) (version 2) | ecosystem: Environmental > Aquatic > Marine > Oceanic | place: Arctic Ocean... | reverse complement strand
GTACCGGATCTCGGTGGACGGCGTCGCGCACCGGGTTTCGGTGGGGGGCTGACCACCGTGTCCGACACCGGTCCTACGGCAGGGAGCCATCCGCGGGACAGCCGGGGCCTGGTGCCGCCGTTGCCGACCACTGGAAGTTCCAGGCCAACCGCCACGGCAAGGTGGCGGTTGGTCGGCTGCGACACCTGACCTCCGCCACGACGAGGTCTGCTCGTGGGGCCAGCACGGTGACGCGACACGGCGGGTCTGATCAGCTCAGGCCCACCCGATCGGAACCGGGGAAACTGCGCCACGTCGGCTTGCCGGCTGGCCTGAGGCCCGGCGTCTCCGGCCGGTAGCATCGGTGCTCCGCGGCTGCCTGAAAGGTGTCAGACGACCCCAGCCCCGGTACCCGGTGTCATGCACCCCGGGCCCACCATCCACAACCCGTCAATCACGGCCCGCACGGGTCGCCGACAGGAGTCGTCATGACCAGTTCGCCTGCTTCCCCTGCCCCGCAGGGGTCTCTGCCACTCGCCGACGACCACCGTGTCGCCGACATCGCCCTCTACGGGTTCGGGCGCAACGAGATCCGCCTGGCCGAGCACGAGATGCCCGGCCTGATGGCCCTGCGGGCCGAGTTCGTCGACGAGCAGCCGCTGGCGGGAGCCCGGATCAGCGGCTCGCTCCACATGACCATCCAGACGGCGGTGCTCGTCGAGACCCTGACCATCCTCGGGGCCGAGGTCCGTTGGGCCAGCTGCAACATCTTCTCCACCCAGGACCACGCAGCCGCCGCCGTCGTCTGCGGCCCTGACGGATCCCCGGACGACCTACGCGGCGTGCCCGTCTTCGCATGGAAGGGCGAGACCCTCGAGGACTACTGGTGGGCCACCCGGAAGATCCTGGAGTGGCCCTGTGGTCGGGGCCCCAACCTCATCCTGGACGACGGTGGCGACGCCACCATGCTGGTCCACAAGGGTGCCGAGTACGAGGCGGCCGGCGTCGTCCCCGAACCGGCTGACGACGACCCCGAGGAGTGGCTGGTGGTGCTGGCAACCCTGGGAGCCTCGCTGGAGGACGACCCCGGGCGCTGGACCCGGATCGCCGCCGGTATCCGGGGCGTCTCCGAGGAGACGACCACCGGCGTCCACCGGCTCTACCAGATGCTGGAGGCGGGCGAGCTGCTGTTCCCGGCCATCAACGTCAACGATGCGGTCACCAAGTCCAAGTTCGACAACCTCTACGGCGTCCGGCACTCGCTCATCGACGGCATCAACCGGGGCACCGACGTGATGATCGGCGGGAAGACGGCCGTGGTCTGTGGTTTCGGCGACGTGGGCAAGGGCTGCGCCGAGTCGCTGCGAGGCCAGGGAGCCCGGGTGATCATCACCGAGGTGGACCCCATCTGCGCCCTCCAGGCCGTCATGCAGGGCTACGAGGTGAACACCCTGGAGCGGGTCATCGACGAGGCCGACATCTTCGTCACGGCCACCGGTTGCAGGGGCATCATCACCGCCGAGCACATGGGTCGCATGAAGCACCAGGCCATCGTCGGCAACATCGGCCACTTCGACAACGAGATCGACATGGCCGGCCTGCAGCGGATGTCAGACGTCCAGCGGGTCAACATCAAGCCCCAGGTGGACGAGTTCGTCTTCCCCGACGGGCACTCCATCATCATGCTCTCCGAAGGTCGCCTGCTGAACCTGGGCAACGCCACCGGCCACCCGAGTTTCGTGATGTCGGCCAGCTTCTCGAACCAGGTCCTGGCCCAGATCGAGCTGCACCTCCACGCCGAGGACCTCGGGATCGCGGTCCTGACGCTGCCCAAGTCGCTGGACGAGAAGGTTGCCAGGCTCCACCTGGACGCCCTGGGCGTGCGCCTGACGGAGCTTTCCACCGACCAGGCCGACTACCTGGGCGTGCCCGTCGACGGCCCGTTCAAGCCCGACCACTACAGGTACTGACCTCCGTGCCCGGGCGACCGATGCCGGTCCTATGATTCCTCCCCGTGCGGAGCACGGTGGTCGGAGTGGTCGGGGGTAGCGGAGCAGGCAAGACCACGCTCGTACGGGGCCTGGTGGATCGTCTCGGCTCCGATGCCTCGGTGCTCTGGTTCGACGAGTACTACCACGACCTGGTCCACCTCAGCTCGGCCGAGCGTGCCGTGGTCAACTTCGACCATCCGGACTCCCTGGACGTCGACCTGCTGCTCGCCCACCTGGCGGCCCTGCTGGCCGGCCGGCCGGCCGAGGTGCCGGTGTACGACTTCTCGAGCCACACGCGGACCGGCGGAACCCGACGGGTGGAGCCGGGGCCGGTTGTGGTGGTCGACGGAATCCTCGTGCTGGCCTTCCCCGCGATCCGTGGGTGCCTCGACGTCTCCGTCTTCGTGGATGCACCACCCGAGGTGCGCCTGGCCCGGCGGTTGGACCGCGACGTGCGGGAGCGGGGTCGGACCCCGGAGAGCGTGCGTGCCCAGTTCGCTGCGACGGTGGCGCCCATGCACGAGGCCTTCGTGTCACCGTGCAGGACGTTCGCCGACCTGGTGCTCGACGGCCAGGGCGACCTTTCGGCGAACCTGGACCTGATCCTGGACCGTCTGGCGGCCGTGGCGGTGACTTCCGGGGGCCCTGCCTGAACGGCCCCCTGCCTGTAGCCGGCCCGAAGCCTGACCCAGGCCTGCCTGGCTGCGGTCAGTCCTGTCACGGGCCCTACCTAGGGTCGCAACCATGACCCGGCCCGCGATCCTGCGAACCCTCCGGCACGACTTCCGGAACGCGGACGCGGCTGGATCCTGCGGGGGTAGGTGCCCGCTCGGACGGGGCGGGACGTGCAGCGGGTGCGTAGCCGACATCCCCGCCGATCGCGTGGGCGGAGGTTCGCGGGTGGGCCCGGTGTGGGCGCTGGGGTCCTACGCAGGCGATGCGGGGCGGCTGGTCCGGGCCCTCAAGTACGGCAACGTGCGCGGGCCGGTCGGTGCGCTCGGCTCGGCCCTGGCAGGCCTGGCGGTGGGTTCTGACCCGGTAGCCGGTTTCGACGTCGTGACCTGGGTTCCGACCACCGTCGAACGTCGCGCCCAGCGCGGGTTCGACCAGGCCGAGCTGCTTGCCCGCTCGACGGCCCGTGGTCTCGGGGTCCGATCCCGCCGACTGCTGCTACGTGCCCCCGGCGCCGGCCAGACGTCGCTACCGGGTCGGGCCCGGCGCTCGGGTCCGGTCCTCCGGGCACGTCGGGTCCCCGCCGGAGCCCGGATCCTGCTCGTCGATGACGTGGTCACGACCGGAGCCAGCCTCACTACGGCCTCCGACGCCCTGCTTGCCGCCGGGGCCCGATCGGTCCGCTCGGTGGTGGTCGCAGCCACCCCGGCGCCCGGTTGGAGGCCTGACGGCGGGGGATGGGTCCACCGCTAGGGTCGCGCCGTGAACGAGCCCATGGACATGTCTGACGCCGACGGGTCCGGACTTTCGGATGCGGAGGTACGTGACGCCCTCCCAGAGGATCTCGACGCCCGCGGCCTGGTCGGTCCGTACGTGTTCCCCGACAACGACCGGCGCCGGATCCCCGGGATGATCTACCTGCTGCTGGCAGCTATCACGGTGGTCGTGACGATGCTCTCCGAAGGCTCGCCGCTGGTCGACGGGGGCCTCTACGTCGGAGCCGCCGGGCTGGCCCTGCTGGGGGCCTACCACCTCCAGGCGGGCTGGAGCCTCGGCACCGACGACGCCGACGCCCTGGTGGCCGCCGTACGCGAGGTCGGCTTCCCGGTGGGCCACGCCTCGGCGCAGATGGCCTGGCGGGGGCTTCGGAGCCGACCCACATGGCGGGTGCTGGTCTATTCCAACGAGTCGCCGCCGGAGCGCCGGGGCCTCGTGTTCGTCGACGGCGTGGACGGGTCGGTGGTGGCCTCCCACACCGAGGTGAACCCCGAGGACTGGGCAACCGGGTCCTGACCATCCCGGCGATGTCGGCGGCGGTCCGTCCAACCGTCGATGCAGCTCCACCAGATGGGCGATAGTTTCGCTGTCATGCGGATCAACGGCTTCCTTGCGGTAACCGGCGCCCTCGTGCTGGCCCTGGCACTGGTGCTCCTCCTCACCCCGGTCTCCTCCACCTTCGCCGACCCGTGCGGCAGCGTGTTGGTGCCCACCAAGGTGCACTACTCGGATGGCGGCGAGATGGTGCACGCGAACACGCCGCCATGTCGTGACGCCCGCATGGCCCGACTCCCCGCCGGCCTCGTGGTCGGTGTGGCCGGGATCGCGGTCGGGGTGGCCTCAGTCGTATCGGGGCGCCGCAGGGGCTGAACCCCTCGTGCCGGGCACCACCTACCCGGCTCTACTGACCACCGGGCGGCCACTGGTACGCTGGATGGCCGGAAACCAGATCCCCCGGATGGCCCGCACCTCGTGTCGGCTGCCACCCGGAGCGGGACCATCTCTACTGGAGGGCGACCACAACGATGCTCGATGGCAACTGGCGTGAGGTCGTGGATCGGGGCCTGATCCCGATCGGCCGGAGCCTCCGGCGAACCGGCATCAGCGCCGACGTGGTGACCCTCATAGGCATCCTGATGGCTGCGGCTGCGGCCGTGGCCATAGGCCTCGGCTACCTGAGGCTGGGCTTCCTCCTGCTGGTGCTGACCGGAATACCGGACGCCCTGGACGGAGCGGTGGCCAAGGCCTCCGGCACCTCCTCGTCGCGCGGCGCCTACTTCGACTCGGTGGCCGATCGACTCACCGATGCGCTCCTGTTCGGCGGCGTGGCCTGGCACCTGGCCACCATCCGCACGGACCACATGATGATGCTGCCGGTGGCGATCATGGCCACGGCGATGTTCATCTCCTACCAGCGGGCCAAGGCCGAGTCGCTGGGCTACGACGCCAAGGGCGGGCTCATGGAGCGCGCCGAGCGGTTCATCGTCCTGGCCTTCGGCCTCCTGTTCTCCGAGATCCTCCTCCCGGTCCTCTGGGTGATGCTGGTGCTCAGCCTGTTCACCGCGGGTCAGCGCTTCGTGAAGGTCTGGCGTCAGGCCACGTCGGACCGGGAGGTTCCCGTTCGGCCGGCCGTGGACCTGCGTCGGCGGGCCCGTTCCGCCCGTCGCACGGATCGCCGTCAGCGCCACGGTTCGTGGCGACCCTCGTCGCGCTCCTGACCGGTTCGCTCCGGACCGGCAGGTTCCCGACCGTCGGCCCCCGGGACGCCGGTACCTGGTGGAGGTCGTGAAGACGCCTCGGATAGTCACCGCCTTCCGCCTAGCCGCGTGGCTGGCACGGGTCGTGCCGGCCCGGCCGGGCGCCATGGCCGCCAGGACCATGGGGCGGATCGTCGGCTACATGGATGGCGACCGGCGGCGGATCGTGGAGCGGACCCTCCGCAGGTCCAGGTCGGTGGACCTGGGTGGCGCCGAGATGAGGCGCAGTGTCGACGCCGTCTTCGCCTCCTACGCCGACTACTACTTCCACAGCTTCCGGCTGCCGGCAATGACGCCGACCCAGGTGGTCGACGGGTTCACAGAGGAGGGCTACGAGCTGATCGCCGAGGCCCGCGGGGCGGGCAACGGCGTGATCATGGCCATGCCCCACCTGGGTAGCTGGGAGTGGGCGGCGCACTGGCTGATGCTGCGCCACGACGTGCCCGTCGGCTGTGTGGTCGAAATGCTCGAGCCGCCCGAGCTGTTCGAGTGGTACCGCGGCCTGCGGGACTCCCTGGGCATGAAGGTCGTCGGCCTGGGTCCCAGCGCCGGTACCGAGACCATGGCGATGCTGCGGGAGAACCGTGCCGTCTGCCTTCCCAGCGACCGCCACGTCGGGGGAGCAGGCGTCGAGGTCGAGTTCTTCGGAGAACGGACGACGCTGCCTGCCGGTCCGGCCACCCTCGCCCTGCGTACAGGTGCCGTGCTGCTGCCGATAGCCGTCTACGACCATCCCGGTGGCTGCCACGGCGTGGTCCGGCCGGCGGTTCCCGCGGTCCGCGAGGGACGGCTACGTGACGACGTCACCCGGATCACACAGTTGCTGGCCGCAGAGCTGGAGGTGCTGATATCACGTGCCCCGGAGCAGTGGCACCTCCTGCAGCCCAACTGGCCGTCGGACCGGAACCCGGAAGTCGGTGGCGGTACCGGCGATGTTCCCGGCGGTGCAGCCGGGGACGACGGCTAGCGTCGGTCGACATGAGGATCGGCCTCATCTGCCCGTACAGCCTGACCATCCCCGGTGGTGTCCAGGGCCAGGTGCTCGGCCTCGCCAGGATGCTGCGCTCCTCCGGCCACCCCACCCGCGTGCTCGGTCCGTGCGACGGCCCGCCGCCCGATGCGGGCGTCACCCCGCTCGGCAACAGCCTCCCGACGGCCGCCAACGGCTCGATGGCCCCGATCGCCCCTGACGTGTCATGCGCCCTGCGCACGATCCGGGCGCTGCGCGACGAGGAATTCGACGTCATCCACCTGCACGAACCGTTGGCTCCCGGTCCGACCACGACCGCACTCTTCCTGGCCGCAGCCCCCATGGTCGGCACCTTCCACGCCGCTGGCGGAAGCCTCGCCTACGACGTCATGAATCGTGGGGTGCGGTGGCTGAACCGTCGCCTGGACCGGTCCTTCGCCGTATCCGAGGATGCTGCGGCCATGGCGTCGGCATCCCTCGGCGGCGAGTACGAGATCCTCTTCAACGGGGTCGAGGTGCATCGGAGCCGCGAGGTGGCTCCATGGCCGACGGAGGGCCCGACCGTCTTCTTCATCGGGCGCCACGAGCCTCGCAAGGGTCTCACGGTGCTGCTCGACGCCATGTCGCACCTGCCGGCCAACGTACGGCTCTGGGTGGCCGGCGACGGCCCTGAGACCGAGGCCCTGCGGTCCCGGGTGGCAGGCGACGGCAGGATCAGCTGGTTGGGCCGGATCTCGGACGAGGAGCGCACGGCCAGGATCCGGGGTGCGGACGTGTTCTGCACGCCTTCCCTCAGGGGCGAGTCGTTCGGGGTGGTGCTCCTGGAGGGCATGGCCTGCGACACGCCTGTCGTGGCCAGCGACATTCCCGGCTACTCCAAGGTGGCGCGGGGAGGCCTGGACGCCCTGCTGGTGCCTCCGGATGATGCCGCTGCCCTGGGAACGGCCATGGACAAGGTCCTCCGCAATCCCGACCTCGCCGCCCGTCTCGTGGCCAGCGGTCGGACACGGGCCGAGGAGTTCTCGATGCGCCGCCTCGCCGACAGGTACATCGAGGCCTACGAGGACGTCGTGGCCTGAGGGCGACGACTGCCCGGAAGTCGGGAGGACGGGTGAGCCCTGTGGGTCGGCGGCGGGCGTAGCATGTATGCCGTCCACAAGGATCACCCCGAGCGGTGGTCACACGCCAGCGAGCCGTCACGAGGCCGTAGCCCATGTCTCCTCTCCGCAGCACCGTCACCCTCCCCGCGGTCGTCGTCGGGTTGGCCACGTTCCTGGTCGTCCTGATCCCCGGCCCGGGCCTTCCGGTCGCCATCGTGACCGGGGCCATCGTGGCCGCGGCTTTCGCCCGGGTCGTTTCGGGTCGTGCCGTCGGGGTCGTCAGGCGCAGCCTGAATGCGCGCCCCGCGCATGTGGGGGAGTTCCCGCGCCTGCACAACACGGTCGGTGGCCTCTGCCTGACCCACGGCATCGACCTCCCCGAACTCTTCGTGATCGACTCGCCGGCGGGGAACGCGGCTGCGATGGCCGGACGGGAAGGAACCTCCATGGTCCTGACCACCGGCGCGGTCGACCGGCTGGGCCTCGTCGAGTTGGAGGCCCTCGTCGCCCACCTCCTGGTGCGGTGCGGCGAGGATGGCCTTAGGGCTGACACGACGAGGGCTTCAATGGGTCGCCTGGCCGGCCCCCGTCTGGTCGCGACTGCGGACGCCGGGCCGGATCGGTTGATGCAGGTCGACTTCGACGGAGCGGACCTGACGCGCTTCCCACCCGGGATGCAGACCGCCCTGCAGGCCCTCGCCGACCTGGGTACGGAGGTTGACGCTCCCCGGTCGACCTTCCGTCTCTGGCTGCTGCAGCCTGATGGCCGTACCGACGTCAGGACGACGTCGCATCCAACGGTCGAGGTGCGAATCGCGGCACTGGGGGAGTGCTGAGACCGTGATCGTCGGATATCGCCTCCCTGGTCTCCGGCTGTCGGGCCTCGCCGTGCTGGGCCTCGCCCTGCTCGCCGTTGGGTGCGGGGGTGGCGAACAGGCCGCTCCGGCTCCGACCCTTGGAACCCTCGCTCCTGCGACGGCCTCCGAGGTCGTGACCACCGATACGGAACCCGTAGCCGTGACCGACACGTCGGCAGGTGGGGATGCAGCCACCGTGGATGCCTCCACGACCACCACCATCGGCCTTGCCACAACGACGACAATTCCCGGTTGGGCCGGGCCCGTACATCCGTTGACCGGCCTGCCCGCCGTGGACGGGACCGTCGACCGACCGGCCCTGGTCGTCAAGATCGGCAACAACGACTCGAAGTCCTTGCCCCAGCTCGGGCTGGAGGACGCCGACGTCGTATACGAGGTGCACATCGAGAACGGGGTCACCCGGTTCCTGGCCGTGTTCCAGAGCGAGGTCCCGGCGCTGGTCGGCCCTGTCCGATCGGCGCGCTCCAGCGACATCGACCTCATCGGCAACCTGAACCGCCCCTCCTTCGCCTACTGGGGAAGCAACGAGGGCGTGGGGGCCGAGGTGGAGCAGGCCATCGACCTGGGGACGTTCGTGGCGCTCACCACGACCGGCCAGGGCCAGTACCTCTTCTCGAGGGACGCTGGTCGTGGCGAGGCGCCCTACAACGGCTTCTTCGACGCCGCCGCCGCCGCCCTGGTGGCCGCCGGGTCGGCGCCCGACCCCATCTTCACATTCGGCGGCCCGTCGGCATCGGCGGTTCCAATCCGTGGCGTCCGTTGGATGGCACCCAGGCGTGACATCGACTGGGTATGGGACTACGTGTCGGCCAGATGGCTGCGGTACCACCGCGGCGTGCCGCTCGTAGGCGCCGACGGTGCCCACCTGGCTGCCGACAACGTCCTGCTGCTCTTCGTGGACTACCGCACGTCGGCCGCCGACCTGCTCTCACCACAGGCCATCTCCACAGGTTCGGGAGACGGTTGGCTGCTGAGGGACGGCACGGTCACCGGCGTGACCTGGAGCCGACCGTTCATCGCCGATGGCTGGTCCCTGGCGGACGACGACACGGGCGAGGCGGTATTCCTGCGTTCCGGGCGCACCTGGGTGGCCCTGGCCAAGATGGGCGAGGGGAAAGTCCTCGACCCGGCCGAGGTGGCCGAGCTGATCGGCTGAGGCCACCGGCCACGGCCCGCCCGTTCCGGCTGGATGGTCGGCCCGATCCCGGTCCTAGACTGCGAGCCATGAGCGATGTGGTCAGAGCGACCGGTACCCAGTTGGTGAAGCGGGGCCTGGCAGAGATGCTCAAGGGCGGCGTCATCATGGACGTCGTGGATCCTGCCCAGGCCAAGATCGCCGAGGACGCCGGCGCCACCGCCGTCATGGCCCTGGAGCGCGTGCCGTCCGACATCCGGCGGGACGGCGGCGTGGCCCGCATGTCGGATCCCGAGATGATCCTGGGTATCCAGGAGGTCGTCACCATTCCCGTGATGGCCAAGGCCCGCATCGGCCACTTCGCCGAGGCCCAGGTCCTGCAGGCCCTGGACGTCGACTACGTCGACGAGAGCGAGGTCCTCACGCCGGCCGACGAGGCGCACCACATCGACAAGTGGGCCTTCGACGTGCCGTTCGTGTGCGGCGCCACCAACCTGGGCGAGGCCCTCCGGCGCATCTCCGAGGGCGCCTGCCTGATCCGCTCCAAGGGCGAGGCCGGGACCGGCAACATCGTGGAGGCCGTCAGGCACCTCCGGTCGATCATCGGTGACATCCGCAGGATCACACAGGCCGACCAGGCCGAGCTCTTCGACTGGGCGAAGCGCCTCCAGTCGCCGTTGCCCCTGGTCCAGGAGATCGCCGAGACCGGTGAGCTGCCGGTTCCGATGTTCTGCGCAGGAGGCATCGCCACGCCTGCCGACGCATCGCTGGTCATGCAGCTCGGGGCCCAGGCGGTGTTCGTGGGATCCGGCATCTTCAAGAGCGACGATCCGGCGCCGCGGGCCCGTGCGATCGTGGAGGCGGTGACCAACTTCCGCGATGCGGCGATGGTGGCGAAGGTCAGCCGAGGCCTGGGTGACGCCATGCCCGGCCTGGAGATGGACTCACTGGAGACCCGGCTCGCCGACCGGGGCTGGTAGGTACCCCTCCTCATGAAGGTCGGCGTGCTCGCCCTCCAGGGGGCGTTCGCCCGACACTCCGAGGTCCTGACCGGGCTGGGTGCTGTGCCGCTGGAGGTACGCACCCCGGAGGACCTGGAGGCCGTGGACGCCATGGTCATGCCTGGTGGAGAGTCCACCACCATGTCCATGCTGCTCGACTCGTCGGGCCTCCACACGCCGCTGGCCGAACGCCTGGCTGATGGCCTGCCGGTGCTCGGTACCTGTGCCGGGATGATCCTCCTGGCCGTCCGGGTGACCGACGGCCGTCCCGACCAGCGTTCCTTCGGCGCGATCGACGTCGACGTCCGACGCAACGGCTACGGCCGCCAGATCGACTCATTCGAGGACCAGTTTCCTGTCACGGGGCTGGACGGTCCGTTCCACGGCGTCTTCATCCGGGCACCGGTGGTCGAGCGGGTCGGAACGGCCGTGGAGGTCCTTGCCCGGGTGGACGGGATCCCCGTGCTCTGCCGTGAGGGTTCCGTGCTGGTCTCTTCATTCCATCCCGAGATGTCCGGCGACGGACGCATCCACGAACGGTTCCTCGACCTGGCGTTCGGCGCCGGAACGTCGACGGGCCCGAGGTAGATAGGCCGGCCAGGCCAGACAGAACATCCACCAGTCGAGAAGGGGACCACATGTCCGGCCATTCCAAGTGGGCGACCATCAAGCACAAGAAGGGCGCCGCCGACGCGAAGCGCGGCAAGCTCTTCGCCAAGTTGATCAAGCAGGTGGAGGTGGCGGCCCGGCAGGGTGGCGGCGACCCGGACATCAACCCGACGCTGCGGACCATGTTCCAGAAGGCCCGGGACTCCTCGGTGCCGCTGGACACCATCGAACGGGCGGTGAAGCGGGGCACCGGTGAGCTGGAGGGCGTCGACTACGAGTCGATCACCTACGAGGGCTACGCCCCGCACGGGGTGGCCCTCTACATGGAGACGCTGACGGACAACCGCAACCGCACGGGATCCGAGGTCCGGTCGCTGCTCTCCAAGAACGGTGGTTCGCTGGCCGAGCCGGGTGCGGTGGCATGGCAGTTCGAGCGCAAGGGCGTGGTCCTGCTGGACGGCGCGGTCGACGAGGACGAGATCATGGTGGTGGCCCTGGACGCAGGCGCCGAGGATCTCGTGGACGAGGACGGGACGTGGCGCCTCACCTGTGAGGCCACCGACCTGCCCGGCGTGCGCGAGGCGCTCGAGGCCGCCGAGGTCCCGTTCCTGAACGCCGAGGTGACGATGCTGGCCACGACCACGGTCGCCATCGACAACGCCGAGCATGCGAGGGCCGTTCTGCGGCTGCTGGACATACTCGACGACAACGACGACATCCAGGACGTCCACGCCAACTTCGACATTCCGGTCGAGGTCCTGGAGGCACTCGAGGACTGACGCACAGCAGGGTTCTCCGGTTTCCCGAAGCGTCGCGCCCATTGTCAGCCCTGTCGACCGCTGGCCTGCCGCGGCGATCGGCCCGGCCGCCGGGGTGACCGACCTCCGCGGTGGTCACCGCTAGAGTCGTACACATGTTCGTTCTGGGTATCGACCCCGGCCTGACCCGGTGTGGCTACGGCGTGGTCTCGCGTACCGGTCGACGGCTACGCGCCGAGGCCGCCGGTGTGATCCGGACGTCGCCGGAGACCGACCTGGCCTATCGCCTCGCGGAGCTCCAGGGCGAGGTCAGGGCGCTGATCCGGGAGTACCGGCCCGACGAGGTGGCCATCGAGCGGGTGCTGTTCCAGGTGAACGTCCGCACGGCCATGCAGACCGGCCAGGCCTCCGGAGTGGTCATGGCCGAGGCCGCCGCTGCGGGATGCGAGGTGGCCCTCTATTCGCCGAACGAGGTCAAGTCGGCGGTGGCCGGATGGGGCGGTGCCGACAAGGACCAGGTGGAGCAGATGGTCCGCACCCAGCTGGGGATCACCACGCCACTTAGTCCAGTGGACGCGGCCGATGCCCTGGGCGTGGCGCTCTGCCACCTTGCGATGCTTCCGCCCGTTCGCGGGCCGGGTCGGACGGCCGGACAGGCGGTGGTCCGGTGATCGGTTCACTGCGGGGTCGCCTGCTGGAGCGCTTCGACCTGGGCGAGGTCCTGGTCGAGGTGGGGGGTGTCGGCTACCGGGTGGTGGTCACGCCCACCACGGCGGTCCGCCTGGGTGACGTCGGGACCGAGGTGTTCCTGCACGTCCACCACCACATCCGCGAGGCCGACCAGACGCTCTACGGATTCCTGGAACGCGCCGAGAGGGCATGCTTCGAGAGCCTCCTGTCGGCCCACGGCGTCGGTCCCTCACTGGCCCTGTCGGTGCTCGGCGTGCACGGTCCGGCCGAGTTGGCGCGGGTCCTGGCCGATGACGACCTTGGGGCGCTCTGCCTGGTGCCCGGCGTCGGCAAGAAGACCGCCGCCCGGCTGCTCGTCGAGCTGAAGAACTCCCTCGACCTGCCGATCGACGGCGTTCCCGCCACCGGTGACGGGACCACGGTTGGTCGCACCGCCGTATCGGAGGTCCAGGAGGCCCTCGGCGGCCTCGGCTACAGCTCCGACGAGGTGCGGGCCGTGCTCGTCGACCTGGGCGGGGACGACTCGGCGGCCCTGCTTCGCGAGGCGCTGCAGCGCCTGGCGCGGGCGTAGGAGGCCGGCCATGCGAGACGAGCTCCTCTCAGCGGACCGGGATCCGGAGGTCGACGACGTGGAGGTCGAGGCCGGCCTACGACCGCGACGCCTCGACGAGTTCGTCGGCCAGGCCGAGCTGAAGGGCCACCTCAGGGTGATGCTGGAGGCGGCCCGCCGGCGGGGGCAGGCGGCTGACCACTTCCTCTTCGCCGGTCCGCCGGGACTGGGCAAGACCACCCTGGCCCACATCGTGGCCGCTGAGATGGCCGCTGAGATGCACGTCACCTCGGGCCCGGCCCTGGAGCGTGCCGGTGACCTGGCGGCCATCCTGACCAAGTTGGAACCCGGCGACGTCCTGTTCATCGACGAGATCCACCGGTTGGCCCGGGCCGTGGAGGAGGTCCTCTACCCGGCCATGGAGGACTTCGCCCTGGACATAGTGCTGGGCAAGGGGCCGGCCGCCCGTTCGATCCGGCTCGAGCTTCCACCGTTCACCCTCGTGGGTGCGACGACGCGCACAGGCCTGATCACCGGGCCACTCCGCGATCGGTTCGGCCTCACGGCACGACTCGAGTACTACGAGCCGGCCGATCTGCAGTCCATCGTCACGCGCGCCGCCGGGATCCTCGACGTGGACCTGGACGAGGAAGGTGCCGCGGAGATCGCCCGACGCTCCCGGGGTACGCCACGCATCGGCAACCGGCTGCTCCGCCAGGTCAGGGACTTCGCCCAGGTTGAACGCAGCGGCGTGGTGGACGGCCCGGTGGCGCGCGACGGCCTCGCCTTCTTCGGCGTGGACGACCTGGGCCTCGACAAGCCTTCCCGGGAGATCCTCTCGGTCCTCTGCAGGCGGTTCGATGGTGGGCCGGTGGGGCTCAAGACCCTGTCCATCAGCGTCAGCGAGCCGGAGGACACCGTGGAGGACGTCTACGAGCCGTACCTCATCCAGCAGGGCCTCCTGCACCGCACCCCGAAGGGCCGGGTGGCCACGGCTGCCGCCTACGACCACCTGGGGATGGACAGGCCCCCCGTGCCGGTGCGCCGTGCCGGGTTCCTGTTCGAGGACTGACCAGGCTGACCCGGGCCAGCCGGGCCGACAAGGCCAACCGGACCAGACGGGCCAACCGCCCCCCGGGTGTCATGCGGGCTGACGGGGCCGGACCCCGGCCGTAGGCTGACCGGCCCATGGGACCGGAAGACTTCGCATACCAGCTCCCGGATGCTGCGATTGCCCAGGTGCCCCCGGCGGACCGGCCGGCGGCCCGGCTGCTGGATGCTGTAGGTGACCGCGTCGTGCACCGGACGGTCCGCGACCTGCCATCGCTGCTGGGACCCGGTGACGTGCTGGTGGTCAACGACACCCGCGTGCTGCCCGCCCGATTGCGACTTCGCCGTCGGACCGGGGGAAGCGCCGAGGTGCTGCTGCTGAGGGCACTGGAGGGCGACGGGACCTGGGAGGCCCTGGTACGGCCCAGCCGCAAGCTGCCCGAGGGGACGACCCTGGCAGTGGACGACGACCTCTCGGTGGAGGTCGGCCGGGACCTGGGCGACGGGAGGCGCCACGTCCGGCTGCTCTGCAACGGTCCGGTGCTCGAGGCCGTCCACCGTTGTGGCGAGATGCCGTTGCCCCCGTACCTCACGACGGTCCTGGAGGATCCCGACCGCTACCAGACGGTCTACAGCCGCCGATCCGCGTCGGCGGCGGCCCCGACGGCCGGACTCCACCTGACCGAACAGGTTCTGGACGCCTGCCGGGCAGCCGGAGCACGCATCGAATCGCTGGAGCTGGTGATCGGGCTGGACACCTTCCGCCCGGTCACCGTGGACGACCTGGACGACCACCGGATGCACCGGGAGGACTACTGCGTGCCGGCTACCACCCTGGAGGCCTGTCGTGATGCCAGCAGGGTCATCGCCGTCGGAACCACGACGGTGCGGGCCCTCGAGTCGGCGGCACGCTACGGCGCGGAGGGCCGGACCGACCTCTTCATCCGTCCACCGTTCGACTTCCGGGTCGTGGACGTCCTCCTGACCAACTTCCACCAACCGCGTTCCAGCCTGCTGGTCATGCTCGAGGCCTTCGCCGGTCCCCGCTGGAGGGAGCTCTACGGGACGGCGCTGGCAGACGGCTACCGCTTCCTCTCGTTCGGCGACGCCATGCTCGTGGGCCGGGCCCGTCCAGACAGGTCGGGGGCGTAGTCGTGGGGCCACGCCAGGGCGTGAGCCAGGTCGAGGGACCCGGTCCGTCATGAGGGCCACCTTCACCACCGCCACCACGGACGGCGGAGCCCGGACCGGGCGGGTCGACACCCCCGGCGGGTCGTTCGCCACGCCGTGCTTCATGCCGGTCGGTACCCGAGGAGCCGTGCGCCACCTCTCCTCGGTGGACCTGGTGGACCTGGGCGTCGAGGTGGTGCTGGGCAACACGTACCACCTGATGCTGCGTCCCGGTGCGGAGGTGGTCCGGAACCTGGGCGGACTCGGGAAGTTCGCCGCCTGGGAGGGCGTGACGCTCACCGACAGCGGCGGATACCAGATCTTCTCCCTGAAGCCGAAGGTCGACGATTCCGGGGCGACCTTCAGGTCCAGCTACGACGGGTCCACACACGTGCTCACCCCGGAGACGGCGGCATCCGTGCAGGCGGATCTGGGGGCCGACATCCAGATGGTCCTGGACGTCTGTCCGGCGCTGCCCGCCGACGAACCCGTCCTGCGCCGGGCGGTGGAGCGGACGGCGGCATGGGCGGCCCGTGGCCGCCGGGCGTTCCTGGACCACCCGGACGCCACCGCACGCCAGTGCCAGTTCGGCATAGTGCAGGGCGGGGTGGACCCGGTGCTGCGGGCCGAGAGCACCCGGCGGACACTCGAGGTGGGCTTCGACGGCTACGCCGTCGGCGGCATGAGCGTGGGGGAGTCCCGCGACGAGATGCTGGAACCGCTGGCTGTCGTCACCTCCTTGCTGCCGTCGGACCAGCCGCGCTACTTCATGGGCCTGGGGGATCCGGCGGGCCTCGTGGAGGTGGTGGCCAGGGGAATCGACATGTTCGACTGCGTGCTACCCACCCGGCTCGCGCGGCACGGAACCGTGCTGACCACCGGAGGCAGGCTGAACCTCCGGAACGCCCGGTTCGCCAGGGACGACCTCCCACTGGATCCGGCGTTCCCGGCCAGCCCGGCGGCCCGATGGTCACGCGCCTACCTTCGGCACCTCCTGATGACCGATGAGCCCACCGGCCGGCGCCTCCTTACCCTCCACAACCTGGCCTGGCTGTTGGACTTCGTGGACCGGTTGAGGGCGGCCATCGAACAGGGACGGTTCGAGGCGTTCAGGACCGAGACGTTGGCCGTCTGGGGCTGACCCGACGGGCCTAGGCTGCCCGGGTCCGGTGATCCGACCCGACCGGCCCCACGGTCTTTGACCGACTACCTGCAAGGGGCCGACCTCCTCCAAAGGACGAACTCCCACCATGGCTGGCTTCATTCCACTGATTCTCATCTTCGGGCTCATGTACGTCCTGATGATCCGCCCGCAGCAGAAGAAGGTGAAGGCGCAGCAGGCGCT
>Ga0209403_10003936_pt1 | contig 16436 bp, 7 predicted proteins | sample ArcticOcean_MG_C_8_FD_187440 | JGI IMG/M metagenome (GOLD analysis project Ga0209403, IMG submission 187440) | Marine microbial communities from western Arctic Ocean - ArcticOcean_MG_CB11_86 (SPAdes) (version 2) | ecosystem: Environmental > Aquatic > Marine > Oceanic | place: Arctic Ocean... | reverse complement strand
CCACCCGGATATTTTGACGATTGTGTTATGGCCGCAGCACTAGCGGTTATGCTTGCTAAACTACGCCAACCACGTAAAGTTACTACCAGTAGGAAATACGTGAGCCTTGGATCATCGAAGCAGCGTAAATTCTTGTTGGGTGTTACATGAATCCAGACGACGCATATAACCGATACGAGTTCCTTAAGAGCCGGGTCTACAGCCGCTTCCTCCAAGACTTGCAGGAAGATGACGACCTGATTAGCGGTGACTTCGCTAGACGTATCATCCCTGACGAGTGGATGGATGAAGGCCTAGAGCCTACCGTCCCGCCAACTGCCTATAACGCAGTCAACAATGCGGCAGACCATATCTTGTCGGCTGCAAAGACGTTCGTACCTATTCGGCCAGTCGATGATTCGATGGAAGCTGCCCGTGAACGCTCCGAAAACCAGCGTCGGTTCCATGATATGTGGTGGGCGCGTGTCCATGAAGATCAAGGCGCACCCCTAGAGCGTGCGAAGAAGAAGATCATTCGCGGCAAGTTGGTTATGAAGAAGACTATCAAGTTCGACATTCTTCCAGACCTTAGCGAAGACGCTACCCCGGCAGAAAAGCGCCGATTCACGAGCGCAGTCAAGAAAGTCGCTAAGTCGAAGTTCCTATGGAACCTAGAAGTCATACCGTCAGAGACAGTCTTTGAAGATCCGATTACTCCGTGGGATCCCGGCTATGTATACGAGTCATACGACATCTATGCAGGCGATGTGGCTTCACGATTCTATGATCTAGAGAGTGAATACGGCACTGGCGACCCGATGCGTAAGGTTTCTTACGTTGAGATGTGGACGAAGCCGTACAAGACTGATCCGGGCAGTTACGTTATCTGGATCGAAGGCAGAGTTGTCCATGAAGCGGTGAATCCGTACTCGTGGGTGGCATATAAGGACGATGACGGTACGGAAATGTACGACGGGTACGTTCCATACGCCATTGCTGACCCCAACTACGGCGAAACTGACGCAGACTGTAACCCTGAAGACCGATATGTGTCCATCCTGAAGCCGATTCGCTCGGTTCTTACCTCAGAAGCCCGCTTCCTCACTGAGATGGAGGCGTGGTTGCGGATGTATGTGTTCCCAGCTCTAGTTACCGTCAATATGGATGAGCTTGAAGACGGTGAAAAGGAGTTTAGGCTCGGCCCCGGCACCCATTTGAACATCAGACCTGACCAGCAAGTCGATATCTTGCGGTGGGGTGAAGCTCCAATCACTCTGATGCAGGGCCTACAGCGGGTGAACAACTACGCGGACGAGGCTTCTAAGTTTGGTGCGCTAGGTGGCGCTCCAATGATCGGTATTGAGTCAGCTACTGAGTCAGAGCAGGTTATGCGTAACGCTGCTACTAAATTGGCTGGCCCGATCTCTGGAATGCAGCGTTGCTGCCAGAAGATCAACTCGTGGGTACTGTCAGATATCGAAAACATCCTCAAGACGGAAGTTACTCTATCTGCTTCATTCACCAACTCGCCAAACCAGACGACGTTATCGCCAAAAGACATCGACGGTTACTACTACACCAATGTCACGTTCGAGACTACCGACGAGAACATGATCAACTCCCGCAAGGCCCGTCTCTGGGCGGATCTGTACCGCATTATGCCGGGTATGTCGGAACGTACTGCGATGGACAACATGGGTATCACTGACCCAACCTCAGAGCAGGACGAACGATCCATTGAAGACCTGATGCGTTCTCCACCCATGCAGAATGTGCAGACCCTTGTTGCCCTTGCCGGACTCGGTGAGATTGGGCAAGAGGTAATGCGTATCATGTCCCAGAACCAACCCCCTTCAGCGGCACAGCCGCCAATGGGCTCAGCAGAATCGCCACCAATGGGCGACGAGCAGCTATTGACAACTACTGACGCTCAGGGGAATCCCGTAGAACCAGTTATGACTGATGCCCGACGTAACGCTCAGGCACAGTTCTCTGCAAGGCAGGCTCAATAATGGCCGGTGAACTAAGCGACCGAATTATTCGACGATCATCACGGCTGTCCTCTAGGCAGGCATCTCGCCTGTATGAGACTAATGCCCGCTTCTTTATGACCGACGGGGTATCAGAACAAACTGCCGAGGCAGCGGCTTCATATGACGAGTATGAACGATTCGCCCGTGGCAACCCGCTCTACGCAAAGATGGAAAACGCCATTGCCCCGTCAATCGCTCAAACTGTTGAGCAGATGCAAGGTGGGGGTGACCAGTAATGGCTCCTACCACGACTCCTCCCCCCGGTTTTGGTGGAGGGACTCCCGCACCGGGCATCGGCAATCCGTGGAACGATAGTGAGGCAACAAAACAAGCCAAGAAAGCTATCCGCCAAGCGGTGTGGAAAGGTGCCTTTGGCAATCGTACATCGCCGGATTTCTTTACGGGCGCTATTACCGCTACCGGGGGTGCATTTGCTAAGAGTGATGAAGAGTGGCAAGACATAACCAAGGAGAATTGGAGAAAGGCTGTCCTTGGCGAAATCAACTCGATGGTTAATTCCGGGTGGGATAACAGTAAAGGCACAGGGGAAGTTTATCGGAATCAGGACGGGGTGGCAGTCTGGAGGGATCCCCATGCGGTAGGCCCGGATGGGAACGCCTTGAATTATGATAACGAGGCTGGAACGCTGAACGTTTCTAGTATGGTTGAGTACCTTAAGCACATCTACCCGACGCCGATCGGCCTTAGATGGATCATGGAAGCGGATGACAAAAACAGCTTCAGGGACGCAAAGACCGAACTGGGCAATTGGTCTGATAACCCGGTTCAGAAGTATTACAAAGGTCTAATAACTCAGAGGGAGGTGGACTTCACAACAGCGCAATCAGGCGCTACTACACCCCAACCCGGAAGCGGGCTTGAGTCTCCCACCGACACTCCCCCCGTTGAAACTGATCCTTATGAGGGCTTTGTTTCGAGTGGCCATCATCAGATTGATGACTACATAAAACGTAATTATATAGACACCAAAGACTGGGGTTCGATAGTAACCACTCGGTTTGGGACTAACCCCGGCCACGATCCTGTATGGCTAGTTGCGGGAACCGATACAGGTAGTATTCATCACCCGCAGCTTGGGTTCCTCACATTAGTAGGGGGGGCATGGAACAAACAAGGCACTGAATATGTAGGCGGAGATTTATCTCTGATTGCTCAACCTAAAGAGGCCGATGCTGCTCCCTTCGCTACGGTTACGGAGATCAATGGAGTACTGGTCAACGCAACTCCGACTCTTGGCCCCAATGGTGAAGTTCTAGATATTGTATATACACCACTTACGCCAGAGCAAAGGGCGCTGTACGAGGTGGACGGTTCCGGTTCCGGTACCGCTACACAGTACGATTTCACGGTTCACAATGGGAGAGTCTATAAGAAGGGCTCAGACGGCACATTTTCAGACATCGGGCTTCAGCTACCTGATGACACATCTATCATTAGCGCTCACACCAATGCGGCTGGCGACCTTGTTGGCGTCGATGCACAAGGTCTATCGACGGTTATCGAAGAGGGCTTTACCTTTGCACAGATTGACCCGCAGGAGACAGCCGATCAGCTACAGGCAAATACTGAGATCAATCAGACGCTTGAACAAGCTAAGTTCGACCTAACTAAAGACCACTCAAAGCTAGAGTTTGCGTTAGAAACAGCGAAGTTTAATGCAGACAGACTATACAAGGATGCAGCTCTAGCTGAACAAGCTGGGCAGTTTACTGCATCTCTGGCACTAGAATCTGAAGCGCAAGTAGAGTCTTCGCGCGCTACCAATCTCCAAGCAATGCTGGGTCAGCAGCAGCAGAAGACACAATCGCTTGATCAGATCGCTGGATTCCTTCGTAATCCATCAGACGCCGTTGCTGCTTCATTCGCGCTAACTGGTGACGCTGATCCAAGTGGATTCGTCTCGCAGGCCGACCTCATCAATAAGGCTGTGCTTGACTACGATACCGGCGCTGCTGGATTTACGAAGATGCTAAACGAGCGTAGCGGCCAAAAACAGCGCATGAACGATCTCCTTGAGCGTCGTGAGGAAACCGCCTTTCAGGGTGGGCAAGTTGGTACCGCGTTCGATCCGAGAACGGGTAGAGAACTAACTCCAGACCAACTGTACGCCCAGAAGCAGGCTGACTGGCAGGGTAACTTGGATGCCCAAGCGAAGGCAGCCGCCGATGCTAGAGCGGCAGGACTTCAGGCGGATAAGGATCTTGTAGCACAGCAGGGCGCGGATCAGTTAGCCGCTGCTATGGCAGACACAGAGACTAGAACGCGCACAGAGCATCCAGATAGCGTTACCAGCCTTCCTAATTTCCCATACCAGCAATGGCTTCAAGGACAATTCGATAATCAGTTCCCTGAAACCCGAACTCCAGATACAACTCCAACTCCAGATACAGTTATAACCCCAGCCGCAACCACAACCACAACCCCAGCTCCTGTCACGCCTACGACATACTATCCAGACCATCTTGACCCAAACATGGGGGAAACCGTCTTCGGAGGTGAACGCACTGGTGGGTTTGCTCAGAAGCCAGTAGTTGTCGGTGAAGATGGTGCTGAGTTAGCCATTCCATTGGAAGATGGCGGGATGATGGTTCTCAACCAGAACCAGCTCGGGTTCGACCCTCAAGTGCTTGCACGTAATCGAGCGAATGCCGCACGACGTGGTGGTAGATACCCTGTAAGAAGCGCCCAGACTGGTGGGATCTTCCCTGTTACTGACCCTACCCCTTCGTCTGACTTTGCGATTCCGGGCTTTTCAGGGCGAACCTTTAGCCAGCAAGATTTGCAGAATCGGTCAAACCGATTAACTCCACCACGAGCTAGGCAAGTAACGCAGCAATTCGGCTCTGGGTACTCACCCGCACCTATGGTTCCATTCAAGCAAGAGGTTGGCGGGACTACTGGGTTTGCATCACCTACTCCGGGATACCTAGCAGGGCTTACGGCTAACGAACGAGAGTTCTTGAGGACGAACTTAGCTTCACGCAATATCAACCTTGCTGATGTTGAGCAGAACGCTTCACGCTTATTCGGTTCAACTGGCGCGCGTTCTGGCCGGAGATCCTTCTAGTGGTTTCACTTACTCACTCAGGCGGATTTCGCGCTTCGGGATTTGTAGATGCTCTCAAGAACGCGGGTAAATTTGCGATTAATCCTCTAGTAGATATTGAGGATGATTCTCTATTCGGCGGCAATAGGGCCGGTAGGATCCTTGAACATACCCTTGAAGAAATGACTGCACCGGTCAGCATACTTTCAATGGCTCTAGCCCCATTGACTATGGGTGCTTCTGTAGGGTTCCGTGCAGGCCTAGCCGGTGGAAAGGGCGCGCAGATAGCCGCAGCCCGTGGCCTCGGAGCTAAGCTGGGCCAGTCCGCAGCCATAGAAGGAGCTTCTGCGGCAGGAGCGATAGGACTCCCGGAAGTTGCTGACAGTTTGGGGGCGTCTAACCAATACGTACAGATGGGGATTGGGCTTGCTGGTGGGTTTGCTGCCCCAGCAGTAGTTGGTCGTAGTCCTAAACTGCTTGGTACAGCCAAGGCACAGTGGGAACGGAGTACGCCGTTATACGACCGGCTTGGTTATCGGTGGCTTCCGGGTGACCTTACGACTAGGGGAATTAAGCGCATCGGAGGCACCAAGAAAGAGATTGGCGCTCCAAGAGGCCCAGAAGATCTAGCTACATTCCCAGCTGACACTAATGCATTACGATACGCCAAGCCAACCAAGTGGCAGGGGCTGAAAGGTAGGGTCACATCTCCAGCTCATCGGGGCCTGAAGTCCTCGCCCGAGCCTTGGGCAACTAGAGAAAACCTTTCTACTGTTACAGAAGAATCACTAAATGCAGGAAGGCCACCCACTAGGGTTAGTTTTAAGCCAAACGATGTCAACCAACGGGCCGTGCGAGATGCCTACGAGGGTATAGCCGACGTAAGAGTTGACTACACTAAGAGGGGTGTACCGGGAGAGAGGGAGGTGTGGGCTTACTACCCTAAAGCCCAGCGCGAGCCTGTATTACAGAAAGATTTTAGGTTTGGTACGTACCGACAGGATCATGAAACTGGAAAAGGCCTTGAGACGAAGGATAGGCAATTAATAGGGTGGCTTGGGGCAGACGGTACAGATGATTTGGGTGACTTCTTTGACCTCCAAGCCCAAATGGGAGCAATAGAACCCATGGAGGCGGCATTCGCTAAGCGTTTTTTGAGCCACATGGCCGTAAACTCTGAAGATATACCGATGATCTTGACTATGCTTAATAAGAATGAGACGGCGTGGACTGGACTAACGCAATCGCTTCGGCGAGATCCGGCGCTAGCGGGTAAAGACCGGTACGGTGAGCTGTATAGCAATTACCGTAACTGGTCTGACTTGCCTAGCCACCAACGGGTAATGGACGTTTCATTTAATACCAAGGGACTACGGCGAAGCTTTTCGCAAGACCCCATCACCCCAGTGCATGAACTAGCCCATACTGTCTATAGAGTTTTGCTTACTAAAGACGAGCAAGCGTTAGTTAGGAGGGAGTACCTTGCAGAGACATTTACGCAGCGAAACCGAGTCGGTGCAACGAATCGAACTGATTACAATCCTTCCCTTGAGTTGGGGAGTAAACGCGATGTGGAACGAGCAGAGAGAAGCGAACACCATGACATGATGCTTCGTCGCAATCAGGCTGAGTACCGCTATACAAACGAGATGGAGTGGTTTGCTGAGAAGATGGTTGACCATACTGTTGACAGGGCAATCAAAGAAGCCGCCAAAGCCCCACGATCCGCCATGACAAAACTGAAACACGGTACGCAAGCCTTAGCTAGCACGTGGCTTGATGCGCTTAATATCCGCAAGGTAAGGCCCGATCTTAACGAAGACGATATCATATCGCTTATCACTAAAAGCTTCAGTGAAGCTCCCGCGCAGCCTGCGGGTGTGCGCCGCAGAGTAGAATCTGCTAGCTCGGCATTGGATGACCTGAGCCCGGAGCAAGCTAAGCAGGGCCGTCGCCTAATTGAAATAAGTGGCAAACTAGATGCTGTACCAACAAGCGCCCCGCTTGATGGCCCTACCGCTAAGGAAAAATTCTTCGAACTGGTACAAATGTTGGATGATAATCAAATAGATTATGCAGAATTCTTACCCGATCCTCCCTATACTAAATCTGAGCTTATAGACAAGCTATGGGCTGATGGGGAATACGTAACAACTCTCGCTGAGTAGGGAATCCTTCTGATGGTTATACATAAATCTTCAGGATTCGTAGACGCGCTCAAGAACGCGGGAAGCTTCGCGATTAATCCTATATTGAAGATCGAGGATGATTCCCTGCTGGGTGGCGGCAGGGTCGGTCACATACTTGAACGTACTCTCGAAGAAATGTCATCGCCGGTAAGCCTGCTTTCTATGGCTCTAGCTCCAGTAACCGGGGGAGCTTCCGTAGGCTTTCGTTCAGCAATGCTAGGTGGACAAGCTGCAAAGATAGCTGCGGCACGAGGTATTGGATCGAAGCTAGCTCAGTCTGTAGCACTGGAGGGAGCTGCATCCGCAGGAGCGGTAGGGGCACCGAAACTCGTTGAAGCCGCAGGTATAGACAATCAGTACGCGCAGATGGCTGCGGGACTGGTTGCTGGCTTCGGCGCTCCGGCAGTTCTTGGTCGTAGTACTGCGGTTAAGAGTGCGGCATCTAAGGCTGCTGACGTTCCCGGTGCTACCAAGAGAAATATAGATGAAGCTCTAAATAAAGAGGCTTTGTTCAGGGCTGATCCTACCGCAGCAAATAGGGCCGATAGTGTTGACTTTGAGGTGGTAGGCCCATATGGAGGCGTGGGTAGGGTAAAGATTGGCAGTCAGTTCAGGTCTGCTGACTTTCAGATGTTGAAGCCAAGGCCGGGTAAGAATCCTGTAGACCTGTTGTCTCGACTACCTGAGAACTCAGAACTGATTATTGAACCACGACGAGTGAGGGAGTTGGAAGATAATCTTCCCGCGCAACAAGTGTGGGCACAGTTTGCCCCCAACCAAGGGCATAAGCCCGGCCCCAACAATTGGCCTATATCGTCGATGGCGGGGGCGGGGGGTGGACCTTCGATGCCGGGGCACGACCCTTCTGACAATTTAGGTAATTGGTGGGGGAGTGCTCAAAAGCCAAAAAGAGATCTGGAAGATCTAGAGAACACCTTCAGAAGAGAGGACATGGGGGTGGCAAGTGTAGTGGAATCAGCGGAGGCTAAGATTACAGTCGATGCGTGGCGTACAACCTATCGTGCTGGAGAGCCAATGCGAGATGCACTGCGTAAAGCCTCTGGTTCTGACGAAATTGTCCTGTACCGAGGGCAGCCTAATGCGGGAACCATACAGGTGCCACGAAAGCAAATAGATTTGGCTATGGCAGAACTACGTGCTGAGATCAAAAGTCAAAACCCTCATACCGAGATGCTATTGTCCCCACAGGAAATTGATATTATGGCCGCAGAGGAGTATTGGCAGCTCACCGACGGCGCCACACAGTTTTCCATGGGACCCCGCCCCCTGCCGCCACAAATTGTGGAAGGCTACTCACCGTTGCCAGAAAAAGCAGCGGCCTTCTCATCCGGGGGGAGCTACCCCATGGATAGTTATTTAGACACAGTCCTCCTCGTTCGTCGAGTAAAGATTGACGACATCGTTGGCACACTTGGACGCGCGCCAAACGGCACGTCAGAATTCGTAGTGCTCAATCCTTTGGCCCTATCAAGCGAAACTATGAAAGCAATTACAGGAAGAGTAACTAGACGCTCCCTACGTCGATCTCGTGTAGAAGAAGTATGGAAACAAAAAGTAGCGGGACTGCGTGACGTTCCTGACATTCCTGAGCGCTCCACTCGCGGTGAGTTATACCGAAACAAGCTGCGGGAGAATGTAATAATTCCTTTTACGAAAGGGAGCGTCAGAGCGTGGCGTGCCGCCGGTACTACGACAAGCTATAAGGAATTCCTTGATGAGATGAGGAATCCTTCCCCTGCGCCAGTGAAGCGCATTGATGATTGGTAGAAAAGGTAGTAATTCATGTCATTCTTACCAGAGCGAAACCCTCAGACGCTGCCTCAAAGGTTCGGGCTTACCCCTGCATCGAGTAATATCCAGCAACCGAATGATCCGCAATCCTCGGGGTCAGGGAACCCTATAGCTGGATTTGCTAAGAGTGCATTCCTAAACTTAGCGAGTGGTGAACAGGCGTTCAATACGCTGCTTCCCGGAGATGCCGGTACGGAGATTAAGAGCTACCTAGACAGTCAGGGCAGGGCCGGTAAGGTTGCGGGCTTTGCCTTTGATACTCTCTTATCTCCAATAACCATAGCCGAGATTCTAGCAATCCCATTTACGGGAGGGGCATCGGGAGCCCTTCTTGCGGGTACAGTAGGGGCCACAAGAGCTGCACGATTTGCTACGGCTGCTAGCGCTGCTCGAACTGTTGCCCGCCCTGTCGCTAAGGTAGGCAAGGCACTTCTGGTCGATGGTGTGCCGGAAAGTATCGCTGCAAGAAGCGCCGCATCCAGAATGGGCTACGTAGCTGGCCGTAACTTAGCTATTGATGCGGCAGCGACTAAGACGATTGAGGCGCTACCAGAAGACTCTCCGGGTGCCGTTAAACTAGGCCTCGGTCTTTTTGGTGGTGTCGTTGCATTCAAGGCATCCGACCTCATTGGTAATATGGCTAGCGCAAGAATGATTCCGGGTGGTGTAGCTCGCCCCGGACTGAAATCTACTGTCCCCTCCAGCTTTGTAATTGAAGCTAACCGTAGGAATAACTGGGTTGCACGTAGCTCAGAGCACGTAGGGCCAGAGCGGGCAGTGGGGCTTGATCCTCGCATTGATACCACTATGCCTATTTATGTGTTTGAGAATATAGACAGTCCGTCCGTGTTCGGCGCACCAGTAAATGCTGTTGAGTCAGCCGGTAGCCGTCCAAACATCGATAGCACTGGTCGTATAACGATAGAAACAGACCAAGCTCGTGTTGATGCACTCTGGGCCGATGGGATCGGCCAATCGCAGGGGCCGCTTACCACTGAACAACTTAAGCGGATGCAGGAAGCGTTTGTTGATAATCCAAACGCTGATCTAGTACAGCCTGCGGGCAGCTACCTCGGGAACGCAGAACATTACTCTGAATGGCTAGGTATCCATTCGATATTAGATAATTACCCAGATGCACTTGGTCATAAAGTGATGGATCGTCCGTCTACAAAGAACATGGACGTTGACGCACCCGAGTATGTCCTTGCAGCAAGGAATCGTGCTGCGCAGTTGCAGTCTATGACTGATGAGATCTATGGCGAGGTATTCCAGCAGCCTACCCAGAAGATCTGGGGTACCGTTATAGATCTAGACGGTGCGGCTTCCGGAAGCATGGCTACTATCTTTAGGCGTCTAACAAACAGGCAGTTTAGTACCTTTACCTCGGCCAAGAAGATGCTCGACGGTCTTATAGGCAGGGAGAACAGCGTTCAAGTCAATGTACGTCAGTCAATGAATGGCGTACGGATGCAGATGACCCAGACGATCGATAATGTATTCAACTTGCTAGAGCGTGAGCTTGGGGCGATAAAACAGGCCGAAAACGGTTTGTATATCTTCAAAAGAGGTGACGGCGTAATTAGGCCGGTCAGCGAAGTTATGCGTAGGCCGAATGAACCTAGATGGGGCCTTAGCCCAGATGCCATTGCTGGAGTCAATGCCCTGAGTGAGATGGTAGATCGCATTAAAGCTAATGGAGCGGATGTTGGCTTAGTTCCAAACGCTCTAAGCACTCGCGGCCAGCGTGCTGGTAACGAATCAACGCATTCGTTCCCGCAGTATTTCGTAAACCCCGATTCTTCAAGGTCTGTTAACGATATATCCGAACTGAGCGGTACGGACGGCAATCGATACTTGGTGGAGGGCAGTAACCAAACTTCATTGATTGATGCAGGCGATCCCATTCAAGGAGTACCGCACACTCCTTACAAGTCAGTGCCTGAGCTGCAAGCCGAAGGCAAGGTAATCGAGGTAAGCCCACGGGATGCGCTAAGGCATTGGGTAGACAACTACACATTATCTTACGAGCAGCATTACATGGCTCGGCAGATTGAGCGATTCAGCGGCGATTCAAGTTCTGCGATGGGAATAGTTCTCGCTAAATCTACTTTTGGTGTCGTAGAGCCAAAGTCGGAAGTGCAATGGGACGAGATCGTACCTGAGCTTGAGATCGCCAATATGTTCAAGGAGGCAATGGGCCACGAAGTTCGAGTAGTCCGAGTGGCTAACGCAGTAGATGTTGCGAAAGTTACGCAAAGACCACAGGCAGCAAAGCGACAGACGGTATCAGCAACAGGAATTGCGGATTTCGTTTGGGATACCGATGGAACCGTAGTTAGCACTTACACAGACTCCGTTGATGGAAGCCAATGGATTGTTGTCAATGAAGAGGCGCTAGATGCAGCGTTTAACTCTAAAGCTTGGACGAAAGATAGCATCCCTAATGCAGCATCATTTGCTGAAGACGCTTTCACGTCTAAGGGAGAGTATGAAGCATTCCTAGTCGGGCTCAAGCTACTGCAAAGAGATGATGCTATAGCCGCAGGTGGGGCTAACCGCGCTACGGTTGGTTGGGATCCACGATCTGACCTACTTAAAGATAAAGCACGTACTGCGCTGGAATTGCCCGAGCTTCGAGTAATTGAGTCGCAACTATTCGATCAGCGTCCCCCTACCCGGTCGATCAACTGGGTCACAGACGAATCTGGGGTTTCTCTCATAGACTACGACCCCAGTACCAGAGTTATGGAACTCAACAAACAGGGGATCATAGACGAGTTTAAAGACTACACAAGCCAGCTCAAGGATCCCACTGGGCCTTACGCATATCTAACTGATGGTATCCCACCGGGTATCGAGATTGAGTCGCTATCGGCATACACGTCATATCTCATGGCACTTGCTAAGGGAGATCAGATCCCGGCGCAAGCCTTGGAAGAGATGCTGAAGGTTACTGGCATATTTGACATTCATGCCCAGAAGATTTTTGAAGCAGCCGATAGAGCTATTGTCAATCAGGGGACAGTATCTACCCTGAGCGCCTATACAAACGAAGCTCTGGCCTTTGCAGCCAGAGCTGCCGGGGGTGGCACTGGTGGACACACTCCAGCCGGGTTGGATCTAAGTTCGGCTGGTGTCCCAATCAAAGACGCAATAGATGTTGGTGTTCCGCGTCAGCGCGCCAAAGAATATACCGATCTCTTAAACAGCGTACTTAGGGCTGAGAAGTTTGACGCTGAAGGCGATAGACTTGCGCAGCAATTCATTAGACAAGGTAAACCGTTAGGTGACGAATTCTCGCGAGCACGAGGATACACTCGAAAAGAGATTGCCGATCTCCATCGTTTAAACGATTGGGACATGGAGATGATCGATTCTGGTGTCGTGGCGGAAGACGATTTGATGTCGCTGACAATGGTATACAACCAGCAGAAAAATAACTTGATCGCTGAATTCTACGATAGAGCTATAGACGTACAGCTCGCGCAGAGCAAGTTCGCGGATCAGCCGTTCATCGACCTCGGGCTCGCAGGAGCCGAGGCCGTAGACATCGGCGCAGTCCCTGCAAGAGCAGCTATGAGGGTGAGCTTTGACTCCATAGACCTTGGGCGGGGACGGCAGCTCTCCTTCGATACACGAAGATCATTTGATGAGATGCGCTCTCAAGCTGCCAAGAATACAAAGCATGTGGATCAGATGTTCAGGAACCATCTCGCCGATCCACTCAATGACCGAACTCTCGCACCTCGTGATATCCAACGAATTGAGAAGGCCCTATTCCCCGAGATCAAGGATAAGGGCAGGGCTGTATCGATACTGGAGGGGTACAACACAGCCGGTACTGTGCCCTTGGCGGGATTCGACCTCGGCGGGGTAATCCAGCTATCCCCATTCCTTATGGGTAGCGGGCCGATGGGCCCGATACGCGCAGCAATAGCAACATATAAAGGACTGCGAGCATTTGTTGGCGGAGGGGAAGAGCAACATGCTCGCTTCTTAACGGAGCCGACTACACAGAAGGCGCTTAAGGCCGGGGTTGTAATGTGGCCCCCGAGCACAGCAACTGACTTCACCTTACCGACGGGTCTGCGGAATGCAATTTCAAAGCTTCCTATTGCTCCCGGTATTGTGAAAAGATTTGAACACGCATTCAGCGCAGGAATGAATATCGTGCGTCGTGATGCGTACATAGCTGAATCTGCAATGCGAGGTAATATAGCTGCGAAATCTGGGATGGTAATCACTGGTGCTGATGAAGCGGCAATGGGGAGTGCGATAAATAGGCTCTCCGGTGTTCCAAATTCGGTCAATACCCCAGAGTGGGAAAAGTGGTCGTTCTTCGCAGCCGGATACTTCCGTTCACAGCGACAGCTCATAGACTCAGTACTAAATGACCATGAGGGTCTAGATGCTGCGATCATGCGTCAGTACATGACGAACTACATTAGTACCGCCATGGCAATCAGTGCCGCAGGAGCATTGCTTGATCCAGACAGAGATGTCATGGATGTTGTGAGCCCGATCAATATGAAGGCTCTAGCCGCTGGCGATCTGCGAGTTAATTCCAACTTAGGAACATTGCGGGTTAAAAATACAGACATCGATCTCTTGGGATGGATGAAGCCAATTGCTAACCTGTCATTTTCTGCGGTCAATACTGCGACTGGCCTAACAGCCTCAGTTGCAGATCAGAATGTGAATACTGCGTGGGAGGAATTTGCGTCCGGGCTTAGCCAAGCCATCGATTCCAAGGGTAGCCCTGCGACTAGGCTTGCGAATGACTTTCTATTCAAGAACGGGCGCGACTTCGATGGTCGTAGCGTCTTCAACGAAGTGTCTGTCGCCAATCGTTTTATGCCCATCTGGTTCTCATCAGGTGTAGAGGTACTAACTGATGAAGGGATCTTCGGGACTGATATTACCAATGAAGAACGTAACAATGTTGGGCTAACTGCACTTACCCAAGCCGGTCTGGATATGTTCGGTGCGCGTGCCTCAGTCGTAACCCCATACGAGCGTGTGAATGCCCTTGTACTGGGCGATACGGATCTAAATAGGTACGGTGCGACCCTTGTAGATATATCAGACAGTGTACGCGCGGCATTTGAGCTAAAGTACCCACGGGAATTTGAGCAGCTTGCTCGATATCAAGAAAACCTAAGTGACTCTAGCGTAAGAACCGCAGAGCAGCGGGCTTATATCGAAACTGAGTACGTCAAGGACAAGCTCAAGACAACTCTACAAGAAATGTATTCTGACTTTGCTTCTCCTACGGGGCAGATCGCATATAGCGGAGTGCGCGACTTCTACCAACGTGTCATGGATGAGCGAACATCTGCTGCGAGGCAGGTTGGAGACATTCGAGATCGAGCACGTATCAACTTCAAGTCGGACACCCCTGCTGGCAAGGTGACATCGGCCTTTTACGATTCATACGATATTGCCTCTGAAGGGCTTGGAGGGCAGGTTGACTATGACATGCTCGATGCTCTTCATGCACAGCTCCGTACCGACATTCGCAATACAGATAAGTACACAGCCGGTGGAGCTGGCGAGCGGAAACTACTTCTTGCCATTCTAGACGAACGTGCAATCTCTAATACTGGGGTTGCATACATTGATGACATGGTTAATGCGCAGAGATTTATCTCAACAACAGATTATTACTCTGTGCTAGATACCCAAACGGCAAAGTATTCCCGGTACATCGGCAATTTCCTTGGGGGCGACAATGTAAGTTACTCAGACCTAACCAGAGCAGTGGGCAAGCTCGATATGATGATTCGCCAAGCAGAGTCCAGTGGCTCCCGAGCTGCTAGTTCTGAGCTAAGGCAGCAACGATCACTTAAGTCAATCAAGGCAAAGATTGATAAGGGTGTATCTGACCTACGAAAGCGACAGGTCTATAGATCGCCTGATTTGAGCTTGGCGCTCTCTGTAGTTGGCAAGTAGCGATTCATTATGTATCTTTACAGTACTACCGCCATTCGGCGCTAGATTATCAAACTCGCAAGCGCCAGTTTGGAGATTAAATGTCAGACGCAGAGCTTCTTGAAGATGGTTCAGCAGTTGATGAAGCAAATGGATTTGATGCTTCTGAAACTCCTGATGCACTAGAAGAAGTACAGGGCGAACCTGACCTTATGGCCGTCGTTGACCGCCTGAGTCAGATTGAGTCCGTCACCGCAGAGCTTGATACATTCAGGCACTCAGCATCCAGCCAAATTGGACGGATGCAGGGTCTACAGTCAGCGGTGGACAAGCTCTACAAGGACGATGCCAGCGTAGCAACTATGTCTCGCGTTGATGTCCTTGAAGATGAGATCCAAGTGCTATCCGAGATGCTATTCAAGGCTTTCCCAGACGAGGAAGTAAAGCTTGCCCTCAAAGAGCGCGAGCTTGACCGTCGGCTGAAGGCTATTGAAACACCTACTCAGGGAGCACCATCCGCAGAAGCTGAGGGCAATGAAGCCCTCTGGCAATACGCAACAACTGAAGCTCACAGTAAGCTACAGCAGATGGGGATTGACCCAACTACTGTACCTCAATCTGTTTATGACACAGCTATCCAGTCCGGTTCTCCTATCACTGCTATCCAGTTGGTCGAAGAATGGGGCAAGAAGTCCCTCGGTACACTCGATGTTGCGGTCAATAAGCGTGCTGCAAACAATGGTTCAGTCCCACGGGCTAGTGCCACATCATCTATCGAAAACCTTGTCCGAGCCTATGGCGAGGGCGGGGACATCAGCGTTGCTGAAAAGCGACGTGTGATGGAACATCTAGGACTATAAAGTAATAGGAGATCTACGTGGCTACCACTGGTAACACGACTACTACAGTACTCTCCGACAGTCTTCCGACTATCATTGCCGCTGCTCGCATTGTTCGCGAGTATGAGGGAACGATGACCTCGAATTCTGTCGTTGATAAGGTTACGCTCAAGGCCAATTCTGGCATTGGTTGGAATGAGATCCGCCTCGAAAAGCTGACGGCACAGGGCGTCACTGAAGCGACGGTTCTTAACAACCCTCAGCAGATGGAAGATAATCTTCTGACGCTGACTCCAACGGTTGCTGGTATTCATACGGTTGTTACTGACCGTGTACGACGGCGACTGTCCTCAAACGTGCTCGCAAAGATTGGCTCGTTGGGTCAGAACGCGATGCAGCGTAAGAAGGACGTTGACGGGCTTACGCAGTTGGATTCGTTCTCAGTTTCACTTGGTGGAGCCGGTACGACCCTTACTGTTGGTAATATCTCGGCTGCCGTTTCTCGAATCTTTGGTAACACGACTGAGCCTGCCCCTCCCGGCAATGTCTCTATCGTTTTGCATCCGTTCCAGATCAAAGATAT
>Ga0209403_10003933_pt1 | contig 16446 bp, 14 predicted proteins | sample ArcticOcean_MG_C_8_FD_187440 | JGI IMG/M metagenome (GOLD analysis project Ga0209403, IMG submission 187440) | Marine microbial communities from western Arctic Ocean - ArcticOcean_MG_CB11_86 (SPAdes) (version 2) | ecosystem: Environmental > Aquatic > Marine > Oceanic | place: Arctic Ocean... | reverse complement strand
TTGGATACCGACCGCCAGCCCCAGAGGTCATCATGCCCAGGCTACAGCTAGTCGGAGAACCGAGATAATGGGTGGTAACGGTCTTGGGGGCAGGTCACTACCTACTCTGAGCTCGACGCTTCTTAGCTCTGTTGGTGACCCGCCGGGATGTAGACACGATTTCTGGTGTTTCCTTCTGGAATGAGTGCTCCAACTTTCACCATGTGAGCGAGGTCTCTTGACGCAGTGATCGGCGAAACGCCCGTGATCTCAACGTAGTCACTGCGCTTTATTTGCTTTTTGTGTACAGCGTAGACGAGACCATCTGTTTCGCGAGCACTGAGCCCGAATTTTTTGAATTGCCCATGGGCATCTTCAACAACCCGTTTCCAGTCCGTTAGAGTCGCCGCCAGCCGATCCACAGCACGCAACAATGCGGACGTGTAGTACTCCAGCCATACAGTTGCGTCATAGTCTTCCTGGAACTCCGTGTCAGTGGCTCGTTCTATCGCTGTGAGATAGTCATCCCGCGGGTTATAGAACTCGGTCTCAAGCGAGATCAGTTTCTTGAAGCCCCATCCAGAACGCTGAAGAATCATTGTCAGCAACGCGCGAGCAGTTCGACCATTTCCATCCCAGAACGGATGGATGGCTACGAAGTGCAGATGGACAAGCCCCGCTTTGAGAATGGGGTGAATTTCATTACTGTCATCGCGAAGCCACAGGGCAAATCCACGCATGAGATCAGGAACGTCTCCAGCGTTTGGAGGCGTGAATTTGTAGACCTGATTTTGACCTTTCCGGTAGACGCCCGGTGTATTGGTCTCTTTCGTGTTCAACAAGAACACTCGATTCAACTCTCGGATTACGAGCTCGTCCATGAAGGAATCGTCTTGATCACTCACGAAGTCGACGAACTCATACGCCCGTAACGCGTTTAGATTGGCCTGCTCTGCGTCATCTAAGTTTCCAGCGGGGCTTCGTTTCGCCAGTTCACTGACCGCTTCTTCACCAATGCCCAGCTGCTCAATCGCAGTAGTAGCAGCCACGCGCGCTATCCAGACACTGCGCTGAATCCACTCTTCGTACTTTGGCATGAGCAGCATGTTGTCAACGAGCCAACGCTGCCGTTCGATCTCCTCAATGTCACTAGCGATGCCAGCTGTATGTTCGAATCGAGGAGCGTAGGTATTATCAGTCATAACATTACTTGTATTGTACGTATAACATTATTGTTACTATAGATACTATCATTACTACTTATTAGCATCATCTATCACTGCCGCAGCTACCGTAATATGTCGGCCACCACGCCACCGGCAAAAAGGTAATCGAATAGGCTGACTTCCAGCCGCTGAGGAGACCAAATTATGGCAATAGTTGACTTCGTAGACACCCACGTCCACTACTACGATATGCAGCATCCAGAGCTGCACTACGCCCACTGGCAACCGGGTGTTCCGCACCCATCTCTCGGCAATCAGATACAGAAACTTGCCGAACGTAATTACGTCGCTGAGGATTACATCGCCGAGATTCGCAACGCCAACGTTAACGTCACCAAAGCCGTGCATGTCCAGGCGGCCATTGGGTCCAAGGACCCGGTCAAGGAAACCGAATGGCTCCAGGAAGCGGCCGATCGCACAGGCTTCCCGCACGGCATCGTCGCCTACTCCGATCTGAGCCATCCCGACGCAGAAGCGGAGCTTGAGCGCCACTGCCAGTTCGCCAACATGCGTGGTATTCGCGACTTCTCGTCTGGCGATTACCTTGTCAGCTCCGACTTCCAGCACGGCTTCGCACTGCTTGAGAAGAACAATCTGGTTCCCAGCATGAGCGTGCAGTGGCAAGGTATGGAGAAGCTACTGGCCCTGGCCAGCAAGTTCCCAAACATCACTATCGTCGTCGACCACACCGGGTCGCCCGTAGAGCGTAATCCGGAGTACTTGGAAAAGTGGAAGAAGGGCATGGCGACCGTCGCTCAAGCCGACAACATCCGTTGCAAGATATCCGCACTCGGAATGGCCGAACCCAACTGGACCGCCGACGGCATCAAACCTTACGTTCTGCATTGCATAGAGACGTTCGGCATCGACCGCGCCTTCTTCGGCTCCAACTGGCCTGTCGACTGGCTCTTCAGCACCTACGACTACCTCGTGGACGCCTACCTCGAGATCACCGCAGACTTCACCGACGAAGAGCGTACAGCCCTCTTCTCGAGAAACGCAGAGACGATATACAACATCTAAACGAGGCCCTACCTCGGATTGCCGTCGACCGCCGTCGCCGGTAATCTACCGACGCTATCGTAGCGGCACGTTGTAGTAGTCGTTGATGTCTCCGATATTCTTGAGTCCATCCCACGCCTCAAGCCGCAAGACCTGCTGGAAGGCCTCACCGGTCGCTTCGATGAGTTCCGACCTCAACTGGAAGCCGCCGCCAACTACCGCGCCGGCAAGCCCGTCGACTCAGTGCGCTTCAGGCCGCCAGTGCCACAGCCCGGCAAGCTGGTCTGCATGGCCGGCAACTACATGGAGTCCGGCACCATCCCGAAGGCATACGACGTTGACGCGTTCCTGAAAGCGCCAAGTTCGATTATCGGCAAGGGCGATACCGTAGTGCTGCCGAACATCCCTGCGGACGTGTTCCACCACGAATCTGAGTTGGGCGTCGTGATCGGCAAGACCGCCAGTAAAGTCAGTGCCGCAAACGCACTGGACCATGTATTTGGTTACCTAAACTTCATGGACGTCTCCGCCCGCGGCATCTCACCCAACGGCAACAACAGCTTCTGGTGGCAGAAGTCGTGGGACACCTTCGGCCCAATTGGCCCGTGGATCCTCACCAGCGATGACGTTCCTAACCCCCAGAACCTCGATATCAGGCTCTGGAACAACGGCGACCTGCGCCACAACTTCAACACGTCAGACATGGCTCGTTCAGTGGGTGAAGTAATCGAGTGGGTTTCTGCTGAAGTCACGCTTAACCCCGGCGACATCATCGCCACAGGCACCAACCACCTCGGCCTTGGCCCGTTGCAAGACGGCGAAAAAGTCGAACTGGAGATCACCGGCCTCGGCCGACTGTCGGTGAAGATACAGGATGATCAGAAGCGCACCTGGCGACGCGAAACCGTAGCCGAGCAAGAGGCCCGAGAAGCCGCCGAGAAGTAAACAAAAACGCCGTCAGCCTGGCATAAGCCCGACTGGCGTCGTAATTCTTTCGCTAACTAATCGTCGAAGAAGTCTGCATCCTCTTCGCTCAGGTACTTCTTCGCCGCTTCCTCAATGAACGTCACGCCCAACCCCGGACGGTCCCACACCTCGATGTGGCTGTCTTTGACGATGTCAGCTGAGATGCCCTCCGTGATGTCGTACCACCACTCCGGGTTGCCACGAGGCATCTCGAATGCGATGTAGTTGTCAGGCAACACAGCGGCAAGCTGCACATGCGCTGCCAGACCAATGATCCCGTCAAACGTACCGTGCGGCGCAAACAGAATGCCGTGCAGATCAGCGTACTCAGCAATGAACTTCATCTCAGCCAGCCCGCCAACGTCAGCAGGGTCAGGACCAAGCACGTTCACCGCACTCGTCTCAATCAACTCCACGAAATTCTGCCGCAGGTAGATCTGCTCGCCCGTGTGGATCGGAGTGGTCGTGTACGGCGTGATCTGCTTGTACATATCGGCCAGCACATACGGCGTGTAGTCGCCGGTCACCATGTCCTCAAGCCACATGATGTTTGAACCCTCAAGCGCCTTCGCCAGCTTCAGCGCATCAGGCACCGTCATGCCCGGGCCGCAGTCCAGCGCCAGTCCAACCTCATCGTCCATCACATCCTGCATCGCCTCAATGCACGCTAGCAATTTGCTGAAGCCCTTGCGAGTGATTGTGCCCCGGTTTGGATACCGACTGGTAGTGACCGGCGCTCCGTAGTAGAAATCGTCAACGCTCCCGGCCCAGCCGCCGTGGAACCCAACCGCCTGTTTGATGATCGAGAACCCCTCCGGCGAATCCATCATCTTCTGCATGTTCGCGGCATAGTGCTCCGGCTCGTTGCCTTCCATCTCGAATCGCACGTTGCCGTTGTAGACCTGCACCCGGTCTCGAACCTTGCCGCCCAGCAACTTGTACGCCGGAGCGCCAAGCGCCTTGCCAGCGATGTCCCACAGCGCCATCTCAATCATGCTCACAGCCGTACCCCACGGCTTGAACGCACCCATACGCCGAATGCCAAGCATCACCCGCTCAACATCCGTCGGATCCTTCCCAATAATCATGTCCTTGTAGAACATCACCATCGGCTTCAGATACGGCTTCGCTGTCTCACCCTGACCCAATCCGTGAATGCCCTCGTCAGTAGTGATCCGAACCACCGGAGCATCTCCGATGATTGCGCATTTCATGTCAGTGATCTTCATTTGGTCCCTCTGGGGTTGGATAGCAGAATTCTGGGTTGGCAGAGTTTGGTGCGACTGGCCAGTAAATGGCAACGCGGAGATGATTTTGCCCTATTGAGAGGCAGATGTGTACATCAACCCGAATATACAATCGCACCATGAAGAACATGACCGGCAAACAAGCGCTCCTTGAGATGCTCCGCCTTGAGGGCGTGCAACACATATTCGGCAACCCCGGCACCAGTGAGTCGCCATTTATCGACGCGCTCGGTGATTTTCCAGACCTGAACTACGTGCTTGCCTTGCAAGAGGGCGTAGCTGTCGGAATGGCGGACGGCTACGCACGGGCCACCGGTGAAGCCGCGTTCGTGCAACTCCATATCGACAGTGGACTTGCCAACGGCATCAGCTTGATGATCGACGCACTTACCGATGGCACGCCAATGGTCGTCGTATCCGGCAACTACGACACCATGAAGCTGGCCGAGTACCGCACCGACCTTCCGAATCTCGTGCGACCGGTCACCAAGTGGTCAGCAGAAATAACGCAGGCAGCACAGATCCCCGGTGTGATCCGCCGCGCCTTCAACGAGGCCAACAGCGAGCCCAAAGGCCCCGTCTACATCGCCCTCGCAACCAACGCACTCGACGGCGAAGCGGAGATGGATCTCATTCCATCAGCCCCAATGTTCACCTCAGGCGCACCTGATCCCGAAGCGCTCGCCAGCATCGCTGAAGCGCTGGTCAACTCTGAGCGTGCCATCATGCTGCTGGGCAACCGCGTGGCGAAATCCGACGGCGTGGATGAGGCCGTTAGAGTCGCTGAGCTACTGGGACTTGCCGTCTACACAGCCCGAGGCTCCGAGGCCAGCTTCCAGACCGCCCACCCACAATATCTTGGCCCGCTCACAACCCGCAGCTCAGCTGCCCGCCAGCTCCTGAACAACGCAGACGCGATTCTGGCGGTCGGCGCGGATCTGTTCTCCGACCTCTTCTACTTCGGCGACCGCCTCATGCCAGAGTCCGCAACTGTCATGCACATAGACTCTAAACCCGGTTCCATCGGCAAGTCAGAACCAACCGATATCGGCCTCCTCGCAAGTCCACGCCTCGCCCTTGGTGCGCTAGCAGACATAATCGAGCGAACCCAGCCACAACAGAGCCGCGCCGCCGCTGAAACTCGGAAGACGAAACTCTCCCTCGAAAAAGAAGCAGCGCGAGCGAAGTACGCTGAGTCCGCCAAAAAGGTCTGGGACACCCGGCCCATGTCGCCCGAGCGCGTCATGGCTGAACTGGCCGCCGCAATCCCCGAACGCACCATCGTCATCGACGACGTCAGCAGCTATCGCGTGCCGTTCGCTCACTACATGCAGGGACTCGCCCCCGACGAACTAGTCTCCAAACGCAGCGGCTCAATCGGCTGGGGCATCGGCGCAACGTTGGGCACGAAACTCGCGTACCCAGACCGGCCCGTCATGGGCGTACTGGGCGATGGTGGTGTGCTGATGACCGTACAAGCGCTCTGGACCGCCGCCAACGAGAACATTCCCGCCGTGATGGTAGTTTTGGACAACAGCATGTACCGCGTCCTCAAAACCAACATGGACATCTATAAACGCGACGTGCTGGGGGAGAAGGAACCCGACAGCAAATACCTCTACATGGACTTCCCAACGCACATAGACATCGCCAAAATCGCAGAAGGCATGGGCGTCCACGGAGAACGCATCACAGAACCGGAAGAGATCGCCCCCGCCCTCAATCGCGCATTCGTGTCAGGCAAACCAGCGCTGCTGGACGTAGTGATCGACGGTTCTGTCTAGAACCTATTCGACGCACACACCGGATTCGTCTTTCCAGCGGAGGCTGGAATCCAGGCACGGCCGCTTGGGGAATTGATCAAGCCAAGATAAGCGTCACAGGACGGCATCGCAATAGCTCGGCGAGCACGGGCACTCATCTCCATGTCTCGGTAGCGGCGGGTCTAAGACCCGCTCTTCGTTCTTGAAGATCCTGGTGCGCCGCATGCCGCCATCACGCGAGCGGGTCACAGACCCGCCGCTACCGTATTCGCAGACATCCCGTCACTTCATCGACGGCTCAAGTTAGTCCCGTATCTGCACCAGCTCAATCACCACGTCATCCGGCCCCTCGATGTATGAAATTCGTCCACCATCGGGCGTATCCCGAATCGGCATCACCACGCGCGTCCCCGCCGCCTCAAAGTGCGCCATATCTGCGTCAATGTCCTCCGTGTGAAACCCAAAGTGCTCCAGCCCTAGCTGGTTGATCTCCGCAACAGCGCGTTTGTCGGACGACCCGGGCGGTGGTGACGAGATGTTCAGCCGCACAGGCCCACCAGGATCCATCGTGACGGTGATCGTCCCCGGCATCACTTCTCGAGATCCAATCAACTTCACGCCAAAGTGTTTGGTGTACCAGGCTGCCGATGCCTCCGGGTCTGTTGATCGGATATGTACGTGGTTGATCGAGTGGTGCACGGTTCGTCTCCTGTTTCGGAAGTTCTGGCATTGTAGATACCGTAAATCAACATATTCTGGCCCTGTTTCCGACGAGATGACTTCATCCTCACAACAGCGCCGGAATTCTGAGGTATTATGCCAGCCGCGAGCAGGTAAATCAGAGTGATGCTGGTTTCCAGGTTTCGCACAGAATAATTAAGGACCCAAAATTCAATGCTCAAGCACTTTCTAGTACCAGAAGAGGATCAGGTTCTAGTTTCAGAAGCGAAAGCTCGCGCTGGGACAACGGCTGTGTTCGAGAAGATGGGCCTTCCGGCTGATGAGGCAGCGTCCTGCGCCGACGTGCTGCTGACCAGCGACCTCAGAGGCTGTGAGAGCCACGGTATCTCAAACATGCTGCGGGCCTACATCAAGAGCTACGGCGATGGTTCCTACAACCCCCGTCCCAACGTCAAAACAGTAAGAGAGTCCTCCGTCACCGCCACATGGGACGGCGACCAGGGGCTGGGTCTCCACCTTGGACCACGTGCAATGGAACTTGCGATTAGTAAGGCTAAAGAGCACGGCATGGGCGCCGTGGCAGTCAAGAACACCAAGCACCTTGGTATGCTGGCCTACTATGCACTTCAGGCCGTTGAGCAAGACATGGTCGGCGTGGCGATGGTCTCGGCAGGTGGCAGCATTCAGCTTCCAACCTTCGGCTCCGAACCAGTGTTCGGCACCCAGCCAATCGCATGGGGCGCACCCGCCGACAAGATGCCTCCATTTGTCTTCGACGTCGCCACCACACAGGTCGCGGCAAACAAGCTTGGGCTGGCTCGACGCATCGGCTCAAAAGTGGAGCCCGGCTGGATCGCCAACCTTGACGGCTCACCCATCATGGAAGCGGTCGATGCTCCGGAATTCGGCAGTTTCAAAATGCTCCCATTTGGTGGTACTCGAGAGAACGGCGGCCACAAAGGCTTCGGCTTCGCGGCAATCGCAGACATCATGTCTGGCATCCTCTCCGGCAACGGCCCCGGCTTCATCGCCGACCGCAACTACTCGTTCTTCGTCATGGCCTTCAACATCGAAGCCTTCGTAGACGTCGGAGAGTTCAAAGCCGATATGGACCGCCTCCTTGAGAAGATATCCAACTCCACCCCGGCTCCCGGCCACGACCGAGTGCTCTACGCCGGACTGCCTGAGCACGAAGAGACCCTGCTCCGTAAGGAGAACGGAATCCCGTATCACAAGGAAGTGGTCGACTGGTTCAACAACATGAGCCCTGAACTGGAACTCGGAATACAGTTCCCGTAAACGATCATTGCGGACGTCCAATCTCGCGCTAGGGGCAGGTTTCAAACCTGCCCCTTTTCGCGTCGCGTGTCCCAATGGAGCATCAACCACCACCCACACGATGTCATCCCGGACGCGCAGACGACAGTCGGAGCGATCCGGGATCTTGCGGTAGACGACCCTCACACAGCACACTGCGCGTAGTGACCGAAATGTATATAGGTTGATCTACATGGCCTCATTTCACGCGCGAGATCCCGGCTCGCCTACCGGCGTCCGGGATGCCGGGATGACAGAATGAGCGCCTCCTACGGCATCGGTGAACTATTCTGATTGCCATCAACAAGGCATGCAGGACTGGATCCAACACATGAAGTACAGAAACTTTGGCAACACCGGCCTGAAAATTTCGGAGATCGTCTTTGGTGGCGGCGCCGTTGGCGGGATCCTCATCGACGCCGACGATGATACGCGGCGTAAAGCCGTGCGCATGGCGTTGGACGCTGGCATCAACTGGATCGACTCCGCGGCCAGCTACGGCAACGGAAAATCAGAAGAGGCCCTTGCATGGCTCATGAAAGAGTTGCCGGAAGACGATCAACCGTACATCTCCACCAAGACCGCCTTCGATCGCGACGCTGGCGATTACGCCGGACAAGCTGAACGGGCGCTCACCGCGAGCCTTGAGCGACTACAGATGGACAGCGTCGATCTCTACACCGTGCACAACCGCATCGCATCCTCCCCAGACGCCGTGCCAGGTTCGCTCTCCCCGGACGACATGCTCAGAAAAGACGGCGTGGCTGACGCCATGCAGAGCCTCGTAGACAAAGGCCTGATCCGCCATGTTGGCTTCACGTGCACCGGGGAAGCTGATGCCCTTCACGAAGTGATTCGAAGTCAGCGATTCGCCGGTGCCCAGATCTACTACAACCTGCTCAACCCATCTGCCGGACGCAACATGCCTGCCAACTGGTCGGCGTACGACCACAAGAACATCATCGGCGCCTGCGAAGAGAACGGTGTTGGCGTGATGGTGATTCGAGTCCTGGCCGCTGGCGTGATCGCAACAGACATCAGAACGGGACGAGAGGGCGGCGTCGCGCTGAACAACGACGTCGCACCTGACGTGGAGCGCATGTCCAAAGTCATACCGCTGCTGAAGCCCGAACATGGCGCACGTGCGCAGGTAGCCATCCGCTACGCCATGCGACACTCCGGCGTCTCAGGCATCGAAGTGGGAATGGCAGAGATCGAGCATCTTGAACTCGCCCTCGAAGCGGCCGAAATGGGCCCGTTGCCTGACGATCTCCTAGCTCAGTTAGACGAACTTGCAGACGCGAACTTCGGAATGTCCTGACCCTCCCAACCCTTCTATAACTCGAATCAGCAACTCCCCGCCCGCCCAAGGAAGAAATCAAGTGCCATCCACGCCCACCGCATCAACCGTGTTTGAACCAGTCATCGGCTGGCCCGCAATCCCACACGGCATGTCGTTCCACGAAGCCACATCAGTGGCCGTCGACAATGACGACAATGTTTACATCTTCAACCGCGGCAGAAATCCCATGATGATCTTCGATCGTGATGGCAAATTTCTGGACACCTGGGGTGCTGGTGACTACCTCAGACCACACGGCATACACGTAACGCCGGACGATGATCTGCTCCTGGTAGAGGATGCGGGTCACACACTCAAGCGCACCAGCAAGAGTGGCGAAGTGAAGTACACAATCGGCACCCACGGTGAGCCGGCGGCGTGGCAGCAGGGAGCGCCGTTCAATCGACCAACAGACGCGTTCGTATCACCCGTCTCTGGTGATATTTTCGTGACTGACGGCTACGGCAACTCCCGGGTGCACCGCTTCAAGCCCAACGGAGAGCATGTGCTTTCATGGGGCAAGCCGGGCACTGATCCCGGCCAGTTCAGCCTCCCGCACAATCTCGCCGTTCTGGACGATGGCCGTGTGATCGTGTGCGACCGTGAGAACTATCGTTTGCAAGTCTTCACAGAAGACGGCGAGTTCATCCAGCAAGTCCATCTGCACAAACCCCAGGCCATCTGTCTTGGTCGCGGTGATGACACCGCCCTTTATGTCACGGAATCACGCCCTCCCACCGTGCAGGAAGGAGTCCCCGGACTCGGCCTTCGTATTCGGGTGCTCGACCGGCAGTTCAACGAAATCACAAGTATCGGCGCCGGCACATCCGGCCCCGCACCGGATCAGTTCATCTCCCCGCATGGCACAGCCATCGACTCTGAAGGCTCCCTCTACGTCGCCGAAGTCTCCTACACCGCCTTCGGCTCCCGATTCGATCCACCCCGAGAAGTCATCAGCATGCGGAAGTGGCGCCGAGTGTCCGGGTAAGCATCGGTCGTGTCACTCACCCAACCGTTCGTGCAGGAAGATTCCGGTGTGACATAGCCGAGCCGCTATTGACCCGAAGCGATATCCTCTTCGCACCATGCATCCCCAGCCACCAGTCCACCCACTTGGCCGACGCATCGGCGTAATCGGCGCGGGCGGAAAATCCACGCTTGCTAGAGCACTTGCGCGCAAGCAGGACCTCGAATTCATCGAAATCGATGGAATTGCGCACCTACCCGGCTGGGAGAGCCGTTCTGACGATGAGATCAAGAGAATCGTCACGGAGCGCATAGCCAACAACCCCGATGGCTGGGTCACAGACCACAACTCGACCGTCATGCCCATCATCTTCGAGAACGCAGACACAGTAATCGTCTTGCAACCGCAATTCCGCTACATGTTCTGGCGCCGCTTCACCCGCTCCCTCAAACGATCGTGGACCGGCGAACTCATCTGTAACGGAAACAAAGAAACTTTCAGGCAGAACTTCTTCTCCAAAAACTCCGCCATCTATGAAATGTGGACCAAGCGCCACAACTACAGAAGCTACGCAGAAAACATAACCGCCGAAGCCCCAGACAGAGTCAACCTCATCGTCCTCAAGTCAGCAAAGAAGATTGAAGAGTTCTACGAGGCGCACGGCCTCACGCGTTGAGTCAGGACGCAGTCAACACGCATAAATTCCAGTCTTTGAATATCCCCAGGAGGATCCTGTGATCAATACGCTACTCATCGGTGGCAAAGGTAACATCGGCGCCGGGCTGCGGACGTATCTGCCGCAGATGAACGCCGGCTATCAGATCACCTCGGTAGATCTACCCGGCTCACCGGACAAGGCCACCGACCCCGATGCGCAGCGTACCTTCGTGGACATGGATATCTCTGCTGACGACGCGGGATTGCGTGAACTTCTGAAGGATCGCGACCTCGTCGTCTACCTCGCCCGCAAAGATCCGCTGGGCGATATGAACGCCATGACGGATCAGGTATTCCGAGCCATCATGGACGTCTGTCCGTCCGCAATGGTCGTCGCATCCAGTTCCGTTCACGCCATGAGCGCCGCGTACTTCCCATTCGACATGGAGCCATACGCCACCATCGCCGCCCGCAAGTTCGACGAGCTCGACTCGTGGCCAGACCCACTCCCCGCGTCCCACGGCCCATGGCCTCGCAACGAGTACGGCATCGAGAAGTGCCACGTCGAAACGTGGTGCGCCCGTCTCGCCGTCGAAGGCCAGAGCGCCGTTGCCGCTCGGTGGGGCGGCATTAACCACCTCAATGAGATGACCGATGAAGTGGCCTACTTCTCCGTCTGGTGCCACCAGGAAGACGCCGCCCGGTTCGTGAACGCCTGCTACGAGTCATCGCTCAGCGGCAAGATGCGATCTGGCGCGCACTACTACGTCATCTCAAACAACACCCACAACATCTTCGATATCGAAACAGCGCGCCAAGAGATCGGCTACAAGCCCACTCACGATGCCGAGTCGTTCTACAAGTAACGCAACGCACCAGCGGGTGGTAGCATCGCCGCACTCTTGAAGCAGCAGTAGTTTGAGGATGCGAGGAACGCGGCGTGACCGAGTCACTATTTCCTGACGGAGCAACCACCCACGGGCGATCTGCCCGTGCCCCGGCCACCGGTGCCAAAGGCATGGTGGCATCCGCCCACCCGTTCGCCACCCGTGCAGGCGTCGAAGCGCTCCAGGATGGCGGTAACGCCATCGACGCCGCCGTGGCCGTCGCATCCACGCTGAACGTAGTTGAGCCATACATGTCTGGCATGGCGGGCATCGGCGTCGGACTGGTCTACATCGCCGCCGAAAACCGCACCCGCGTCCTCAACTTCTCCGGCAACGCCCCGCAAGCCGCGACTCCCGATCTCTACGATGATAAAAACATAGAACTCGGCCCACTCGCGCCACTCGTCCCCGGCAACATCGGCGGTTGGATGACAATGCATGGCGAGTACGGCCGACTTGACCGCAAGCAGCTCTTCAAGCGCGCGATCGAATACGCCGCAGACGGTGCCGCTCTGACCCCGTTCAACGCCTTCACACTCCAGGCGCAGATCGGGCTTATCGACCAGTTCCCATCAACCGCCGCTGGCCTTGATATAGACCGGTCCAAAATCTCAACAGGCGCCGTCTTGCGCCAACCGTTCCTCGCAGAGTCGCTCGCCGCCGTTGCGGAAGGCGGGATGGAAGAGTTCTACGAAGGCAACCTTGGCGACCGCCTCAATGCAGGCCATCGTGCTCTAGGCGGCATCATGACTCGGGAAGAACTCGCCGTATACAAGCCGTTCTGGCAGGAGCCGCTCACCACCAACTACCGGGGCTTCGAAGTCCGCGTCCCACCGCCCAACTCATCTGGCTTCCAAATCTCAGAAACCCTCAGCATCCTCGATCAATTTGACCTCGACGACTACGGCTCGGTAGATACGCTCCACACAGTAATAGAAGCCGTCTTCCGCGCCGCTGACGATCGCGCCCGCTACTCCGGTGATCCAACAAAAGTGAACGTGCCACTCGATCGCCTCCTCTCGCCCGAATACGCGAAGGAAGTAGCCAGGAGCATCGACCGCACACGCACCGCGGGAGTCCCCGCCGAACGTTGGCGACGCTCACGCATCGACCACCCACTTGTGAACGTCCACAAGCCCTACATCTCCGGCCTCACGACCCACTTCGCCACAGCCGACTCCGATGGCAACGTCGTCACCATCACCCAGACACTCGGTGAGGCATTCGGCTCTAAAGTTGCGCCGGAAGGCACCGGCCTCTTCCTCAACAACATGTCCAAGTGGTTCGACATCGACACCGACTCGGGCAGCCCAAACCTCATGAGTGGCGGACGACAGGTCGACTTCTGCGTCTCACCAGTCCAGCTCTTCGACATGTCCGGCGACACACCATCAATACGCATGTCCATCGGCACACCCGGCTCATACGGAATCCTGCACACATCGGCGCAGATGATCCACCACGCCGTCGACGCCGGAATGAACATCCAGGAAGCCATCGAAGCTCCTCGCTTCAGGTTCTACGACTCCGGCCAACTCCTCCTGGAAGACCGCTTCCCGAAAGCCATGCTGGACGATCTCGTCTCACGCGGCCACAAATTCGAAATGCTGCCCACGTTCCACAACGCAGTAGGCGGAGGTCACGGCATCCAGTTCACAGACCACGGATCATTCCTCGGCGGCGCAGACCCCCGACGCGACGGAGTAGCCCTGGGCTACTAGAAAGGGACGATGCCGCGTAGGGGTTTCCCTTGTGGGTGCCCTCTTCGCACGCCATGATCAATGCGATCTGCGCCCGATCTACGGTAGCGGCGGGTCTAAGACCCGCTCTTCACACATGCCTGTCGCAACACCCCAGTCAGCGCCAACTTTGCTGCGTCGTTCCGGAATTTGCGGCTCCGCGCAAATGTCCGGAACCCAGGCACATCCACCTACGCCCACGTCAAAATCTAATACGCGGTAGCTGTGGGGGCTTGGTTCTCCTGAGCCTGTCGAAGGGCCCCGCCTCTTCCGTGGCAGAATAGGCCAACTCATATTCACAACGTTCGCGAACAAAGAGCGGGTCTTAGACCCGCCGCTACCGTAAGTCGGAGAGCATCATCCGATTAGCCGCTGCTTCCGCACATCACCCCACTGTGGCACACTGCGCATCGCACATCCCACCACAAGAAAGCAGCACACAACCATGGTCCAAATTCCAATCGCAATCGTCGGCGCAGGCGGCATGGGCGGGCGGCACTTGCGGGCCATGGGCGCCCTCTACGAAAGCGGCATGGCAAACGTGGAACTCGCCGCCGTGTGCGACACGCGTGAGGAAAACGCGATCCACCTCGCCGACCTCGCTGAAGAGATGCTGGGCAAGCGACCGGAAGTCTTCACCTCCATGGAAGATATGCGCAACAAACGGCGCGACATCGAAGCCGTCGATATCACCACAGACTCCGGCTCCCACCACCTCGTCGCAGAGATGGCATTCGACCTTGGCTACAACGTACTGTGCGAGAAGCCCCTCTCGCTCACCATCCGAGGCTGCAACCGCGTCATCGATGCATGGAAAAAGAGCGGCAAAGTCCTCAGCGTGGGCGAGCAGGAACGCCGCGACCCAATGTGCCGACTCAACAAGGCCGTGCTAGAAGCTGGCGCAATCGGCAAGCCGTACAGCTTCCTACTCGGCTCAGCCAGCGGCGGCAACGACATCATCATCTGGCCGTGGCGACACTACAAGAACATCGGCGGAATCTTCGTCGACGCCGGAGTCCACGCCGTCGACCAGATGATGTACTACATGGGCAACGTTGAAGAGGTGTACGCCGTCTCCAAGGTCTGGGAGCCAAAGCGCTACAAAGGCGATCGCATCGGAGTCGCTAACTTCTACGACCACTGGGCCGATGAAGTGCCTGATGAAATCGATGCCGACGCCGAAGACATGGTCATCTCAACCCTGAAGTTTGAGAGCGGCGCAGTAGGGCAGTGGACCTCGTTCTTCGCCGCTCACGGCGAGCCACTCCAATACGGCATGATCTACGGCAGCAACGGCTCAGTGGCCCCCGCCAAGCAACGCCGCGGCAACCCCCTCAGCGTAACCATCGACGGCGAGGGCCTCATTGAAGGCGATGCCGTCCTCGACCTGGTCCCTGATTTCCACCTCGAAGAACTCCCAGCCCGCCTCTTCGGCAGCGACCGCCTCGGCTCCTACGACACCCCCTTCGAAGACGCCGACCGCTTCCTGGTAGCCCTCGAGTACTACGAACTCGGCCAGTGCATCACCGATGGCGTCAAGCCAGAAGTAGACGCCTACGTAGGCCGCAAAGACCTCGCAGTCTGCAACGCAGCCCTCGAATCGTCAGTCCTCGGCCGCGCTGTAACAATCGAAGAAATCGAAAACGAAACCACAGCCCAATACGAAGCCAGCATCAACAAACACTGGAACATCTAGAACGGCAACGCCACGCTCGCTTCTTACCCCCTCTACCTCTGGGAGAGGGCTTGGGTGAGGGCGCGCCACAGCCACCACCACCCGTCATCAACCCACCAACCCCTATTGTCAGAGACCTAACAGGGAAAGGAACACCACCCAGCATGACCACCCCCGCCTCAATGACTGACGTAGCCAACAGAATCACCGCCGCCTCATACTTAACCGGCCAGTTCACACTCCGCTCCGGCATCGTCAGTGACCACTACTTCGACAAATACGCATTCGAATCAGACCCCAAGCTGCTGAGTGATATCTGTACGCTTCTAGCACCGCGAGTCCCAGAAAAAACAGACGTACTCGTCGGGATGGAACTCGGCGGCGTACCCATTGCCACGATGCTGTCTCAACTCACCGGACTACCACTCGCGCTAGCCCGAAAAGAAACCAAAAACTACGGCACAGCGCGCCAGATCGAAGGCCTCGACGTGGCCAACAAGAACACGCTAATCGTAGAAGACATCATCACATCAGGCGGGGCAGTAGCCGACTCGATCGACGTCCTACGCACCCTCGGTGCAAACGTCCAATACGCCATATGCGTCATAAACCGCGGCCCCGAAGAACCACCGTTACTCGGTGAGCGTAGCGTAAAGCTAGATGCCTTGTTCACAGAGGGCGCACTGAATCTCCCAGAGTGATCCTTGGCCAGCATCTTGCCCTCTCTCCCGCCGGGAGCGGGCTGGGGTGAGGGGGCTGTTCGCTTCCGTCCGCCACGGCCAATTCCTGCATGGCAGATGCCCGCCCGCGGCCTATGCCCGTGCGGCAGCCACCCCAGGCTCCCACAGCTCAATCTTCCGATCCTCCGGGTCGTACACCTAGGCGAACCTTCCGTACACCTCGTCCCTGAGCTTCCCGTTGAAACTCTCGTTATAGCCGTTCTCCCACGGACTGCCTGGCTCGATGAAGAGCGTCTTCACCCCGACTCGCTCCAGCCA
>Ga0209403_10003930_pt1 | contig 16459 bp, 17 predicted proteins | sample ArcticOcean_MG_C_8_FD_187440 | JGI IMG/M metagenome (GOLD analysis project Ga0209403, IMG submission 187440) | Marine microbial communities from western Arctic Ocean - ArcticOcean_MG_CB11_86 (SPAdes) (version 2) | ecosystem: Environmental > Aquatic > Marine > Oceanic | place: Arctic Ocean... | reverse complement strand
CAGCACCGTGCGCCTGCCCGAAGCTCTCAACGTCATGAACATCATCTTTGACGGGGTGCGGCCGCCCTTGGGGGCCCGGGATCATTCCATGCCGGAATTTGGGGCATCGTTGACTGACCAGAACATCGCCGACGTACTACGATTTGTAAGGGTGCAGTACACGAATTTGCCCGTTTGGGAAAACCTGGAAGAAATAATCGCCAAAAAACGCGAAAACTGGTGATTTGAGGAAATACACCGCCATCGATCACAGATTCTAACAAATCTGTTGTCATTGGAGGATGCAGGTATTAGCCTCTCCTTAGCCAGAAGTGTGAGGGGGGGGTCTTCTCGGTATTTTTCCGAAAATACCTTGCGCACAGCTCAGGTTTGGGCAGTGTCTCTCCTCAAAATAACTAATAAGGGAGATCTACGAATGGCTTTGACACTTAATGTTAATGGGACGTCCCACGTCGTGGACGTCGAGGCCGAGTCGCCTTTGCTTTGGGTCATTCGTGACACCATTGGGTTGACCGGCACCAAATTCGGCTGCGGCATCGCCAAATGCGGCGCTTGCACAGTCCATCTTGATGGCAGAGCAGTCAAATCCTGCACCACCAAGGCTTCTGCTGCGGTCGGCAAGGCAATCACCACGATTGAAGGCCTTTCTGCAGACAGCACCCATCCGGTCCAGGTCGCATGGTTGGAATTGGACACGCCTCAGTGCGGGTATTGCCAGTCCGGCCAGATTATGATGGCGGCATCTCTCCTTCAAAAGAGAGCAAATCCGTCTGATTTCGATATCGACTCCGAGATGGCCGACAACATTTGTCGCTGCGGAACCTACACAAAGATCCGCGCTGCCATTCACCGCGCCGCCGAAATCGCAGCGCAGTAGGGACAGGGAGAATAATCAAATGAACATTCATAATGTAAGCCGCAGAAAATTCATCGTTACGTCGGCCACTGCTGCCGGCGGCATGATGCTGGGATTCCACCTGCCAGCCCAAGCGGCAAGGCTCAACAACAATCCGTGGGAATTGCCCACCGACAAAGAAGGCCAGGAAGTTAATGCTTGGCTGGCGATCGACCCTGACGGCACCGTCACCATTCGTGTCGGCCAGTCAGAAATGGGTAATGGCCCGTTTACCGCCATGCCCATGATCGTTGCTGAAGAACTCCATGTGGACTGGAAAATGGTCCGCGCAGCCTATGCTTCCGGCAACCGCTATCTGCGTCAAAAGGCCGAAGACTACCAAGTAGCCGCTGGCGTCCTGAATGAAGATCATCAGGTTTATCGGCGCATGGGCACCGGTGGTTCTGGCGCCGTTCGGCGTTCACGCACATTCCTGCAGCAGGCTGGCGCTTCGGCGCGTGAGCGTCTGAAGGAAGCAGCGGCCCAGGCTTGGGGCGTGGCACGTGCAGACGTCACCGCAAAAGACAGCGTTCTGTCTTCTGGCAGCCGTACCGGCACCTTCGCTGAATTTGCGACTGCCGCATCAACGGTGACTTTGGATGTTGAACCCGTCATCAAGACCCCGGACCAGTACACCCTTATGGGTCAATCGGTGGCACGTTTGGATTCACCGCTAAAGATCAACGGCTCAGCCACATACGGCATCGACGTTCGCTTGCCGGGTATGGTTTACGCCGCAGTCCGGGCCAACCCGGTGCCTTACGGTGGCATCGATAGCTATGACGCCGATGCGATCATGGGCCTGCCCGGAGTGATCCAGGTGGGCGAACTCAAACCTGGCGAAATCATGGATGCGCGTACCGGGCTTCAGCCCGCCGTGTACGTCGTCGCTGATTCCTATACCAGAGCTCTTTCTGCTCTGGATCAAATGCCCGTCAAGTGGTCTGCAACGCCTAATGATGGCGTCAATTCAGCAGACCTGTTCGCTGATGCCCATGCGGCTTTGAGCCTGCCGGGTGCCATTTCGGTCGACGAAGGCGATACCGCAGCGGCAATTGCAGGTGCGACAACGGTGGTCGAGGCTGATTACGAAGCCCCGTACGAGTCCCATGCTTGCATGGAGCCGTTCAATTGCACGGTCAATATCACTGATGGCAGGGCCGACGCTTATGGCAGCTTCCAAAACCCGCCAGGGGCCTTGGCCGTTGTTGCTGATCAACTCGGTATGGATCCAATCAATGTCTTTACCCACACGACCTTCTTGGGTGGTGGCTTAGGTCGGCGTTCACGGAATGACGAACCTCGTCAAGCTGCGGAAATCGCTCGCCAGGTGGGTCGCCCCGTCAAGATGGTGTGGACCCGTGAAGAAGACATGATGCAAAACAAGATGCGGCCGATGGCAGTTGGCCGCTTTAAGGCAGGTCTTGGCCCGGATGGTATGCCGGTTGGTTGGTCCGCACGCGTTGCGGGTCACTCCATCAACGCCCATCTTCGCCCGGAACGCGTCGTAGACGGGCTGGATAACTCGCTGTTGGCTGGTATTCGGAACCATCCGTACAGCATTCCGAATCAGTTTGTTGATGTGCACGTCCGGAATTCACACATTCCGGTGCATTATTGGCGTTCAGTGAATGCATCACAAAACGTGTTCATGGGTGAGCAGTTCATTGATGAAATGGCCCAGGCTGGTGGTCATGACCCCATGCAGTTCCGCTTGGATATGGTCAAGGACTTGCCAGACTGGACATTGGTGCTGAACACTCTGAGAGAAAAATCAGGGTGGACGACCGACCTGCCTCCGGGTACCGGCATGGGCATCGGCATTGCCGAAGAGTTCGGAACTGTCTGTGGCCAAGTCGCCACAGTGACGGTTACCCGTCGCGGTCAGCTCAGGGTCGACAAGGTTGTCGCCGTGGCTGATTGCGGACATCTTTGCAATCCAATTATGGCCGAAGGACAAGTTGAAGGCGCCATCGTTACTGGCCTGTCAGCTGGACTGGCCGGCGAAATCACCATCAGAGACGGTAAGGTTGTCGAAAACAACTTCGATACCTTCAAGGTCCTGCGCATGAACGAGATGCCGGTGATTGAAACCCACTTCGCCCTGACCGGCGGAGACAAATGGGGCGGACTTGGTGAGCCTCCTCTTCCGCCTGTCATGGCGGCGGTGGCCAACGCCATCTTCTATGCCACTGGCAAGCGCGCTCGTCAGATGCCGATCGTGCATACCGACCTAAGCTGGGGGTAAGACCCTTTTCGACGCGGTCTCCCTCTCTCTCGACCGCGTAAACGTTGAGTAGACAGACAGCCGGGGTGCAGAAATGCACTCCGGCTGTCACCTTTTATTGAATGACCAATAGTTGTGGAATTCCCATCAGCCCTATAGTTTTGGGCCCAATTTCTGCGATTCAGTGACAATTCAACGGTTCTTATGATTGAGCCAACAAGGCGAAGATTCTTAAAACGGGTGGGTGTCGGTGCAGGGGCCATGGCCCTGGTGGCCGTTGTGCAACAATCGGCGTCAGCCGAAACCATCGAGCTTCCAGATCGAGAAGCGGCAATCTTGTTGGACGCCTTTGGTTCGTCGGTGCTTACTCCTGGGAAAATCAGCCTTGATATTCCGATTTTGGCCGAAACTGGCCTTTCAGTTCCGATCACCTTCAAAGTTGAATCGCCCATGACCGACGCAGACCACGTGTCCCGGATCATGGGGTTCGCGCCGGGAAATCCCGAACCCATGCTTGCTGACTACCTGATCGGCCCCCGCACTGGGAAGGCAGAGGTCAGCACACGCATTCGCTTGGCTCGGACAGGGTTTGTTTACGCAGCGGCAAAGTTGTCGGATGGGACCCTTTGGGGCACGAAATTTAAAATCATCGTTACTTTGGGTGCCTGTATGGAAGATATTTTCGATGTGGATGAGGCGCTCGACGCCGAGCGCCGGGCCGTGCGGAGCGCAGCGCGGGCAGCAGCGCGGGCAGCTGAATAAGCCAATGACAACTATCCGAATTTCCATTCCTGAAACGGCCACCAAGGGCGAAGTCATTGAAATTCGGACGCTGATCTCCCATCCCATGGACAATGGTTACCAAGTTGACAAGATTGGCATGCGGATCCCCCGCCAGATTCTCCATACGTTTTCAGTCACCTATAACGGGGTCGAAGTTTTTCACGCCAACATGCATCCGGCCCAGGCGACAAATCCCTATATGGTTTTTCACACCGTGGCTGTGGAATCCGGGACACTGGAATTCACCTGGCTGGACGACGACGGGTCAGTATTTTCAGACACCAGGACCATCACCGTTCAATAACGTTCGGCGGACCCGATGCCCGCAGTTTCAAAGGATTCTACCGTGAAAAGAAGAATTTCCGCCGTGGTCGGAGTTTTGGTGTTGGCGGCGATTGTTTCGGCCCTTTGGTGGGCAAACGGTGACGGAAATACCATGGGCGCAGGGGCTTTTGAAGAGGAATTGGCCGAATGCCAGGACTTCATTTGGCAAATGAACCAGCATCCCGAGGGTATGGAATTCATTGGGAAGATTTGGCACCGGGTCGCCGATGACACCCTTGAAATTGGCGGAGCCCTGACCTCACCCGACATGGCAGGCCAGCCCGAAGGCTTCAACTATACGTGCAAAATCAGGAATGGCCGTGTCGTTCAGGGCGACGTCGGCAAATGATAACGAAATCGAATTTAATGGGAGGAAAAGTTGGCTTCACTAAGAAAAACAATATTGGCGGTGTTTTTTCTTGCATCGCCGGGAATTGTAGCTGCTCAACCGGTCGAATTTCAAGAATGCGAAACCTGCCCAGTCATGGTGGAAATTCCTCCAGGATCCCTTGAACGCAGCGACACGCTGGACGGTGCCAATTTCACCGTCAATATTGCGGCTCCCTACGCTATCGCAAAAACCGAAGTTACCATCGAGCAATTCGAGCTGTTTGTTGAGGAAACCGGGGCGTCAATTACCGAGTGCACAATTTGGACCACAGTGGGGCCAGAAACCCCCCGCAGAGTGAGCTGGAAAAGCCCGTTCACCCAAACGGGTGTTTTCCCCGATCATCCCGTTGTTTGTGTCAGCTGGGATGACGCCCAGGCCTACGTAGCCTGGCTCAGCGAGAAAACAGGGCAAGCTTATCGCCTGCCGTCTGAGGCTGAATGGGCCTATGCCGCCAGGGCAGGAGCACCAAATGACCCCACCTGGTGGCTGTCTGGCTACATGGGTGTTGACGGGGCCAATTGTGCGGATTGTACCGGCGTCGGCCCCATGGGCCGTGAAGACGAACTTTCGACCCTCTTGGCAGCCACATATCCACCAAATCCCTTTGGTCTTCACGATATGCTGGGCAACGCCGGAGAATGGGTTGCGGATTGCTACAATAAATCAACCGAAAAAGCTCCAATCGATGGGACCGCTTGGCTAGAGGGCGACTGTAACCGCCACATCAACATGGGCGGAAATTGGCACGATGAATGGCAAGCCCTAGCGGGCCAAAGGACCGGTCTCAGTGCAACCCAGCGGGTCAACGATGTGGGTTTCAGGGTGGCCCGGTCTTTGGACTAAGTGGCGAAATCAAGAAATTGTGTCTGGAAATTGCGCTGAATAAGAATGGGGGCTTGAGTTTCTGACGGGCGGGCATTAGCATTTTATGTACGCAAGATCTCCTGGGGAAGACGATTTTCAATTCCGTTTTTTGCGGGACATTTGCTGTCCGCTTTCCTCACCCGCCTTGAGTTTATTGAGAGGGAGGGCGGCGCGTGTATCGTGCGCATCAACGGCAGGGCAGCGCGCTCCCGCACCACCAAGGCTTCGGCTGCGGTGGCTGGCTGATATAACATTGTGAGCGCGAATGCGCATCGTCTAGGGACTAGGGAGGCCGCAATGAACCCGATAAAAACAGTTGTCGCTGGAGCTTTTGGCGCCGCTCTTTTGGCGTTGCCGGTAACATTACCTGCAGCCGCTGATGAAACTGCCCCCGCCAATCTGGCGAACGCCTGCGCCGGCTGTCATGGGACCGATGGCATTAGCCCGGGACCCACGCCCTCGATCAACGAAATCTCGGAAGAAGATATGATCGCGCTTCTCACGGCCTTCAAAAATGACGAAGCCGCCGTGACAATGATGAATCGGATCGCCAAGGGCTACACCGACGCCGAAATCTCCGCCATCGCTGCGTATTTCGCGTCGATGATGTAGAACACTTGGCTGGAATTCAGGGGACATCAAAATGACTCAAAAAAGCACTCGCAGGGACGTCCTGAAACTCGCTGGCGCTGCCACAGCAGCGACAGTTGCACCGACCATTGCTACAGCCCAGGCCGCTGGCGGCGTCGTCGTAATTGGCGCCGGATTTGGTGGCGCAACCGCCGCCCGGTATTTGCGCCGGGCTGGCGTCAGCGTCACATTGGTGGAGCAGAACTCATCGTTCTCCACATGCCCGTTCAGCAACGCCGTTTTGGGCGGCATCAATACTTTTTCATCCATTACCCACGGGTTTGGTGGATTGCGCCGAGAAGGCGTAAATGTGGTTCGGGGCCGCGTGTCCACGGTGGATCCAGATGCAAAATCCATCACTCTCGATGGCGGCGACACCATCGCCTATGACCGACTGATCATGTCTCCCGGCATCGATTTCAAATGGGACGCCATCGAAGGCTATGACGAAGCTGCCGCCGAGCTCATGCCCCACGCATGGAAGGCCGGCCCGCAAACCAACATTTTGCGGCGCCAGCTGGAAGCCATGCCAGACGGCGGCGTGGTGGCAATCGCACCGCCCGGCAACCCGTTCCGGTGCCCTCCTGGACCGTATGAACGCGCAAGTTTGATCGCCCATTATTTGAAGGCGGAGAAGCCGCGCTCGAAAGTTCTTATTCTTGACGCCAAGGATAGCTTCTCGAAGCAGGGATTGTTCCAGGCAGGGTGGGCTGAACTTTATGGCGACTTGATCGAATGGGTGCCCTTTTCCGAGGGTGGCAACGTTGCCCGGGTGGATCCGGCGACCAACACCATTTTCACGGATTTCGATGAACATAAGGTGGATGTTGCCAACATCATCCCGCCGCAACGGTCCAATCGCTTGGTGGATACTGCCGGACTGGCCGATGGTGGGGACTGGTGCCCGATCAATCAGACCACATTCGAATCCACCATCCATGCAAACATTCACGTGCTTGGGGACGCCTCTATTGCCGGACGTATGCCAAAATCTGGGTTCAGCGCCAACAGCCAGGCAAAGGTTTGCGCGGCGGCGGTCGCCGCCCTGCTTGCAGGGACTGACCCGGCCAGCCCGTCGTTCATCAACACCTGCTACAGCCTGGTTGCCCCGGACTATGGCATCTCCGTTGCCGCTATCTATCGCATCATCGATGATGGAACCATCGCTCCAGTGGCGGGTGCAGGCGGCGTCAGCCCATCCGATGCACCGGCCAGCACCCGGGCGTTGGAAGCCGAGTATGCCCGTGGGTGGTACGCCAGCATCACATCAGACATGTTCGGCTAGAGACCTGACACACTGATCTGGACAGCTATAAAGCGACTTGATCCTCATCGCACCCGAGCGGATTGCCTCCTGGGCGTGTTGGGATTTGCCCTAGTAGGGTTTGGCATCCTTGGCCCGGCAGCGGCCCAAGACGAAGGCCCTGCTGTTGTCGCCTACGAAATCGTCGATTTTGCGATCCCGGAACCCCTGACAGAGGTCCCTGGAGACGTTGAGCGCGGTTGGACCATTGTCCAGAACGCCGCAAATGCTACGTGCTTGATTTGTCATGCCATGCCCATGCCCTGGCAGCCAGATCACGGAAATCTGGCACCAGATTTGACTGGGGTCGGGAACCGTTACAACGCGGCGGAATTGCGTCTGCGGTTGGTGGACCCAAAGGTCTTGAACCCATTCACAATTATGCCCGCGTACTATCAAATCCAGGGGTTTACCCGGGTCCAGGAAAAGTACGTGGGGAAAACAATCTACAGCGCCCAAGACATTGAAGATGTCATTGCATATTTGCTGACACTCACCGAGGAATAACTAGGTTTTGATCCTGAGCCCGCCCAGATCTGGTATCCTTGGAACCAACTGATCGATCAAGTTTTTGGTTCAATAGAGTGAAATGACCGTATCGAGTGCCGACCCAACAAGGCAGGGCATGCTGCAAATTCTGGCCGGGAGCGCCGGTTCCCTTGCCTTGTATACCGTTACCTCCCAACCCGCCCAGGCGGAGTTGTTGCTTCCCGATGTCGTATTCAACGCGATGGTCCGACGTATGGGGGACAGGCCCTTTACTGAGGTCGGGAAAACATCACCTTGTCCTGCCGACCCATGCCGAGACCGGGCTTTCCGTGCCAACCACCTTGGGCGTGCCGAATTAGCCCATGACGCCGACGGATTACATCAAAAGCCTGCACATGTTCACCGAACTAAACCCCCAGCCATACGTGGCGGATTACTACCTGACATCATTGCCGCCTGATGATTAGAACTCTCTGGATTGTTGTTACGGCGTTCAGTGGCTTTGTCGTGTCCACCATTTCTGTAGCGGGTGCGGCCCACGCCCAGGGTTTGGACCTTTCCCGGTATTCAGTTGAAGGCAGAATTTCTGGGTACGTCTTTCTGGGGGAGCAAGTCCGTGCACTGCAAGACGACGACTTCCAAAACCCGGGAATGTTTGCGGTTGACCGTGGTCGGGCACTTTGGAACACAGCGAACGGCGAGGCTGGAAAATCCTGCGCCTCCTGTCACGGGGATGCCACGGGTTCAATGGCTGGAGTGGCCGCCCGCTATCCTCAATTTGACGCCGACCGGGGCGGCATCATCAATCTGGAACTGCGCATCAACGAACAGCGTGTAACCCATATGATGGCCGCGCCCCTGGAATACGAATCTGAGGACTTGCTGGCGCTGACGACGTACATCGCCAATCTATCACGCGGGGTTCCCCTGGAAGTGAACATCGAAGGGAACGCCGGAGCGTTTTTTGAAAAGGGCAAAGACTTCTTTTTCCAACGCCGGGGTCAATTGGATTTAGCCTGCAATCAATGCCACGACGATCTGGATGGGATGATGTTGCGTGGCGACAAAATGAGCCAGGGACAAATCAATGGGTTCCCGTTCTATCGGCTGATTTGGAATTCCGTTGGCTCAACCCATCGCATGTTTGAATGGTGCAATACGTCAATGCGCGCCGAGCCCTTTGCCTATGGCTCGGAAGAATATTTGAATTTGGAGCTGTACGTGGCTTGGCGCGGGCGCGGCTTGCCAGTGGAGACCCCCTCGGTACGCAGATAGTGATTTTTCTCTGCCGATCAGATTAACTATACTGACAAGCGTCAGTATCGATCTATTCGCGCGACCAGTTCTTACAGTTTTTTCAGAAGATTGGTCAATGCCGCGCCAATACCGGCGGCGGTGGCTTCAAGCTCCGGGTCTTTAAGGGCACCGTCATCGTCAAAGGCCTTGGCGGCACCGCTCAGCGCCATCTGTTCCGGCACCACCAAAACTTTTACACCGGTCAAAACCAATCGCAGCTGACCTAAACCCCGCACGCCCCCGTAAATACCCGGCGCGGCGCTCATGATCCCCGCAGCCTTACCCTTGAACGCGGCCATGGGTGCTTCGCCCTCCCCCTTACGCGACGCCCAATCCAAAGCGTTCTTCAACACCCCGGAAATCCCGTGATTGTATTCGGGTGTGGAAATCAACATGCCGTCGCTAGAAATGACCAAGGTCTTGAAGGCCTGGGCAGCATTGGGAAACCCATTGTTGGCGAAGGCATCGCCGTCAAACAAAGGCATCGCAAAATCCGACAGGTCGATTTCTGTGACGATGGCGCCGGCATCCGCCGCCGCTATTGCGGCAATTTTGACCAATTTTTTGTTGTGAGACCCATTGCGGGTGCTTCCAGCAAATGCCAGAATTTTTGGCTGGTTTTTCATGAAAATTCCAAAAGAAAGTCCGTGCGGCAGAATTATAACCATTTCCCAATAGCTTTGATCGCAATATAGGCAGGCCGTGCCAACAAACGCCCACACACCGACTGAACCGTACGACCACCAACGCCTGAACGTCAGCGATGGCCATTCGATCTATGTGGAGCAGTACGGAAACCCCCAAGGCATACCCGCCATTGTGCTTCATGGCGGGCCCGGCAGCGGGTGCCAGCCCGGCCAACGCCAATGGTTTGATCCCTCAGTTTTCCGTGTCATCTTGTTTGACCAACGCGGTGCCGGACGCAGCACCCCCACCGGCAGTTTGGCCCAAAACACCACCTGGGATTTGGTGTCCGACATTGAAACCATTCGCACGACGTTGGGTATTTCTCAATGGATGGTTGTCGGCGGATCGTGGGGGGTCACCTTGGGGTTGGCCTATGCACAGCGATACCCCAAAACCGTGTCAGGAATGGTTTTACGGGCGGTGTTTTTAGGAACTGCCCAAGAAATCCGATGGGCGTTCGTGGATGGACCCCAAACCACTCGGCCAGATCTTTGGCACGCCTATCTGTCATCCATGCCGGCTGGAGATCGCGGCGACCCGATCGCTGCCCTGACCCGACGTCTGCATGGGACCGATGACGCGGATCGTGACCGCGCCGCACATATATGGGGCGAATACGAGCGCGCCCTTTCCCAATTAAAACCCACCCCAGCGATTCCGTTAGCACTCACCGAACCGCCATCTTCTGACGCCCCGGTGCCAAATACGCCACGGTTTGAATCCTACTATTTCCAAAATGATTGCTGGTTAGAACCCGGGCAATTGCTTCGAAATGCTACCGCGATGGCCGACATTCCTGGGATTATCGTCCAGGGCCGCCATGATTTATTGTGCCCACCAAGGGCCGCCTATGCCTTGGCCGAAGCGTGGGGCAATTGCGAATTGCGGCTGATCGAGGGCGCCGGGCATTCGGTATCAGATCCGGGCATTCGCGAAGCCGTGGTCGCCGCCGTTACCGAGATGGGGCGATCCCTGGCTTAGAGTTCCGAAGACGTCAGGGATTGGCCTGCCGGCGTTTCGTGGATGCCGCATTCGTCTTTTTCCCGACTACGCCAGCGGCCAGCCCTTGGATCTTCACCGGGTTGGGCCCGATCGGTGCAAGGCATGCAGCCAACGCTTGAATACCCGTCGGCCTCCAAGGGGTGGCGCGGCAAATCATGGTCCCGGAAATAATCGCTGATGACATCCCGGGACCAGATGGCTACCGGATTGATTTTAATCCGGCCGTTTGATGCTTCAATCACGGGAAGAACCGCCCGCCGTTTTCCTTGATAGCGCTTGCGCCCCGTGATCCACATATCAAAGGATTCTAACGCCGGCCCCAAGGGTTCGACCTTGCGTATCTGGCAGCAAAGATCAGGATCTTGTTCCCACAGGCCGCCCTGTGGGTCTAGTTCAGCAATGCGGGCCGGATCCGGCTGCACGGAGCGCACGTCTGTTAAACCAAGCTGATCAATCAAAGTGTCACGATAGGTCAAGGTTTCGTCGAACAGTTTTCCAGTATCCAGCAAGACAACCGGTGTGGTGGGGTCCACCTTCGCCACCATGTGCAAAAGAATGGCAGCCTCGGTGCCAAAGGACGAAACCACCGCGATGCGAGCGGGAAATTCGGTTTTGATCATCGTCGCCAATAAGTTTTGCGCCGTCAGGTGGCCATAGGTCTGTGAAAACGACCGCACCTTGGCTGCTGCGGCGGCAACGTTCTCCGCATCGGAGGTTGGGGTTTTCGGTGTCGATTCGAAGCGCCGCCATTTTGCCGCATCCCCACCAGCGTCATTACGCAATTGAAGGGCGGATTTCCGCGCATCGGCTGCGGGCTGCATCCACACACTGAACTCGGCCATGGCTTCCAGCCAATCCTTGGCGGCGGACTCATCCTCCACCTCCACCGCATCGACCCCGCAGCGGTCTAAAAACATGAACTGGTCGCGCAGAATGGATCCGGTGGCGCGAATCTCCCCCTGGTATTTGTGGCGCTGGCGCAGCGATCTGGCATAGCTGAACCCCCGGCCATCTCTAAACTGCGGGAATTCAAGCGCCACGACGCCGAACAGGCCAAGATCGCCGGCAACGAGCGAAGGCGGTTGGTCACTTTGAAGGCGAATTCCCAGGGGCGTGTTGCGCTCCCGCAACGCGTCGCTCTGTTCGCGCCAATCATCCAGGCTGACGATGACGGGCGCATCGGCGGGAACCACCGTACCACCAGCCTGATACACCCACGGGTCTTCGACGACCGCGCCATTCTTAAGCAACGTCATATAATTTTTCCTTGAATGGCAACGAACCTACCCGCCGGTAGGTGTCCAAGAACTGCTCGCCGTCTTGGCGCTGATCCAAATAGATCATCACAATGTCTTCGACCGCATCGACGATGTCACCGCTGGAAAACGCCGGGCCAATGATCTTGCCAATGCTGGCGTCATAGCCCTGATGGCCGCCGAGCGTGACTTGGTAAAACTCCTCGCCGCGCTTGTTGACGCCCAAAATTCCAATGTGGCCCGCGTGATGGTGGCCACAGGCGTTGATGCACCCGGAAATATTTAGATCCAGCGCACCGATGTTGTGTTGCCGGTCCAAGTCGCTGAAGCGTTCGCTGATCTGCTGGGAAATCGGAACGGACCTGGCGGTGGCCAGCCCGCAATAGTCCATACCGGGGCAGCAGATCACATCGGTGATCAGGGACAAATTGGGTGTGGCCAGTTCCAATGGACCCAGCCGGGACCACAGGTCGAACAAGTCGTCTTTGCGGACGTGGGCGAGAACGATGTTCTGTTCGTGGGTCACCCGGATTTCGTCAAAACTGAGTTCCTGGGCGATGGCCGCGATCCCGTCCATTTGCGCGGCGCTGGCGTCGCCTGGAATTCCGCCGATTGGTTTCAGGGAAATCGAGGCGATGGCGTAGCCGGATTGGCGGTGTTCGGCGACGTTGCTGCGGTGCCACCGGGCAAAGGCGCCGCTCGCCTCCAAGGCGTTTTCCAGGGCGTCGGAGGCATCTGGCAAATCTTGATAGGCGGGTGGCGCAAAATAACCCCGGATACGCTTGATCTCGCTGTCCGGTAAATGCAATTCCGACTCACGAGTGTATTGCCATTCGTCCTCGGTCAAGGCGGCGAATTTCTCGGCCCCAATTTGATGGACCAGGATCTTGATCCGTGCCTTGTTCATATTGTCGCGGCGGCCGAGTTCGTTATAAACTCGCAGCACTGCCTCGACGTACGACAGCAAATGCTCTTTGGGCAGGAAATCGCGGATGGTCACCGCCACCATCGGGGTGCGGCCCTGGCCGCCGCCAACCAACACCTCAAAGCCTTCTTCGCCCGCCGCGTTGCGTTTCAAAATCACCCCGACATCGTGAAAGCGAACAATGGCGCGATCCGTCTCCGAGGCGCTGACGGCGAATTTGAATTTACGCGGCAGGAACGAAAATTCTGGGTGAAGCGTCGACCATTGGCGCAGAATTTCGGCGTAGACCCGGGAATCAGCGATCTCGTCAATGGCGGCGCCGGCGTAGGGGTCAGCGGTGATATTGCGAATGCAATTGCCGCTGGTCTGAATTGCGTGCATTTCGACTTCGGCCAGATCGTGCAAGATCTCTGGAACATCTTCCAAATCCGGCCAATTGAATTGGATGTTCTGGCGGGTGGTGAAATGCCCGTATCCCTTGTCGTATTTCCGCGAAATCGCGGCCAATGCCCGCATTTGCCGCGAGGACAGTGTGCCGTAAGGGATGGCGACCCTGAGCATGTAGGCGTGCAGTTGGGCGTAAAGGCCATTCATCAGGCGCAGGGGCCGGAATTCGTCTTCGTTTAGTTCACCCGAGAGCCGCCGTGCGACCTGGCCGCGGAACTGCAAGACGCGTTCCTCCACCAGGGTGCGATCGAATTCGTCGTACCGGTACACCCGCTATTTCTCCGGCCGCTCGGCTTGATAGCCGAAGTGCGGATGAATAGACGGCCCGTTTGCCCGCAGATGCTCGCGGTATTCCACGGCACTGATCGCGTCGCCGGTGCGGGCGACCTCGATTAAATAAGGATCAACGATGACGCCATCGACGACATCCAATTCCGCGGCGCCCATCAATTTTTTCGCCGCGGCTTCGGTTTTGGCGGTCTTCCCGGATTCGATCCAGTTGGACCAAGCCCCGTCCCCGTCCAGGTAAACGACATGGCCGTCCGACAGCAGGTTCGCGGTGACAATTTGCAGTGTCATTTGTCCCCCGCCCTATCCCGCAACAACGGCGCGAATAACGTCCGGTTCGGCGTGGGTCGCCAGCGCTGACCGCGCTACCTCGCCGATGATGATGAGTGCCGGGCTTTCGATTTGGTGAGACAAGATCAAGTCCGCCAACGCATCCAGACGGCCCGCGAAAACCCGTTGACGATCCCGGGTACCGTTTTCGATGATCGCCACCGGCAGTTCCGGGCGCATGCCGTGGCCGATTAGGTTTGCCGCGATTTGACCAGCAGACGCCACGCCCATGTAAACCGCCACCGTGTGGCCGAATTTTGCCAACGCCGCCCAGTCATGATCGGTGTCGCCACCGTCGGCGCCGTGGCCGGTTAGGAATGTAACCGCCGACGACGACTGGCGATGGGTCAGGGGGATGCCGGCAGCCGCCGCACAGGCCAAGGCGGCGGTGATTCCCGGCACAACGCTGGTATCGATCCCGTGGGATTGAATAAAGTCGACTTCTTCGCCGCCCCGACCGAACACAAAGGGGTCCCCACCCTTTAGCCGGACGACGCGCATGCCCAATTTCGCTTGGGACACCAAAACCTGGTTGATTTGATCCTGGGCCATGGCGTGATTTCCAGGGGCCTTCCCGACGTTGATGCGCTCTGCATCGCGCCGGGCAAAATCGAGAATTTCGGGAGACACCAACCGGTCATAAACCACCACATCGGCTGTCTGAATCAGTCGTAACGCCCGAAGCGTCAACAATTCCGGGTCGCCTGGACCTGCGCCAACCACATGGACGGAACCCGCCGGGTCAGATTGGGCATCCCCAGCGTTCAATGACCGCAGAAAATGCCGTTGGGCCGATCGCTCGTCTCCCGCCAAAACCGCATCGGCCACGGGCCCGTCAAACAGCCCATCCCAAAACCGCAGTCGCGCAAGGCCGCGCGGAATTTTAGCTTTGACCGTCTGGCGAAAGTCTTTGGCCAGAAGCGCCAAATCACCCAGTCGGGCGGGAAGAATGGATTCAATTTTTCCGCGGATTTGACGGGCCAATGCCGGGGCCGCGCCTCCAGTCGAAATCCCCACCACCACCGGCCCGCGATCCACGATCGCAGGCATGATGAAGTCTGAAAGATCGGGATGATCAGGGATGTTGACGGGAACGTTGACGGTGTGGGCAGCAGCAGCCACCGCCGCGTCGACCTGTTCAATCCCCGTTGCCCCGAAAACCAGTGCCTGGCCGTCAACGTCCCCAGCTTCAAATTTCCGGGCCACATGGCGCGCGACGCCTGCATTCACCAGCGCTTGGATCTCCGGCCCCAGCGACGGGGCCACAACTGTCACCATCGCCCCGGCATTCGTCGCAATACGCGCCTTGGCCGCAGCCACACCGCCACCGCCCGCCACCAGAACGCCGCGATCGTTGACCGTCAGCCAAATCGGTATTTGATCCATGAACCCAAATCGCAATCGAAAAACGATTTCACGGCTTAAATATGTTCAATTTTTCATTTTATGTAAATAGTAGTGTGGATTATTTTTTTTCACATAATAAATTTGTGATTAAATCCATGATGGTCCACTAGCAAAGAATTTAGGATCATTCCTCGGGTTTCCCTAACCCCAGCGGCAAAACGGTTTCAGGCCCCATACGCGCCTTGTTGATCTGTTTTTGGTTTAAACCGCTGACCCCGCTTAGGTCCACCCCGGACAAGTCCGTGTCCAACAAATTGACCCCCTGCAGATTGGTCCCGCTCATTTCCGCGCCTTTCAAGGATGCCGCGGCCAAATCCGTACCCGCCAGACAGGCCCCCCCTAATTGCGTAAAACTTAGGTCTACCCGGCGCATATTGGCGCTGGTCAGATCGCCTTCGCGGATGTCTGCGCCCGCTAAATTCGCCCCACGCAAGTCCGATCCCTGGAGAATCGCTTCTTGCAGGTTGGCATCGGAAAAATCGACGTTGCGGAGGTTGGAATCGGCCAGTTCGACCCCCCGCAGTTGGGCGCCCGACAAATCTTCGCCCTCTAGGGACGCCTTTCGGCCAGAGCGACCACCCGACCGCATCCATTCCAAGTGATCCTGGATCTTCGAATTGAGCGCGGCCTGTTGCGGCGATATGGGCTCTTCCTCAAGGGCTGGGGGCGCAATTTCGTCGGCCCACGCGGCCTCTTCCTTGGCTTCTTCTTGCGTCTCCGGCTCTGGTGTTTCCTCTTCGACCGGCACTTCCTCTTCGACGGCCACCTCCTCTTCGATTGGCTCGGGTTCTGGTTCCAGCGCCGGCCCAGACGGTGCCTTTCTAACCACCAGATCCTCGGGATTCAAAAACCCGTAATCCTTGCCTGGATCGATCGATTTTGCCTCCAGAGTTGGCGCCTTCTCCTCCTCTGGTT
>Ga0209403_10003926_pt1 | contig 16467 bp, 16 predicted proteins | sample ArcticOcean_MG_C_8_FD_187440 | JGI IMG/M metagenome (GOLD analysis project Ga0209403, IMG submission 187440) | Marine microbial communities from western Arctic Ocean - ArcticOcean_MG_CB11_86 (SPAdes) (version 2) | ecosystem: Environmental > Aquatic > Marine > Oceanic | place: Arctic Ocean... | reverse complement strand
CTCGTCCAGAATCCGGCGGGCTTCTTCTTCATGACGGCCGTCAGCATAGAGGAACGCCGTGACCAGACTCGACAGATTCACCACCTGCGTGATCGTTTTCGAATCGGCCGGCACAGACTCCTCGAATTCAGCAAAGTGGTGATGCTGAATCGCTTCCCCTATGAATCCGGGCAAGCGCCAGTGCTTACACATGGCCGCACCGACCACCGCGTGATCCACATCGAGGACATCTCGTTCCGCTTTGGCAATATGGAGATTCTGGCTGCTGGAAACGCCAATGGCGCCGCCATATTCGAGAGGCCGGCTCCGGACAAGAAACAATACGCCGATATCTTGCAGCAGTCCCAGGGAAAACGCATCGGACTGCAGATCCTTGGTTATACGATTGCCAATTTCACCAGCTGCAACTGCCGAGCACAGGGAGCGCTCCCAGAAACCGCCGTAGTCGAACCCGCCCTCTGCCTTGGTCGGAAACAGGTCCAGAATGGATACTGCGACTGCCAGATTACAGACCTTCTGGTATCCGATAAGAGAAATGGCGTCCGCTATTTTCCCCAATCCTCCAGACAGACCGTAGAACGGCTCACTCACAACCCTGAGCATCTTCCTCAGCAGCTGCACATCGAGCTGTATCTTGTCGGCAATTTCCTGAACGGGAGCGCTCAGATCCGTCGTCATCCTGGCAATTTCCATTGCAAGAGACGGCAGTTCCGGGAATCCTTCAGTTTGACCGATCTGTTGGACAATATCGTCTACGGACATAACATCATTCCCTTTTCAAATCAGGGTGTATCCGTAATCAGCTTCTCGCCATCGAAAATCAATTTGCCCTTCTCGTATATACAGCCCGTTTCAGCGTCAAGCTCATACTTCATCAACTGACCATGCGAGAGGTGGTTGAACACCTCCTTGGGATCTTTGTATTTCTCGATCAACTTCTCGATCGGGCCCTCGAACTGAATCTGTCTGCGCACAGGTCGGTTTTTCTGGCGCTTTTCCCGTTCTTCTTTGGTGATGATTGGAAGCCGCTCCGCGGCTGGACCAAGCCTGCTGGCATACTCCTGGCGCTGGCGAAAACGGTCATGGCGTTTTTCGAGTTCTGTTTTCTGTTCTACATTGTCATAATACTCGGCAAGCTCGTCGGCCTTCTCGTGGAATCTGGCCCTTTCATCATCGTTTAAATCCTTATTGCCGGCCTTTCGCATGATGTCTTTCAGCGAGTCACTCATTCCTCACCTCTGTAGAGTTAGAACCTCTTGTATTCGCCCTGATCACGTCGTCTGGAATTTATCTCGAATAGACCCAATTTTTCGCCTTTTTCCGCACAAAATACATCCTGAAACATACGCCTGCACCTGTGTTTTGTCAACGCCAAAATTAGGGCTGCAGATCGAACAGAATCCCGTATTGAGCCACCCGTTCTTGCAGGGAGTCAGCCTGTATCTCAAGGCAGGACTCGTCCATCCTGTAATTCCTGCAAACCTCTGGCCTGTCCTCATATATACCACATCTTAAGTCTTCGTTCAGATGCTGGCACGGAACGCCCGCCGGCTTGTTCAGGGTACTGATGTCCGGTGCAACACAGCAAGCCGCACAACCCGCGCAGGAAAGCCCATTCAACACGTTTTCTCGATTCATCCCGTATCCCCCGAATCCGGTTGACTTGCCCGCTGCGCCCGGTTACTTTTTCCATATCAGACTTGATCTTGCCGTCCACAAGAATTCTTCAGATCTTCAGGAGTCATATCCAGATGTCGAATTTCGACCGTCTTGTAGAAATCATGTCCCGTTTGAGAGGGCCCGATGGCTGTCCATGGGATCGGGATCAGACACACGAGAGCCTGAAACCTTACCTCATAGAGGAAGCTTACGAGCTCCTGGAGGCCATCGATACAAAAAACGATCAGGACATCAGAGATGAGCTTGGAGATGTCCTGTTGCAAGTGGTTTTTCACGCACAGCTCGCCCGCGAGAAATCCCGTTTTACCATTGAGGATGTCGCGGAGGCCATATCAGAGAAGCTTATCCGCAGACATCCCCACATCTTTGGCGATACGGAAGTGGACGATGCGGACCACGTAGTTCGCAACTGGGAGGCCATCAAATCCCAGGAAAAAAAGGAAAAAGGAGAAACCGACTCGGTCCTTGGAAGCATCCCGCTTGCCTTGCCCGCTCTGCAGCGCGCCCGCCGAATCCAGCAGAGGGCATCCAAAGTCGGGTTCGACTGGGAGAAGGTGGGAGAGGTCGCTGACAAGGTAAAAGAGGAAATGGATGAGTTTCTCGAAGCCCACGCCAACGGGAATGCTGATCATGCCGAAGAAGAACTGGGTGACCTGTTATTTGCCCTTGTAAACCTTTCCCGGTTCATGGACATCTGTCCAGAAGAAGCATTGAGGAAGACCATGACCAAATTCCAGAGTAGATTCGAATACATCGAAGCAGAACTCGCCAAACAGGACAAACATCCCCGAACCGCCAGCCTGGAAGAAATGGACTTGCTGTGGGAGAAGGCCAAAAAAGCCCTCTAAAGCGAATCTGGAGTTAGCCGCCCGGTCTGATAAGACCGAGTTTTTTCAGCAGAGCGACGCCTGCGTGCAGATCCTGCAAGGCCATACCGGTAAAATAAGCCACCAGTCCTTCACCTCTCCGCTCTGCCAACCTGCCCAATGCCGCGTCCCCTATGGTGAATATCTTTCCTTCCTGGTCTTTCGACAATCTTGCCGGTTTTCCTGTCCCGGCGGCTGACAGAAAGTCGCCTGATTTGGCGGCCTGTTCAGCGTGGTCGACCACGATTTCCCTCTGCCAGATCAGGCCAGGTTCGAGCTGTGATGTCCTTGGATCACCGGCGATCACCGAGAGGTGAACCTCCCTGCCCAGGTCCTGCTCTCCTAAAACGGGTTGTGGTGTGGGTACTGAGGTGAAGACCGCATCCGAGCCCTCCAGACAGGCTGGAATAGAATCGACAATTTCCACACGGGCTTCTACATCACCCTCCAGAAGTTCCTTGAATCGAATCCGATTCTCCAGCCGTCTGCTCGTCACCCGAATGACATCGGGACCAAATGCCGCGTCTGCGCACCTTGCGAGCGCCTCGGCTATCCTCCCGGTCCCAATTATCGAAACGAGGCGAATATCTTCGGGGCCCAGATACTTCCCACCGAGGACGCCTGCGGCCCCTGTCCGCATATTGGTGATATATTCAGCGTCCAGTTCGAATAGGTTTCCGGTGACCAGATCTTCTATTTCCAGGATCGCGGACCGATCGCCGAGCCTGCCTTCCGACACATTCGACTGTTCCCGAATGGTCTTCTTTGCCCGATACCTCCCCGCCCAGTGGGCTGGCATCACCAACTGAAAGACGTCTGAATCCTCTTCTCGCCAGATGCGCTCCTCTCTTGCAGGGCTCAGCAGTGCCCCCTCACCGTAGAGCCGGAAGGCTTCGTCACAGCTATCCAGATAGTCAGACACGCTTAAAGTGTTTTCGATTTCCGAATCCGGTATGCGAACCATTTACCTGCCGCCTTCCTGGCACCATCCGATTTGTTGCTCGAGTTCCAATGGGATATTGAAGATAGATGGATTGTCCCGTCTGTCAACCCCGGGAAAGCACAGGTCCTTCTCTGTGTAACTCAGCTCTACATTGTTCTGGGTCTCACATCCGGATTGGATAGGTACCATAATCCAGAGCCGCCTGAATCATCATTTCACAATTGGCGACCACATTTTCGAGATTTCTGAATTCCCATGTGCCGGCGTCACCTCCTGTTGGCCTCAATACGAAGCCGCCTCCGGGTGCGGCCGCCGCAATCGCCTGTTTGACCTGCTCCCGGGTCTCTTCCGGATCAGCGGTCTGGAACTGCGGCGAGGGGATATTCCCGCAAAGGAGCATCCGGTTTCCTACCAGTTCCTTAGCCCGTTTCAAATCGACATTCGCTTGCGGAGGGGGTTCCAGGGGCTCCGTACCGTCCAGCCCCATACCACAGAACGTCTCGAGGTAACCCATTACATTTCCATGGCAGTGGTGTCTTATTTTTCCACCGTAATCGTGCACCCGTTCATTGATCCGGGAATCATAAGGGGCCACGAATCGCTCGAGCATTTCGGGAGACATCCAAGGATCTATAGCCATTTCAAGACCCAATTGTGTAAAATACAGGGGCACCCGAGACTGCATCAATTGGTCAATTCCGACGATAATGTCACGGGTATAGGCATCGAAGAAGGCGTGGAGCGCATCCGGCTCCGTAGCAAACCAGGTGTAGCAGGTGATCTGGTCGGTATGTCTCGCAAGTTGACCAAAGGGGTGCGGCAGACTCGTCGTCACGAAACGATCCACGAAACGCGCGCTGTTGAAGGATTCGCCGGAAATTCTCTTCCTGTCTGCGCGCGTCAAACGATCCAGATCTTCCAGGGTGGAGATGAAATGCTTCTCATAGTGAAAATCCGTTGTCGATGTCGGGTGACGGGTGATCTGTGTAAAGTCACCTGCCGCTGTATGGCGTGTCGTTTTTTTCATTCTGGAGTCGTCCGGTCGGTGATCCAGCCATTCTTCCTGGTCAACAATGTCCAGCCCGAACCAGCCCCAGGAAGGCCCCCAGCCCGACCAGTTGTCAGCGTATTTCTCAATCAGGTCGTTGATACCCGCACATAGTGGATTGTCCTTGACCTCGGGCATGATATACAACTCGAACGGCACGCGATCAGGTTCCTCGAAATCCCACGTTTTTTCGATTCGTTCCCTTGATGTCACAGATACCCCCCGGCTCCGGGTGAAGGATCCAGTAGACCTGGTGAACACCGGCGTCTTGTAGAACTCTCGAATCCGGCTCTCTTTGCTGTCTCTGCAGATTAATAGACCTCATATCGCGTGACACGTCAACCAGAAGCATCGCACTGGCCTTTAACAGCAATAATAACAAATTGTTAATCGCAACATTCTCCCGATTGTTCCTGGTCGCCAAGATTCGACTTGACGCGTCAGAAGCGAACCCGGATATTACCTCCGATTACAACTCGACACCAACCCGGAGGCAGCCAAAATGCGAATTACGAACGTGGAAACCTTTATTGCAGGTAATCCATGGAAGAACTGGCTCTTCACCAAAGTTCATACCGATGAAGGACTGTATGGTATCGGTGAGGGAACGATCAACTTCATGTCGAAAACGGTCGAAACGGCCATCCATGAACTTCGACCTCAATGGGAAGGTATGGATCCTTTCCAGCCAGAACGTCTTGTCCAACGGATGTTTCGGGATGTTTATACCGACGGCGGACAGGTCCACAAACACGCCGTTTCTGCCATCGAGGTAGCCTGCTGGGACATCATTGGAAAAAGTCTGGGCAAGCCCATTTACGAACTCCTGGGAGGGCAGGTAAGGCAAAAGGTAAGGGCATATGCCAATGGATGGTATCGTGGCCCACGAACGCCCGAGAGTTTCCACGAGAAAGCCAAAGCAGTGGTCAAGCGCGGATACACGGCCCTGAAATTCGACCCATTCGGCTCAGCTTATCAGATCACCGATCTGGACGATGAGGCCCTGGCCATAGACATCATTGCCGCAGTACGAGATGCGGTCGGACCCAGTGTGGACGTGCTGGTGGAAGGCCACTGTCGATTCAGCACCAGTACGGCCCTGAAATTTGCGAGAAAAATGGAGCCGTCGAATCCCACCTGGTTCGAGGAGCCCACACCGCACCACAAGATCGATGCCCTCATTCGTGTGGCCAAAGAATCTCCGGTTCCAATTGCAACTGGAGAGAGTCTGCATACCAAATATGAATTCGCTGAACTGCTCAAGCACGATGTCATACACATCCTGCAGCCCGAGCCACTTGCTTGCGGCGGCATCTGGTCAACCCGTATGATCTGCGATATGGTCGATGCGCACTACGGCGTGGTTGCGCCGCACGATGCCCAGGGCCCGGTTTGCACGGCCATTTGCATGCAACTGGCAGCGTGTACCCCCAACCATTTCATTCAGGAAATGTTCGACGAGTTCAATGTGGAATGGGAGGACGATTTGACAACGGGTGCCCGATTCCCTGTGAAGGACGGCTATATCGATGTGCCTACTGCACCAGGACTCGGAATCGATCTGAATATCGAGGAGATAGAGAAACATCCTTACTCTCCGCTGAACCACCTGCCGCTCTTTCAGGATGGGTGGGAACTCAGAGTCGCCCAGGATGATTAGTAAATACAAACTTCCATCGTATCTATCCCACCAACGGGTGGGGTAACATCTGAAAAGTTCAAAGGAGCGCACATGAAAAACCCCGTGAAGGAAAAACTGATAAACAACCAGCTTTCCCTCGGAGGCTGGCTCAACTTGTCATCCCCCATGGCTGCAGAAATCATGGCCGCCTCGGGATATGAATGGCTGGCGATCGATGCCGAACACTCCGCTTTTGAAATCAACCTGATGGCCGACACTTTCCGTGCTATTGAAGCTCGTGGCGCGGTTCCATTCGTGCGCACCTGGGACCACGACCCGGTAACCCTTGCCCGAATACTGGATGCAGGCGCGTTCGGGATCATCGTGCCTCACGTAAGCACCCCTGAGCAGGCAAAGGCCCTGGTGGACGCGATGCGCTATCCGCCTGTAGGTCATAGATCGGCGGGCACCGGACGCATCGCGGTTTATGGACCCGGCTACAAGGAAGCCGCCAATGAAGAGATTCTGATTATTCCCCAGATCGAGGATATGGAGGGTATCAACAACACCGAGGCCATTATGTCGGTGGACGGCATCGATGTCGGATTTCTCGGACCGGGCGACTTGTCTTTGGCGATGGGCGTTGAGCGCGGCCATCCCGATCACGAAGCAGCCATCCAGACCTTCCTTGCCGGATGCAAAAGTGCTGGGAAACCTGCTGGCCTGCCGGAGCGGGACCTCGAAATCGTTAAGAGAAGAATCAATGAAGGATTCCTGTTCATCGACATGGCAAGCGACCTTCGAACGCTGGAATCAGGTGTGCAGAAAGCGCTTGCAAAGATTAGAGGATAACAGGAAACTCCTTCGAAAGAGGTGAACATGAGTACCGAGAACCTGAACCTTTTCACATTGCACAAAACACCCTACGGCTGGCCTTTGCGACTCCTTCGCACTCCTCAGGCCCACAAGATCACGAAGGGCAGTTCGGACGTGGTGGTCGCGGTAATCGATCTGGGATACACCTACCACCCGGATCACGAAGGGCATCTCTGGGTAAACCCGGATCCTACCAGAGGGGACGTCCACGGTTGGGACTGTCACGACGACGACGCCTCGCTCGAATACAACCTTCGGAATCCTGAAACGAATTACAACAAGGGCCACCACGCGTTCGTGATGGGTGAAGTCATGATGTGCGCCCCTGAATGTCCGGTGATGGCGGTGAGAGTCGGGTATCAGAATCCGGACAGCTGGTGGAAGGGGGTCGACTACGCTGTAGACCACGGTGCGAAGGTTCTTATTCTTCCCCACGGTTTCATTACACACGGGAAGGACTCGCCGCACCCGCTCTTTTACCAGGGTACCGATTTCAGCTATCCGGTGGACAATCCAAAATTGAGAAGGTCTCTCGACAGAGCCTACGATGCCGGGTGTCTTATCTTCAAGGGAACAGCCGACAACAGGGGGCGAAGGGTAGCTACGAACATGCCCGCCCTCGATACCATTTTCGTCCTGGGATCGGCAAACAAACACGGAAAAGCCGCGAACATCTGCTGTACTGCCGATTATGTGGATGCGGCCACACCGTCCGGAGAACGGGAAGGCGAGGAAGAATTTGATCACGTGTGGTCTACCGGCGGACACGAGAACTACATCCCGTTCACCGGAGGCTGCATGTCGTCCGGTTTCGGCGGAGGTGTGGGTGCACTCGTCATGTCTCGGTATCCCGACCTCACCAACGACCAGATCGCCCAGATTTTGAGGAACACCGCCAGAGGCAATCGCTGGAATCCATACCTTGGTTGGGGAATACTCGATGCGGCCAAAGCGGTCTCCCTCGCTGAAGACCAACTGTGCCAGAATCTCAAGGTAGATGTGGGAAGATGCTCTGTTCTGCAGAAGCGTGGCAAGCCTTTCGTCCGAGTTAGTGTTGAAAACAAGGGTGTGTTCAATGTTGGAAAGGCACTGGCGGTTGCCTTTAACGGAAATCCAATGGAACCTGCCGACCCCGAGGCTTCGCCAGCGAATCCGGCGACACTGATTGTTTCACAGATTGGGCACGCCATTGGACCGGTGCGTGGATTCGACAAGACCAAACTGGATATCGAATTGACACACGCGCCTGAAAAGGAGCTGTGGATACAGGTCAACACCCTGGACCACTGGGGCTCGGACACCATCGACACGGTGAAAATCCCCCTGTAATTTACGGATGCATTGCTCATGACCTCGAGAGAACGATTGCTGACCGCGCTGCGTGGGGGCGTGCCCGACAGGGTACCCATGCCGCTGCGGATGTGGAAGTTTCTCAGGAAATACTATCCAGATACGAATGATCCGTTGGAAAAGGCCCTGCGTGCCCACGACGAATTCGGTATCGATCTTTGGCATTATGCCCTCTCGCCGATCCTGCCGTGCTTCTCACCTACCTCAGAGCCCTGGAGAGAAGACATCACCGTGGAAGTCAATCACGAGGTCCGTAACAACCGCAATATCTGGGATCGCACCATTTACACACCCGAAGGTGAGCTGCACGACGTGAAGCAGGCGCTCATTGTGCATGAAGGGAGCGGTTCGGGCCCTGAGATCGTGGAGCCCCTTGTAAAGGACTTCAACAGGGACCTGCCTCTGATGCGATATATGCAGGCAGAGCCGGAGCGACTGGATCTGGAGAAAGCCAAAGAGGTCGACAGAAGCATCGGGGACAGGGGCTTGATGATCACCAGCCTGTACAGTCCCATCGACTGCCGAGACATGTTGAAACCCGCCGATTTTCTGATGCTCTACTACGATGACCGGGAGGCCTTTCGGGAAATTGTGGATATCGGCGCCGAAGCCATGATGGAGGAAACACGTTGTGTCCTCGAGGCTGGATTCGAAGTACTCCAGACATGGTGGTTTTACGCCTCGCCCAGCTACGGTTGGAGTCCCCGGATTTATGAAGAGATGTTCCTCCCGCATCTGATAAAGCACGTCGAATTAGTTCACGAGTATGGCGCGCTGTATGTCTATTACGATGATGGCAAGATGTCCAGGTTTATCGATATGTATGTGAACGCGGGGATCGACTGCCTGATGACCCTTACACCCCCGCCTATGGGAGATGTTGTCCCAGCGGAAGTTAAACAAAGATACGGAGCAGATGTCGTCCTGATGGGTGGTGTGGACGCCGTTAACGAGATCTACCTCAGCGAACCTTCGGCAATACGTACAATGGTCGAGGAGCGCCTCGAGATACTCAAACCCGGCGGCGCTTACATCCTCGATGGCTCGAACTCGCTTGTATACGAAACCCCACCTGAGAATGTCCGTGCATTTGCGCAAGCCGGTCTGGAATTTGGGGCCTACTAGACCTCATCATTTGGGGAGATTAGATGGCAGCCGAGAGCAATCGTTTTACATTGATAACCACAGGAGATCTGGAGGCAGGTTCCAATGGGGCCCTGCAATTCGGCTACAAACCGGAAGCCGTACTTGCTCCCGGATCCCGGCTCTGGTTCATCTACGACATTCGGCAGGATGCCGGCCCGCCCCAGTCAGAATATCCCGATCAACCCAACCACATCTCAGTCCATCTGAATTCTGGAACTGCCGTTTCCTGTGAAGGGTACGGAGCCCGCACACTGGACTACTATCCTGTACTTCCAGAGTTCCTGCACGTCTGCGAAATATGCCTTGGCGAAGGGATAAACTCCGGGGATGAACTGAGAATCGATCTCGGCTCGGATGCTGGTCCATGGAGATTTGCGCAGAATCCCATTGATGACTTCAAATTCTGGCTGGTCGAATCCAGTTCGCCGGAACAGACCTTTTCGCCTACCGGCTACAAGACATACCGGAAGTTTGCTCCTTCCGTAGATCCCGACGCGAAGGAAGATCAACCGCTGTCGGTCTCTGCAAAATTTAGAGGCATGTACCCGGCTTTCGCTCCGGAAAACACCAGGAAGACACCGGGCATACTGTGGGGTGAGATCCACGGCATGGTGTTCAACCAGCGGCCTCTCGATGATTACTACAACTACGCAAAGCACATTGCGAAATATGATTTTGCAGCCCCGATGCTGTTCAGCTACAACACCTGCGTGGGGAACGTGTGGGACCACGTCAGGGACACGGCGGACAGGTTTACGGAGCCGGGAGAATTTGTCGCCATTTCCGGCGTAGAGTTCGGCACACCGCCAGACGGCAGCCACCGGAATGCGCACTTCTTTCATCATGTGGGTGTCCCACCCATTTTTTTTGAAGAGCGCCCGCCTGCCCTTGAAGAACGCTTTACACGCCGGTTCCACCCGGATACGGTCTTCTGCAAGGACCTGGACCATTTCTACAAGACCATCAAACAGTTCGGAGGCATTGTCACCGGACACTTCCATACCCTCGAATTCCACAGAGAAATCCTTGGCGAACTGTGGCAGAAGCAGACGGGATCTGCGGCAGAGGAAGAGCGGATGTTCCTCCTCCTGAATCAGGGCATGCGTCTTGGGTTAGTCTGTGCAAGCGATACGCACGACTCTATGCCTGGTAATCCCGCACCCGAACCGGGCTGCCCTCAAACAGCAGGATTCATGGCCGTACTCTCGGACGATCTCTCCCGGGAATCGATCCACCGGGCCATTCTGGATCGTCGTGTATACGGCACCACCGGGGCCAGAATCGCACTGTATCTGGACGTGTCGAACAATCCCATGGGCAGCATTCTCCCGCTGTCCACACCAAGGACATTCTCGTTGAAGGTCGAGGGCTCCGATGCGTTGGAAAAGGTGGATCTGATCCGTGACGGTCTTGTCATCCAGAGTGTTGAGTCTGGTGATAGGACCTGGGAAGGCGAATTGTCGGATCCCCAGGGCGACGCTTCACACTGGTACGTCGTCAGGGTGACCCAGGTCGACGGCCATCGAGCGTGGAGCAGCCCCACCTGGTTCGAATAGTGAAAGCCCCCAGGGAAAGCTTCAGAACATTACTGACGAGGAACACGTGGTCCTTCTAACCGCCTCAGGCCCGAAGCTCTTCATCAGCCACACGGAACTTCTTAAAAATGAGTTCGTGCTGTGGCAGGAGCATAACAGACTCCTGATATCCCATCCAACGAAGGAAGCACCCTTCGAGAGTCTTTATTACGACATCTCCTGGGAACAGGTAGAGGATGACACGCTGGTCGGGTCAATGTCTGTGGCAGGCAGATCAATGGGCAGTTGGACCGCTTCTGCCCGTGGAAACAGAATCGACTTGTCATTCCAGGTGACAAACATTACCGATCAGCCGTGGCCCATCGCGGAAACTTCCATGTGCTACAAGCATCGCGGTGCCGTAGAATTCTGGGACCCGGACCTGGAGCGTACCTATGTTGAATGGCAGGACAGACCGGTCACGGTACGGGAAAGGATCGAACAGATCCACGGTTCAGGTGCCTTCTGGCCAAAAAACCAGCTCCACAGGTGCGAATTCTCCCACACATTCGACAGATTCAACCGCGTGGGCCTCAAGAATGCGACGACCGACGGGTGGCAGGTCCATAACAATGCCACCACAGGCGGCTGGATGGCGATTGAGCGGAATACAGGAGACTGGCTCTCAGGCATATTCTGGGACCGCTCTGAGCGAGTTTGCCAGAATGGACCGGACTATGGCTGCCTTCACGCAGGAATCTCCATTGGCTATGACATCGCGCCAGAACAGACCATAGAAAGAAAAGGCGTAATCTGTATCGATCGGATGTCTCCACAAGAATTTATGGCGCTATACCACAAACAAACAGGCATTTAAGAAGAATCAGCGCACAAGCATCCGGAGTGGGTTTTCGTTTCGGAGGGGTTGGCCAACAGGGTCTCTCTTGCTGTATCTCTCATCATCACTGGAAAAACCAACTCCCGTTTCGTGCTGTTGGGAACAGCGATTTACTTTTCAGTTCCAGGTGCGAAGGCGGCTTGGGCGTAAAAAGAAAAGCCGGTTCAGCAATCTGAACCGGCTTCGGTAGTTATCCCAATGGAGAATTAACGGTCTGGCTTCAAAACTCTTTCCACGATCTTTCCACCGCTCTTCTCCTTCAATATCTGTTTGGTTCTGCCATCCGGCATGATCTCCACTTTGACAAGGAAATGATCGGCGTCGAACTCTTGCAGTTCAACACCTGTCCCAACCTCATCCGATCCATGCCAAACCGCCAGTTCCACCGGCTCCCACTGCTTTGTCTTTGCTGACCGGTAGGCCGCGTCCATGATGGCGTTCACGACATACCCGTCGTAGAACGTCTCCATCGGTTCTGTTCCGTTGTCCAGCGAATCCAGCATATCCGTGAACATTTCCACATAGCCAAGCGATCCTGCCTCATCGCCCACCGGAAAGAGCCAGCCCGTTTCCGTCTCGGCCTTTTCGGCTACATACCCCTTCTCCCCTTCTGCAGTGAACATGTCAAATCCGGTACGAAGCCAGTGATTGAGCCAGATGGTGCCGCCGGTACCTGACACCTCATCTCTGAGATCCATTCCGCCTCGAAACGTCCAGCTCACCTCGAACTGTCCGATCGCGCCGCTGGCGTATTTCACGAGCCCCACAGCGCTGTCCTCCGCCTCGATCGGGTGAACCTGCGTATCCGCCCAGCACATCACCTCGAGTGGACGAACGTCCTTCCCGATGAAATTTCTACTGATCTCGATGCAGTGACATCCCATGTCCACTATAGCGCCGCCACCCGCCTTTTCTATATCCCAGAACCATTCGCTGTGGGGACCCGGATGGGTTTCTCTGGAGCGCGCCCACAGCACTTTGCCCAGAGCACCGTTTCGGGTGGACTGGATGGCCTTGAGTGTCTTGGGCGTATAGACCAGATCTTCCAGATAGCCCGCAAACACACCCGCCTTCTCCACGGCCTCGAGCATCCGTTTCGCCTCTTCGGCATTCCGCCCCAGAGGTTTGGTGCAAAGCACTGCCTTGCCGGCCTTGGCAGCCGAGTACACCGCCGCCTCGTGCAGATCATTCGGCAAGCCGATCACCACGACATCTGTCTCATCGTCGGTGATCGCCGCATCCATGTCAGTAGACCATCTGGGAATGTCCCAGTCCTTCGCGAACTTCTTCGCACCTTCTTCGCTGCGGGAATAGACCATCTTGACCCGGTCCCTGCTGCGCAGACCATGTAGAACGGTCGTGTAAAACATGCCGATAAACCCTGCGCCCAACATCGTAATCTTTCGCACGCTTGTCCCTCCTGTCCAGATATGATCCATGAGACCGTCGACACATTACTAAGGGATCGAACCCGTCTACACCGATGCGTTCTCCAGCAACACGGTAACGCCCATGTCCACATATTTTTGCCTGTTCTCGGGAGGTCCGATGCGATGGCAAACGGCTACACCGGATCCCTCGAGGGAACGCGCCACATACGCCACGCAGTCGTCCACGGTTTTCAAGTTGTGGTTGGGATGTCCCATCAGATTGAACATAAGATCCGTTGGGCCGAATGAGAGACAGTCTACCCCCGGCCTGGCGAAGATATGCGCACGTGTGACGGCCTCCACCGATTCGATCTGGAGCCACAAGATGCCAAACGTGTTCCACCAGGCGCCATAGTCCACCGGGTCGGGATGTTCGGAAACACCACGTCTCGCCCGACCTCCGTAACTGCGTCCGCCCTCGGGTGGGTAATAGAAGTAGTGCAAGGCTTCTGACACGGTCTCGTCCAATTCGGTCTGTGGAACCTCGACACCGCAGGGTCCGAGGTCGAGATAGTTCCCGATCAGGTAGGCGTTCCGGGTATGCTTGATTCTGAACTGAACGAAGACATCCAGTTCCTCGCACAGTCCACAGAACGCTGCAAGTCGCGCTTCGCTCAAGGGCGAATGCTGACTGTCCACCGAAATGAAATCGTAAGGACCGCTCTCTACGACCTCGCGGATGCGGTCAGTGTTTGCGGTGGCGGGTACACTGGCCCCCAGGATCTGTTGACCTTCGCGCATTCTTTTCTTGAGTCCAATCGGATTCGAAATCATAACGCCTCCTGGTCGCTGTAGGATTTCAGATCTTCAATATGTTCACATACCTTTTCAAAGGCGTTACCCACTTCCCGCATCCTTTGCTCACTGGCCAGCATTACCGTCTGGGAAATGGAAATTCGCTCCTTGCAGTATGCCTCGACATTGGGCAGATGCAGATTCCTGTAATCAGGGGCATGCGCCGAGGTTGTCCAGGCCAGGGGTTTGTAGTCGCTCCCAGACCAGTCGTGCTGGAAAACGGGATTCCTGTAAACCGGCTCCGTGTATCCGCCACTTGCGGGGACGCCTTCTGCCCTGAGCGCTTGAAGAAAAGCAGAACGGGAGACCCCCTCGAAAGCATCCGCAAGATAACGCGCGCCATAAACATGCCAGCTGACCCGCGTTGCCTCCGGAAGTCGCTTGATCGGTTCCAAACCCTCGAGACCCGACAGTGTTCGGCCAAGCATCTCGGCGTTCTGTTCCCGGATATCGTTCTGTTTCTCCAGCCGATCGAGCTGACATAGCAAAATTGCCGCGAGAAAATCCGTGATCCGGTGGTTAGCACCCCAGCGCAGTTCTTCGGGTGCACGGTCGTAAGTCGAGCGACCCGAGTTGATGGCGCATCCGATGATATCCGCGATCTCCTCGTCATTCGTCAGCGCAATGCCGCCTTCACCACTGGTCATATTTTTGCTCTGCTGGAAACTGAATCCGGAAGCCGCTCCCCAGCTGCCCAGTCCCCGGCCTGCATACTGCGCACCCCACCCATGTGCGGCATCTTCCAGTACAGTCAATCCGTTTCTCTCGGCAAGATCAAGGATACGCTTCATGTCGCACGCCAGCCCACCAAAGTGTACGACCATGATCGCCCGGGTGCGCGGCGTAATCGCAGCTTCGATGGCATCGGGATCGATGTTATTCGTTTGCGGGTCGATGTCCGCAAAGGTGACCGTGGCACCGGCCATCATAATCCCCATACACGTTCCGTGAAAGGTATAGGGGCTGGTAATCACCTCATCCCCGACCCCGATTCTGGCGCCTCTACAGATTACTTCCAGCGCCGAGGTGCCCCCTGTGCACAGCAATCCATATTTCGCACCCTGCAAGCGGGCAAACTCCTCTTCGAATTCCTGGCATTTTGATCCGCGATTCCAGTTTCCACTCTCCAGAACCTCCATAATCGCCGCGGCTTCCTCTTCATCGTACTGCGGCCAGGGCACCGCAACAGGACCTTCGATGACCGGCTTCCCACCTAATAATGCAAGTTGACTCGACATTGGCTGTCCCCACAAGAAATGGTAACTTACTCCGATCCAGGCTAGATCGAGCAGGCCGAATCCGGAGTAGATAATCCAGAACAGGAGCGTTAAATGAAAGTTGAAATGGAAGAACTGAATATCAAATATGAATTAACACTGCCGGGCGGCAAGGTCCTCCTCGAAATTGAGAAGGCGGAATTGGAGTGCTCCTCTACTCGGAAGCATCCAGGGAGATACTCCTGGTGGAGCAGTTCAGGTATCCTGCCTTCGCCGGAATCAGGAGAAACGGGTTGAATGAAAGTGGGTGGCTGCTGGAAATCGTCGCGGGAATAAAGGATGACGAAGGTCCGGAAGTAGCCCGGAGAGAAATTTTCGAAGAAACAGGCCTGAGTCTGATTCGCCCGCTGGAATACCTGATCACCTTCTACGTGAGTCCAGGCGGATCATCAGATCGAATCTAACTGTATCTTGCGTGTGTAGACCTGAATAACGAACTCGCCAAAAACACAGGAGTGGCTTCGGAGGGCGAGGCTATCAGAACCCGAGTCATTTCATTTGATACCGCGCTGCAAATGATCTCTGACGGCCGGATTCAGGATGGAAAAACGATTATTGCCGTATATATCCGGAAGGAGAGACTGACAGATCAGATTACCTAAAGCATTCTTTCCTTTTTTACCGAGGCGGCTTCTGGATAACGTTCAGCAATCCCGCCAACCGAAGCCACGAAGGCGTCCGCCTGTTCCCGTGCCAGACCTACGAAGTCCTCACTCTTTTCGAGAATCGCACATATTTCACTGGTCGACAGGGGCAGCCTTTCGTCACGCCCAAGTCGCTCGGCCAGATCGTTCTCCACCTTGCCCATCTCACGCATACCCAGAGCGGAAGCCACTGCGTGTTCCTTTATCGCCTCGTGGACTTGTTCCCTGCCCGCACCTCGTTGAACCGACTCCATCAGCAGCGTGGTTGTCGCCAGGAAGGGCATGTAACGCTCAAGCTCGTTCTGGATTACTGCCTCGTAAATGCCCATATCGTTGAGCACGTGAAGCATGGTCTCAACCATACCGTCAAAGGCGAACA
>Ga0209403_10003925_pt1 | contig 16468 bp, 14 predicted proteins | sample ArcticOcean_MG_C_8_FD_187440 | JGI IMG/M metagenome (GOLD analysis project Ga0209403, IMG submission 187440) | Marine microbial communities from western Arctic Ocean - ArcticOcean_MG_CB11_86 (SPAdes) (version 2) | ecosystem: Environmental > Aquatic > Marine > Oceanic | place: Arctic Ocean... | reverse complement strand
TCGGCTAAACAGCGTTTCGGTGAACCACAAGGCGTGGAATCCCATCTGTTCAGCTACTTGGTAGAAAGAAGGGATCTCTACATTACGCGGCACGATTAAATCAATCTAGGGACCATCTGGCATCGATCGTACTCCCTAGGCGAAGCCAGACCTGTCAGGCCTGCTAAACCCGTCGAATCTCTTTCGTGGCCGAGTGGGTGGAGCCGCCAAACGTAGGCACCCATGAGGAATGTTTGCCGGGGCCGCCCAAGACGATGATGGTGAGCAGGTCTGGGTCTACGACCATCGGCACAGGGCCGTCTGGTATCTGCTGGAACCGCTCCATCATGGTCTCGTGGGTGTACCGCTCCAGAGGTATGCGCGCGTTCTGGTGCAGCCACTCCCTGATTTCTTTTTTGCCAAAACCGTCTTCGGCGATGGTTGCTGCGTGCTCTGGACCCAGAGCCAGCAGGGTCTCGCCGCCAGTATAGGCGTTGTTGGCCCCCGTGATCGATATGGCCCCTGCGATGATGGTCAGAATGTCTTCGGCAGAGCTGCCAGAGTGGTCGTTGATGTTGTGAGGTGGTTCACCGGCCATCACTGTCACGGTGCTTTGATTGGCGCGAAAACCGCGTTCAATGTACAGCGGCTCCCACGGGTTGGCCTCTTCGTTTTCGGCCACGCAGTAGGTGTACTTGGAGGGCGCGCCCTGGGTGGACATATCCCCCACGCCCGGATGGGCACCGCCGATGTTCAATTGCGCCAGTCTGACCGCGCGTCCAATGGTCGCGTTGGGCTGCCAGCCGGGCCCGTAAGCACCAGAGCCGCCGTGCAACCCAATATCGTCGCAAATTGGCCCGTTGACGATGATCAGCGGCGCACAGGGGTGGGTGGTGGCTTGGATGGCGTAGAGGTTGAACACCTCATCGCACATGGCCTCCACTGCGGCAATCACCACCGGCAGGTATTCAGGCTTGCAGCCAGCCATCACGGCGTTCACCGCCAGCTTCTCCACGGTTGCCGAGCCCCAGTTGGGAGGAATCTCGCCGATGATGTCCTGAGGACTGAGGGGAGTGGCAGCCAGCATGGCAGCGACCCGCTCCGGCGTGGGCGGTACTATCGGTAGACCGTCGGTCCAACCGCGCTCCAGATAAAGGCTCTGTATGGCCTCAAAGTCGTCGTCCACTTCCAGTTGTTCGGAAACTAGGTCGGGCAATGTGGGCCTCTCAATAAACGATACGGCTTGGTGCAATGGTACTAGAATACAACCAGCCGACAGCGGAGATTCAGTAGATAAAATTCAGTAAATAAAACGGAGAACCTGTGATTGACGAAACGTTTGTCGCCCATTTTGCAGCAGACTGGATCGATTCATAGAACGACCACGACCTTAATCGAATCCTCTCCCACTACATTGATACGTTTGAGATGAGCTCGCCGGCAATTGTCCTTCTGGTCAATGAGCCATCAGGCACTCTGACCGGGAAATCTGCGGTGGGAGAATACTGGACTAAGGCATTAGACCTCAACCCAAATCTTCATTTCAATCTTATAACGACCCTGATTGGCGCCAACAGCACAACCATCTACTACCAGGGACACCAGGGATTGTCTGCAGAGTGCTTTCACTATGACGACGACCAAATGGTGGTCAAAGCGTTCGCCCATTACGCGGCCTAGCTACCGCTGCTCGGTCAGACCTTGCACTACTTGCTCAAGCAGTCCGTCGGCCTTGGCCAGGAGTTTTTCTGCCTGCAGACCACCCAGAGGGTGCTCTGCGATGGCCATGGTAAGTTCCGGCATGCCCAGGGAGCGGCGCTCGACTTCTCCCAACCGCCTGAAACGGTCGGTGCCGACCACCACGGTTCGGATGCCCCGTTTTTCCAATTCAACTGCGTCGTGGATACTCCACGATGTGCAGGACCCTCAATCCGCAAGACCGACGATCACCGCCTGGACGGACTCGACCAGTTCGTCGATCACCTCGTCCTTGGCTGGCAACGAGGCTGTTGGCTTACGCTTATAGACGACGTTGGCAATCTCGTATTTCTCTCGGAGAAGTTTTTCCAGCCGCTCAAAGAGCAGGTCGCCGTTGGGCTTGCTGTTCCATAGGAATCCAATGGACTGTCCACCAAGACCTTCCAGCGCCGGGGCCATGGCCTGGACCATCTCCCTCGGGGCAACCGTGGGGTCAAGAACTATCAATTTAGGTTTGTCAGTAGTAGTCATATTTTCGTTTTGTACGCCTTACGGGCAGTAACTGATGAAGATTGTTTGAAGGCTACGGCTTCCGATTTGCCGTGTCAAGTTATTCCGAAAGGAGCAAATGATGCGATTTGGTAAATCTACACTGGTGAAAAATAAACAAAATTCTGACCCGTTGACTAATTGGATGACTACGTAACGAGGGCAGGTCTTTGTCGGTCGCCAGCAGGAGATGAGCGCTCTCGTCTCAGTTTTGGACACGACCCTGGCCGGACGCGGTCAAATGGTCATGCTTGCTGGAGAGCCCGGAATGGGCAAGACCAGCACCGCCCGCGAACTCACAAACGAGGCTGAGCAACGTGGCGCGCAAGTGCTGTGGGGCTGGTGTCACGAACAAACCGGAACACCTCTTTATTGGCCATGGTTGCAGTTGATTCGCGCTCAGTTGGAAACGACCGATGCAGGGAAACTCCGCCAGGACATGGGGCCGGGGGCCGCTGACATCGCCCAGATACTTCCCGAGCTAACCGCCATCTTGGACGGATTGGGCCAGCCTCCGGCACTTGGACTCGAGCAAGCCCGTTTCCGCCTGTTTTTCTCCATCACCACATTCCTGAAAAACGTCAGCCGGTCTCAGCCACTGGTGCTCGTCCTAGACGATCTGCATTGGGCCGACGAGTCATCTCTATTACTATTGGAGTTTCTTGCCCGCGAGATTTCATCTTCTTCCGTCATGGTCGTGGGCACCTACCGGGACAATGAAGTGACCGGAAGCCACCCGTTGGCACAAACGCTGGGCAGCCTCGTCCGTGAAAACAACTTCCACCGGGTACTGCTGACCGGCCTCAATCGAGAAGAAGTAGGCAATCTCGTCGAAGCGCGGGCTGGGGTCACAGTACCCGAAGCAGCGGTTGACTCGTTACATCAACGCACAGAAGGCAATCCCTTATTTGTTGGCGAGGTTGTTAGCGCGGTCAGCCCGGAGGAAATGAGCCGAAACGAAGACCGGGTGGACGGTATTCCTCAGGCTGTCAGAGAAGCAATCTCCCGGCGCTTGGGGCGGGTTTCAGAGACCTGCAACGAGATATTGAGGTCCGCCGCTGTTATCGGTCGAGACTTCGACCTTCCATTGCTCCGCACCCTCAGCCCAGATATTTCTGAAGACGATTTCTCCGACGCGATAGACGAAGCCAATACTACTGGGACCGTCGAAACCATACCTTCCGGACACGGGGGTTATCGATTTAGTCATGCGCTCTTACAGCAAGCCGTTTACGAGGCAATCGCGCCCATACAGCGAGCCCAAATCCATCTTGCCACCGCTAAGGCGCTAGAAGAAATACATCAGGACTATCTCGCGCAACATGCGGGGGAATTGGCCTACCATTTCTCTCAAGCCAAGACGATATCAGGTCCAGAAAAACTCGTTAGATACTCCCTTATGGCTGGAGAATTCAGCCTTGAAGCCTACGCCCATGACCAGGCTTTGGCCCTCTTTCAGCAAGGTTTGGCAGCCAAGGAAAAGGGTGAGATTGACTCTGAATCTGCGTCGTTGCTGTTTGGTCTGGGCCGGGCACAATTAGCGGACCTCGGCAGAAGTCAGTTTCCGGAGGCGCACAGAAACCTTGACCAGGCCTTTAACTATTTCGCTGCGTCCGACGATGTGGAACGGGCAGTGGCGGTGGCTGAACACCCGGTTCCCAACATCGCCGGCCTCAACATTGGAGCCAGCAAACGCATATCGCTTGCCTTGGAGATGGTTCCTCCGGATTCCCGAACGGCTGGCCGGCTCTTGTCCTTGTTGGGAAGAATCGCAGGCTCCCAGGAAGGAGATTATCAGGCTGCGGCAGCCGCCTTCAGCAAAGCATTAGCGATCGCACGGCAAGAAAACGACCCAGCTTTGGACTTGAAAACCATCTCCGAAGAATCCTACGTGAGCATGTGGCATTTCAAGTGGCAGGAGATCTTGGATAAAGTACCGCGCGCGATGGAACTTGCCAGGACCGTAGATAACCCTGTGGAGGAATTGTTGGCCTGTTGGGTCGCGATATCAGCCGAGATAGCAACTGGCAACCGATACGCTGCTAAACGGGATGTTGCAGAAAGACTTCGCGACCGGCAGCTTTCCTGTGGCACTTTTTATAAAGCCGCATCGCTGGCCGAGGCAGAGGGCGACTGGCAGACAGCCCAGAGGTTGGCTGACCAGGGGTTGGAGTTGCTCCCTTTGGACCCTCGCCTGCTAGCCAGTAAAATCTTGGTGGCGTACCGGCTAAGGGAATTTGAACTGGGCGCAACGTACTTGGAGCGCTCTTTAGAAGCTATGCGCCATGTTGAGCCGGGTCCAACGTTTGAATACGCGTCCATCGCTGGAATGATTCCCTTAATCCAGGGAATATCTGGTGTTCATCGGCATCAAGACGCTGCAAAAACTGCTACCCAAGTTGTTCTTGACGCTGGTAAAGCCATGCCTTTGATTGCCGGGATCGTCACTTTAGGACTCGCATTGGAAGCCGTAAATTCCGGCGATGTGGCTCTCGCTGCAGAGCAATACACCGCCCTCGGGCCGTGGCAAGGTACTTTCGTGTCGGCGTTGTCAGTCTCCGTTGACCATCTGCTTGGCCTTACTGCTCGGACGATTGGAAACCCAGGCCAAGCCATCAATCACTTTGAGGACTCGTTGGAATTCTGCCGGGCCGCTGGTTATAAACCTGAAGTAGCGTCGAGTTGATTCGACTACGCTTAGACTTTGCTTGCCCGCAAGGGACGAAGCGACCGTGCCAAAGCCATGGAATTGCTCGACGAATCGTTGGGAATTTCCACTGAGTTGGGCTTGCGCCCTCTCATGGAACGGATTGCCGCACTCCAAACACAGGCCGAATCCTTTCCGGCTAAGAAGCCCGCTTACCCCGACGGCCTTACTCAACGGGAAGTCGAGGTTTTACGGCTCGTCAGTGGAGGCAAGACTGATCGGGAGATTGGTGAAGAATTATTCATCAGAATCAAGACTGTGGGCAATCACGTCAGCAGCATCCTCAACAAAACCAATACCGCCAACCGTACCGAAGCCGCGAGTTACGCCACTGGCCACCAGCTCACTACTAGCCCAGCGCCAACCGACTCCGCAGGCTAAATAAGCATCACCATTAGGCCGATCAACAAAAAAACCGCAGCCCCGAAAATCAGGGCTGCGGTTTTCGGGTCGTTCGATAATCCCTAAGGATTCTTGAAGAACGGTGACGGCATTGCGCCGACCGGCACTTCAATTAGCACTGGGGCGTTGAGGGTCAGTGCCTTCTTTAGGGTGGATTCCAGTTCTGCTGGTCCGTTGGCGACGAAGCCTATAGCACCATAGGCCTCTGCCAGCTTCACAAAGTCGGGGTTGTGGAGTTCAACGCCAATGGTGCGGCCGCTGAACTGGTTCATTTGGTCACGCTTCACGTTTCCGTAAGCGTTATCGTTAAACACGACCACAACCACGTTGATGTTGTGGGCCACGGCGGTGGACATCTCTTGCGAGTTGAACATGAATCCACCGTCACCAGAGATGCAGACCACTGCCTTGTCCGGCTGGGCTACCTTGGCTCCCAGAGCCGTGGGATAGGCGTAACCCAGGTTTCCGGAGTAGGAGGAAGTGATGAACGTGCGCGGTTCGTAAACCGGGAAGTGGGCCCGGCTGTAGTAACCAAGCTGGGTCATCCCAGAGATCAAGATGCCGTCTTCAGGCATGCCCTTCCGGACCGCCTCCAGCAGTTCTTTCTGGGGCTCCACCTTGATGATGTCACTGTCCCGTTGGGTCTTCTGGGCGTCTATTGCAGCCGAGTTGTCTTCCTTAGCGGAGGTCTTGGCGGCCAGGGCGGTGAGTAGGTTTTCCATGGTCAGTTTGGCGTCGCCTTCGACGCGCATGGTGTTCTCGTAGCCGCGGCCGATCTCTTCTGGGTCAATGTCGATCTGCACTACCTTCTGTCCGTCCAGCCACTGGGAGGTAACCAGACGTGTGCCCACGGCCAGAATCACGTCATGGCCGAACTCTTTCTTGGCAATGGTGTCGTTACGCAGCCACAGAGCGCCGAGACTTAGCGGGTGGTGGTCTGAGATTGCGCCCTTGCCCTCAGCGGTGGTCACCACCGGAGCCTGCAAGAACTCTGCCAGTTTGGTCAGCGCCTCGGAACCTTCGGCGGAAATGACTCCACCACCAGCCCAGATCAGTGGCTTGGCAGCGCCGGCTAGAGCTTCAGCGGCAGCTTCAATCTGGTCAGCGGGGGCAGCAATTTTTCGGGGCGCTTCAGGCTCCAGCAGTTCTACCTCGCCAACTTCAGCCAGAGTCTCCGGGGGAATCTCGATTTCCACGGGGCGGGGGCGGCCGTTTTTGAGATGGAAGAAAGCCTCATGGACAATCTCAGGAACTTCCGCAGGGTCGAGCATCCTCTTGGCCCATTTGGTGACCGGCTTGATGGCGTCCAGTTGGTCGTTGACCTCGTGGAGCATGCCCCTATCGCCGCCAATCTCGTCTTTTTCGATCTGTCCGGTAACCATTAGCACCGGTGACGACGCGGAATAGGCGGTGGACAATGCCGAAGACGCATTCAAGAGTCCGGGACCAGGCACCACCAACGCGGTGCCAATCTCGCCGCTGGCGCGAGCGTAGCCATCGGCCATGTAGGCGGTGGCCTGTTCGTGGCGGACAGTGATGAAACGAATGCCCGGTTCATCGTAGAGGCCGTCCATCATGTGGTAGAGCTGAACGCCTGGCAGTCCGAATATCACCCGGACGCCCTCGCGGTATAGGGACTTGGCCAGAGCCTGGCCGCCGGTCATCTTAACCATGTGTTTGAAACTTCCTTTAACTTTATTGATCTCGTGTTTTATCTTGCGCGTTCTTGGGTCCGTGCTTGGGCCCGTACTTAGGCTCAGTAATTTTGGCTAAGGATTGTTGAATTGCACCAAGATGCCGTCTGGGTCACGCACGTAGATGCTGCGAATCTCGCCGTTGGCGTTGGTGAACGACTCTTTGGAACCGGCCAGACGGAAACCTTTGGCTTCCAGTTCGTCGGCCAGACCGGCCACGTCAGCAACGCCAAAGGAAATGTGGCTGATGCCCACTTGGTCAAGCAGAATGGGCTCACCGCTGGGTTTCTCGCCCGGGTGGCTGGTCAGTGTCAGGGTGGGAGTGAGGCCATCACCGTAGGCCAGGCTAACCCAGTGGCGGGTGTTGCGTTCCTCGGCATAGTTGTCCAAGCGTGCGGTCTGGGTGCCGCCTTCTGTGATGTCTGTGCTCTTCTCACCGACCACTTTCATCCCCAGGGCGTCCCGGTAGAACTTAAGTGACTCTGCCATGTCACGGACGCAAATTCCAACGTGGGTTACGCAGGTAGCGATCATGTTTGGGTCTCCTAAATCGGTAAACGTCGGACTAACAGCAGGTTAACCACGGGCCGCTTATCCAAATATAAAATCTCTGATGGCCGTGAAGTATTCGTCCATTCCCTTGAATAGCAGGTCGTTGTGTCCTGCGCCTCGGATTTTAAGCATCTTCTTGTTGGTCGAGGCGAAGCTCTCAAACATCTCTTCAGCGTGTTGTAGCGGAGCCAGAGTATCAACTTCTCCGTGGATGACCAGAACCGGTATGGCGATGGAAGCCGCCTTGGCCTTGTAGGCTTCTTCCAGGTCTAACGCCTGTTGCGGGGCTAGACCGCCGGTGAACTGACCCAGACTGGGCCGCCCGCTCTCGATGATCACGCCTTTGATTTGTGGGTTCTCTTTGGCCGCCAATTCAAAGGCGGAGTGACGCCCCATAGAACGGCCCATAACGTAAGCCGGCCCGTGGAAACCGCTGGCCCCCAGCACAATCTGCATGGCCTCAAGCACGGTATTGGCATCAGACAGCATGGTGGTGAACGACGGGGTGCCGCCGCTCTTACCGTAGCCACGGTAGTCGGCAACAAAGAAGTTTACGCCGATCTGGTTGTACAGCGGGGCTATAGAGTTGTAGTCAATGGCCGTTTCGCCGTTGCCGTAGAAGAACAATATCGTTGGGTTGCTGTTTCCTGCCGGGAAAAACCGGCAAGACAGGCCAATATCGTCGCCAACGTTAACCGTATAGTCCTGCACTCCGTCCGGTGTGGGCGTCCAACCCTGCCGGGGGAAGAAGGAGTTCATTGATATGTCAGGGTCGTCCAGTACCGAGTAGTCCACTTGGACCATCTTTATCTCTCCGTTATTACGTCCGATATTCCGGACGTTGTCTAAGGCGCGATTAGCCAAAGAATCCGTCAGACAGGTGGCTTTTTATGACGTCAGCCACCAGTTCCGGCCTCTGAATGGGCACGTCATGGATGCTGTCTTCAAGCCACACAGTCTTGCTCTTGGGAAGCCGCTCCTCAGCCTCTTCCACCAGCATCAGTCGGCGTTTGCCGTGCTCGTGGGTGGCCAGGTTGTTATCCTGCCGGGCCGGCATGATTAACACAGGGCATTGCACCTGAGCGTAGAGTTCTCTGGGTTTGTGGTCCCAGAGCCCCTCAATGATTCTCAGGTGGTTATCTCGGCTTAGGTTGGCCTTGATTGTGTTGTCTTCCAGTATCTGGAAGTTGGCCATTACAATGTCGGCCACTTCAGACGACATTCCAGTCTCTTGGTGCCTGCCGCGAACTCGTTCCAGGAAAGATTCTACCTTTACGCCGGTGAAATCGGGTGGGGCCATTTCCACCTTGGCTTCTTCAACACTGGGGTAGCGGTTGGACACGTTAATCATGCCGCCGTCCACCCAGACCAGGCCCTTTACGGACTCTGGGGCTTCAACTGCCATGTTAAGCGCAACGCTGCCACCCCACGAGTGGCCGATCACCACTGGGTTAGCAACACCAAGTCCCTTGATCACACCCAGGGCGTCTTGGGTCACCGACTCTATGTCGTAGCCTTCGTCCGGTTTGTCGCTCAGGCCGTGACCCCTTTGGTCAACGGCAATCACGGTGTAGTCTTGCGCGAGGATGGGAGCAACCATATCCCAGATATGGCAGGTGGATGCCAGGCCGTGGAACAACACTATGGGCTGGCCGGAACCGCCCCAGTCCCGGTAATGAAAGCTCATGCCGTCTACTGTCACCCATTCATCTTTGGGGGCGTTTGCCATCTGCAAAACCTCGATTCTGTATGAAAATACTTGTCCGGAAAATCTCTGGTACCCCGGACTCAGACCGGCCCGCCTGGACCAATATACAAGCGGGCCTTGTTTAACTCTTAAATAGCCGGGTTAGCTTAGCGCCAGATTGCGAATCCCCAGCCGCCGCCAGTCCCGGCAGGAGAGCGGTACACCGGCACGTATTCTACCAAGTCCATGTCCAGGTGTTCACAGGCTGCCGCTGCGGTGATCCAGTTCAGGATTTCAGAGCTACCGGAATTCAGGCGATAGCGGGGCAAGGCAGCCAACGCAGCGCCGTCTTTCTCTTTCATGCCCTTGAGCGCCAATTGGTCGATCTCTTCATCGACTAAAAAGTGGCTCAAACCGCCGGAACCGACAACGGCAACCTTCTTTCCGCTGTCCCACGCTTCAATGGCCTTGGCGATGGACTTGCCCAGGCTGTAGCAGCGCTTGGGGGTGGGCTGGTTCGGCGGATAGAAAGTGTTTTGAGACACCGGCACTATTGGCCGGATGTTATTGTTCATGATCCGCTTGACCACGTAAGAGTAGGCATGGGGCATCGCTTGATGTCGCCTCTCAGTTACGATTTTTTCTCTTACGTAACCCAGAGGTCCAACTGCGCCGCCTACTTCCTTGTTCATGTAGCGGGCGTGGGCGATGTCGAAATCGTCTTCGATAAGACTCTCAATTAGGTGCAGACCCAAGGCTGAGTCCACGGGCACGTCCATTTCTTCTGTGCCATAGCCCCACATGGAGGCCTTGGTGGCTGGGGAGGCGTTGTCGCCCATTCCGCGCGGAGTCAGGTGCATGCTCTCTCCCCAGTAGATGGAGAACATGGGCATGTTGTCTTCAAAGAACAGTTCTTCTTGGTCGTCGCCGACAATCACCACCACGTCTGGGTTGGCCTCGTTCATGGCGTCTTCCAGGGCGATTATGCCTCTCTGACAGGCTTCGTACTGCGCTTGGAAGACTTCAGGCGTGAGCCTAGTGGCAATGACTGGGTCGGCCACAGCTAGGAGTTCATCGTAGGTCTTGTGGGAGCCATCATCCAAGGACAACAGCATTGGATTGCCCTTGTCGCGAGCGGCGTATTCGCCCCACATATCTCCCGGCAGGCTCAACATGGGGCTGTGGGAGGTACCGAGGCCCAATACAATCTCAGCCATGTTAACTCCTATTTGGTCGGTTCAACGGTTCTATATTCGCGCCAACAACCGGGAAAGAAAATGCTAAATATATAATCCGCTGGAACGGCAGATTTCGCAACCTTTTCTTGCCGGCCCGGTAAGTCATATTGACCTGCCATTCTGATATAGTAGGCAGGTTACAGTATCAACGTAATCCACCGTCAATGCCCAATTTCCGTTACTTAAAGAGATAGTTTTACGGCTAGATGCAGCAATACACCCTCAAAAGAATCGGCCTTTTCATTCCAACGCTATTACTGATGACCATCTTGGTCTTTGTGGTCATGCGCATCGTCCCCGGAGACCCAGCCATTGCCCTGCTTGAGGGAGATGGTGGCGGTTCTTATTCCGCGCAGGACCTGCAGAACCTCAGAGAAGAATTGGGCACCGACCGGAACATAGCCGCGCAGTATATGACCTGGATCGGCGGCATCATGCACGGCGACTTTGGCGACTCCTACTGGTTCAAAGCATCAGTCATGACTGAGTTGGGCGATCGAATGCCTAGGACCTTGGAACTGGCAGTTTTCGCCATCGTCCTTTCTGTTGTTTTCTCCGTGCCGTTGGGCGTTATTTCCGCCATTAAACCAAACAGTTGGCTGGACTTTGGCGCACGCTCGTTCACGATTGTGGGAATCGCCATACCTAATTTCTTAATGGCAATCCTGATGATCATCTTCCTCTTGACGGTCTTCAATTGGCTGCCGCCATTGGGCTATGTGGAGTTGTGGGAGGATCCGATCAAGAATATGCAACAGATGATTTTCCCAGCCATAGCGCTCGCGATCTACGACATGGCTTTCATCGCGCGGGTAACCCGCTCTGCCATGATGGAAGTGCTGCGGGAAGACTACATGCGCACCGCCCGGGCCAAAGGGCTTAGCGAGCGTGTTGTGTTGGTCAGACACGGGCTCAAGAACGCGTTCTTGCCGATTTTGACCATCTCTGGCTGGCAGTTTGCCCGGCTGTTTGAGGGTGCCGTGATCATCGAGACCATCTTCCTCATACCAGGTGTGGGCCGGATACTAATTGAGGCCATCTTCCACCGGGATTTCCCCATGATCCAGGCAGTAATCGTGGTCATAGGGACCGGTGTACTACTCATCAATCTAGTCGTGGACCTGCTCTACGGATGGATTGACCCCCGCATCCGCTACAACTAGGTTTTGCAGCTTTGGCTGCCCCCACCCAAACCCCACCAAGTTTGCCTTTCCATTCACGGTTGTCTACCCACCGTCATTCCTGCCTTCGCAGGAATGACGGAGATGAATACGGATATTGATGAAGCAAGGTTTATGACTTTATTCCGCTCATCCTGAGCTTGTCGAAGGACCGATTTGGTTGAGCAAAGTTGACGCGAATCAGGTGGTTCGACAGGCTCACTATGAGCGGAGGATGGGTATCGCTAGCGCTCCGCCCCCCGTCATTCCTGCGCAGGCAGGAATCCAGAAATGCTATTCGCTAGGAACGTTTTCACGGCAGCCAACATGGATCCCTGCCTTCGCAGGAATGACGAACAAAAAGAAAGGGCGGCCACATGGCCGCCCTTTCTTGGTTTGCGGGTTAACGGAAGCTTAGCTGAGGTGCTTTCCAAAGAAGGAAACTACCTTCTGCCAGCCGTCGGTGGCGGCTTCCTGGTGATAGCTAGGTCGATCGACCGCGAAGAAGCCGTGGCCAGCGCCCGGATACATGTGGAAGTCATAGTCCTTGCCCAAGCGTTTCAGCTCGGCCTCGGTCTCAGCCACGTCGGCGGGAGACGGCCTGCCGTCCTCTTCTCCGAACAGTCCCAATATCGGGCAGTTCAGACCATCGGTGAAGTCTATGGGCCATGCGGGCATGGCGGGAGACAGTTCGTCATTACCCTTGGTGACTCCGCCGCCCCAGCAGTCTACTGCGGCGTTGACGTTGTCCAGCGTGCAAGCGCCCAAGTAGGTCTGGCGTCCGCCGGAGCAGAAACCGATCAGGCCAACCTTGCCATTGGTGTAGGGCAAGCTGCGCAGGTAATCCATCGCGGCTTGGACGTCGCCCATGGTGCGTGCGTCGGGCATTCCACCGGCCTCGCGGATGCTGGTGCTGTTCTCTGTGGGAGAGCCCTTGCCCTCGCGGAAGTGCAGGTTGGGGGAGATTGTCGCAAAGCCGTTGTAGGCCAGTTTGCGCGCCATCTCTTTGGAGGCTGCGTCCCAGCCGGGCATGTGATGAATCAAAACTACGGAGCCAACTGGGCCTGCGCCCAAGGGGCGGGCCAGGTAGCCATCGATTTGGGTTCCTTCGTGTCCATTGATGAGTACGGTTTCCGCTAGTAATCCTTCGTACGGCATGAATGATCCTTCCTTATTTTAGTAGTTTCTTGGGGTTAGACCCCTGGGGCTTGATAGATTCTTTAGGCTAGACCCCTGAAATCTAAAAATGACTCAGCCCAAAGTTGAGGCAGAGCGTAGGCGGCTAGACTACTACCGGCAGGGGTATCAGTCAAACGGGCGTGCGTCAGACTGCATCTCCCTATTCGCCTAGGCTGCTGGCAATTTCATTGGCAATGCAAAGTAGGTGCGGCTATAATGCGCCCAATCTCACCCACCGTAGCTAATTTATGTCGATCTAGACGCAACTAAGCTCAATGGAACATTTCGGTCGGATTCGACGCGGCAAATTATCAGTGTGGGCAATCAGTTAGGAGCAAATACAAAATGGCGCTACCAGAGCGAATGAAATTTGGAATTTTCATGGGGCCATTTCATAGAGTAGGTGAAAACCCCACACTGGCCATGGACCGTGACTTAGAATTGGTTTCATGGCTGGATCACCTGGGCTACGACGAAGCCTGGATTGGTGAGCATCACAGCGCTGGCTGGGAGACCATCTCTTCACCAGAGCTATTCATGGCGGTAGCCGCCGACCGCACCAAGCACATCAAACTGGGCAGTGGCGTGATCAGCCTGCCCTACCACCATCCTTTCATGGTCGCCAACCGAATGGTGCAGTTGGATCATATGACCCACGGGCGGGTAATGCTGGGAGTGGGACCGGGCGCGCTACCTGGCGACGCATACATGCTGGGCATCGACCCCACAACACAACGCCAACGCATGGACGAAGCTCTGGGCGTAATCATGCGTCTAATGACTGAAACCGAGCCCATCACCGTCAAGAGTGATTGGTTCGAACTCAGAGAGGCCATGCTGCAACTAAGGCCCTATACCAAGCCGCACATGCCCCTATCCGTGGCCTCGGTGCAGTCCCCGGCTGGAGTTGCTCTAGCCGGCAAATACGGCGCATCTATCCTGACAATAACAAGGCCCCGTGACCCTTCGGCCGTGGAATCTGACCTGGCCGCACTGTGGGCAATCGCTGAAGAATCAGCTGCCGAGCACAACCAGGTGGTCAACCGGGACGATTGGCGTCTGGTAATACCGGTGCACGTTGCGGAGACCCGCAAAGAAGCCTTTGACCAGGCCCGACTGGGCGCTGGGCGCTACCATGGCGAGTATTTCCAGGACACCATGGGCCGCCCCCCGGTTACTGACGGCCCTCCGGAGAAGATCATTGACGCCATGGTGGATAACGGCACCTGGATAATTGGCGACCCAGACGACTGCATTGCCGGCATCCGCAGACTTGAGGAGCGGAGCGGTGGCTTTGGCGGATTCATGGTGCAGACGGTGGACTGGGCAAAACGGGAAGATATCAATCACAGCTTTGAGCTGATTGCCCGTTATGTGATGCCCCAGTTCCAGGGCACAACGCTCGGCACTGCCGCCTCCAACAAATGGGCCTATGACCACCGCGACGTACTGGCTGCCGGACGGGTCCAAGCCATTGACCGTGCCAAGAGCGACTACGCCGACCGGGGCTAACCCCCGGTTAATATCCTAATTTGAGCAGCAGGAAGCTATGAAAGCGGTTTGGTACGAACAGAACGGCGATGCGGACATTCTCCAGTATGGGGACATGCCTGATCCTGAGCCTGGCAATGGTGAAGTGCGGGTCCGAGTGGCGACCTCAGGCGTAAATCCGTCTGATTGGAAGCGCAGACAGGGATTAACTAACCTGATTGAGTTTCCCAGGGTCATACCCAATCAGGACGGGGCCGGGGTGATCGATGCCGTGGGTTCTGGGGTTTCTGAGTCCAGAATCGGCGAACGGGTCTGGTTGTTTGAATCCCAATTCAAGCGACCCTTTGGCACCGGGGCCGAGTACACCGTCCAGCCCAGCGGCCATGCCGTTCGCCTGCCGGACAACACCGATTTTGCCGCGGCGGCAGGACTCGGCGTCCCCGCTATGACCGCACACCGCTGTGTCTTTTCAGATGGTCCAGTCACCGAAAAAACCGTACTGGTTCCCGGTGGAGCGGGCGCAGTTGGGCATTACGCGATTCAACTGGCCAAACTGGGCGGCGCAATGGTCATCAGCACAGTCAGTTCCGACGAAAAGGCTCAAATAGCCCTCGCAGCCGGAGCCGACCACACGATCAATTACCGTGAGGGTGACACTGCGGAGAAGATTCTTGGCCTCACCGGCGGTAGCGGAGTGGACCACATCGCTGAGGTCGACATGGCGGCCAATTTCCCGGTGAGCCAGCAGGTACTGAAGTCGTCCGGGGTGTTGGCGGTCTATTCGGCTGGTAGCTCCCAAGCGCCGGCCGTCCCGCTCAAGTTCAAGTCTACCAATGTCACAGTGCGCTTGGTGTTGGTCTACGACATGCCCGAGCACGCCAAGGACGCTGCAATCAATGACATCACGTCATGGCTGGAACAGGGCAAGTTGACGGCGTTCGCAGGGCCTCATTTTTCTTTGGAACAACTCAAGGATGCCCACTTGGCGGTGGCGTCCGGCGTCATTGGCAAAGTAATAGTGGACGTGAACCCTCTCTGACCTATCTCCCAAACTCAAGTACTTGGTGCAAGCACATTTTGACCAACCAGCAGAGCAACATAAACGGAACAGTGGCAGTGATTGGCGGCGGCGTAGTCGGCTGCTTCATAGCCTACCGACTGGCCGGTGCGGGAGTGTCCGTCACCCTTGTTGAGCAGGAAGGACCCGGCTCCGGTGCCACCGGCAACTCAGCAGGTAATATTCAGCCCGCATCAGGCGATGATGACACCTACAAGATTGCCTTGGGCGCGGAGAGCCTTGCCCTGTGGCGTAAATATCTTCCAGAGATAAAAACGGCCGGTAGTATCGATTACCTGGAACAGAACGTCAGTTACATCTACGCGGCCACCAACGACCAAGAAGAGCGTGAGAGCCGCCAGATTCTAAGTGATTTGAAATCTGCTGGCCTCAAATCAGAATGGGTAGATGGCCTCACGGCCAGGGAGATTGAGCCTCGATTGGCCGACTCGATCACCGGCGGGGCGCTCCATCAAGACTGTATACAGATGGACCCAAAGCTTTTCATGGCTGCAATGGCCAACGCAGCAGAATCCGTGGGGGTAACGGTCCAGCGCCAAAAGCAGGCTGTAGGGCTGACGGTTACCGGCGGACGAGCCAATGGTGTGATATTCCAGGATGGAAGCTCTTTAGAGTGCTCGTCCGTTATCCTGGCAACCGGTGCATGGACGCTCAAAATCATGTCGGAGTGGCTTGGTTATGACCTGCCGGTGGAGCCGCACGGCCTACAGAAGTTACATCTTGGCTTGGGCACTTCAGCCCCTCTAAACTGCGCCGTGCGCTGGAATTCAGTGAACATCGTCAGTCGTAGAGATGGGCTAGTCCATGCCGGGAGCAAATTCGACCCGGCAGGGTTCGATACCAAACCAACTGATGAAACCCGTGATTGGCTGCTGGCCCAGGTAGCGGCAATCATGCCCGGATTCCAACCGGCCAGCGTCGAGACTATTGCCGCATTTGCAGCGTCCACACCAGACCGTATTCCGTTGGTCGGCGAATTGCCGGGCACCGAGGGCGTATTCCTGGCCGTGCCCAGCACTGACGGCTTTCTGATGGCCGCTCTGTTGGCTGACAT
>Ga0209403_10003920_pt1 | contig 16491 bp, 16 predicted proteins | sample ArcticOcean_MG_C_8_FD_187440 | JGI IMG/M metagenome (GOLD analysis project Ga0209403, IMG submission 187440) | Marine microbial communities from western Arctic Ocean - ArcticOcean_MG_CB11_86 (SPAdes) (version 2) | ecosystem: Environmental > Aquatic > Marine > Oceanic | place: Arctic Ocean... | reverse complement strand
TGAACCGATTGAGCTTGTTTCGATCCAAACTTTCATGCAAGCGGGAACGGATGGAGGTTCGCCGACTGTTTGGTCAATAGACGACCTGAAGGCGGTTGGTCCGGGATTTGAAACGACGCTTCTCGATTTCGAAGGCGAAAACTTGTGGACCGCATTCCCGACTTCTAACGGTCTAGATGATTTGTTCAAAGTGGCAGCGGAACCGATAGGAGTCGGAAACTCTGGCGCAATAGTCGGGCAGATGGCTCTGGATAGAGGAACAGTAACGGGGACGCGTGGAGCGTACCGAAGTGCGAACGGTGATCCTGTACCTGTGATCGTCTCTAAAGCATTCCTAGGCCTCACCGGTAGTTCGCTGGGTGAACCATTGGTGATTCAGATAGCGGGCGGTTTCATACCGGTCATTCCCGTGGTTGCTAGCGAGTATTTTCCAACGCTCGATCCTGATCGATCACCGTTTATGGTGCTGGATGTAACCGCACTGATCGAATTTGTTGAACTACGTGGCCTCTCGAACATCAGCGCCAACGAAGTGTTCTTAGATATCGACCCCGACGATCATTCTCGGATCACTGATGATGTTCGAAAAATATTCAGAGGCGGAACACTTCTTGATCGAGTAAAACGAATCAATAATTCTGTAATCGACCCGCTGACGGTTGCTGGCTGGCGTGGAATGGGTATCGTATCGCTGATAATCGGCGGTATTGCTCTGGTGCTCGGATATGTTACTTACTTAGTCGCTCACTCGACACGAACGGTTCATGATTCTGCTTATCTACGGGCGATGGGATTTTCGAAAGTCAGCTTTATGCGAAGCTCGCTAATCGAACATGGCATAGTGGCGGTCATCGGAATAGTTGTCGGTGTGGCTGCGGGTCTGGTCGCCAGCAGAGTGGCCGTGGGCGCTATCGCTTACTCGGAAACCGGCAGGGCTCTGTTGCCGCCGTTCATACTGCAAACCGACTGGTTGCCGGTGATGATCATTCTGGCAACAGCTGTTGGTGCTGGGGTCGTGGGCATTGTGGCGTCGTTCGTCAGCTTCTTGCGTCGACCGCTACACGAACTTACTCGCTCAGCCGACTAACCTGATCAGCAACTTTTCGTTCCTGAGGCTTTAGTCTAAGCCGGGAACAGAACGCTTCCAGCCCGGACGAGTCAGAGCGAGAGTCAGTGTGATCTCCGCTGCTTTTGCAGGAACGAGGATCTCGTAGGGGAGTGTCCTGAAGTGCTCGACAGAGACTTTCTTTTGACGAGCGCTGCGAAGATCTTCGTCGAGTTCAATCTCGAATGCCTGCCCCTGTGAATCGTTGGCATTCGGCTGAAACACTCCAAACCTAGGAATTGGCCACTCGTAGGCATCCCACAATGGATGCTGGCCGATGATCTTCCATGAGCCGTCTTGAAAACCGTCGTCACGGAAGTGTTCGATGTGAATCGAATCGTCTTCGGTGAGGTGATTAAGTTCGTCGGCATTCGGCAATTCGTCGTACACCGACGCGAAGAATCGACCGACGACCGTGCGTCGCGGCCCTACGCACACGGCGATGCCTATTCCATAGCCGCCAGACTTGAGCGGTACGGCGAAGAAATCGCCTTCAGAGTAGTCAGGAGTATTTGCCGATGTCAAAGTTTATTTATCCGAATTTTTAGGGAGCCGTATTGCTGTCGGTTGATCGGCATTGTGACGAACGTTGTCAGCGTGTGTCTAATGATATTTACGAATCGTTGAAATTAACGTACTTTGTCGACGAATTCTTTGATCAATGATTCGTAGATTTCAGGACTTGAGTTCCATGCTGCAACGTGTTCGACGTTCTCAAAAGTGTGTAGTTCGACTAGGTTAGGGGCCGCTGCCGCGAATTCGATACTAGTTTCAATTGGAACCGTATCGTCTACATCGCCGTGGATCAGCAGCACTGGAACAGTGATTTCGTTAGCATGCGAGAGAAAGTCTAGGTCGGACCAGTTAATGCCGTAGCGCATCGATGCGAAAAACTTGGCTGCTGCTGTGATTGGAGTTGGAACTCCACGTTCTTCTGCGCCTTTATCGATGGTTCTACCAAAGTTAAGCATAGGGGCTTCGAGAATGATGCCGACGGTGTGAGCGGCGAGTTCGGACTTAAGCTGGTAATTCACAACCACGCCGCCGCCCATTGAGAAGCCGGCAAGGATGATCTTTTTCGCCTCGTGATTGAGTGCATATTGAACGGCAGATTCAACGTCTCGCCACTCGGTAGTTCCAAAATCGTAGTATCCGGATTCGCTCCTGGGCGCACCCTCGTCATTTCGGTAGTCAATGAGCAGCGAGTACCCGTAATTTAATTCGCCGAGTAACTTGATTCCAGTATCACGATTACTGGTGCGACCGTGGACGACGATGGTCCATGTTTCTGGGGACTGGTTCGTTGTTACAACCGGTATCAGCCAAGCACTGATGTCACCAAGCTCTGATGAAATGATTACTTCGCTGTACTCAACACCCTGTGCAATTTTAGGGTCGTGTGGATATGCCGTTCGATCAAGGTGAAGCTCGTCGCCGACCTCGAAATTGCCGACCATAGAAGCAAACTGACGAGTCACAAGTCCGTCTGAGTCTGATATTACGGTTCCAAGTCGACCGTAGTTCACTCCATCAGATACACCCCACATTGACGACTGCGAAAGATTTTCTTCTTCCTCCGCTTCAGGAATCTGCTGAAGAGTGATCGTTTCGACCCCAATCGCAGTGACCACAACACTTGGCTGAGGAGCGGCGTTATCCACTCGCAACCCATCTTCATGGATGATGCCCGAGAAGTACCATCCGCCACCGCCCATGACCAGTATAATCAGTACGATTATAGGTAGTACGACGTATTTTAAGAGCTTATTTCTAAGTATAGATTTGAGCATGTGATCTTCACTTGGAATATGATTTTGTCACTGGCATTCTAGTGGTGAACTAGAACACAGTAAGGCGCAACCGACTGTACCTTGCTCTGTTACAGTCGGCTGACCAATTTACGAACGTCACCGCACCTCCACATCGCATCAGAAACAGGAAATTGTTTCAGTGGGAATAGATCACAACCACGAACTGCCCGATCTAATCGCCGGTCCTCACGGACACCCGGAGTGTTCAAGCTGTCGTCGGACAATTTGGAACGATCCGAAAATCGCTGGAGCAGCAATCGTGCCCATCGACGGCGGAATCGTGATGGTTCAACGTGCAATAGAGCCAGCTATCGGAAAATGGAGCTTCCCATCCGGATACGTGAATCGCGGGGAGAAGCTGGAACGCGCAGTTGAACGTGAAGTGCTTGAAGAGTGTGGGCTAAATGTTGAAGTTGAGCATCTCGTCGGGTTGTACTCGGAAGATGGAAATCCGATAGTTCTAGCGGTGTATCAAGTTCGAGTAACTGGCGGCAAACTCGAATCTGCCGACCATGAAACGCTTGATGTACGAGTGTTCAATGTGAACGAACTACCTGAACTAGCCTTCGATCATGATCGAGGAATACTTGCCGACTGGCTGAAAACCTGGGATGTTGCCAAATGAGAACTCGAAGCGACGTAATAGTGGTCGGTGGCGGGATTATTGGATCTTCGATTGCCTATCGGCTGGCCTGCGAAGGGCTGAGCGTTTCTGTGATCGAGCGAGATTCAATCGGCAATCACGCGTCTGGCTTTGCGCTTGGGCTGCTCAATCCAACGAATGAGAGAGGCAACATCGAAACGTTGAACCACCTTTCGTTCAAGATGCACAAAGAAATGATCGATACGATTCAGCAGGAGTCGGGAGTCGATGCGCAAGTTCTCAGCGTTCCTCATCTTGAACTTGCTCTGGATGAATCGGAGATTTCCGAACTGAAGTCTGAGGTCGAACGAATTAACGGCTTCGATCAGTTCAAATCAACCTGGTTGGAGCCGAGCGAAATTCATGCCATGGAACCGCGCGTAACTTCCGATAACTACGGCGGTACGCTCGTCGAAGACGTCATCATACTCGACAGCTACAACCTAACGCTGGCTACTGCTCAGGCAGCCGAGTCACGAGGTGTTGAGATCGTTCTCGGTGAGGCGACTGGTGTTATTTATGACGGTGACAGAGCCGTTGGGGTGAAAGTTGCTGGCGGCCGAATCGATTGCGATGCGGTCGTGCTGGCGCTGGGTCCGTGGTCAGGCACTGCGAGCCTTTGGACAGATATCGACATTCCAGTTGTCCCGCAAAAAGGCGAGATCGTTCGTGTTGAAGGGTTGAATCTGCCTCTTGGAATTCATATTCACGGCTATTCGATGGGTAGTTCGTGCTCTGTTGTTCAGAAGGGTGACGGAGCGACGTGGTTAGCAGCGACTGTGCAAGATGGCTCGGGATTCGATGTTACGCCGTCGAGTGAGGCGTTGGAATCGCTTTCACTTCGCGGCATGAGGATGGTTCCCGAGCTCGAATCCCACAAGTTGGTTCTTCATACCGCGTGCTTACGACCTGTAACCCCGGATGGTGACCCGATTCTAGGAAATATTCCCGGCAAAGAGCGAGCGTTTATCGCGACTGGAACGAGCGGCAAGGGGATTTTGATGGGACCGGTTATTGGTCGGGCTATCGCCGATTTGATCATCAGTGGTGAGACCGATTTGCCAATCGAAGAGTTCGGGATCGAACGTTTTTCGAGCTAGCTGGAATTCGATAACTAATGTCAGCGTAACCACGCACTGAGAATAATTGTTCCAGAGTGAACTCAACAAAGTTCCCTTGTTTTCCTATTAGGTGCTGGGCTGTTATCGGCCCTGTTCTACTTGCTCACGCTGCCAGGTGTAGTCGACTTTTCCGTCGTAGAACTTATCGGGATTTTCGACAGCCCAAAGTTGCTTGCGCATGTTCCAGTTTTCGGGGTCGAGCGTAATTCCTTCGCGCCAGATCGCCGCAGCCTCTTGAAGATCTCCACCGTAATACTTGGCGAGTCCACGTTCAAAGTGATCTGAAATTGGTCCATTTGTTTCAGCTGCCACCGTGCCGAATACTTGGCCATCGGAAGCGAAGGCTGAGACTAAACCTTTGATCTCTTCCTTTTTAATATCAAATCCGCCGTACTGCTGGAATTGGAGTCGACCTTCTTCATCGACAAGAATTCCGTTGGGAATCGCTCGGTATCCGAAAATTCTGGCGAGAGCGTTTTCTTCATCGACCACGGTCGTGAATTTTGAACCTGATTCTTCGTGATATGGACGAGGTTTATCCGGCCCTTGAAGATCTACCGCAACAGAAAGAATGTCGACATTCTTCGACTGTAGTTCCGAGTACATCTGCTGCCACACGGGCAGCTGTTCGCGACATGCTCACCACGAAGCCCAGAAAAATATTACGAGCCGCTTGCCGCGATAGTCAGAAGGTTTCACTGATTCACCGGAGAGTGATTTCAGTTCGAAATCAGGGATTATGGTTCCCTCTGATATGTTTATTGCCATAGTATTTTTCTCCCGGGATCTCGATTTATTCTGCCCGTTCGAAGTACATCGTACGCCAGTTTAGACGGTGATCAACTCTGCGATGCGTTCCGCCATGGCTATAACCGTTGCGTTGATGTTCGCTCTAACACAAGTGGGCATGATCGATGCGTCGACTACTCGCAGACCTCCGATGCTCTGTACTTTTCCGTATTGGTCAACGACCGCCATCGGGTCGGAATCGACACCCATTTTGTTGCTGCCTGAGATGTGATGCCCGGTAGTGACATCGCGGCGAATCCAATCGTCTAGTGATTTGTCATCGCCAAGAATATCGTCGGTTGGGTATGCAGGATCGGTCACGATCTCTCGAAACTCGGGGCGTTCGACCAGTGATGCCATTTTGCGCACACCCTCACGCATTCGAATCAGATCCCACGGATCGTCAAAGTAGTTGAAATCGATATTTGGGTGATCATCTATGTTTGCTGAGGCGAGTCGAATTTCACCTCGGCTATTCGCCATGTTCAACGTGACGTTCATCAGCACTCCGATAGGACTGTTTCTATCGCCGCCACGATCAGGCCGCTCCGTCCCAAATGAGCTGACGTAAACGATCATGTCGTTGCGATTATTCGATCCTTCAGCGGTGTATCGCAGCCCGACCTGCATACGCTTGCGGTCATGGTGAAATTTATAGTCAGGTTTGGTATTCCACATCATGGGGACCATCGGGTGGTCTTGAAGATTTTGTCCGACTCCTTGTAGATCAGCAACGACTTCGATGCCGTGATCTTTTAGGTGCTCGGCTGGTCCGATTCCAGAAAGCATTAACAACTGCGGAGATACGACGGCTCCTGCCGAAACTATGATTTCATTGGCGCTAATTTCAAACGTTTCGCCGCCAGATTCGACCAGAACTCCAACAGCTCTGACGTTTTTGATGATGATTCGACGTACTAATGCGCCAGCTCTAATCGTGAGATTCAGCCTGTGACGAGCGTCTGTTAGGTAGCCGAGCGCCGTGCTGATTCTTACGCCGTCAATGTTATTAAACGGAAGCGGTCCGACGCCTGTCGAGTCAGGCAGATTGTGGTCGGGACAGTCAGTGATTCCGATAGCTCTGCACGCATCGTAAAAAGCGGATTGCATAGGAAGCCATTCATCAGGTTTAGCCCTAACGCAACTGATTGGCCCGCCCTTGCCATGGAAATCGCCACCGTAATCGAGGTCATTTTCTGAGCGCCTGAAGGAACTCAAAAGGTTTTTGTACGACCACTGATCAAGTCCCGACTCTGCCCAAGAATCGTAGTCTTCCGGAGCTCCTCGTAGGAAAATCTGAGCGTTGATAGCTGTGGAGCCGCCCGTCGTTCGACCTCTTGGAACAAGAACAGGTTCAGAGATATCTGTGCCAATCGCCTTGTAATTCCAGTTGTGTGGATTATCGACCGGATCAGCCGCACCGCTCAGTCCGAACTTGAGATCATTAGGCAGCGTTTCGAAGTCTGGATAATCAGGACCAGGTTCGAGCAGCAAGACGTTGCAGGAAGGGTCTTCAGAAAGTCTTGCCGCCAAAACAGCACCAGCCGCACCAGCTCCGACGATGATCGTGTCGTAAATCAATTTTTATATTCTTCCTTATTGCTAAACGCCAGCTTCTAGCCGAGCCATCTCAACAGCGAACCAGAGAGCCATTGCACCACCCCGATCATCGAGACCATCGGTGTAAGACCGGTTGACATATTCGTCGAGAGTTGCGAGTGGTCCTGTTCCCACGCATACGTGTTCAAGCTCGCCCTGTTCTGATATTCGCTGCGCAATTCCGCTCCATGCCTTGTTGGCCGCACCCCGCCATTCCTCATCGAGCCAACCTTCGCGTAGACCTCGGGTAATCGAGTATCCGATCATCGCTGTTGCGCTGAATTCGAGGTAGGTTTCGGGCATGTCGATCACTTGATGCCACATGCCTGATTCGTCTTGGCGCTTAACGAGACCTTCCAAGTGAAGAAGGTGCGTGTGAAGTAGTTCTTCTCGGGCTGGATGATCTTCGGGAAAATATGTGAGTGCTTCCGCGAACCCGAGCGCGGCGAAAGCGTTACCTCGTCCCCAGAAAAATGGCGAAGACTTACAGTGCCACCAAAGTCCGTTGTCTTGAAGCGTGTCGGCGGAAAGCAGAAATTCAGCGAGTAAGTCGAAGAGTTTCGAGTTGCCGGTGCTTCGGTAAGCACGACCCAATATCGTCGATGCGAAGAAGAAATCCTCTACCCGTACATCGGGATCAAGAGGCCCTGCTGCAACGTTCGGACCGAACATGTCTGCGACCTGTTCCAGCAGTTCGGTGTAGTTGCCATCATCGGTAGCCGCCGCTAACTCGTCGGCCCAACATACACCGGCGTAATTGGCAGTGCCGTCTGAAGCGGTGAAGATGCCAGCAGGGTCGTTGGCGTATTCGGCAACGATATGAGCAATATCACCTGAAGGGTCTGACGATTCTGGAAGCAGATCGTGCAGCCGAATCCGTCCGCTGATTGCCACTCCCTGGGTGTATACGACGGGGCGTTCCAACCGATGACCGTAGTGGGTAGCAAGATTTGTGGCGTATTCGATTGGGCTCTTCAAAATAGTTTCACGAGCTGCGATTCATCAATTCATTCTTGTTGCATGTCTGACATCCCGAAATATAACTGTGTAGCGAAGGATTCGATATGGGCTTCTGAGTGTCGCAACGAAATTCTCCTAAATTGCTCATCCTGATCGCAAGTGAGGTAAAGTACGTCATGTCGAATAGCCGTGAACCCGCGAGTAACTCAATGACAACTGCCGTTTCTACCGACCTTTCTCTAATGGCGCACCTGCTGCGTCGTGCTGGATTCGGTTCCGACCGAGCCGAGTTAGAGCGCTATGCTGCTCGAAGCTATGAAGACGTGGTCGATGATCTGTTAAATCCAGATAGATTCGATGCGCCCGAAGACGAAATTCTCAGTCGCTTCTATCCGCATCTACAGGCCAACAAAGACAATCCCGCAATTTGGAATGGCCGCTGGTTCTACCGAATGGTGAACACTGATCGTCCGCTCGAAGAGAAAATGACGCTGTTCTGGCACAGTGTTTTCGCAACTGGTTGGACCAAGAGCGAACACACTCCGACGATGGTTGATCATATTCAAATGTTGCGGACCAACTGCATGGCCAATTTCAGGACATTGCTGCTTGGAATTTCGCGTGACCCAGCAATGATTTTTTGGCTCGACAATAACGAGAATCACGGCGATGCCATTAATGAAAACTACGGTCGCGAAATTCTTGAACTCTTCTCGATGGGTATCGGTAACTACACAGAAGACGACATAAAGAGTGCGGCCCGAGCTTTTACCGGCTGGACGTACGATACGCCCGTCGCGTTGTATCCGTTCGGTCATTTTGATGTGAATTACCGTTATAGGGCAGATGACCACGATGATGGTCAGAAAACCTTTTTAGGGCACACCGGCAATCTCGATGGGGAAGACATCGTCAATATCATTGCCGAGCAGGAAGCGACCGCTCGATTTATCGGGCGACATCTCTATAACTTCTTCGTAGCCGACGAGGCACAGGTTCCAGCGTGGAGTATCGAACCTCCTGCTGATCCTGGCGCTATCGATGATCTTGCCAAAGCATGGATCGACTCGAATGCAGACATGAAAGAAGTGATGCGAACGCTGTTTAACTCTGAATGGTTCAAGGCCGCACGATTCAAACATGTGAAATCGCCGACCGAGTTTGTTGCGAGCGTGCTGAAGCTATCGGGCGAATATGCCGAACCCGCTCCTGATCTGCACAAGCTCGAAGGCACGATCGTGACAATGGGTCAGAAGCTGATGGATCCTCCGAGTGTGGAAGGCTGGCACACGGGTAAGGAATGGATCGATGGAGGTACGCTCACCGAACGAGTGAACTACGCCATCGATACATTGAACAACCCGGATAAGCCCGGCGTGAAGGCGATCATCGATCGAATTAGTTCGCAAGGTAATTTGACCAGCCCGGAACAACTCGTCGATAACGTTCTTGATTTGATTGGCCCTCTTGAAGTCGACTCAGGCACGCGAGATACCCTCGTCGATCACGCACAAATAGAGGGCTCGTTGGACTGGTCGTCGACCGCCGCTGCTGAATCCAGTGCTGCCAGAGTTGTTCAAATGCTTACTCTCGTAGTTTCAGCACGGGAGTTTCAATTCTCATGAACCAATCAACAGAATTTCACTCACCTATCTGCATGATCGCTACAACGGAGAACTAACAAATGACTACAGCTGAAAAGAACGGAAAAACAAAAGACCCTGTACTTGTTGTTGTTCAACTTTCGGGTGGAAACGACTTCATGAATACGGTGATTCCGTTCACCGAAGGTATTTACTACGACAATCGTCCGCTGGTTGGAGTCCCCGACGACAAATCATTGCCGTTCACCGACACGCTCGCCTGGCATCCTGCGGCTGCTGCGTTCAAGCGCATTTACGAACAAGGCAAGATGGCGATCGTTCAAGGCGTTGGAACCGAGCACGCAAGTCGATCGCATTTCAGAGCGATGGACATTTGGCACACTTGCGAGCCTGAAATCGTTGCAACTGAAGGGTGGCTTGCAAAGGTCATTCGAGAGCTCGATCCTGATAGCGATAACCCAGTTACAGCTGTGAACTTTGGTCGAGGTTTACCTCGAGCATTGGCAGCTCCGGGTGTAACCGCAACTTCTGTTGGCGACTTGGATAACTATGGTTTGATGTCGGGTATTCAGGTGCAGGAAGAACGTAACCGCGATCTTGAGATATTCCAGCGTATGTACACGCCGGCTATCGGATCGGGTCAGGTGATGAACTACCTTAGTCAGACCGGTAATAACGTTCTCAGCGGCGCCGACATGCTTGCTGAAGCACCTCGACAGTACAAGTCGAAGGTCGAGTACGCCGACAACCCGATTGCGAAATCGCTTAGGGACGTTGCACGTGTTCACACGACAGGGCTTGGCACACGAATTTTCTATACGACCCACGGTGGCTATGACCACCATGCTCAGGAAGTACCGACGCACGCACGGTTGCTCCAAGAAATGACCACCGCAATCGAAGATTTCATGCAGGACCTGCGTGATCACGATGCGGCTGAGGAAGTCAACATTCTCGTGTTCACCGAGTTTGGTCGACGTATCAAGGACAACGGCTCAGGTACCGATCATGGAACTGGTGGCGGAGCGTTCATGATTGGCGAAAACGTAAAGGGTGGGCTCTATTCTGAGTACCCATCACTTGCTGTCGCCGACTGGAAGTTCGGTGAAGATATGGACTTCACTATCGACTTCCGGAGCGTTTACAGCACGATCATAAATCAGTGGATGGGTCTTGATCCGATCGACATCGTCGGCGGGCAGTTCGAACAGTTCAACCCGTATACAAAGACGATGGTTTAACCGCCCCAAAGGACGAATTTAATGACTAAACCACATGCTTTGCTCAGAGCGGGTTATCCATTCTTCACCACACTCGGAATGCGCCGCGTTACGACTTATCCAACCGATTTGGTGGTTGGGAGCGAGCGCGACCTATACACGCTGAACCGAACTGACGGTGAAGGCGGTCAGATCAGGCGCACAAATTGGGATGACGAAGATTTAGGCGATATCGGAAGCGGATTTATCTGGCCCGTGCAGATGATCTCCGGTTCCGATGATTCGTTGGTGGTTTCTGATGAAGGAAATCACACGATTAGCTTCTGGTCGAAAGACGGAACGAAGCTCAATTCTTGGGGCACGCACGGCTCCGATGATGGAGAGCTGAATCGACCTTCAGGGATTACTTTTGATGCGAACGGTGACATGTACGTTGTCGACACTATGAACCACCGTGTTCAGAAGTTCACAGTCGATGGCAAGTACATATCTTCGTTCGGATCGTTCGGCGATGGCGATGGGCAGTTCAATATGCCTTGGGGCATTGGAATTGACCCGAACGACGGTGCGATCGTAATTGGCGATTGGCGAAACGATCGTGTCCAGAAATTCTCGTCTGAAGGTGAGTATGTGATGCAGTTCGGCACCTCAGGATCTGAACGGGGCCAACTAAATCGACCCGCCGGTGTGACCATTGATGGGCATAGTGACATCTATGTTGCCGACCGTGGAAATCATCGGGTCCAATTGTTCAACCCTGCTGGCGAATTCGTCGATGTATTCCTCGGTGACGCTGTTCTATCGAAGAGTGGCCGAACTTACATCATGGCGAACCCGAAGGTATTGAGGTCTCGGGAAGATATCGACCATGTCGACGTCAAGCGACTCCGAGGCGTGATGTCGGTTCGAGTTTACGGCGATCTGATGTACATCCCCGATTTTGGTTGCCACCGGATTCAGGTGTATCGCAAAGAGGCGTATGAATTGAACGAAACCGAGATCTACGCACGTCCAAAAGCCCCAACGCTATACACAGTTTGATGGTTTTGAATTTTGACTGTGTTGGCGATTGCAGGCAGACAGGAGTCTGGCTGTGCCAATGATGTACGGCTTCGGCCCACAACGTCGGCAGATGCTAGACGCTGAACTAAAACGTCTCATCGATGAGATGCCTCAACTTGGAATGACCTCTATGTTCCTGGTAGGCCCGTTCGTTCGAGGCGAGGTAGGACCTGGCACGGCTTTGGATTTGGTCGTCGTTCAGGAAACTGACGAACCTGTTCATCGGCGCGCCGATTTCTGGACGACTCATTTACGGCCACGTATCGGCATTAACTTTTACATCTACACCAGTGATGAATTCGAGAATTCACCCGGGGGCGATCCGATTTTGCATGACGCTGCGAACAATGGTGAAAGGGTCTACGGGTAGACACCATGGCTAATCGAGATCCCTCAACAAGTTGGTTCGCTCAGGCCGATGCCGATCTAGAAGCGGCGCGAGCCAATGCGGAGCAAGAACGGCACGCACTGTCGTGTTTCCTTGCCCACGAGACGGCCGTGAAAGCCGTGAAGGCCTTCCTATACAAGAAGGGTGCTGAGATGGTCTGGGGTGATCATCTTTCGGATCTTTGCGAAGACGCAATGGCGTTCGATCCATCGTTCGATTTCGTAAAGTCGGTTGGAGCGTTGCTGGATAAGCACGCTCTTGGCGCACGAAATCCCGACGCCGTTGGCGGCGCTTTCCCAGCCGAACTTTACGATGCCACGGATTCAAGGCACGCCATCGAAATTGCTGGTGAGGTGCTGGAATCAGTGCGAAAGAAGATTTTGGCAGGCTAAACCGGTTACGATTGCGCCCACTCCAAAGCTGCTCGTTGCATGGCGGTTACTCCGGTTTTGAACTCGGAGAAGTCGATGCCGTAGTTCCACTCGGTCCACAGCTCATCGCTAACGACGAGTATGTTGCAGACCGATACGCCTCGATGCTGGGCGACCCGGTACATCGCCGAGGTCTCCATATCGATTCCTAGAATGCCGTTTTCCATATGTCGGGTGATATCGTCGCTCATCTCACGATAGAAACCGTCGGTCGTCCACCAATCCCCACTTTCTGTTCGTCCACCATGCTTTTGTATTAGCGAAGAAAGCGTTTGGATCATTTCTTGATCGCCCGTCGGATCGCCTTGATCTGGGTAGTGCGCTGAAGTTCCTTCGTCAAGAATTTTTACAGCGTCCGGAATCAGAACGTCGCCTACCGGGTGATTTGGGTCGAGACCGCCAGAAGCGCCCACGCCCACGAATGTTTCTGCACCACAAGCGATCAAATCTTCCATAAGCATGATCGTTCCGGGCGCTCCTATTGGAGCAAACGCTACGGTGATGCCGCCCTCGGGCGTATCAACCGTCCTAAGCCAAAATGTGTCTATGAACATCGTCCGTGGCGCAGGAGTCGCACCAAGCGCATCTGCAAGCTCCTCAGCCCACTTCTCAGTCCAAGTGAGCAGCACTTTCTTGCCGACACGCATGTCGTCGAACGTTTCGCCGCGTGCTTTCAGCCGATTACCAACCGCCTGTAGGGGAGTAAAACGTGGGTTCGACATGCTTACCTAAAGTCCCAGCGGGCCACGAACGCCAGCGAGATAGTCGGCTGCGCCAGTCTGCATGAACTTCGGAGCCGAGCTAACGATCCACTTGACGCCACGCTCGTGCCAAAAGAGTGTCTGGTCGACGGTCACGCCGAGCGTTCCCGTGTGCTTGCCGGACGCCGTTATTCGCTCGTGTAAATCCTGAATGGAATCGACAACCTTGTCGCTCATTGTCTGACCCGGAATGCCGAAGTTGACTGACAGATCGCCAGGTCCCAAGAAGATAGCGTCGGCGTTTTCTGTGGCAATAATCTCATCGGCGTTCTCGATGCCTTCGGGAGTTTCGATTTGAAGTGAAACGAACGTCTCTTCGTTCGAGTCCTTGATGTACTCTGCCATGTCTTGAAGACCAAATCGAGCATTTCGACCTGCAAAGGCACCACGTTTACCCATTGGAGGGTACTTCACTGCGTCGACGACAGCTTTGCCATCGGCTGCGTTGTTGATGAGCGGAATCATGACCCCGGCCGCACCGGCGTCCATGTAGCGCTGGATGTGCTGCTGTTCGTTCAGTCCAATTCGTAAAATAGCGGTCGTGCCAGAAAGTTCCGCCGCACGAATCATGTGTTCAGCGGTTTCATAGTCCATTGGGCCGTGTTCGCAGTCGATTACTACGAAATCGAAGCCCATCCACCCCATGGTTTCGGTCATAGCGGGTGAAGGTAGACCAACGAACGGTCCTATTGTGGTTTTTCCTTCGTTTAACTTCTGCTTCAGTGTGTTTTTGTTCACCGGTACTTGCTCCGCGTGTATGGCTGGTAATTGGCAAAACGAGAATACCCGCCGGTGAACGTTCGCGAAACCCCGTGTTCGCCTTGTATGCAGACAGATAGAGACGGCTAGATTCGGAAAAATTCTATTGGACTGCGATGGCTGGTGATCACTACCATGAACTTGTGAGCACTATCGACAGACATTACGGTCCAGCAATCCCCTCCGCGTTTCAGCCAGTGAAGGATCTTCTTGAACAGCAGATTCAGGAAGGCCTGCACCCGGGTGCGCAGTTGTGCGTATCTATCGACGGTGATGTGGTCGCTGATTTCGGTGTTGGAGAAACAGTCGTGGGATCGGGCGTTGATCTGACGAACGATTCGGTCATGCCATTGTTTTCTTCTGCCAAGCCGATAACCGCTATTGCGTTGGGAATCTTGGTAGATTCGGGTCGTCTGAGTTTCGACGACCCTGTTGCTTCGCATATTTCGGAATTTGCTACGCATGGGAAGTCGTCGATCCAGATCAAGCACATCTTGAATCACACTTCAGGGTTGGCAGACGATCCGCTTGCCGATGGGGATACGAGTCGAGAAGAAGTGATCTCACGTCTGAGCGATTCTCGTACGATAGATGGTTGGGTTCCCGGTGAACGGTCGGCGTACATACCAACCGCCGGATGGCACATTCTGGGCGAAGTGGTTGAGCGCGCTAGCGGAACCACTTTTGAATCATTTCTGCAGGATTTCGTTCTCGACCCTGTGGGAATGAACAGCACATTTCCGAATGTCAGCCCTGAACTTGCCGAACAGCTAGGGAATCAACGTGCCTCGGTGCATGATTCTCGTCGTGAGCCAATGGCAGTAAATCAGGCTTACTCGCCAGAACGACTCGGACGATTCGTCAGGCCCGGCAGCAGCTTCAGCGGAACGGCCCGTGACATGGTCAGCTTCTACTCAATGTTGTTGAACGACGGCGTTTCACCAGCGGGTGAACAGATCATCTCTGAATCAGTGATCGCATCTCTCACGAGCCGTCAGGATGAAGGATTACTAGATGAGACCTTTGGTGTCTTCATGGATCGAGGTCTCGGCTTCTTTATCGATAGTCAACGACACAGCCCGGCGGTTCCGTATGGGTATGGCACAGCTGCTTCGTCTGCCACTTTTGGGCACGGTGGCAAAGAGTCCTCGACCTGCTTTGCCGATCCTGAACGTGGACTCGCTGTCTCGTTGATATTCAATGGAATGCCGGGCGAGCCAAAACATGATCGCAGGTTGAAGCGGGTACTGGCGGCTGTGTACGAAACGATCGGTTAATTTTCGAATCGGCAGCGTGTCGCATAATATGCGCCTTTCGAACTCTTTTATCGAAGTTGGTAACCTGATCCCCGCTTTAGTTAGAATTCACCATGATCGTGTTTAGTTGACCAAAAATGTATTGGTTCAATATGCTCCGGGTCACATGAAGGCTCATAGAGACTGAGTCAAACCGACGGAATACTTATATGGGATTAGCTAGAGAAGTCGCGGACCGCTTCCTATTCATGGACAGTGGTGAGGTTGTCGAAGATGGGACTCCTGAGCACTTCTTCACGAATCCTCAGGAAGATCGCACAAAGCTGTTCTTATCGCAGATTCTTTAGATAACTGATCGCACACCGATTTGATTCTCCTGCCGAGGTGGAGAGGTACGACCCGTGCCAGATCTCTCGTAAGCACTCTGGAAATCGGATTTTGGTTGAAGACTGTATTTGGCGAACGAGGTGAGTTGCCGTGCGTAAACGCACGACGAAACTAGCCTTTGAAGACCGTATCGGGAATGTTGCGATCGATCAGCAATCGTCGGACACGCTTGAGAATAGCGTCGGCGATTCGGTGTCCTGCTTGATCGGCCTTAATCACAGCCCAGCGTGGGTCGGTCTTCGACATTTCGAGATAGCCATTGCGGATGTTCTGGTGGAACTTCAGGGGTTGCTCTTCAAACCGACGCTGACCTTCGTCATCAACGCGTGTCGCACCTTTGCTGTCTGTGGAAGCGAACATGTCTTGCTCATTTGAAACTCGGGCGAGGCTCACTTTAGGGTCGAGATCCAGCAAGATAGTTAAATGCGGTGCAAGTTCAGCGGTAGCAATGTCGTTCAGCTGCTTGATCGTCTTTAGATCGCCACCGCGTGCGTAGCCCTGATAGGCGAGCGTCGAATCGGTGTACCGATCGAGGATTACAACTTTTCCGCGGTCGAGCGCTGGTCGAACAGTCTCGAACATAAGTTGAGCGCGG
>Ga0209403_10003916_pt1 | contig 16500 bp, 14 predicted proteins | sample ArcticOcean_MG_C_8_FD_187440 | JGI IMG/M metagenome (GOLD analysis project Ga0209403, IMG submission 187440) | Marine microbial communities from western Arctic Ocean - ArcticOcean_MG_CB11_86 (SPAdes) (version 2) | ecosystem: Environmental > Aquatic > Marine > Oceanic | place: Arctic Ocean... | reverse complement strand
CGAACCCGCTCAGCGTCACAGATCCTGGGTTCGGCGTACCGCCCAGCAGGCACATTGAAACCGCCATTTCGGTTCAGCCTGAACAGACCGTTGAACCCTGTTCGATTCAGATAGATAAACATCGCAGCAAGGTCCGTGCTGTCAGACGTGACGCCATGGGTTTCGCAGGCCGACACTCGCCCGGCGCGCGCAGGGTTGAATCGGCCGTCGCGTACCTCGTAGTAGCACTCGCTGCCGCGCTCTCTGTGCTCCTGTTCCAGCTCATGGAGCGCCGCGATGACGGTTTCGGTCTGGTCGCGTACCGCGCGATAGCAACCGATGAGATCGGGGTTCAGATCAACCAGGCGCGCGCGGCGACCTTTGAGGCGTCCGCTCGAGTAGAGATCGAAGAAGACAGCACCGCTGCCGACAAATGGCTCGATATAGCGATCGAAGGATGCCGGATAGTGCCGGCGGAGCGCTGGGAGCAGCTGTCGCTTGCCTCCGGCCCACTTCAGTAACGGTCGCACGGGTGTCGAGGCTTCGATTGGCACAAGGGCCTTATCGGCACCGAGCGTCCATTCCATGAACCCGCCTGCATTCGGACGCCTCAAGCACCTTTATCATAGCGGTGCGGCATTCGAGTAGCCGCAACACCGACAGGGTTCCGGAATTCGGCGGAACCGACGTGTGGCAGTAGTGCGTGCAGAAGGCACAACACTCGCCCAGTCAGTACAAGGGCTATGTGGAAAGCGCTCCAGGCATCCCGTCGGGCAGCGTTGCCCCTTCCTCAAATACTCCCGGTATTTTCGGTCGGCGCGCCTTGTTCGTTGGGGGCCGAGAGGTCCTCGGTGGTGCGGCGGGTGTATGAGATGGGTTCTAGACCGCGTGGCGGGAGTACGAGCTGTGAAAGAGGGAGGCGTCTATTCCTGAATCGTCGACCCGCACAGGGCCTTCATGACCATGTGGCAGAAGATGAGATGCACGTCCTCGCACAGCTGCATGTCGAAGGAGGGTACCCAGACGCAGTGTTTCGCGACGCGCTTGAGGGCGCCGCCGTCATACCCGACGACGGCGAGCGTGTCTGCGCCGGCCGCGTTGGCGTACTCAACCGCTTTCACGACGCTCGGCGAGTGGCCGCTGCCGCTGATGGCCACGACGAGATCGCCCTGGTCCAGCAGGGACTTCAGCTGCCCGGAGAAGATCTCGTCGTACGCCACGTCATTGGCGAAGGCGGTGACGAGGCCGATGTTGTCGCAGAGCGAAATTCCGCGGAACCGACGGCCGGTGGCGAGAGTCACCATCTTGGTCCAGTCGGTGACCATGTGCGAGGCCGTGTGAGCACTGCCCCCGTTACCGCACGTGATGATCTGCCTGCCGGCGTCGAAGGCGGCGCGCACGACGTCGATGCCACTCTGAAACGCCTGCTTGTCGAGCATCGGCGCGAGGCGCTCGTGCGCCGCCAGATAGTTTGACACTGAAAAGGCGGTGGGCATGTCAGGCACGAGAGGATTGTAGATTAGAAACTCGCTTCGTCTAGATATGAACGGGCTCGGCGAGGACGTCTCCGAGCGCCCGACAGACGACGTCCTGCTGCGCGTCGGTGAGCGATGGGTACATCGGAAGCGAGAAGATTTCGCGCGCCGCGCGTTCGCTCTCGGGGAAGTCGCCTGGTCCGTAACCACACTCGCGGTAGGCCGGCATCAGATGTATCGGCGTGGGATAGCTGACGTTCAGCAGCACGTCGTGGCGCGCCATTTCTGACAGAATCCGGTCGCGTTCGGGATGACGGCAGACGTAAAGGTAGTACACGTGTGTGTTGCCGGGCAGGGTAAGGGGAAGCACGAGTGAGGTGTCTCTCAAGGCCCGCTCGTACCGTCTGGCGATCGCTTGGCGACGGGCGATATCCGCGTCGAGCCGCGCGAGCTTCACGAGCAGAATCGCGGCCTGGACCTCATCGAGTCGCGAGTTGTACCCATGCTCGACCGCGCCGTACGCTCCCGTCGCCTCGCTGCGGCGCTCACCGCTGCCGCCGTCGTCCATCCCGTAAAAGCGCAGCCGGCGCAGTCGGGCGTCCAGATCTTCACGACTCGTCACGACGATTCCCCCGTCTCCGTATGCGCCGAGCGTCTTGGTCGGATAGAGCGAGAAGGCGGCCAGGTCGGACATTGATCCGCATTTGCGGCCCTCATGGCTCGCCCCGTGACTCTGCGAGCAGTCCTCGAGGACAGGGATTCCGCGCGCCGCCGTGATAGGTCCGAGGGTGGACATGGGGACACACTGGCCGAATAGATGGACCGGAAGCACGCAGGCCGTCTGCGCGCTGATCGTAGTCTCGAGCAGGTTCACGTCCATCACGTAGCTGTCACGGTCGATATCGACGAATCGAGGGACGCCTCCCGCCGCGACGATAGCCGCAACCGTCGGCACCGCGGTGTTGGGAACGGTGACGACCTCCGAACCTGGCGTCACGCCCAGTGCTTTCAAGCCCAGCATCAAGGCGTTGGTGCCATTGTCGACACCGATACCGTGACTGACGCCACAATATGCCGCGAACGCAGTCTCGAATTCCCTCACCCGCGGGCCAAGAATAAGCTGCCCAGACTTGAACACCCGGTCCACGGCCTCAAGGATGGCGTCGCGATTGTTGAGGTACTCGTCGAGGTAGTCCCAGACCTTTATGGGCATGTGTATTCCTGCATCGAACCGTGTCAGCGGCGCTCTGGTGTTGGTCCTGGTTTTGTCCGCTGCGGCACACGCAACGTGTCGAGGATGAAGTGCTCGTGCGCCGCGATAATATTCCGTTGATCGAAGTATGGCTAGGCGTAGGTACGGTTTCTCTACCTGAAGGCCGCAAACACGACGGGGTCGGCGGTCGTAAACCACCGTGCCGCCTCAGCCAGTGCGTTCGGGTCCTCCGGGGCGACGAGCACCCCGCCGTCCGCTTTACGAAGCAGCCGAGCCGTCTGATGACTGGATTCACGGCCGCGAGCACCGGCCGTCCCGCGGCCATGTTCGTCAGCAGCTTGGATGGGATCGCCGTGTCCTTTGCCGCCGAGAGCTGGTTGAGGAGCAGCACATCTGCGGCTGCGAACATCTCTGCGAGAGTCTCATCGAGCTGAAAGGGAACGAACCAGACGTGGCGACCGAAGTCGTCGCGGCGTGTCGTCTCGATCAGGTCTGACATGGATGCTTGTCATCATGCTTCTCCCGCGTGTTCCAGGATCCACGTCGCGGCCTCGCTGAGACCGGGCACCCGGACATGAGGCTCAATTGTCGTCGGCTCGTCGCGATCGGACTCCACAAGGATGGTTGTGCAGCCGGCGCTTCTCCCAGCACCGACGTCGCGCCAGCGGTCTCCAACCAGATAACTATCGCCAAGGGCGATGTCGAGCGCGACGGCGGCCGCGTACAGCATGCCAGGTGCAGGCTTGCGGCAGGCACAACTGTCGACATCGTCGTGATAGCACACGCGAATGTCGTCCAGAGGTAATGTTCGTCGCAGATCCTCGTGAATGGCTTCGACCTGGTCCCGTGAGGCCAAGCCCCTGACCACGTCGGGCTGGTTCGTGACCACGACCAGAAGAAATCCAGCGCGATGCAGTCGGTCCAGCGCGTCGGGCACGCCTGGGAGAATCTCGAAATCGGCCAGGGTAAACGGCGCCTGCGCCTGACCTGTTCGGAAGACTTCTCGGTTGATCACGCCGTCGCGGTCAAGGAAGATCGCTCGTGTCACGGCGTCGACTCCCACTTGGTTTCCCGGGCCTTAACCCTCGGGTGCGACACGAGCAGATGCCAGATCGTCGCCTGGAAGCCTTCGGTATGTGGAGTGACCCAGCTGAGGTTGACCGTCGGCACGATGATGCATTCGTTGGCGACCGCGGCAGTGAAGCCTCCATCGCGGCCCACAATGCCGAGGATCTGCGCGCCGATCTCTTGCACGCGGATCAACACCTTCACGATGTTCGGGCTGATGTTGTGTTCGGCGTTTCCGCCCCCGACCGAGAACACGAGGACCATGTCGTCTCGCTTTAGTCGGCTACCGTCCAGCCAAGCCGAGAACACGGTGTTCCAGCCCTCGTCGTTGGTGCGGGCGGTCAGTTCAGAGACGTTGTCGACGGGAGTGCTGGCTTCGATGCCAGCCAGCTTTCGGAAATCGTTGACGGCGTGAGACGCATTCGCGGCGTTGCCGCCGACGCCAAGCACGAACAGGCACCCCCCGCGGTCACGTAACGCGCCCAGTAGTACGGCCATTCGGTCCAGGACCGCCGAGTCGAGCGCCTCCACGATGCGCGCGGTTTCTTCGAGATGCTGGCGTGCGTACGAAACGGTTCTCCCTTGAGCCAGATGCTGCGCCATATCCGAAAGGTCAGCGGGGGCACCGGTTTCATAAAAGCGGGCCGTCACTTCGTAGGCGGCGAGGGCGTGACGGCCGACGAAATCTTCGTACACGGTGGCCAGATCCAGCGCTTCATCATCTGGGTAGACGAGCAACACGTCTGCTCGCATCGCCGCGAGCCCGTAGTCGATATGGTGCATGTCGGGCGTGTGGTGCTTCTTTCTTGCTGTGCTGGACGATCTGGCCGTCAAGACAGTAAGCGTTGTTGCGGTTCCAGCGATCGTCGTTGCGATAGAGCTTGAGCAGAGCAGCAGCGGAGCTTGACACGAACGCCTGTTCGACCGCGGCGTAGTCGCACTCGAGGTACGAGTCGCTGTAGAGAATCAGAAACATGTGTCCCAGCAGCGGTAAGGCGTGTCGCAGTGCTCCGCCAGTGCCCAGCGGACGCGAGCCGTCGCGGTCGACGTCCTTGTAGTCATGTCAAGACGTGCGCATAAAGCTGCGCGAATTATTCATGAAACGTATAATTCCGACGTCCTTTATTCATGCTACGAACAGCTGCCTGGCACTCCGTGCCAATGTCTATCGGTTCGAGCGTTGCCAGCCGTGAATGCCACTGCGGATACCGGCTCCTTTAGGCAGGTTTGTCAGGCCAAGTCGCGCGCGGTCGCCCCTATTTGGTTCCCGGTTTTTTGACGCCAGCTACGTGTCTCAATATTCGAAGCGCCATGAACCGAGGCATCGCCGAACCCGCCGAGGTGCTCGATACGGGCGCCTCTCTGGACGTTACTGCCCGACGGGCCACGAGTATCGACGTCGACGCAGTGACCCTGAACGTGGTCGAGGCGATGCTCGACGTGGTGCGCTCAGCCATTGGGGCTGCTTGTCAGATTCCTCTTGTCGGTCGGGAGGGTGCGGCATTTTTGCGATACGAGCCCGGCGGCTTCTACCGGCGCCATCGTGACCGGGCAGCAGACCCAGAATGGCCAGGGGCCGCGTGCCGCCTAATGTCAGCGATCGTCTTTCTGAATAGCTCATCTTCCGACCCAGCACAAGGAGAATTCGGTGGCGGCGAACTGGTCATGTGTCCAGAGCTGCTCAGAGGACCGGGTACGGCCGAACCGGTGACGGTCCTTCCGAGACACGGTACGCTCGTGGCGTTTGACGCATCGATGCCCCATGAGGTGCGTCCGGTTCGCAGCGGCACGCGCGACGTTATCGTCGACTGGTACTACTAGCGCGGATTCCACTTCTACCGAACAGGTGCTCGTCGTGCCCCCCTGGCACGACAGGACTGGCTGCTAGGCGCCCATGAAATCCGCGAGAGCGACGCTTGCCGCAGAGGGGGGCGCACTGCGGCGGGACTAACAGAATCGAGAGGCGGTTTATTGGACGTCGAGCAGCTCGACGTCGAAGAGCAACACCGCGTTTGGTGGGATGACACCGCCAGCCCCACTCGCGCCGTATCCCATCTCTGGCGGAATTGTCAGAGTCCGCTGTCCACCGACTTTCATTCCGGCGACCCCCTGATCCCATCCAGAAATGACCTGGCCTGCGCCGAGAATGAACGAAAATGGCTCGTTGCGGTCGCGCGAGCTGTCGAACTTCGTGCCCTTGTGCCCGGCCTCCGACTCGTTGTACAGCCAGCCCGTGTAGTGCACGGTCACGGAGCGTCCGTCAATGGCCTCGGCGCCGGTGCCCACGCGGCCATCCTCGCTGATAAGTTGTGTCACGGTGCTCCTTTGGGTGTCGCCAGCGCAGCCGGCAAGCAGAATCAGAGAGAAGATGGGCACAATCGTCAGGTTCCGCCACATGGCGAAATTATACGTGACCGCGCCGGCGGTCATGGATGGGACACGTCCGTGGGGAACACCGTTCTTCCCACGCCGACTGGTTTATCTTGTTGTCCGAGGAGGTGTTTGTGGCTCTACGTCGCGCCGTCACGCTGGTCTTTTCAATAGTCGGGATCGCGACGCTGCTGACTTTGCTCGGGGGTGTACTGCTATACGTCTTTTCCTCCAGAGGACCAGCAGTTCCAGACCGCGCAGTGCTTGTCGTGCGTCCTGGGGGTGAACTGCTGGAGATTGTTGCCGACGACGTCGTCGGACAGGTGCTGGGCCGTGAGGGGTCGACCGTACGCGGCTTTGTCGAGAGTCTGCAGAAAGCCAAACGCGATCCGCGCGTTACTGGCGTTCTGCTACTTCCGTCCACGCTTGAGCTGCCGTACTGGGCCAAAGTGCAGGAACTTCGTGACGCGATTCTCGACTTTCGCGAGTCTGGTAAGCCTGTCGTTGCATTTCTCGAATACGGCGGCGACCGGGAATACTATCTGGCAAGCGCGGCTGATCGTGTCCTGCTGTTGCCGACAAGCCCCCTCGACCTCGCCGGTATCGCCTCGTACGAGATCTTCTTTCGCGGTGCGCTCGATAAGATTGGCGCATATCCGGATTTCCTTCAGATCGGTGCGTACAAGACCGCCGTCAATCAGTTTACCCAGCGCGAGTTCACGCCGGCGCACAGAGAGATGAGCGAGTCGATCAATCGCGATCTGTACGAGCAGGTCGTCGGCGGAATCGCCGAGGCCAGGGACAAAAGTGCGGACGAGGTGCGAGCGCTGTTTGACGAGGGGCCGTTCGCGCCTGATGCTGCGCTGCGCGCCGACCTGATTGACGACTTGGCCTACTTCGATGAGCTTGAGGAGCGGGTGCCCGAGCTGAACCCCGCGACGGAGGCGGCGTCGCGAATCGAGGAAACGGAGTACCGCACCGTCACCCCTCGCTCGTTAGGGATGCGGCCGCAGTTCCGGATCGCCGTTCTGTACGTGTCTGGAGTCATTGCATCTGGCAGGAGTTCGCGCGACGCGATCAATGGTGCGGTCGTCGGCTCCGACACGATAGTCGAACAGATCCGTCGCATTCGCACGGACGACTCCATCGACGCAGTTGTCTTGCGAGTGGACAGTCCGGGTGGTTCTGCAGTGGCGTCAGACGTGCTTTGGCGAGAGCTGACTGTCATGCGGGAACAGCATCCTTCCCGGCCGCTTGTAGCGTCCATGTCTGATCTGGCCGCCTCCGGCGGGTACTACATATCCATGGCCGCAGAGTTCATCGTGGCGCAGCCCGCGACACTCACTGGTTCGATCGGTATCTTCAGTGGAAAGGTTGCGATCGGCGAGGCTCTGGCCAAGATAGGTGTGACGACCGCAACCGTGCAGTCTGGCCGGAACGCGAGCCTGTCGTCGCCGTTCGTGCCCTTCACGCCCGACCAGCGGGCGAAGGTCCTGGAGTACATGGGCGTGTTCTACGACACGTTCGTCGAGAAGGCCGCCGCAGCACGTAGGACGACCCCGGAGGCCATAGACGCGTTAGCGCAAGGTCGCGTCTGGACCGGTCAACAGGCTCGGGAACGAGGGTTGGTCGATGCACTGGGAGGGCTCGACACCGCGATTGCCTGGGCAAAGCAACGCGCCGGTATCTCGGAGGATGACGCCGTGGAGTTGGTGGTGTACCCGCCACGCCGGACGCTGTACGAAGCCCTTACGCAGCAGGTCGCGTCGCCCGCTGCCGGTGTCTGGGCGTCTCTCGCGGCCGGTGCGGAGGGCAGGGCGATTGCGGCGTTGACCGTCCCGATACGGATGTTCAGGCGGGGCGAGCCGCTCGCGCTGATGCCCTTTGCGTTCGTGCGGTAGCACCCGAGTCGCGCCGTTGCAGGCGTTAGTGAAAGTGGCCGTGTTCCTCGGACCAGACGCCGCCCCCCGTGGAGCCGGACTGTTCCATCGCGCGTGTGATGACGTCCTGTCTAAATTCGATGCTCATCCGCTCCTTCGCTTTAGCGATGTAGGCTGCGAAGAACCGGGTGCGACGCTCGCCAAGAACCTGCTCTCGGACGGCGCCTTTCCCCAGTAGTAGTTCGTCAGGCGTGACGTCGTCGCGCTCGACGACTCGCGCGATCACCGTGGCGCGATCCGTGGTAATTGGTTCGCTGACGTCGCCGGCAGCTAGGCCGAACACAGCGTTGTCTACCTCGGGGCTGACGCCGATGTCTGGCAGCGGTGCCCCGCGCGCGATGAGTTCGGTTTCCGCGGCTTGGTACCCCTGCGCCGTGGCGGCTGCCGAAAAGTCTGGTGCCGACCGCAGTGTGGCGGCGATTTCCGTTGCACGCTCCCTGCTTAATTCCGTGGCGCGCGTTTGAATTAGGTCGTCGCGGACGCTGTCGTTCACCTCGTCGAGCATTGGAATGTACGGTTCGCGCTTGCCCGTAACGGTGACAAACACTGGCCCTCTCGGCGAGGTGATCGGCGCGCTGACCTGATCGTCATCGAGCTGGAATGCCTCAGCCGCGACCTGTGGCGCGACACCAAGACTCGGCACAGGGTCGTTGCGCCCGAAGAATTCGGTTGCCGTCACCGTCAGTCCCACCTCGCTCGCCACGGCCTCAAGATCCGCGGGGGCCTCGATACGCGCGGCAAACTCGGCAGCGCGGGCGGCGATCTGCTGGTCGGCGCGTTGCCGTTTCAGCACATCTTCGATCTGGGGGCTCACGTCGTCAAACGGCTGGGTGATCGCGGGATTCTTGTCCACGACCCTGATGATGTGAAAGCCGAACTGCGTCTGGACGATGCCGCTGGTCTGGCCAACCTCGAGGGCGAATGCTGCCGTATCGAACTCGGGCACCATTCGGCCGCGGCCAAAATAATCAAGGTCACCGCCATTGATCGCCGTGCCCGTATCTTCGGAGTGCGTGGTCGCGAGCATCGCGAAGTCGGCTCCGGCTTCGAGCTGCGCCAGCAGATCCTCGGCCTGCGTTCGGACCGTGGCCTCGTCCTTGTCCGCGGTGTTGAGGAGGATGTGGCTGGCGCGAATCTGCTCGGGGGTCTGGTACTGAGAGACGTTGTCGTTGTAATAGCGCTGCAGGTCTGCGGGCAACAGCGTGATCGTGGATTGGGCTTGGTCGCGGTCGAGCAGCAGTAGCTTCACGGTGCGCTGTTCGTCGACGCGGTAGTCCTCTTGATGCATCTCGAAGTATGCGGCAACCTCGGCATCCGTCACCGTCACCTGGTCGCGGAACCGGTCCGCCGTGAGCGCCACGACTTGGAGCTTCACCTTCTCATTTTGCTGTGTGAACTCACGTTCGACTTCGGCATCCGAGACCGTCATCCAGTCAGTCAGGGCGGCGCGCAGTTTGGCGATCATCAGGCTGCGCCGCAGGCTCTCCTCGAAGGCCCCTTTTGTGAGCGGCGGCACTTGGGTGCGCAGGATCAGCTCGTAACGGTCTTCACCGACGAAGCGCCCGTTCTCCTGGAGCCCTGGGATCGCGAAAATCTGCTGGGCCAGTTCCTCGTCGCTGACTGCGATGCCTTGTCGTTCAGCCTCTGTCAGCGTGGCCTGCTCGTCGACCATCTGCTGCAGGATTTGCTGATCGATGCCGAGCTGGCGAAGTAGCTCGTCGGTCATGCTGCCTCCGTACGCCGTGCGGTACGCCTGGACTTGCGTGTTGTACTGCTGCAAGAACTGGCCCGCCGTCACTTCGCGGCCCTCCACCTCGGCGATGACCTCGCCAGGGAGGACACCGACGCTGACGGCCGGATCGCCGAGAAAGCTGGGGATATAAAAAGCGATGAAGGCAAACACCACGAGAGCGAGACTCCATTTGAGCCAGCCTTTGTGGCGACGCATCCGGTCGAGCATTGTCATTTGGAAACAGCCTCTAAAAAGACGTTATGTTACATCGGTTGAATGGTTTCAGCAGATTTCGTATCGGTTGTGTGATATATTTGTCTGATTCAGAAGGACTTAGCGGCGCACCGCTAGCCAGCCATGCCCGAGTGCTCCACAAGCCCTGCCGAGCAGTGACACCCCGTTCAAGAAAGCCTGTCGCCACGCGCCCGAAGATTTCCGGCTCCCGCTCTCGGGACTTCGCCAGCCGGGTCACGATGCAACTCGATTCGCTCCGGACCCGTGTGGAGCGATCGGATGCCCTTATTGAGGTGGTTCGCGGGGCAAACACCTCGCTGGATCCGCATCAGGTGGCGGCGTGGTTGGTGTGGCAGGCCGGCGAATGGCTCCCGGCACCCTGCTGGGCTGTCGTGGTGCCGGACGTTGATGGCGGGATGACCGTGCTCGGCCAGGAGGGCTTGACGCCGGAGTTGCACCCATTGGCGTGGACTGCGGCCACCCAGGTTGTGGTTCGTGGCGCCGAGGTGTTGTCGGGCGATCTTTCGACGAGCTACCCGGGTGCCGTCGGGAGTGTCGTTGCTCTGCCGCTGATCAGTCGCGGTCGCCCGTTCGCGGTGCTGGTGGCTCTCGATCCCTTACCCTCGACGACGGCGCCCTCCCTCGGGGAGGTGGTAGCGGCTGCCTTGCGAACCCTGCTCGAGCCGATCGCGATCGCCCTCGACAACGCGCTGTCGTTCCAAAAGGCTGAAGCCTTGTCGATCACAGACGACCTGACGGGGCTGTCCGTGCAGTTAACGGCCTCGGTCGGCATCGCCACCCTACCGGATGTGCCTGGATCGGCCGAAGACCTGCTCAAGGCAGCCGATCAAGCAATGTACAAAGTCAAGAATTCCGGCAAGAACGGAATTCACGTCGCAGAAGGGAACATCTAAATTGGGCTTTGGCTCGTTTTTTTCGCTATTTTCCAACGACCTTGCGATCGACTTGGGCACCGCAAACACCTGCGTGTACGCCAGGGGCAAAGGGATCGTCGTGAACGAGCCGTCCATCGTGGCGATCAATAAGATCAATGGTCGAGTTGAGGCTGTCGGTCGGGATGCCAAGGAGATGGTTGGTCGGACCCCAGGAAACATCGTCGCGATCAAACCGATGAAGGACGGAGTCATCGCCGACTTCGAGGTCACCGAGAAGATGCTGACCTACTTCATCAAGAAGGCGCACAATCGAAACGTGTGGGTCCGGCCACGCATCGTGATCGGCGTGCCGTCGGAGATTACCCAGGTAGAGAAACGAGCCGTCAAAGACAGCGCCTACAGAGCGAAGGCTAGCGAAGTCCATCTTGTCGAAGAAGCGATGGCGGCGGCTATCGGTGCCGGGATGCCGATCACGGAGCCAGCCGGCAACATGATCATCGACATCGGTGGCGGCACGACCGATATCGCCGTGATCTCCCTGGCCGGGATTGTCTACAGCAAGGCAGTCCGCGTGGCAGGGAACGAGATGGACGAGGCCATCATCCATTACATCAAGAAATCGTACAACCTGCTGATTGGCGAGCGGACGGCGGAGCAGATCAAAATGGAGATTGGCTCGGCGTTCCCGCTGGACGAGAAGTTGACGATGGAGATTAAGGGGCGGCATTTGATCGAGGGCGTGCCGAAGACGATTACCGTCAGCGACGAGGAGATTCGAGAGGCACTCGCCGAGACGGTCAACGTGATCGTCGACGCCGTCCGCGTGGCCCTTGAGCGGACGCCGCCAGAACTTTCGGCCGATATCGTCGATCGTGGCGTGGTGCTGACCGGCGGCGGGTCGCTCCTCAAGAACCTGGACAAACGCTTGCGCGAGGAGACAGGACTACCGCTGGCCATGGCAGAGGATCCGCTGTCCTCGGTGGTTCTTGGCGCCGGTAAAATGCTCTCGGACTTCAATCTCCTGAGAAAGATTTCGATCGATTGACCAGGCCCAGCTCCCGGCCGCCGAGAATCCGATCCTTGTGCGTCGGGTCTGGAACGTCAGGGGGTGGTCGGGCATGTCGCTCTTAGATGTCTGCCAGCGACCTGGGTATCTGTTCGCTGCCATCACCGTCGGTCACATCATCCTGATTTCAGCTCAGATTAATTCCGATCGCGGCATTCCGGTCCTTGAGACAGTCACCTTCGGTGCGTTCGCCGAGGTTCAGCGGGGCGCCTCAGCGACTGTTGGCGGCGTGAGAAGCTGGTGGAGTAACTACCTGGCGCTGCAGACCGTGCGCGACGAAAATGTAGGCCTGCGCCAGGATCTGTCGCGCATGCAGATCACGCTGCAGCAGGAGCGCGCAATGGCCCAGCAGTCGCGCACGCTTGAGGAGCTGCTCGACCTCAAATCGCGGTCTCCGTTGGTGACCGTCGCGGCGAGCGTCATCGCCGGGAGCGCGAGCCCTGACTTTCGCACTTTGACCGTGGACAAAGGGACGACAGATGGCCTCGGCCCTGACATGGCCGTCATCGCGCCCGCAGGCGTGGTTGGGCGGGTCATTACTCCGGGAGCGCGGGCCGCCAGGGTACAGCTGCTCATCGACCGGAACGCCGCAGTAGGTGTCACGGTGGAGCGCTCCAGGGCTCAGGGGGTCGCGGAGGGGAATGGGGCCGAGATGCGGCTGAACTATCTCGCTGGCTGGGCGGATGTGGCTACCGGGGACGTGGTCGTGACGTCCGGCATAGAAGGCATTTACCCTAAAGGATTTGTTGTCGGTCATATAGAATCTGTGGAGAGGGGCACCGGAGGTCTCGGGGCCATCACGCTGCGGCCAGCCGTGGACTTTTCGTCGCTTGAGGCTGTACTCGTCGTCACGGCGCCGTCCCGGGCGGAGGACAGCGAGCTGGCCGCGGGTTCAGGGACGCGGGCACCAGAGTGAGAACCGTCGGGGTACTAACCGCGATTGCCCTCGCACTCGCCTTGCAGACCACCCTGGCGCGATTTTGGGATGGTGGAGGCGCGGCGCTCGATCTGGTTCTGGTTGTGGTGGTGTACGTCGCGTTGACGAGCGGGCCGGTGACAGGGATGCTTGCAGGCAGCGCCGCGGGCATCGTCCAGGATGCGCTCTCGATCGGCGTGATTGGGACCGGGGGGTTGGCGAAGTCAGTCGTGGGGTTGGTCGTCGGTGCGATTGGCCAGCAGTTTCTCGTAACTGCCGCGTTGCCACGGTTGGTGATCTTCCTGGGGTCAAGCGTGGCGCACGCGGTGATGTTTATCGGGATTTATGTGCTGCTGGGTCTTGGGTCGTTTCCCTCTCCATGGGCAGGAATCCTGACCCAGGCACTCGGTAATACGGCGGTCGGCATGATCGCGTTCTCCATCGTCGAGGTATTTCCGATGGTGATAGACCGCAGCCGGTTGTCGAGGCGAACGAGATATTAGCAGTGGAAGTAACTGAAGATCGACGGAGGCTCACACTGCGCATGACGGTGTTGCAGGTTGGTGTCGCCGTCCTGTTTGGGGCGCTGGCGGTTAGCTTCTGGTCCCTGCAGGTCGCTCAGCACGAGCGATACCTGGAGATGGCCGAGAACAACCACCAGCGGACGCGCGTCTTGCTCGCGCCTCGGGGGGTGTTGTTCGACAGAAACGGCAAGCTGCTCGTCGAGAACCGTCGGTCGTTCAACGTGTCGATTGTCCGCGAGCACACCCAGGACGTCGACCAGACGGTTGGCCTTCTTGCGGCGGTCGCCGATGTCGACGCCACACAGATCCGAGACACCGTGCGACGTCATCTGGGTGAACCGGTCTACCAGCCCATCCTGGTGATCGAGGACGCGTCGCTTGCCCAGGTGGCTGCGATCACGGCCAGACGCCTCGACTTTGAACTACCTGACGTGCTGGTGGAGGAGGTCCACATGCGGCAATATCCGACCGACGCGCTGGCCGCGCATCTGTTCGGATACGTTGGCCAGGCGAACAGTGCGCAGGTCGGCAACGGCGCGAGAGTGGGTGCGGTTGTCGGCCAGTCGGGGGTCGAGCGGGTGTACAACTCACTCCTGATTGGGCAGGACGGCGAGCGTCACGTGGTCGTCAATAGCTTGGGCCGGGAGATTCGCACGCTGGACGAAGTACCTCCGGTTGAAGGGCGCCGCGTGCAGTTGACGATCGACTACGACGTCCAGAAGGCGACCGAGGACGGCTTCAGGCATGCCGGCTTCAACGGGGCAGCCTTGATCATGAATCCCAGCAATGGTGAAGTCCTGTCTTTCGTCAGTCTCCCAGGGTACGACCCAAACAGTTTTGCGGCGGGCATCGATCGCACCACGTGGGCGGCGCTCAACAGCGACGAACTTCGACCTCTGCAGAACCGCGCGATCCAGGGTCGGTATGCCCCCGGATCCACGTTCAAGATTGTGGTGGCGACAGCTGCACTCGAGGAAGGTCTTGTCGACTCGGACCATACGGTGAACTGCGCAGGCGGGGCCTCGTTCTTTGGCCGATACTTTCGGTGTCATCTCCGTGGTGGCCACGGGGCCGTTGACTTGCGGCACGCAATCGAGAAGTCGTGCAATGTGTACTTCTATACGCTCGGCAACATGCTCGGCGTGGACAAGATCCACGAGTGGGCCGAGAAGCTCGGGTTGGTCGGTCTCACTGGTATCGACCTGCTCAACGAGCAGGAGAGCATCGTCCCGTCCACCGAATGGAAACGCGAGACCACCGGCGAGCGGTGGTCTCCGGGCGAGACTATCTCGGTGTCGATTGGCCAGGGGGCGGTGGCAGTCACGCCCGCGTCGATGGCGGTGATGATTTCAACGATTGCTAACGGTGGCACGCGCGTGACGCCACACGTGATTCGGGCAGTCGATGAGGGGGGCGGATGGAAAATGGCCACCCCACCGGCTATGGCCGCACGCGTCGCATTTCGTCCGGACACGCTGTCGGCGCTCCATGACGGCCTGTGGTTGGCCGTCAACGGCGCTGGCACTGCCAGGCGCGCGCGTATTCAAGGGCGGGACGTTGCCGGGAAGACGGGCACGGCTCAGGTGATTTCGACCCAGGGGCGGCAGGCGGCGCGAGGGAGCGGACGCGACCTGCGGGATCATGGCTGGTTCGTCTTCTTCGCGCCGAAGGAGAATCCGCAGATCGCCGGAGTGATTTTTGCCGAACACGGCGAGCACGGTTATCTCGGCGCGCCAGTCGCCAAACACGTCATCGAAACATATTTCGCCAAGCAGGAGGGCCGATCGCTGCCGACGCTGGAATCAGCACCGGCCCCGGACCTTGCTCCCGAGCCGGATCCGGATAGCATTCTGTTTGTGGACGGATCCCCGACTGAAGGCACCACACCGACGACCGGTACGTTCTAGTGTCCCGAATCAGCAGTTCGGTGACGAATATTCCGGAGCGCGGCGCCCGGATGACCAGCGCGGATTTCATGAGCGCGTAGCTCCCATGTACAGTGAAATCCGCGCCAGGCGCGACAACCGAGATTATCGGGAATATTCGAGGGAGGGGCAACGCAGCCGGGCGGGATGCCCCGCCCGGAATACGTCGGCGAGTTGCTGATTCGGGACCCTAGGCACAGGACAATACGCACAGTGTTTGAGAAGCGTCTGTATCACCATATGGACTGGGGGCTGCTGGCCGCCGTCCTGGCGCTCTGCGTCATAGGGTTGACTCAGATCTACAGCGCTACTGGCGGATGGACGCCGATCGTTGAGACCCAGATCTATGGGATTCTGCTTGGGCTGGTTGCGCTGACCGTCTGTCTCAGCGTCGACTACCGCTCGTTGGCGGACAAATCGCACTTCATCTACCTGGCCATTATCGCCGCGTTGGTGTACGTGCTCTTTTTCGGAGACGTGCGCGGCGGTGCACGGCGCTGGATCGATTTCGGCGCGTTCAATCTCCAACCCTCCGAGTTTGCGAAGCTCGGGCTTGCCCTCGTGTTGGCGAAGTTCGTTGGTGACAATCGACGGGGCGGCGTCTCCGGCATGGATCTGGTTATTGTCGCCGTGCTCACGGCCGTGCCGCTCATCATCATCGGACGGCAGCCGGATCTCGGAAGTGCCGCGCTGTTGATACCGGTCGCGTTTATCGTAGCGTTTGCCGCCGGCATGCCGATGCGGCTGCTGGGCATGCTCGCGCTCGTGGGGCTGCTTGCCGCGCCGGTGGTGTGGAAGTTCGCGCTGCAGGACTACCAGCAGGAACGCATCTCCACCTTCCTGGATCCGTCGCAAGACGCGCGCGGAGCCGGGTACCAGCAGATTCAAGCCCGCATCACCGTCGGTTCAGGTGGGGCGTGGGGGCAGGGATTCACCGAAGGAACGCAGGGGCAGTTGCGGTTCCTTCCCGTCGCGCACAACGATTTTATCTTCTCGGTACTGGCCGAGGAGCAGGGGTTTGCCGGGGTCATCGTGGCGCTCGGCTTGTATTTGTTCGTCATTTTGCGGGCGCTTGAATCGGCCCGCCTTGCCAAGGATCGACTCGGCGCATACCTGGTGCTGGGAGTGCTTGCCAGCTTCACGTTCCAGGTGATCTACAACA
>Ga0209403_10003914_pt1 | contig 16503 bp, 16 predicted proteins | sample ArcticOcean_MG_C_8_FD_187440 | JGI IMG/M metagenome (GOLD analysis project Ga0209403, IMG submission 187440) | Marine microbial communities from western Arctic Ocean - ArcticOcean_MG_CB11_86 (SPAdes) (version 2) | ecosystem: Environmental > Aquatic > Marine > Oceanic | place: Arctic Ocean... | reverse complement strand
GAAGCAGATACCATGGCGACTCGTGGCCGCCCAGAAACAAACAATGAGACATTCGTATCTGGGACTGACACGTGGCGTCCATGTGCGGCAGTTTGCTACCCCTCGTGGCAACAACCGTTGAAAACTTCCGGATCCACCGGCCGTGCCCAAGCCGGGAATCTCGACCAGTCGATGCGGCGGCGGTACTCGACCTGGTAGATTCTCGGCGGCGGCGCGAACCCCTGACGAACGCGCTCCTCGGCCAGCTTAATCAACGCGTCGCCATGGAGTCTGTCCGTATCGGTTACGTCAACTGACTTGTTGAATGTGGCCATGGTTGGGATAGAATTACGGCTCTGTGACTGCACAAGCAACTACACACGAACGCGCAATGGAGAAAACGATGATCGAGGGAACATGGAAACTGATGAGCGGTGAACAGAACGGTCAAGAGGAACCGGCGGAGGATATCGAAAGTTCCAGGCTGGAAATCGTTGGCGATCAGCACAGCGTCACCGTGGGCGATTTAGTCATGAAGGGGACACACAAGTTAGACACGTCTCAGACCCCAATGACGATTGACTCGACGGACACGGCCGGTCCCTTTGAGAACATGTCCGTGCAAGGTATCTGCAAGGTGGAAGGTGATGTCTTCACCGTTTGCTTCGCAGGCCCCGATGCCCAGTGTCCCACCGAGTTTACGACGAAGGACGGTAAGGCAACGATCCTACACGTCTGGAAGCGATTGCCGGAGGAGACGATTTAGTTGGACGATCTAGGACACACCCAGTCACGTGAAGAAGAATTTGCCAACAGCTTGAGCCATGGCATGGCATTGATGCTGGCGATGGTTGCTATCCCGACTCTGATTTCCTCTGCGATTGAACAGGGAGAGATGGCTAGGATTCTAGGGGCAACGGTCTTTTCGGCTTCGGTGGTGTTGCTCTACTTCACCTCAACCGTGTACCACGCGCTGCCTACCAGTCGCGCCAAAGGCCTCTTCCAGTTGCTCGATCACAGCGCCATCTATCTGCTGATCGCTGGCACTTACACACCCTTCACGTTGGGCGCATTGCGAGGTCGCTGGGGCTGGATGCTGTTGGGGGCGATCTGGAGTCTGGCCCTGATTGGATTGGCATTCAAGGCCACAGCGGGCATACGTTACGAAAAACTCTCGACCGGGCTCTACTTGTTTATGGGTTGGCTGGCGCTACTAGTTATCAAGCCGCTCTGGCAGGAATTGCCGGCCTGGGGGATTTTTTGGCTATTGGCAGGTGGCATTTCCTACACGGTGGGAGTTGCTTTTTATGCCACCGACCACCTGCCCTACAACCACTTCCGCTGGCATCTCTTCGTCATTGCCGGCACAGCCTGCCACTTCGTCGCCGTACTAAAATATGCGGCCTGATGCGGGGGGGCGCCTATCGAATAGCGAGACCCTAGAATTTGTGCCCGCGTGAGACACTTCGGCAAGCCACTGAGCGCGCAAACATCTTTTCGTTTCTGCAAAATATTCTGGTGCGATGGGATATCAGTTCGCTGATCCCGAGCACGGCCAGCGACTTCCCACTCGCTGGTTCGATGGCCGCTACCTAAAGACTCTTGGTCACCTTGGCCCTCCTTCCGGATTTCAATTGGCCAATTGGGACCACAAGACACCAGCGGCGATGGCCGAGCCGAGCACTCCGGCCACGTTGGGGGCCATGGCATGCATGAGCAGATGATTGTGAGGATCCTCCCGTTGCCCGACGATTTGCACCACCCGTGCAGAATCGGGTACGGCTGAGACTCCTGCGGCACCGACCAACGGATTGATCTTTTCGATTACAAAGAGGTTCATCAATTTGGCAAACAAGATACCACTTGCCGTAGCGACGGCGAAGGATGCCGCACCGAGTACGAAGATCAAGATCGACTGCTTGGTCAGAAAGTGCGGGGCGCTCGTGCTACAACCGACGCAAAAGCCGAGCAGGATAGTGACAATATCGATCAAGGCTGTGCGCGCCGTATTGGCGAGACGCTCTGCGACCGTGCATTCCTTCAAAAGGTTGCCGAAGAAAAGCATGCCGATCAAGACAATCGCACCGGGCGCCAGCAGGGTACAAATCAGAAACGCCGCGATCGGGAAGATGATCCGCTCGCGACTCGACACATGACGCGGCGGCTTCATGCGAATAAGTCGCTCTTTGCGGGTCGTCAACAGCATCATGATGGGCGGTTGGATGACCGGGACGAGGGCCATATAGGAATAAGCAGCGATGGCGATTGCCCCCAGTAATTTTGGCGCCAGACGAGCCGCCAAGAAAATTGCCGTGGGTCCATCGGCGCCGCCGATGATGCCAATAGCACCCGCTTCCTGCGGAGTAAATGATAACACCAGCGCGCCAAGAAAAGTAAGGAATACGCCGATTTGCGCGGCTGCTCCCAACAGCACCAGTCGCGGGTTGGAGAGCATCGTTGAGAAGTCGGTCATCGCTCCGATGCCCAGAAAAATCAGCGGAGGGTAGATTCCTTTTTCCACGCCGAGATAGAGATAGCGAAGGACACTCCCTTCGTCATAAACACTAAGCGCCATGCCGGCAACGGACGGGATGTTGCCGACAATCACGCCAAAACCTATCGGCACCAGTAGCAGCGGTTCGTAGTGTTTTTTGATTGCCAGGAAAATAAAGAACATCCCGATCAAGATCATCACCACGTTGCCGGACTCTATTTCGGCAAAGGCGGTCGTTTGATAGAGTTGGGTAGCTTTTGTACTCAGGTATTCCAGAGTGTTCATAATTTAGCGAGGGTCTCGGTATTGAATTTTGTGTGAGGCATGATGCTGCAAGTGCCCTTTCAGGGTTCAGCTGAGGTCTTCGGGCGACAAATCCTGGGTAGAGACGATTCGATGCGGCTCACGAACGGTTTCCGCCACGACGGCAGCGATCACAGCCAAGATCTCGTCAGGTATTTCATCGGTCGTCGCCTTGCTCTGGGGCGCGTGCTGCTGGTCGGGAAAGAAGTGATCCAAGGCAGCCACGATTCGTGGCAGCGTGCCGATAAAAATTCGGACCAACATCAGCGCTGAAAAAACGACAAACAGGCCCATGATGGCCAGCGGAAACCCGTGATCTTCGAACAGCGGCTGCCAATTAAGCTGCGCGAGGAGTCCGTCGGTCGCCGTATCTGAAAACGTTGCGTAGTTCATGTACTGATTACTCCATTCCCCTCATAGTGGAATCAAACCGTGCTTCTTCGGCAATGAAGTGGACGTTGCCGCTGATGCTGGCATTGGGCGTGACGTTGTCCTAGCGATCCGCCGCTGACTGTAAAGTCCTGACGGAACGCCGCAATCGGTCGGCCGTCCACGCGACCAACGCCGGTCACGACTCCGTCACCGGGCGTCGATCGAGCAAACGGCGATGCCCACGTGGTTGATCGATTGGACAGGTTTCATCTCACATTCCTTTCGGTCAGCAGTGGCCATCACAAATGAATCGTCTTCGCTGATCCTTTACTCAAACTCGACAAGAACCTGTTTCACCTGGACCGCGTCGCCAACGCCGGCATGGATCTGGGATATCTTTCCGTCCGACTGCGACGCAAGTACCGTTTCCATTTTCATGGCCTCCACGACCATCAACACATCGTTCTCCTTGACCGACTGCCCGACCTGTGTTGGCACACGCATGACCACTCCTGAAACCGGGCTACGGAACAGTTTGCTTTCATCCGACGGTCCCGCATCCGTCAAGCGAGGTGACACGACGGCAGGCACGCTGTCGGCGATTGGCGCAGCCACTGAAGAAGAAACCGCTGGCTGAGCTAGGCCGCGCTGCCGCCGATCCTGCTCAGTGATCTCAACCTCGACCTCATAGATCTTGCCGTCAATGGTCAATCGTAATTTCAATCTCAACTCCCTAAGCGAAGTAAATCAAGGTTGTACTGAATAGCGGATGATTCTCTGAATCCTTCTCGAGTCGTGTCAAACACGTTCCACGGTCACCTTGTGGGAAGTCTGGCCGATTCTGACGTTGTAATCCACAGGAGGGGCGGCGACAGGGAGACCACTGGCGGGCACGCCCCCAGTTGCCGACCCCGCAGCGGACGCCGTCGTGGATGGGCCGGCGGCCTGCTCCTGGGCGCTCTTGCTCACGCTGCGAGGCCCTTCGTCGCGACTGGCAAAAAACTTGGGCGCAACCTGCGGAAACATGGCATAGGTCAGAACATCCTCGTCCGACCCGTTGCAGCCATCCAGCGCAAAAGTTTGAGTGCAAAGCTCTTCCCATTCAGGCGTGAGCAAATCGGCAGGTCGACAATCGATCGATTCTTTCTTGGCGTGCAGGGCGGCGGCGGCGACAACTTTTTCATCCCGTTCGCCGATTGTTTTCCCGTAGTAGCCTAGCATCAAATTGGCAAATTCTCCGGTCAGTGTTTTGAACTCGCCCAGGAGAACGTTGAGCACCGCCTGGGATCCAACAATCTGGCTTGATGGAGTCACTAGCGGCGGGTACCCGGCGGCCTTGCGAACCCGCGGAACCTGCGCGAGTACTTCTTCAACGCGGTCGCCGGCGCCCTGCTCTCTAAGCTGGCTTTCCATATTCGAGAGCATGCCGCCAGGAATCTGACTCTCAAAAATCTGGGGTTCTACGATGCCAAACTTCGATTCGAATTCAGCGTAGCGCGGTCGCACGTTGGCAAAATGTTTCTTGATCTTTCGCAGCCGTGCACTGTCGAGCCGCGTCTCGTAGCCCGTGCCTTCCAACATCTCGACGACTGCCTCGGTGGGGTTATGACCTGGCCCCAGGCTCAGTGAAGAAATCGAACTATCTACAATGTCGGCGCCCGCTTCGATGGCCTTCATCAGGCTGACCAGTGTCACGCCCGTTGTGGCGTGCACATGCACATGGACGAGCGTATCGTCACCACAGGCTTTCTTGATCCCGCGGACCAAATCGTAGGCCGCCTGAGGCTTAAGCAGGGCTGCCATATCCTTGATGCAAATCGAGTCGCAGCCCCATTCACGGAGTTGCTGAGCCATTTCCACGAAGTCGTTGAGCGTATGCAACGGAGAGAGTGTATAGGAGATTGTCCCCTCTGCATGCTTGCCCGTGCTCCGGACTGCTTCGAGGGCACGACGAAGATTGCGAATGTCGTTGAGCGCATCGAAGACACGGAAGACGTCTATGCCGTTTTCTGCCGCCTTATCGACAAAGCGATCGACGACCGAATCTTCATAATGGCGATAGCCAAGCAGGTTTTGGCCACGGAGCAGCATCTGCAATCGCGTATTCGGCATCAGTCGCCGAAAGGTGCGGAGCCGCTCCCAGGGATCTTCATTCAAGAAGCGGATGCATGCGTCGTAGGTTGCTCCTCCCCAGCACTCGGCACTCCAATAGCCTGCCTGGTCGATTTCCTCACAGATCGGCGCCATATCCTCCATGGCCATGCGCGTGGCCAGGAGACTCTGATGTCCATCACGAAGGCAAAGTTCTGTAACTTCTACGGTGCGCGGCATTTTCCCAAGATTCCTTCTACGAGTAATTTTCGAGTTCGCTTCGGCGGGCGTCCCACAAATCCGAGCCTTGCCCCATCCAAAACCGAACCGCAGATGCGGGGTAACCTAATATGGCCTTTGAGATGTCATAATTCGAGAGCCGTGTGCCAAATTCTCGCGAATTCGGGGGCGAAAACCAGCGATCGGGCCATTCCAACGCCAGCTGTTGAAGAAATCCCATAGCCAATACCTTGTCGAAAGCGTCATCTCGTGCCCCCACCTCCGCCACAACCCCATCCAACGTATAAAGGTGACCTGCCCCCACGGTAGGTACCAGTGTTTAAGTTAGTGTTGAGGCGGCCTCTTGGCCAGCCCCGCTCGCATTGCCAGAGCGCCATCGACACAATACAAAGGACATCTTAGAGGTGGGTCCGTTTCGTATCAATCCTTACGAATGTGGTCGGAACTCCAAAAAGGAATCGTTTCCGAGCAGACAGGTGCCTTTTACTCAGACCTATCCAGCGGAAACCCCAATCGGGAATCGCATGCCGCCACGTCACTATGTGCTCGCCGAAGCAAATCATCGGCAACTCTCGGAATCGCCACCCAAGATCGCCATTTTGCCATGGGGCGCAACCGAATCGCACAACTGGCATCTGCCCTATGGGACCGATGTCCTCGAAGCAACGTTGGTGGCCGAAGGCGCAGCGAAGATCGCCTCTGAGCGGGACGCCAAAGTCATCGTGCTTCCCACGATTCCGTTTGGCAGCGACGAGCAACAACTCGATCAAGACTGTACGATCAGTTTTACCACGACAACGGCGCATGCGGTGCTGAGCGACGTGGTGCGGTCTCTTGCCAAGCAGGCCATCGATCGCTTAGTGATCGTCAATGCGCATGGTGGTAATCAGTTCCAACCCTTAGTCCGTGACTTGCAATTGCAGTACGCGATGCTTATTGTCGTCGCCAACTTCTATCAAATGGTTCCCGAAGTCTGTGAATCGATCTTCGACGAGCCAGGCGACCATGCTGGCGAGATGGAAACGAGCCTGCTGATGCACTTCAATCCGGAGTTGGTCGAAATGCCTCGCGCGGGACGCGGGGAGCGTGTTCCGTTTGTCATCGAAGGGATAAATCAACCGGGTGTCTGGACACCAAGACCCTGGTCCCACTGCCATCCTGACACAGGCAGTGGCGACCCGTCGGCAGCAACCGCCGAAAAGGGGGAAAAGTATTTTAAAGCGGTCACCGTCGCGCTTGCCGATCTTTTTGTCAACCTAGCCGAAGCCGAAAAAGGTGATCTGCCTTACCTATAGGGTCCGTGTACACTAAGGCCATGCAATTCTCGGCACCTAAACTCTCGGACTGCAAAGACCACGGACCTGGGTCGGAACTGTTTATCGTCGAAGGCGATTCGGCGGCTCGCACGCTCGAGCGGATACGCTGCGAGGCTTTTCAGGCCGTCTTGCCGATGCAGGGCAAGCCACGGACCATCTGACAAAAATTAAAGCGCCTTTGGCGAACAGGGCGTCACGAAGCTCAAGACGAAACGATTTCGTGGCCTGGCGAGAGTTGACGATCGAATCCTCTACACTCAATGCATCGATCCCCAGACTCGGCGACTGCAACAACTCAGCGCTCAGGATGCGGACAGAGCCATGGAGTTGTTTGAGCAAATGCGCGCCATGGGTCGCGACGTTGACGCCTAGCGCGGGCGCGGCTGTAGCCGATGTCGCCAAGACTTCGGAGCCCTGGCGAGATGTGGTACTCCGGATTCTTGGCGGAGGCGAGCTACGTTAATCGCAACGCGATAATACAGCTGGGATCCGCACTCATGCTCAGCCTCGTGAATTGAGGATGCCGGGGAAGAAATTCCATTAGAAGTAACAATCAGCGGTACCGCTTGCGGCGCAAGCGTTTTCAGCTTTCATGGGCTAATTTCCGGGGAATGCTCCCTAGGAAGTTTCTCTTTCGTTAAACGGGGCGATCTTTTAGGCCTGCTCATCGGCCTGGGCTGATCCTGAATTGTCAGACGAGTTTTTCTAGTTAACCTGTAGGCACTCTTATTCATCGAGTTGGCTCATCGAGTCGGCCCAGTGTGGAAAAGGGAAAGGCCCTGGCAGCAAGCGTTTTTCTGTAACCGATCGGGAGTTATCCGCGTATGATCAAACGCATTTTAGTCGGCTTAGGCAGTTTGGATTACGCACGATCAGCAACCGCTAAGGCGGTTGATCTGGCTAAAACGTAACAGGCCCAGCTGACAGGAGTGACTTTGTTTGATGTCAATCGCGTCGACAGCACGGGTCCTGTTCCGATTGGTGCGGGGCAGCTTGCTAAGGAGCTGCGCGAAAGTCGGCATGAGGACGTTCAGTCTATTATCGAGGCGACAGAGGTGGACTTCGTCACGCGGTGTAAGAAAGAGGGAATCGACCACCAGATTCAGCGTGAAACGGGCGACCCTTTGGCTGCGCTCGTATCGCTGACCCGCTACCACGATTTAATCGTTTGCGGACTGCAAAGCCTATTTGAACACGGCGTGATCGACGAACCGCCCGACGAGTTAGCCATGTTAGTCGAAGAAGGCGTGCGCCCACTGTTGGCCGTGACCGATCAAGATCGACCGATCCGGCGCGTGCTGATCGCTTACAGCGGTTCGATGGAGTCTGCCAAAACGATGCGCCGGTTCATACATTTTCGCATGTGGCCCGACGCCATATTTCGCATCGTCACTTTTAATCCTCAGATCGAAGTCGGCCGGGTGCTACTAGACGAAGCAGCAGACTACTGTAGGGCCCATGGCTTCGAGCCAGAAACCGAGTGTATTTGCGAGCCACCCTTATCGAGCCTGTTGCCCTACGCCGCTGACTGGAAAGCCGATCTGCTCGTGATGGGCAACAGCGCCAAGAACATGCTACTCCGGCGAATCCTGGGTGAGACAGCCCTCCACGTGATGCGAAACTCTGAAATTCCACTGTTTTTGGCCCAGTAGTCTTGGCTTGGGTAGGCGGGGCTGGGCACGCTGGGTACCTTAGTCTTGGAGCGGCAGTATGTGAAACGGCATCTAGTGTCTGGTCGAGCCTAACTTTTTGGGTAGCGATCGCCAGATCGGTTGGTAGGGCAAGGGCTTACGACGATCACGACCCAAAAAGATTCGTTTGATGAAGCACTAGTTTTTCGATTATCAATTGTCCTGCTGAACCGCTGCTAACAAGGAGTTCCCCGTGGAATCTTCCATCCCAATTATTTTTGCCCAAGAAGGTTCACCGATCGGAGCCTTTTTTACGTTCATAACGACGCACTGGCAGTTTTGCTTGCTGCACTTTCTCGAGTTTGCGATCTGGGGAAGTTGGATCGTCGTGCTCGCGAACATGCTGAACGCGCGCGGATTCAGCAGGCAAGAAATTGGTCGGATCTACGGCACGATGCCAATCGGGACCATGATTACGATATTGTTCGTCGGCGCGATCGCAGACAAATACGTCAACACCGAAGTATTGATTGGCGTTTCGCATCTCGTCGGCGCAGTCCTGCTATTGATGATGGCCAAAACGCAACATGCCCGACCTTTTTACTGGTTGGCTCTTTTGTACGCGCTGGCCTTCGCACCGACGCTTGGCCTTGTCAACTCGATCGTCTTTGCACATGACGAGGATATCTTTGGAGGGGCCGCTGGAGAAGGTTTTCCGTGGATTCGTGTTTTTGGCACGCTTGGTTGGATCGCTGCCGGACTGTCACACGCTCTGATTTTAAAGAAAGGCGAGCCCATCAACGAGAGACCACTGCTTCTGGCGTGCGGTTTGTCGGTGGTGCTTGGACTGTTCGCATTCACGCTCCCAGAAACGAAACCAGCTGCGGCAGCGAATGTCGCGACGGTGGACGATGTTGCCAAAGACGGCGACGACATCGTGGCAAATCGAGCGGCTGAATCTGCGGAAATAAACGAAGGCGTGGGAATTATTGCGGGGTCAATCGAAATGTTGAAATCATATCCGGTTTTCTTCGGGGTGGCGTTCGTCGCCGCGATGGCTATGGGGCTTTACTTCGCCTTTGCCGCTCTGTTCCTGGAAAAGACCGGCGTCGCCGCAAATATCGTTGGGCCCGTCATGACAATCGGTCAATGGATTGAGATCTTTTTCATGCTGACGTTGCCGTGGTTCCTCGCCAATCTGGAGATCCATTGGGTAATGATGGTTGGTGTCGGCGCTTGGGCAGTGCGTTTCGGCCTCTTTGCCATCGGTAAACCGCTGCCGCTCGTGCTATTTGGCATTGCTATTCACGGTATTTGTTTCGATTTCTTCTTCGCTGCTGGGTTCATCCACGTAGACGCGATCGCACCGGCGCACTTGACGGCAACAGCACAGGCTCTTTTTGGCTTCCTGGTCTATGGTCTTGGCATGTATCTTGGGTCCGAATTGTCGGGAATGTTGAACCAATATCTTAGCAAGACCGAACCGGCAACCGATGGCACAGGCGAAGAGACGGTTACCGCCTGGCGTAGCTTCTGGGCAATTTCCTGCGCAATCATGACTGTTGCGACGGTGGTGTTCTGGATGTCAGTTTAAACGCGAGGCGAACGCGAAACGGCCCGTCCAAAAGGCGAGTTGCGGGCTAGGTTCGCTCAAACGGACTGCTGGAAGTCAGTTTGAACCGAGGCAAACGGCCAAAAAACCCGGGAACTGGCATTTCTGGCGATCGTCGATTATAATACAGTGCGAAAATACACGTCATCCGATTGGTTCTGCTACTTGTTTTACGGGCTCGACTATTATGCGTCGCTCATCACAGGTTGTTCTGTCGCCGCTGGTTTCTTTGGGATTACTAGCCGGGGTTACTTTAGCCCTCTACTCGATAAACCCCGCGATAAAACCAGAGCCGACCGTACTGGTATCGACCGTACCAGAAACGCCGCCGGCAGGTGAATTTATCGTCGGCACAAATTTCGGCGACACAGATGTGTTTGATTCCAACTTCTTCGCATGGCAGCGCCTCCAGTTCTCTGATGCTGCGCATCTTACCCTCGAGCAGGCGAGCAATGACTTAACGCTCATCGCCGTTGACGCCGTAGCCGTTCCAGAGCGATCCACGATTGCGCTGGCTTTCTTAGGTATTGTGTCTAGTAGCATGATGTGGCGGCTACGTCCTTAGTTCGTTTGCTAAACAGTGGCAGGTCTCGTTGTGACAAATGCCAGCGCTGCAGCAATGGCACCAAGCAAAAAAGTCACTGATGCTGTTTGCCAGAGATAAACTTTGCGCTGCAAACCAAAGCTGAGATCAAGCTCCAGTGGGGCGTTCTCGGCAACTTGCACACTACGCTGGAACGTGTAGACGGTGCCTTCCTTGGGTAGGCTGATGAGGATTGCTTGCGGAGCCGGTTCGGTGGTGCGTTGATGCTGAACCAGGCGATGCGCGATCTGTTGAAGGACCGCATTATCCTCAGAGGTATTTCCCCCCAGTAGTTGGCTGAGCTGCTGAGGACGGAAATTCAGTTGGTCTTGTTGGAGGATCGGATTATCGGCTGCGGCTTGCCTGAGCTGCGCGTTAGGAATCGAATCCGCATCCTTGTTGTCGAGGAAGAGACGCTGACGACGAGAATTGAGACCGACAACAGCCTGTTGCTTTTGCAGGTTTTGTAATTGCAGACGCGCATCTTCATTGGAGGCCACGTCGAGCGCATACTAATTGGCGACGCTATTCAGCGCCCAAGGAGCCTTGCTCTGTTCACCTGCCTGGAGAAGTCGATTGGCTTGCTTCAGCAGCTCGGCGGCCTGCTGTGCCTGGGTCTGCCGCTTGCCGCTCGTTTTCGACAAATAAGCCGGGCAGTCATAAATCCCCTGATGCGCGCTTGCGCCTGGCAATTATGATTCACGACCAATTCATCCTCTCAAAAGAAAAGAACCACCACTGCCACATTTCGTAGAAGTTTTCCAACATTTTTCCAGAAAATCACTCCCAAAGCATAAAAAACCGCATTTAGCCCGCCCCCAGCAACTCAGAGACTGCAGTGCTGGGCTTCCCCCGAAGCCCCAGGGGCGAACAAATATTTTTGGCCCGCATTGAACACACAGAGCCCGAACCCTTACGAAGCTAGCGCCAGCCTCACGAAGAGTTTATCTTGAACCCAGAAACTGAGCGTTTGGCTTGCACCCAGAGATTGCAGCGCTGGGCTTCCCCCGAAGCCCCAGATTCAACCAAATCTTTTCGGCCCGCATTGAAAACACAGAGCCCGAACCCTTACAAAGCCAGTGCCAGCCATCCGAAAAGTTTGTCTTGAACCCAGAAACACAGCGCAAGAAAAAACCCCGCAAACGCAGGGTCTTAAAGAGAGGCGCCGGGCGGATTCGAACCGCCGATGTCGGATTTGCAATCCGATGCCTTAGCCACTTGGCCACGGCGCCGTAGTGTTCTAGTACTACTTGATTGTGCAGGTTAGCACTCTCTCAGAGGCTGTTATCGGTGCAACCGGCCAATTCCCTAACCCGCACCGAAGTTTTTTTGGCCTCTGCTGGAAAAGTTAAGCAATCAGTGACTTTTGGTCAAGTGCAACCCATGTGGGGGTTGGGACCTCTTGGCGGTTTGCGTGAGCCTTGCTGGATGTAATGATCGGGCGTGCTGGCGCTGTTCTCTTGGAGCGGGTGGCCCGCCGGATTCGATGCAAGAAGATAGCCTACGCTAGGGTTCGGGCACAGGACGTGCCTAGATGCCGATGGCGGTTGATCACGAGAGGGAGCTACGCATGATCCAAGGAATTGCCAAGTTACTTGCGGCGACGAAGTTGCCCGGGGCAGCCACGTTTTTTCGGACAAAATCGTCCAGCAAAACAGATGCTCTAATCCGCCAAGTTGTCGATGCGAGCCTCGCTGGCGTTTGTTGCCGTGTCTCTAAGCAGATCGATACCATGTCGCTGTCGGAAGCTCGTGGGTACGTCCGTGCACGTGCGACTGGGGTCGTTCGGCGAGAGACTCGCCTGACAATCGATCGCCTCTCGAGGGCTGACGGCGCCTCGTCTGCAACCGTTGCTCGTATGGCTACTGAACGACTTGTGCCGATCGTCTTGCGCGAGCTCAGCGTGGGTATCCCTAGATTGCCTGCTATTCCCATGGCCGCTTAACAGAAATTGTCACTATGGATGCGAACCCGTACCCTTCCATGCCCGACCTGGCTCAGATCCACGCGCGGCTGTCTGCGAATAGCCGCCGAGTGGAGGCGATCGTCGATGCGCAGCTCAGCGGTATCGAGCGTCTGCTCACCGCTACCATCGCCGAAGACTGGGAAGCCGTTGCTCAAGCCTCACGCTACCTTGCGGGCCAAGACCCCGACAATTTAGGCAACGACATAATCCGTGAAGCACGCTATGTCTTTGAAGAATTGAGCCAAGCACCGCATGCAACTCAGAAGCCGAAACACTTGGCGAATCTACTGGCTGCATGTCGTGCTGCCAGAAAAAAAGTTTGAGCGCCTATCCATTCACCTGGTTTGAACGTGTCCCGGCGCGCCGAAATGCCGCTGGCGTGCAATGGGTACACTCGCTCAACTACTCAATAGAATCCATAAGATGGCGACGTCACAAAAATGCGTGATCGCCGACTCCTATGCCAATGAGACGAGGATCGCGCTGCGCGTTTCCATGCCAAGCTATTGGACGAAGTAAACGGAATTACCGTGGAAGGCGGTCGACTGGGCGAATAGCCAAGCCAACGATAGGCTTCGAGCCGTGCCATCCGCTGTCGCGCCCTAGCCGCAGATTTTTGCTGGGCGATACTATTCTTCTCTATTTTCGGTTTATTTGCGCCGTAGTACGAGTCTTTATTGTCCTGGTCTTCGACAGTCTCTTGGGCTGCAGCCCTGTCGGCATTCACAGTGCCAAACGCACAGCACGACAATAGGAGCAGTATTTTTGGCAATCGGGTGACTCTTTTCATGGCCAGTACTTTCAAGCTATAAGCCTCGACGGGCAAAATCGGGTGGAAAATAGTCGGTCCTACTCTCCAGTTCGGCAGCCAGACTGCGGGCCATTGAGCTTTGTTCACGCTGAACCGTTTTCTATTCGCGTTTTGCATGCCAGTTAGGCAAGGTGAGGAAACTTTAGGGGCGAATCCTACTCGATCTCGCTCGATCCGCGACGGGGGCAGGCAGCGGCTCATTGCATTCAGATTGAGACAACGTTAAGGTGATGACCGATGGATACTAGGGGCCTTTGTCGGGCCTTCCTGCGGCGCTGTAGAAACAGCCCGTTAGGCACAGCGCTTTCAACACAGCGCTTTCAACACAGTGGGTTAGACATTTCACCACCGATGGGAGTTTTCAAAATGAAACGTATTAGTTCCTTATTTCTAGCCGCGTGGATGTGCGTGGCCATTGTGGGATGCTCTGAAGACGCGGGCACCGAAGGCCCAGCACTCGAGACTCCTGCCACCGAATCTTCCGAGACGAGTGAGGCCGGTAGCGACAAAAAAGAAGAAAGTAGCGAAGAAAGTAGCGAAGAAGAAACGGAATAGATTCTTCACGCATGTTTTGGTCGGTTGGATTTTTTGACACTATTCTGTCGAATGGGACAACGGCCACTGACGAAGCCCAATAGAGCCCGGGGATTCCTATCCTCGGGCTTTATTCTTTCCTAAACACCGCGTTTGGGCCGGGGCACTTGGCTGCCTGTTTTTTTCTTTGCGTGCTTCCGCCGACCTTTTCTGTCGGAGCGCTGCTTGACCGAATCTACCGGTTCGCCCACGGACTCGCGCATTTGCTCGATCCTATCGCGAATGGCACTCGCCCGTTCGAATTCCAACGAGTCGGCGGCGGCATGCATCTCGACTTCGAGTTCAGAGATGTATTCTTCGGTAATGTATTGCGTCTCGTCCGTGCGTCCCACCGCCGCATTGGCCTGCGCGTGGGCCGATGCCTCCGCTTCGATGCCACGATGAATCGCCTTGCGAATCGTTTCTGGTTCTATGCCGTGCTTTGTGTTATAGGCTTTTTGCAACTTACGTCGTCGAGTGGTCTCGTCGATCGCGCGCTGCATCGAATTTGTCATTTTGTCGCCGTAGAGAATCACTTTGGAGTTTACGTTGCGTGCTGCTCGACCGATCGTTTGCATTAACGAGGTTTCGCTCCGTAAGAAACCCTCCTTGTCGGCATCCAAAATGGCCACGAGCGAAACTTCGGGCAGGTCGAGCCCCTCGCGTAACAAGTTGATGCCGACCAAGGCGTCAAACTTCCCGAGACGTAGATCGCGCAACAGCTCCACCCGCTCGAATGCATTGAGCTCGCTATGTAGCCATTTACATAAGAGCCCCTGCTCGCAGAAAAAATTAGCTAGGTCTTCTGCCAGACGTTTGGTGAGCGTCGTCACGAGTACCCGCTCTCCGGCACGGGCCCGCTCTCGAATCTGTTCGAGCAAATGCGGGATCTGTCCGCTCGCTGGAACCACTTCAATTTGGGGGTCGAGTAAGCCCGTCGGCCGAATCACCTGCTCGACTACCTCGCCGCCAGTCTGTTGCAACTCAAATTCTGCGGGCGTGGCTGACACGTAGATTACCTGGTTCAATTTCTGCTGAAATTCATCGAATTTCAGTGGTCGATTGTCCAGGGCGCTAGGCAATCGGAAACCATGTTCGACCAGCGTTGACTTGCGACTCCGATCGCCCGCATGCATCGCGCGAATCTGCGAGACGGTGGCATGCGATTCGTCAATAAAGAGCAAAAAATCGTCGGGGAAGAAGTCGAGTAGTGTTGTCGGCGGCGCGCCCGCTTCGCGTCCGGCGAGTATTCGGCTGTAGTTCTCAACCCCTGGGCAGTAGCCCACCTCCAGCATCATTTCGATATCAAACCGCGTACGCGCGTTAATTCGCTGCGCCTCGAGCATCCGGCCGTCGCTGCGATACTGCTCCAGTCGCCCCGAGAGTTCCTTGCGGATTTGATTCACCGCGTTTTCAATACGTTCTTCCGGCAAGACAAAGTGCTTAGCGGGGTAAATGTACATTTCTTCGAGGGTGTTTACGCTTTCGCCTGAGGTCGGATTAATAATCGCCAGCCGCTCAATCTCATCGCCCCAGAATTCCACTCGATAGGCAAACTCTTCATAGGACGGCCAGATTTCCACGCAATCACCACGAACTCGGAACTTACCGCGGGCTGGATCGGTGTCATTACGCTCGTACTGAATATCGACCAGTCGGCTAAGCACGTCATCGCGGTCGATATTTTGGCCTACCGTCAGCCCAACCATCATCGCTTTGTAATCCTCTGGCGACCCCAGACCATAGATGCAAGAGACGCTCGCCACAACAATCACATCGCGCCGGCTCACCAGCGAACTGGTCGTCGCCAGACGCATGCGGTCGATCTCTTCGTTGATCGACGCATCTTTTTCAATATAGATGTCTCGCTGCGGAATGTAGGCCTCAGGTTGGTAGTAGTCGTAGTAGCTGACAAAGTAGCGCACCGCATTGTGCGGGAAAAACTCTTTGAACTCCGAGTAGAGCTGAGCCGCCAGCGTTTTATTGTGCGAGAGCACCAGGGTCGGCCGCTGCACCTGCTGGATGACGTTGGCCATGGTAAAAGTCTTGCCAGAGCCCGTAACGCCCATGAGCACCTGCTCACGCTGCTCGTCGCGTAATCCCTTTACGAGCGCATCGATGGCGGCCGGCTGATCGCCGGCGGGTTGGAATGGGCTCGAAAGATCGAATGGCATTTTTGAATTTCGGATTTCGAATTGCGGATTCAGCTCGCCGCGCTACCTTGCGCCCGGGGGTGTGGCCAATCCTTTATTAAACCACAAAGGCGTTCAGAGCACGACCGGGCCCATTGTGGCACGATTCTGGAGAATCGTGAGTTTCCAAGGACACCGAATAGCACTGGGCTGAATGACTAAACCGCTTCGCGGTAAAATTTAGTTCGACCGACAAACTGACTTGTCTTCATCTTCGTGCGTGCCGCCGGGGTAGCGGGGCGATGACGGCTGCCCAATCGAAAGTCACAGCATGCGCGGAAGAGACGCAGCGGCTTTACGTTAGTTCTAGCTCGAATTAGTTACTTATCTGAATTTGTAA